>Ga0209972_10004610_pt1 | contig 10355 bp, 7 predicted proteins | sample NOAtaG_7_FD_187302 | JGI IMG/M metagenome (GOLD analysis project Ga0209972, IMG submission 187302) | Freshwater lake microbial communities from Lake Erie, under a cyanobacterial bloom - NOAA_Erie_Diel1S_2200h metaG (SPAdes) (version 2) | ecosystem: Environmental > Aquatic > Freshwater > Lake ...
TGTGTTCGCTCATAAAATATATCCTGGATATGGAACCTAGTGGTGCGAACCACCGCTGATCGCCTCTTCAAACTGGGGATCACGGTGAGGAACAAGGTCGCGCTGGCGGAGCTGCCAGAAGAACCAGCCAAGCCAGACGCCACCGAGACCGACCGTCGCCAGGATGTAGATCGGGTAGCTTGACAGCTTCACCGCCTGGTGATGATCATTCTCCATCGAGGGGACGATCACCCAGAAGAGATCGACAAAGCGCATAACGATGATCAGCCAGGCCACCAAGACCAGACGGCGGCTGTTCTTCTTCAGATCTCGCGAGAGCAGCAGGAAGAACGGCAGCAGAAAATGGAGGCCAATCAGAGCCAGCCCAATGTAACGCCACGGTCCCTTGAACCGCTCGATGTACCACGGAATCTCCTCGGGCAGGTTTCCTGACCAGATGATCAGAAGCTGCGAGAAGGAGAAGTAGGCCCAGACACAGACCAGCGCCATGAGCAGCTTGCCAAAATCGTGGAAGTGCTTCGGCTTGAGAATGTGGCTCATCGGCTCACGTTTGCCAAGAACCACGCAGACCGAGATGATCAGCGCCATCGAGGCCACCCCCTGGCCGGCGATCATCAGCAACCCAAAGAGCGACGAAAACCACTCCGGATCGAGCGACATGACCCAGTCGATCGAGGCGAAGGTACAGACCAGACCGTAGATCAGGAAGCCCGGTCCGCTCCAGTTCTGGGCGCTGCCGATGTTTCGGGGATCGCCAGTCTCGTCGAGCTTGTGCGAGAAGCGGCGCAGGACGATGGTCAAAAGGAGCAGGATGGCGAAGTAGATGACCGCCCGCACCGTGAAGAACCCCGGATTGAGCCAGGCCGTCTTCTTGGCGACGAGGGTCCGCAACTCTTCATTGGCGATCTGGTCAATCTCTACCCACTGGTAGATGTCCTTCAGGCCGACGAGGATCGGCACAAAGAGGACCGCCATCAGGAACAGGGTGTGGGCGCCCGATTCGAGAATCCGTCGAATGACGATTCCCCAGGTCGCGCCGCCAAGGTACTGGATCATCAACCAGCCAAGGCAGCCAAGGGCGATGCCCACCCAGAAGATGTAAGCGACCAGATAGGTATGGAAGAACATCTCACGGGCGTGTCCGGAGAGGAAGAGTCCAACGACCCATCCAATCAGCCCGAGCAGACCGACGCCGAAGACCAGGCTCTGGAGCCGCCCCAGGTCAGACGGTGCAGCAAAATTCTTGTTCATTGGTTGCTTTGACCTCCGGCAGTCTGATGCGCTTCCGTTGTCTTGGAGGCATGCTCTGCCTCTTCCAGCTTACGCCGGTCGCTCTCCGAGAGCAGATTTCCATCGGCACGCTGGCTCAATTGGAGAACCCGAATATAGGCAATCACCTTCCACCGATCTTCCGGGGTCAGCTGGTCGGCATAATTGGACATCGCGCCGAAACCATTGGTGATTACGTCATAATAGTAGCTCGTCGGCGCCTTGCGCAGACGCTCGTCGTGGTATGAAGGAGGACGGCGAATCCCGCGGAGCGCAATCATGCCGTTCCCATCTCCAAGCGCCCCGTGACACGGGAGACAGGAGATGTTGTAACGGTTCTGCCCGCGGTCGAGGATCGCCTTCGTGATTTTGAACGGCAGTCCATCTTCGCCCACCGGGACGGCAGCCATCGGAGCCGGCGTCGGAGCCGCCGTCGCCCCCGGAGCCGGGCTCGCCATTGGCGACGGCGTTGCCGCAGCCTGCGACACCTTGGGCGCCTCCGGGTTGAGGGCGATCGCGCCTCGCGCCACAGTGCCCTCCGGAAGCTCACGGTGTGAGCCGACCTCGTAGGGTTCGTAACGTGGGTTGTCGTGCATATCCTGCCGACATCCAACCCCGGAGATCGCGCCGCCGATGACCATCATGGTCAGCATCAACTCTCTTCCTCTATGCTTCAACATCGGTCACCTCTTTCGCTCCAAGGCCAAGCAGAAAATTGCGCGTGCCGGCCTGATCAAACTTCGGATCGTTCGATTTGATGCAGATGAAGAAAGCATCCCGCGACGCTCGCTTGAAACTCGGCACATTGAAAACCGGGTGGTACGGCTGCGGCAGATTGTTCATGATGATCATTCCGAGCGCCGCCCCAAAAGCGGCGAGGAGAATCCCCGTCTCGAAGATGATCGGCACGAATGACGGCAAGCTGAACAGCGGTCGACCACCGACGTTGATCGGATAGTCAATGACCGAGGTGAAATACTGCAGAGCGAAGCCGGCCGCCGCTCCCGTCAATCCGCCGAGGAGCACTGTCTTGGAGACGTGGTCCTTGTGGAAACCGATCGCCTCAGACAACTCTTCGATCGGGAACGGACTATAGGCGTTGACCTTCCGGTACCCGGCCTCGTGAGTCGCCCGTGCCGCACGAACCACCTCGGTGGGCGTCTCGAACCGGGCCATTACTCCGTAGATTGTTTGTTCTTCCTGTCTATTCATATCTCACTTTTGCCAAGGTTTGATCTTAGTCGCCAAACTGTGGAACTGCTCCGCCGAGCGTCCCCTTCTCTTTCTCTGCCGCCTTCTCATCTTCTTCAACCTTTGCCTGCGGCAGCATCACCTTCATCTCAAACATCGGGATGATCGGCACGAAGCGCAGGAAGAGGAACATCAGCGTCAGGAAGAGTCCGATCGTTCCAAAGAACATGCTGAAGTCGAAGACGGTCGGTGAGTACATCCGCCACGAAGAGGGCAGGAAGTCGCGATGGAGGCTCATGACGATGATCACGAACCGCTCCAGCCACATACCGACATTGATGAACATCGAGACAATAAAGATAACCAGGAGATTTTCGCGAAACTTCTTCACCCAGAGCAGCTGCGGCACCAGAATGTTGCAGAGGATGAGCAACCAGTACATGTAACCATACGGTCCGAACATGCGGTTCTTCATCATGAACTGCTCATAGGTATTGCCGCTGTACCAGGCAAAGAAGAGCTCCATCAAATAACCGTAGCCAACGATCAGGCCGGTGGCGAGCATCACCTTGCACATGTTGCGAATGTGGCGCAGGGTAATGAAATCTTCGAGGTTGTAAAACTTCCGGACTGGAATCCCAATCGTCAACACCATCGCGAATCCGGCGTAGACGGCTCCGGCGACGAAGTAGGGCGGGAAGATCGTGGCGTGCCACCCGGGGATGATGCCAACCGAGAAGTCGAACGAAACGATCGAGTGGACCGAGAGCACCAGCGGGGTCGAAAGACCCGCCAGGAGCAGGTAGGCCGACTCATAACGGTGCCAGTGGCGCGCATCGCCGCGCCAGCCCATCGACAGGATGCCGAAGATGCGGCGCTGCCACGGCTGCTTCGCCGTGTCACGCATGGTGCCGAAGTCAGGGATCAGTCCGATGAACCAGAAGATCGCCGAGACAGTCGCGTAGGTGGAGACGGCGAAGACGTCCCACATCAGCGGACTGCGGAAGTTTGGCCACATGCCCATCGTGTTAGGATAGGGGAAGAGCCAGTAGTCGACCCACGGACGACCGGTGTGGAGCGCCGGGTAGAGACCTGCGCAGGCGACCGCGAAGAGGGTCATCGCCTCGGCAAAGCGGTTGATCGAATTACGCCAGCTCTGCCGAAGCAGGAGCAGGATCGCCGAGATCAGTGTTCCGGCGTGACCGATACCGATCCACCAGACAAAGTTGATGATATCGAAGGCCCAGCCGACCGGAACGTTGTTTCCCCAGATGCCGACCCCTTTCAGTACGAGGTAGGCAATCGAGTTGAAGAGGACCAACGCGAGCAAGAAGGCGATGCCCAGGCCGAAGAGCCAGCCCTTCTGAAATCGGCGCATGAACACCACATCGGCAATCTTGGATGTCAGCGACTCGAAGGTGTATCCCGGCCCAATGACGGGCGGACGCGGATCAACATATCCCTTGTTTTCGATGTTATCAGCCATGATTTGCGTCTCCTGCGTGCTGGCCTCCGTGCGAATTGCCGTGGCCCTTCCCGCCGCCAAGTTCCGAATTGGTATTCCGGATCGCGCCAAGGTAGCTGGCACGCGGCCGGGTGTTAAGATCCGCCAGAACATCATAGTTCCGCGGCTCATTCTTCAATTTCGCCACGCGGCTCTCGGGATCATTAAGGTTGCCGAAGATGATCGCCTCGGTCGGGCAGGCCGTCTGACAGGCCGTCTGGATCTCTCCGTCACGGACCGGGCGGTTCTGCTTCTCAGCCTCGATCTTCGCCGCCTGAATGCGCTGGGTGCAGAAGGTGCACTTCTCCATCACACCGCGCGAGCGAATCGTCACTTCCGGATTGCGCACATTCTTCAGGCTGGGGGTCTCCCAGTCTCCGTAAAGGAGATAGTTGAAGCGACGCACCTTGTAGGGGCAGTTGTTTGAACAGTAACGGGTGCCCACGCAGCGGTTGTAGACCTGGACGTTGAGCCCTTCGGCGTCGTGGACGGTCGCATTGACCGGACAGACCACCTCGCAGGGAGCATTCTCGCACTGCTGACACATCATCGGCTGGAAGTAGACCTCAGGATTGGCCACTCCGCCTTTGAAGTAGGTGTCGATACGCAACCAGTGCATGATCCGTCCCTTGGCGACGAGATCCTTTCCGACCACCGCGATGTTGTTCTCCGACTGGCAGGCGACCACGCAGGCGTTGCAACCGACGCAGGAGTTGAGGTCGATCGCCATTCCCCACGCGTAGCCGTCGTATTTCCAGTGCGGGAAGACGGTCAGCTCCTTGCCGGGCTTGTGGGCGCCGTGGTGGAGGATGTGCGAGTCGTGGCTGTACTCGTCGAGGCTGGCGGTCCGCAGGATGTGGCGGGCCGTCAAGTCCTCACCCGCGATCATGAAGTCGGTCTTGATCCCGCTCGTGTCGATCGCGAAATGCTCCTGGGTCGAGGCCAGCTCATAGGTGCCGGCGCCAATCTCGAACTTGACCCCGCTATGGGCAATGAATGGCGCCTCGGCGGTCCGCAGGGTGTAGGTGTTGAAGCCCAGCTTGGAGCCGACACCGCCTGCGCGCTCCCGGCCATAACCGAGATAGACCGTCACCGAATCATCCGGATGGCCAGGCTGGATCCAGGCCGGCATGGTCAGTTCCCGACCCTGGTGAACGAGCTTGATCATCTTCGCCTGAGCATGACTCGGCTCTTCCTTCGGCGCGAGGCCGATCGAGGCCGCCGTCTTCGAACTGATGATGGCGTAGTTGTCCCAGGTCACCTTGCTGATTGGCTTCGGCAGCTCCTGCAACCACGAGTTGTTGGCAAAACGTCCGTCGTAGATCGTCGGATCGAGTCGGAAGACGATCTCTTGTGAGGCGTTCGGCACCGCCGGCAGAGAGGCCGCAAAATCGGCCCTGAGGGTCACCGGCTTGGCAGCCGAGGCGGTATTCGGAATGAAACCGTCGTGCAACGCCTCCTTCCAGGCCGTCTCAAAGTTGTCGCCGAGGCGGGTCTTCCAGTTGGTGCGGACAATCTCATAGGCCGGAATGCCCGGCTCATTGCCCATCACCGCCAGAATATCGTGAACATTCCGGCCGCCATAGAGCGGCTGGATGAGCGGCTGAATGATGCTCGCCGTGCCGTCATAAGCGAGCGCGTCACTCCAGCTCTCGAGGTAGTGGGCTTCAGCCACGTGCCACTGGCAGTGCTCTGCCGTCTCGTCGACATAGAGTCCGAGATGAACCCTGACCCCAACCTTCTTCATTGCCTCGAGGAAGGTCAGATCCTTGCCGGTCCGCTCATCCTTGACGGTTGGCGCGTTGTAGACCGGGTTGCCGCCGAGAATGACCAGCAGGTCGACCCGCTCGGCGTTCATATCGCGCATCAGCTCGGTGATCGATCCGAGCTGATCGACCGGGTTGGCCTCGATCGGTGCGGTGTAGACGACCGTGTTGCCGATCGCTCCGAGGGTCGCGTTGATGGCGTTGGCGACGGCGTGGACTGCCGGGGGCTGATGCTCGCCAGCAATGACAAGGGACTTTCCGGCGTTGGCCTTGAGGTCCTTGGCCACCGCCTCGGCCATCTTCCGGGCCTCGGCGCTCAGCGCGCCGGGCGCTCCGGCGTTGACTCCGAGCGCGGTTGCCACGGCGCGCGCGAAAGAATCGACCTCGACCGCCTTGAGCGGGAGGCGATGATCGGCCTTGGCCCCGGTCGTCGTCAGCGTGCTCTCCACCATGTAGAGGCGGTTCATCTCCTTCGCCCCATCGGTCAGCCGGCGCTTCCGCATGAATTCCCGCGCGTGCCGGGTTGCTCCCGGACCATTGGTCAGGAAGTCGGCATCGAGCGAGAGAACGACTGCTGCATTTTCGAAATGGTAGACGGCGTGCGTTGGCTCGCCAAACGCGAGAACCGACCCGCTCCGCGCGCCATCCCGACCGGCGGGCTCATAAGTGTGCCACTTGGCCTGCGGGAACTGCGCCATGACCTTCTTCATCTGCTCGGTGAAGGTCGGCGAGGTGATGGTCTCCGTAAGGATCCGAAGCCCATTTCCCTGCTTGGTTCTTTGCCCATCGAGCGCCGACCGGAAGCCGTTCAGAAAGTCGCCCCAGGTCCGCACATCGCCAAGGTATGTGATCGACTGTGATCGATCCGGATCGTAGAGCGAGAGAACCGAGGCCTGGGCGAAGACGTCCGTGCCGCCGCGCGTCGGGTGATCCGGATTGCCCTCGATCTTCGTCGGTCGCCCCTCATTGCTCTCGACCAGCAAACCCTGGGCAACGCCACCGAGCGTCATCGAGGTGGCATAGAAGGCAGACTTGCCAGGAACCAGCCCCTCCGGCACCTTGACGTAAGGAACGACATATTCCTTTGGCTGCCTCGTGCAGGCGGTCAGACCTGCCAGCGCGAGTGACGCGCTCATCAGCTTCATGAAGTTACGGCGACCATTAGGGTCGAGCAGCGATGGGTCGGTCTCCGGAGCGTTCAAGGCCGGGAACTCGCGATGCAGGAATGCACGGAACTTGTCGGTATCCGCCAATTCTTCGAGGCTGCGCCAGAAATCGCGCCCGTTCCTGCCACGCGCCGCTTGCTCAAGCTCTTCGCGTATCGGCTCTAAATCGTGATGATGATCTTGATGGGACATGATCGATTTTCCGTCTCTCCGTTTACATTACCGGAATAAAACTAACGGTTGTTCTGAATTGGCGTTTGTTCGGGACTGGCGGTTGCCCATTAGCAGGACAACCACCCCTCCCATTCCTCACCAAACCAAAAGGTTACTCAACCGCTGCCGATCCGGCTCACCTCATATCGCACTACAGTATTTACTGATTCCAGTATCTACCGGCCCGGGTTCACACCGGCCCCTCCTCGCAGGTCGCCCTGAGCGCCTGAGCAGAGGATACCAGCCTGATCACCAGCCCTAGCGATGGCAGGTTGAACAACTGGTCAGCACTTCGGTGGATTGAATATTATATTTTTTGGCCAGCTCTTTTCCCTTCACATCCTGATCGGGCGGAGCCTCCCAGTTCATGTTGGTGATGTCTTTCTGCTCACGCAGAACCTTCTCAGGGGCGCGATGGCAGGACAGGCACCACTCCATCTGGAGTGACTGGGTGTTCCACATCAGCGGCATCAGGTCGACCCGACCGTGGCAGGTCGAGCACCCAACGCCCTTGTTGACGTGAATACTGTGGTTGAAATAGGAAAAGTCCGGTAGGTCGTGTACACGCTGCCATTTGATCGGTTTACCCGATTTCCAGCTGTCGCGCACAATTTCAAGGTAGGGGACGTTCGCAAAAAGTTGCGAGTGGCAGTTCATACAAGTCTTTGTCGACGGAAGCCCGGCCGAGGCGGTCTTCTCTACCGTCTGGTGACAGTAGCGACAGTCGATCCCATCATCACCAACGTGATGCTTATGAGAAAACTGGACCGGCTGCTCGCGGGCGACAAATGCCTGGGTTACGTATGTAGTCCGATTAAAATTCAGTATGAACCAGAGGACCCCACCAACGATAAGACCGACCAACACGATACTAAACCGCGCAAGCGTGTTCGCACTGCGGGGAAAGATCTGTGGCATATTTTGACCTCCACCTACATATCCGGAAGCTCTTGCGGCCCCGGTTTTAGTTCTACTCTTCTTACTCGCTCAGTCTCTGCGAAGCTTGTGAATTTTCGTATTTGAATTAAAGCCGAATATTCTATTCTGGGCCGGAAAAAGTCAAGTCCGCATGACTGCTACGGACTTGTTAAGGTCATAATTGTGTAAAAATTTCTCCAGGGGGTAATTTTAACCCCCCTGGAGGGCGGTTGAATCGATTAACGGGGGTCAGACCAGAGACGATTGATGACCCTGACGAGAACTGTTCCACTAATGATAAAGACACCGAGGAGGAGGAGGCCGACCTGGGTTCGCCCGTAGAGGAAGTTCCCGACCGTGAAGAGCGACGACCAGATGACGATCGAGCCGGCAACCCAGCCGACCAGGGCGAGGGGCATGCTCTCGCCGCGCTGGGCCAGCTCGGCCGGAGTCAGCCCGGCCTGGTCACGGATAGCGGTCCACCCCGGCCCGGCCGGTCGAACCTTGCGGTAGAACTCGATCAGCGTCTCGCGGCTCGTCTGGGGAGCGAGAAAGGCCGCCGCCACCCAGCAGATGGTCGTGGCCAAAATGGTCAGAATGAGGCGCAAGGCCGAAGAGGTGTGGTAGACCTCCTGCCTCTCCAGAACCAGGAAGAGGACCGAGATGGCAAAGGAGCTGACCATGGCCACCACTTCACACCAGGCATTGACGCGCCACCAGAACCAGCGAACGAGGTAGAGGAGCCCGGTCCCGGCGCCAACCTGGAGGATGATGTCGAAGGAGTCCTTGGCGGAGTCGAGAACAAAGACCAGCCCTGAGGAGAGGAAGAAGAGAAGGACGGTCACGAGACGTCCAATCCCGACATAGTGCTTCTCCGTGCCGTCCCTTTTGATGAATCGACGGTAGAAATCGTGGACCAGATAGGAGGCTCCCCAGTTGAGGTGGGTCAGAATGGTTGAAGAGTTGGCGGCAACGAGGCCACCGACCATGAGTCCGACAAACCCGACCGGAAGAAACTTGAGCATGGCCGGATAGGCGATATCGTGGCCTATCAGGGCCGGGTCGAGATGGGGAAATGCGGCCTGGATGTCGGAGAGTTGCGGATAGACCAGCAACGAGGCCAGACCAACGAGGATCCAGGGCCAGGGGCGCAGCACATAGTGGGCGAGGTTAAAGAAGAGGACGGCGCCCAGCGCATCCTTCTCCGATTTTGACGCAAGCATGCGCTGGGCGATATAGCTCCCCCCACCCGGCTCGGCCCCTGGATACCAGACGGCCCACCACTGGACGGCAATCGGCATGATGAAGACCGCGAGGGCAATCTCCCAGTTGTTGGTGAAGTCGGGGAGCATGTTGAGGTAGTTGAGGCCATCGGGGCCAGGCATGGCTTCGAGTTTCGTCACCAGGCCGGAGAGCCCGCCGACGGCGGGGTGGGCCAGCGCAAACCAGGCCGCTGCCGTCACGGCGGTCATCTTGATGAAGAACTGGATCATGTCGATGACCAGCACTCCCCAGAGCCCGGAGTGGGCGGCGAAGACGACGTTGAGCACCCCAACGAAGGCAAGGGTCTGCCAACGTTCGAGCCCAAAGAGGACTCCGGCAATCTTGCAGGCGGCGAGGTTGACGGTCGCCATGATCAGGCAGTTGAAGAGGAGCCCAAGATAGATCGCCCGGAAACCGCGGACGGCGGAGGCGGCGCGGCCCGAATAGCGAATCTCATAGAATTCGAGATCGGTCAGCACGCCGGATCGGCGCCAGAGGCGAGCGTAGAAGAAGACGGTCGAGATCCCGGTAAGGACAAAAGCCCACCAGACCCAGTTACCTGCAACTCCCTGCCGCCGCACGATGTCGGTGACCAGGTTGGGCGTGTCGCTGCTAAAGGTCGTGGCGACCATCGAGAGGCCGGCGAGCCACCACGGAACAGAACGCCCGGAGGCAAAGTATTCTGAGGTGTCTTTTGATGAGCGGCGTGCGACAAAGAGGGCCGGGGCAAAGCAGATCGCCACCGCGAAAAAGGCAATAATCCAGTCAGCCAGACTCAGTTGCATCAGCGAGATCCTTTCGGAATTGAGAAGTGTAGTGCGGGGTCAAAGTGTACCCTCTGTGTTGGTGGATGTCGAGCGCCGGCCGGTGTGACTGGTGGGGACTGGTGGGGCCGGTTGCATTATGAACCCACTTGACAATTAGGGGTGGAAGATAGGAATAGGAATAGGAATAGGAATAGGAATAGGAATGATAGGACCAATAGGACCAATAGGACCAATAGGAGTTTTGTCAAATGGATCCAAGCGGTCTGCCGGGTCTTACCGGTCCTACCGGTCCTACTGG
>Ga0209972_10004624_pt1 | contig 10335 bp, 9 predicted proteins | sample NOAtaG_7_FD_187302 | JGI IMG/M metagenome (GOLD analysis project Ga0209972, IMG submission 187302) | Freshwater lake microbial communities from Lake Erie, under a cyanobacterial bloom - NOAA_Erie_Diel1S_2200h metaG (SPAdes) (version 2) | ecosystem: Environmental > Aquatic > Freshwater > Lake ...
CCTGCGCTACGACCTCACCGTACCGCTGGCGCGCTATGTGGTAATGAACCGCCACAACCTCAGCTTTCCTTTCCGCCGCTATCAGATGCAGCCCGTGTGGCGGGCCGACCGTCCTTCTTTCGGTCGATACCGGGAATTCTGGCAGTGCGATGCCGATGTGGTCGGTACAAAGTCACTGGTCTGCGAAGCGGAGATTTTTCAGATGATGACCCAGGTGATGCAGCGCCTCGGCATCGAAGATTACTGCATCAAAATCAACCACCGCAAAATTCTGGCCGGACTTGCCGCTTTCTGCGGTGCCCCGGGCCGCGAAGCGGAAATGAGCGTGAGTCTGGATAAACTCGATAAGGTGGAATGGCCCGTGGTGGAAACCGAAATGCAGCAGCACGGTTTTTCTGCCGCCTTCACCGAAAAATTAAATTCCTTGCGGAGCGGACTTCTCCTGCCGGGAAGCCCTGAATTTTCGGAGCTCGCATCCCGGATGCAGTCCGAACCGGATGCCGCCCTGGGCTTTTCTGAGCTGGAAAGCATCTTTTCCTACCTGTCTTCCTTTCCGGAAGTACTGGAAAAAATTCGCTTCGACCTTTCGCTGGCACGCGGTTTATCCTATTACACCGGCCCGATATTCGAGCTGGTTCCGCTTGGTGTAAAAGTGGGCAGCATTTCAGGAGGCGGGCGCTACGACGAACTCACCTCCGTCTTCGGAGTGGATGGAATTCCCGGTGCAGGATTTTCTTTCGGCATCGACCGCATCGTTGACCTGCTGGCCGAAACCGGTAAACTCGAAGCCCTCGAGACGGCCTCTGCCAAAGCCCTGCTGGTAATGTTTGATGAAAAGCACATTCCGCAGTACCTGGCTCTTCTGAACCGTCTTCGGAGTGCCGGCATTGCCTGCGAACTTTACCCCGAAGCCCACAAGCTCAAGAAGCAGTTTGCCTATGCCGATGCCCGGAAAATTCCGGCCGTTCTGGTGCTGGGTGAAGATGAGATCCGCGACGGAACCCTCAGCCTGAAGAATTTATCCAGCGGTGAGCAGCAGACACTCCGCGAAGAGGAAGTGATCCAAAAACTGCAGGCAGCAGACTGATTATCCCTTCATCTGCAGGCTCAGATGTAAAAAAAAGAGCCTGCCGTTTCAAGCAACTGCCGCTCCGTCTGGTGGTCGCTGTTCTGCACCTGAATCTTCTTCCCGCGGAAGGCCGCCTGTTCCTCAAGGTAGTTGTGCAGTTCTTTTTTTACCTGTCCAGGTCCGAAGAGCATAATCTCATCGAAGGGAAGCAGCATTTCCTCCAGCCGATGGAAGTATTTTTTCATGATATCCTCTTCCTGCCGGTTTTTGCCGTATTCATTGTTTGAACCATAGTAAGGATTGGTGCCGAAGCGGGCCTGATCGCTGCCTTCACCCCGGTAACGCGGATGGGATTCGTAATGGCTCTCCGTTTTTGCGGTAAAGTCTGCAAAACCATTGTGTTCCGTAATCAGCCTGGCCACCGTCTGGTCGATGAACAGGGCTGCTTTTTTTCTTTCTTCCATAAAAAGAGGGGTTTTTCAGAAGCGAAAATAGAGGCCGGTTTACTCTCCGGAACTGACGCTGATGTTCCGGATAACTGAGTTTGATCCGGATTTTGGGTGGTGTCGGGTATTTAGAGTGGTGTCAGCTGTTTCCACCCGACACAAAAATACCTGCTGACCTCAACGGTCAGGTGGAATTATACCGCCGAAGGCCTAAACACCTGACGGCCCAAAACAACCCGTCAGATCATGATTTTTATGCCTTCCGGAAATTAAACAGCGATGTTATCGGGCTGATGCTGTTTTTTTGATTTTCCTTAGTTTGTGGTTTATTTTGACTAAGCGTCTGGCTGCAATTTGAGAACGCTCTTTTTAACATTTACACAACATGGACTTGCAGAATACACAGATACTTGAAAGCCTCGTAATTCTGCTGGTGTATGCGGTTTTGATTTTTTCCGTCAGCAAGGGAATTAACCAGTACCTGAAAAAAACGCCGCTGCAGAGAGCCAGACGGAAATTCATCATCAAAGGACTTACCCTTTTTATAACCATCACAGCTCTGGTATTTCTGGCCGGGGTATGGGGTTTCAAACAGAATGAAATTGCCGCCTTTGCCAGTACCATTCTTACCGCCCTTGGCATTGCCTTTTTTGCGCAGTGGTCCCTGCTTTCCAACATCACCTCCAGCCTGATTCTCTTCTTCAATCATCCGCTCAAGCTGGGCGATACCATCCGCATAATGGATAAAGATTGTCCTTTCGAGGGTGAAGTTACCGAACTGAGCTATTTTTTTGTTCACCTGAAAACCGAAAGCGGAGAAATCATCACCATTCCCAATGCCATGATTTTTCAAAAATCGGTTGCGGTGGTTCTGAAAAAAGAGAAAGCATGAGAATTACTGTTTGCCTGCTGGTTCTGCTTTCATTCTTTCAGAAAACCGGTTCTGCTCAGGCTTTTGAAAAAGGAAGCTGGAACATCATCAATCTGAAATATTCCCTGAATCCTAAATGGAGTCTTTTCGCTGAAGGCCAGCTTCGTTCGCTCAAATTTTACGATAACTTCCACTATTATGAATACAAAGGCGGACTTGATTTCAAGGCCAATAAGAGCCTGAAAATATCCCTGGGTACAGGCAGTTATCAAACCTACCGGGAAGGGGGAAATTTTGTCCTGCCCAAAAACAACGATGAATTCAGGTTATGGCCACAGGTGGTTTTATACCAATCCATCGGCAGATTTAAAATTGAACAGCGCTACCGCACGGAAATGCGCTTTACAAGCAACGGCTACCGAAACCGCTTCCGCTACAGACTGGGCATTTCCCTTCCTTTTGGCCGCTCAGAAAATGAGGTAAAACCCTTTCAGCTGAGCATCAGCAATGAGCTGTTTTTTACGGATAACGAACCGTATTTCGAACGGAACCGTCTGCTGTTTGCGCTTCAGTACAGAGTATCGAAAAGTACCAGTGTACAGCTGGGTTACCTGCGCCAGTTTGATTATAAAATAAACGACGAAACCGGCAGGGATTTTCTGGTTGCTGCGCTGTATTTTGAAATCTTCCGTAACAGGTCATCGCCGCCGTCCGGTGATCTTGAGATTAACAATAATTAATCCCGGAAATCGGAGCAGGAAAAAATTTCTACTTTTACTCCGATTTTCAGCAGGCAAAATGCCTGAAAAGGTGCTCAGGATGAAGTTTCTGCTTTTGATTTCCGTTCTTATTTTCAGCGGCTTTGCCTCCAGGGCTCAGCTCATTCTGAACGAAGGCAGTAATAAGAATTATTCCACCATAAAAGACGAAGACAGCGAATACCAGGACTGGGTGGAAATCTACAATGCCGGAACTGATGCCGTGGATTTGTTCAATTACAGCCTGAGCGACGGAAATCAGCCGGGTGAATGGGTTTTCCCGCATCAGATGATACAGCCCGGGGAGTTTGTGCTGGTTTTCTGCTCAGGTAAAAACCGTGCCCGCAGCAACCCTTTTACAACTGTCCTGTACGATACCAGCTTTGTGCCTGCCGGCGGATGGAATACACACCGCTTCAGTACGCCTTTTTACTGGGACGGCCTTTCTTCTGTGGTGGTGAATTTCTGTGCCTACAGCGATACCTACACCAACAACACCGTTTTCCGGCAAAGTGCTACTGCCTTCAAGTCCACCACTCTGGCCGGCGGAGAACCCGGTGCCGGATCAGCCTGCCTGTACGGTAATGGCTGGAATAGTGTGGCGCAAAGACCCAATATCCGGTTTAACAATAGCATCATCGGCGAAGGTGTTATTCAGAACAGCGAAGTGGATTATCCCTCGCCTTACGGCAACTGGTACTGGACTTCGCGGCACCAGCTGCTATTCCGGGCAGAAGAACTGACGGCCGCCGGACTGAGCGCCGGAAACATCGATTCGCTGGCATTTGATGTGGTTTCCACCTTCCCTACCGACTACGGCTACATCGAAATCAGCCTGGCCAATACCGGCATCCGGGAGCTGGGCAGAAATTATCTCAAAGCAGGAGGCAACCTCAATCACACCAGCTTCGGAATCAGTTCGGGAGGGGAAACCATCCGCCTTTACAACCCGGCAGGCCAGCAGATTTCTTCCCTGCGCGTAGACTGTGAGCCCGGATACGATGTGAGCAGCGGTTCTTTTCCCGATGGAGCTGCGGCGATAAAGAAGTTCTTTCAGCCTACGCCGGGTGCTTCCAACAATTCCGCCCTGCCGGCCGACAGCATGGCGCAGGCGCCGGTTTTTTCGAAAAGCAGCGGAGTGTACAATGTGCCCTTTTCGGTGCTCATAACAAACCCAAACCCTGAGGGAAGCATCTATTACACCCTGGATGGCAGTGATCCGGACACCAATGCGCAGCTCTGGAACGGAACGCCCGTTTTTATTTTTCAGTCGGCTGTGCTCCGGGCAAGAACATTCAGAAATGGCTATCTACCCAGCCTGATCAGTTCGGCCAGCTATCTGTTTAGTATCAGCCATACCACGCCTGTAATTTCGGTCATCAGCGATCCGGATGCCTTATTTGGTCCTGACGGAATGTTTGAGAACCCGACCCTGGACCTGACGAAGGCCTCCTCCATCCAGTATTTCGATTCGAGCGCAGCACATAATCTGATTTTTTCCCGCAGGGCCGGAATTGTAATGGACGGCGGCTGGGGTTCCCGGGGGCTTCCTCAAAGACCCTTCCGGATTAAATTCGATGACGGGGTATTGGGTGAAGGTCCGGTAAACGGGAACTTTCTTCCCGACAGGCCGGGCCGCAGCCGCTACAGTGATTTCTTCCTGCGTAACGGCAGCAACCAATTCATGGTGTTACCATATAAGGACGCCGCTCAGGTGAAAATGATGGCCGATGGCAGTCATAATTATTATTCGGCATGGAAGCCGGTTTCGGTGTACATCAACGGACAGTACTGGGGTTTGTACGAACTCAGGGAAAAGTTCAATACCGAGATGTTTGAGGAATACGACAATGCCAGCGAAAACAGCATTGAAATTCTCGGTTCCAGCGCGCAGTATGGTTTTCAGCTGCGGGCCATTGAAGGCGATGTGCAGAATTTTTACAATTCATTTCAGGCCTTTTCCCAGCTCAATCCCGAGGACTCGGCTTTCTGGGAACAGGCCGACCAGCATTTCGACCTGAATTACTACCACGATTACATCATTTCCGAGGTCTGGATGAACAATGCCGACTGGGGCATCAGCAACAACATCAAAATTTACCGATCCGATTCCACAAAATACCGCTGGCGTTACTGCCTGATGGACCTGGAATACGGCTTGCTTCCCAACCCAAGCAATGATTTTTCCTGCAGCTACGACCTGCTTGGACAGCTCAAAAATGTTTGGCCGGGTGCCGATCCCGGCAATCCCTACATCGGCGTCTGGTGGAAGGGAATTCAGAACGACCGTTTCCGGAACTACTTCATCAACCGCTTCGCCGATCTGATGAACAGTCTGTACCTGCCCTCCAGGTTGCTGGCCATTGAAGAATCGATGTTTAACCGAACGGTAGCGGAGATGGCAAAGCAATACCAGCGATGGGGCGATCCTTTCAATGTTCCCGCTCAGATGAATGGTTTTTACCAGAACCATCTTGTGTTCCGGGATGAACTGGCCTGCCGCCCGGAAAAAGCCCGCAACTACCTGCAGAGCAACTTTTCGCTGCCGCAGCAGGTGTCGGTAAACCTGGATGTTTTTCCGGCAGAAGGCGGAAAAATCGGCATCAGTACGCTCCAGCCAGCGGAATATCCCTGGAACGGCGTTTACTTCGATGGACTTCCGGTAAAAATCGAGGCCCAGCCGGCGCCCGGCTATGTCTTTTCACACTGGGAGCCCAACGGCCTCATCGGCGATACCAGCAATGCACTTTTCTACGATACACTAAAAATCGCTGCCGCGAATTTCCGGGCGCATTTTGTTTCGGCACTGCGTGTGCAAAAGACAATGTCACGGGATATGTTCGTTTTCCCGAATCCGGCATCCGATAAGCTCAACATACGCTTTCTTTCTGGAATGCCGGCAGAGGCAGCAAACATCCGGCTTGCAGACCTACCCGGCCGTGAATACCGCATTCCCTGTGTGAAGTCGGGCAAAAACCAGTACACGCTGGATGTATCCGGATTGCAGGCAGGTTTTTATCTGATTCAGACAGAAACCGCAGGCGGAGAGCGCAGCAGCGTTTCATTTCTGAAAAGCAGGTAAAGTCGGCTGGTTGTTGCGAAACTCAGCTCAAGGAAGGATGCCGCTTCTGCTCAATGGAGATTCTAAAGCCAGCATCAAACCAGAAGGCAGCGTGTTTTATCACTGAACCTGTCTGGCCATCATTTTCAATCCATAATTCCGGATGCTGGTGATGAGTTCCATAATTTCTCTTCCCTGTTCAGTAAGGGAATATTCCGTGCGGGGCGGAACTACCGCAAAAACTTCCCGGCGGATGTAACCGTCTGATTCCAGTTCCCGAAGCTGGGTGGTGAGCATCTTATCCGAAATGTGTGGAATGTCCTTCCGCAGTTCGCTGTACCGCATGGTCTGATCCCTGAGCCGCCAGAGAATGGGCGCTTTCCAGGTACCACCAATCTGTTCCATCACCAGCTGTACCGGGTTGTAGTAGATTTTTCCCTTGAACTGAAAATCGGGCATCTGCTTAAGTTGTTGATAATGATTTTACTTTCTAAAAAGTATGTATCGCACAATTGGGTGATACTGTTGGCAAAAATAGTGACAGCCTTGAACATTGCATTCAGAATTCAAAATGAAAACCAATGAAGAAAATCATCAGCGGGCTCTTTCTGGCTGCTTTTACAGCATCCGGATTGCTTGCCCAGAGCCAGAAAAACAATTCAATCAAAAACGAAAAAAACATGGTAAAGGAACACAACAGCTATGTGCACTTTCATGGTGCACCCTCAAAAGGGAAAATTCTCATGGTGGCAAGTTCACCGGCTCAGAACAAGCAGACAGGCTGGCCCATCGGCTTCTGGGCAGCCGAACTTACGCACCCGCTGCGCGTTTTTCAGGAGGCGGGATATGAGGTGGAAATCGCCTCTACAGAAGGAGGAAAAATCGAAATGGACGGCTATTCCAATCCGACGGATGCCAGCGGATACTCGGCCCACGATGTGATTTCACTGGGCTTTATGCAGCAGAAAAGTTTTGGTGACATGCTGGCAAATACCCGGAAACTCAGCGAGGTGAGAACCGCCGATTATGCCGCTGTGTTTCTGGTAGGCGGGCAGGGTCCGATGTACACTTTCCGAGGAAATAAAACCCTGGAGAAATTGTTTGCAGACTTTTATGAAAGAGGAAAGCCCAGCGCGGCCGTATGCCATTCCACCTGCCTGCTGCTGGAAGCAAAAAAATCCAACGGCGAACTGCTGGTAAAAGGCAAAACCTGGACCGGTTTCGCCGATGCAGAAGAGGAATTTGCCGACAAGGCCGTGGGCATGAAAATCCAGCCTTACCGGATTGAAACAGAAGCCAAAAAACTGGCGGGAACAAGCTTCAAAACCGCTGCTCCTTTCAGTTCTTACGCCATTCAGGATGGGAACCTCATCACCGGTCAGCAGCAGAACTCCGGTGCCGCAGCTGCTGAAATGGTAGTACAAATGCTGCGTAAAAATTGAGAATTTCAGTAGGCTTTGGGATTGCTGTCACAGCCATGTTGCTTTCGGGCAGCATGGCTTTTTCCCAGATTCCGGTAGAAGTGATGGCCGGCGACAAAATGGCCACGCTGGACCTGATGTTCTTCCGCTTTTTCAAAAACAAGGAAGGTGCCAGCTCAGGCCTCCTTTACTTCAACCGTAACCGCGCCAGCATGGATTATGCGATGACACAAACCAGCAACCTGCCTCAGTTCGGCTCCACCAATGCCTTTTCCTGGAATCCTTCATTTATGAAAGGCCTTGCCCCGGTTGTGGTATGTCAGATTTTTGGAAGCGGCGTATTTCCCAAAGCCGGCATCCAGTATGCACTCATCAGAAATAATCTCACAATTTTTTCATGGCTTGTCTGCGAAACAAAGCAGAAACCCAACCTGGATTTTTTCTTCCTCGCAAGATATACCCCGGCCATGACTGAAAAATTAAACCTGTTCACCCAGCTCGAACTGATTGCCGCCTTCCCTGCTGACCCTTCAAAAAATCAGGTTTTCACCCAGCGGCTGCGTCTCGGTCTGAAGCGAAAAGAATTTCAGTTCGGCCTGGCCGCCGACTTTTCACAGACAGGCAGAAATGCTTTCCTTGCAACAACGAACAGCGGCGGGTTTTTACGCTATGAATTTTAGGTTGGACCTCAATACGAGGTTTCTCTTCATTTTGGAAATTGCTTGGATGGAAAATCCTGAAATCAAAAATCATTTTCAATAAAAATATTTTGAATGATCAGCAGTCTGGCTTTGCAGCATTATTTTGAAAACAAACATCATGGCCTTATTCATTCTTGTTCTTTTTCCTTGATGAAAAAGAACCAAAAAATCAAGAAAGTCCGAATGTTGCAGCAAGGCTAAGCATCGCTGCAACGCGGCCTTTCAAACGATACAACAATTGCAGATATCAACCGAAAAGAGGAGCATCAAAAAGAATTAAAAGCCTTACAAATCGGGTTTTTGAAAATTATTAAAAGATACATTTAAAAGAATTGAAGATATGCAAATCAAAAGGAAATCAAGGGCCGTCTGGGACGGAACAGGAAAAGAAAGAGCCGCAATTCCCGAAATCAGCGAAGACAAGTTCAGTGAATTGGTACAGGATGCCAGGGTAAATTATCCGGTTTCCAAGCTGCTCAACTGCGAAATTTCCTTCAATGCTAAATTGAACTGACATGCACATCGCCATCATCGGAACCGGCAATGTGGGCGGCGCACTGGCAACCGCGTGGTCGAAGGCCGGACACCACATTCACCTCGGCGTGCAGGATGCTTCCAGTTTCAAGGGAAAACAGCTGCTTGACAATGCCCGTACAGAAGTGCATCCCATCCGAGAGGCGGTGGCAGCATCGGAGGCGATACTCATAGCCACTCCGCCACCGGCCATTTTTTCCATCATCAATGCCATGGGTGAGGTAAGCGGAAAAATCATCATCGATGCCACCAACTCCGTCAGGCAGGCACCCGATCCATATCCCACCGTGTACCACTGCCTGGCCGACCGTAGCCGCGCTGAGGTAGTGAAATGCTTCAACAGCACGGGCTTCGAGAACATGACCAATCCCGTTTATCCGGACGGAGCCATCGACATGTTCATGGCCGGCGACAGCGAGACCGCGAAAAAGGTGGCTGCACAGCTTGCACTTGATGCCGGTTTCGGATCATGCATCGATTTCGGGAAGGCCGATAAGGTAGAGCTTCTCGAAAAATTCGCACTCAGCTGGATCAACCTCGCCATTATGCAGGGCCAGGGAAGAAACATGGCTTTTCGGGTGGTGAAGCGCTGATTGCTTTTTCTGGCAGCTTTTACGGCTGGCTGTTAAAAGCATGTTCCGCCGAAATATTCTTAGCCTGCTAAAGCCGGGCTGAAAAGACGCGCAATAAATCAGTATTTCACCAGTTTCAGAAATTGTCCTCTTCTCTGGCGTGCCAGGTAAATGCCGGGCGGCAAATGCCGGAAGGATGCGCCTTCAGGATTGCCCCGGAATTGCTCTCTTCCCATGGCATCAAGAATGATGATTTCTTCCCCGCTCTTCAATCCATTGAATGTCCAGCCTTCCGGTCCCGCAGGATTGGGTGCTGCTGAAAAAGGCGTCAACGCAAGTGCGGGAGCCACGCCTGTGGTAATGGAACCAGGTCCGCGGACGGCCATGATTGGATGGGCTACCGTTTTCAGATCGTAGGTAATGATGCCAAAGCGGGTGTCGAAGTACCAGGCCTTCACGCCCTGCTGACCCGGTATGGATGTGGATGACCAGTATTTTGCAACGGATTGAAGGCCAAAAACAGGGTCTGCTGCCGGACCCGAACGGGTAGGATCATGTATGCTGTAAAGTTCCTTAATGTTGGGCAGCCGCCAGTCGTCGAAGCCGGCCAGGCTAAGCCCTTCGGCCGTACTCAGCGCCTGCTCCCAGCTGAGGGCCGCGGCGGGCGGGTTTTTCTGCCACATCAGCATGGTAAGAGTGTCGGTGATGGTACCATCGCCATTGTCGGTGAAATGGTTTTCCACCAATCCGGGAACCGTTGGATTCCGCACCACCTTCACATGAAATTTCTTGGTGCCGCCGGCAGAGATGGTTTCGGTTTTGAGGTGATTGCCAATGCCGCCTCCGGAATTGCCGCACCAGACCTTGCTGGTATCTCCGGCCTGTTTCACAGAGGTCCACCA
>Ga0209972_10004626_pt1 | contig 10325 bp, 9 predicted proteins | sample NOAtaG_7_FD_187302 | JGI IMG/M metagenome (GOLD analysis project Ga0209972, IMG submission 187302) | Freshwater lake microbial communities from Lake Erie, under a cyanobacterial bloom - NOAA_Erie_Diel1S_2200h metaG (SPAdes) (version 2) | ecosystem: Environmental > Aquatic > Freshwater > Lake ...
CCACTTGAACGCAGGCCGGCAAAAGCCCGGAGATTCCCCACATCCATCCGCACGCCCCTGCCGATGGTATCGCCGAAACCGAACAGCGGGGCTGGCGACGTGAAAAGGCGGCATCATGCCACCGGGCGGTTGATGCACTGGCTGGCCGCCGGGCTGTGCGGCTGGCTCACCGGCGTGGCCGTGGCCGCCGACCCGCCGCAGCCCTATGTGGAAGAGCCGGAGTACGAGATGGCTCCGCATCTTGTGGGCGGGAAGGACGGCTTTCGCAAGCGGCTGGCCGACGCCGGCGTGACGATCCTCGCCGACAACACCGGCTTTTTCATCGGCAACACGAACGGCGGTTTCGCCCAGGCCTTCGACTACGCCGGCCACGGCGACTACTGCGTGCTCGCCGACGGCGGCAAGCTCGGCGTGCACGACGGGCTCTATCTCAAGCTCCGGGCCGAGCACCGCTACGGTGAAACGATCGTCGGCAACGTGGGCTGCTTCATCTCGCCGACGCTGATCGCTGACCTGCCGGTCTACAACAGCGAGGAGGTGTATCTGACCAATGTCCTGCTCACGCAGGAACTCACCGACGCGTTCTCCATGTTCGCCGGCAAGATGGACACGCTCGACGGCGACATGAACGCCTTCGCCCACGGGCGGGGCAAGACGCAGTTTTCAAACATGGGATTCGTGTTCAACCCGATCGTGGGCGCGACGGTGCCTTATTCCACGCTGGGGGCTGGGTTCGTCTTCCATCCTGCGGATGGGCCGATGGCGATGGTGACCGTGCTCAACTCGACCGACACGACAGCCACGAGCGGCTTCGACACGCTCTTCAGCGACGGCATGCTCCTGTCGGTCGCGGTGCGCGTGCCCACGAGTTTTTTCGACCGCCCTGGGCACCAGCTGCTCGGCGGCACCTGGAACAGCCGCACCTACACGTCGATCGCCGAGGCCTACATTCCGTACCCGGACGTCGCGATCCCGACGATCCGCGGCTCGTGGTGCCTCTATTGGAACTTCGATCAGTTCCTGTTTGTCGATTCAGCCGATGCGACGCGGGGCTGGGGCCCGTTCGGCCGCGCCGGCATCGCGGATCCAAACACAAGCCCGATCGACGCGTTCCTGAGCTTCGGCGTTGGTGGCAACGTACTGGGCCGGATGCGACGCGACGACACGTTTGGTGTGGGCTGGTATTGGGCGTCCGCCAGCCCCCAGATCGGCACGCTGCTCACGTCGCAGTTCGGCCCTGTCGGCGCGGGCCAAGGCATCGAGTGCTTTTACAACTACGCCCTCACCCCTGCCGTCCGCATCACGCCCGACTTGCAATATGTCGTGCCCACGCTGCGGCTGGCGGAGCCGGCCCTGATCGCCGGCGTGCGGGCGCTCGTGAGCTTCTGACAGATTCAGTCGCAAGCCCAGCGGCGACTCGGCACGCTCTTCAACGCCAGTGGCGCTCGAGAGCGACACTCCGGTGCCATTGCCGTTGAGCAGGTTGCGGTCGACGACCGTCCCAGTGCAAGCCCCAGAGACGGCGATACCGACGTTACTGCCGCTGAGCATGTTCCCCATCGCCGCATCCGAGCCGCCAATGAGGCTATTTGCCGATGCGACGAGCGAGATCCCTGTCTTGTTTCCGGTGAGGGTGTTGGCCTGCACCGTCACTTTCGCATTCGTCGCCGCAATGCCGATGCCTTTGAATCCGCTGATCGTCAAGCCACCGACATAGCTGTCCGATGCCGCAGCGGCGAAGGCAAGGCCGGTGATGGCCGACGACACCCGCGAGCCGATGACCGACACGCCTGCCTGCGTCGAGCCATCGATGGCTACCACGCCGGTGATGGTCGGCAACGCGGACGATAGCGTGATCGCCTTGTTGGCTCCCACTATGGCGAAGTGAATCGTGTCCGGGCCGGCATGGGCGTTGGCGTTCAGGATCGCCTGCCGTAGCGAGCCGAGACCGGAGTTGCCAGTGCTCGTGACGGTGTAGAGGTTGCCCACCCGGACAGTAGTGGTCTGACCGGTGAAACTGCCGTTGCCTGTGTTCAGGAAGACGCTCACGTTGTCGACATACGAATTGGGAGGGCCGTCGCTGTATGAATTGGGGACGACGATATCCAACCTGCCGTCGCCGTTGAGGTCTCCAACTACCGGAGTGTAGGGCGCCAAACCGGTCGAATACGCCTGTGCCGTACGAAACGTTCCATCACCGTTGCCCAGATAGATACTGATGGTGTTGATGCTCGAGTCTGTATTCGCGACGACCAAATCGGGGTTGCCGTCCCCATTCAGGTCGCCCTGAGTCACAGACACCGGGACCGGACTGGCGGCAAAGACCTGCTGAGGTTGAAACGTTCCGTCGCCGTTGCCGAGAAGAATGCTCACCGAATTGGATTGAAGCACACTATATGTAGAGTTCGCGGTGGCTATGTCGGCCTTGCCGTCCAGATTCATGTCGCCAATCGACACTCGATAAGTCCAAGGGTCGGTCGCGAACATTGTCTGAGGCTGGAATGTGCCGTCGTCGCTGCCCAGCAGAACGCTGACAGAGCCAACGAAGTAATTCGCTGTGACAAGGTCTAAAGCGTCATCGGCGTTGACATCTCCGATCGCCAAGCCATGCGCGCCCGCACCAGCAGCGAACACCCGCTTGGGTAAGAATGTGCCGTCGCCATTCCCAAGAAACACCCCCACGTTGCCCTCGTCAAAGTTCGTGGCTGCGATGTCGGGCTGCCCATCCGCATTGACATCGGCGATCACGACCGAAGCGGGCGATCGGATGGGGAGCGTCAGCGGCGACTGAAAGGTGCCGTCGCCTTTGCCGATCAGTACGCTCAGCGTGTTATCGTAAAAATTCGCAGTTACGAGGTCGGGCTTGCCATCGGCATTGACATCGCCGACTGCTTCACTTGTGTGCCACCCAGCATTCGCCGACGCGAGATGGTCTTGAAACGTGCCATCGCCGTTCCCTAGGAGGACGCTCACTGCGTTGGGGATGTCGTACCCGCCGGGGCGGCTGTCGTAGTTGTTCGCGGTGACGACATCGAGCTTTCCATCCAGATTGAAGTCGCCGAGCATGGCCGACGTGGGCCCCGCCCCCGTCTCGTACGACAACTGCGATGCAAACGAAGCCACGGCATCCTTCGTCACGAGCGGACTACCAGCGAGATCGCGGATGCTGTTGTTGTCCACCAGATTCAGGCCGAGCGTGCCCACACCCGTTATCCCGCTGACCTTCACCGTGTAGCTGGCACCGCTCCCGGATACGGCCACCGGCAGCGACGCACTGGTGCCCGACAGGGCCAACTGAAAGTCCGTGGGGTCGACACCGGTGACTGCCTCGCTAAACGTGACTGCGTAGTCGCGTGTCGTGGCGAAAGGCTGAGGTGAGCCGACGAGGTCGATCGACTGCACGTAGGGATACGGGTCGCCCGAGAGCATCCGCCGCGATTCCAGCCACTCAGCACACCTGAGCCGCGAGTTTCGCGGGGCAGATCGGGCAGTCATGGTGCGTCGAACGCGCGGGAAAACGCGAGAAACGAGAGAACCGGACTCGCGTGCGGTAAAACCACGGCTCAGGACTGCGTTCATGACTGCACCTGCTCATGGATGGTTTTCCTTTCCTTAGGGGGCCTTTTGTCCGTTGCACAATTCCTAGGTGTAAGGCAACCGTGTATTGCGACGGGCGACCGCTCAGCCGTGCTCACGACACGAGTTACGTCACGAACTTTTCGCGAGACACCCGGTTGGTATGGGTCTTCCGATAGCGACCGCACCCACCAACGGCCTGGGCGAACACAAAGCCCCCCATGGCAAATCAAAGAGAATCGACGCCGTGGCCCGGAAGACCAGCGAGGATTCCCACGAGATTCAACGCCGTGGCTTCACGCTGACCGGCCCCGATGAATGCTGTCCTGACCGCGATAGATTCGAGCCAGCCAGCGTATGGCTAGACCCTTGCGGGGTTGGCGGACGATCCATCAGAGTGCGGTTTCTACGCCATGCTGCTCCGAGTTACTGAAAAATCGGGCCGCAGCCATCTGGCAGGCTGGGCTACACGGACTAGGGCGGCCGCTGCCTTGGCTTAAACTCTTCGGCGGAGAATGAGCCGGCCAAGCCGATTGGTGATTCGGCAAGAGATACATGCCCAAGGAGTCAGCCATGAACCCCCCTGCCCTTCGCCCGATTGTTTTCTGCTGGCTGGCATTGGTGAGCTTTGGCTTGGGCGACCAGAGTTCTGCCAAAGAAACTCAAACTGCAGCGGCGGCGGCCACTCCGGAGGCACCTGCACCAGGACCTGGCAGTTCGATGCTTGAGACGGAAGAGGCTACGCGACGTGAAGAGGAGTTTCGGAAGCTCGTCACAAACAGGAAACTCATCGGGCACTTCACGATGGATGGCCAAGAAGACGCCGCCAAACTCCAAACAGAAGAGTACGTGATCACGGGGGCGATGAAACTTGGCGACGGCGAGCTTTGGGCCCTGACCTCCCGAATCAAGTACGGCAAGGTGGACCTCACGGTGCCGGTGCCAGTCCAAGTGAAATGGGCCGGGGACACGCCGGTCATCACGCTGGACAAGGTCGGTATCCCGGGGCTGGGCACGTTCTCGGCCCGCGTAGTGCTCGACCAGGACAGGTACGCCGGGACCTGGAGCCACGACCAAGTGGGCGGGCACCTGTTCGGCAAGATCACACCGGCAAAAAAAGAGCGTGCCGAACAAGCACCCGCCAGGAACCCTGCACAGTCAGCCCCAGAACCTGCTGCAAAGCCCGGGATAGGGCCACAGGAACAGACCGGGCCGAGTGCCGAGCCCAAGCCCTAGCAGACTGTGGAACAAGTCTGCCCGAGCAGGATGCGAGGACTGCCGACCGTGGAAACCCTCGGCGTTTCCACCGGTCGGCCAAGTGGACAAAGGCCATGGAGGGCTTTGTCCACGGACAGCGAGCAGACTGTGGAACAAGTCTGCCCGAGCAGGATGCGAGGGCTGCCGACCGTGGAAACCCTCGGCGTTTCCACCGGTCGGCCAAGTGGACAAAGGCCATGGAGGGCTTTGTCCACGGGCAGCGAGTATCTCTCGTACGCTTTCGCCAAACCCTACCGCAGCGGCGCGTACTCAGTTGGCGCTAGAAACCTCCCGCCAGACGAGGGTTTCAGGGCGAATCTCGCCCGAGTCCGCCAACTGCTTCAGGGCTGACGCAGGGGGGGCGGCCACCCGCGTCTTCCGGCCCCAAGAAGCCCTATGACACAACTCGGCCGAACCACTTCTGGGGATATCGCGTATAATTGCCAAAGCATTCGTCTCGAATCGGACGCCCCACGTGGGAAGTCCGTACCAGCCTGCACTGCGTTGCAAGGTGGTTCGGGGGTCGGCAACGGCTCACCAGGATGCGCGTCGGGAACGGGTCCCGGCGAAACACGACGCCCCCGAGGAGCCACGCCCATGCCGCTGGGATATCTTTCGTCGCGATCCACCAATTCGGGTTCATGTCACCATCTTTGGCTCAACAACGGCACTTGGTGGGTCCACTACACCCTTCACTTCGGCTACCGGAAACGCCGGATTCGTCGCTCGCTGAAGACCCGATCGCTCGACGAGGCAATCCGCCGCCGCGATGAACTGTTCGACCGCATCGCCCGTGAGGGCGAGTGGGTCGAGGAACGCCGCGACGTTGACGGGACAATGCGAGACATCACGCCAACGAACGTCCCGACGGAGCGGCCGATTACGAGGCGACAAGAACCATGGCTGAGAAAGTACTGGCAACACCGACAGGCAATTGGCGGCTGATCCAGTCGTCGACCCTCCGGCGAGCCCGGCCCGCCGGCATCAGCGTGTGTTCATGACAGCCGGATAAGCCGTTTACCATCCCCTTCGCCAGACACGACGGGAGGCGCGATTCAACGGCACACGGACAGCAGGCCTCGGGGCATACGCCGGGGAGATGTCCCTGTAGATCACCGGCCGTGCGACGTAGACCGGCCTCGCAGCCACGGGATATGCAAACGTGGCAGGTGCATAGCCCAAGTAGGCCGCCCTCCCAAACCCGTAAGGGGAATAGCCGCTGCCAATGCCACGGCCGTAGAGTCCCACGTTGCCGAAGCCGTAAGGAGAATAGCCAAAGCCGCCGAAGCCTGGACTGCCGAAGCCGATGCCACCGAAGCCGGGCCCGCCAATCCACAAGCCCTGGGCGTTGGCTGGTTGGGCACACATGAGCGAGCCACCGATCAGCCCGAGAGCCAAGATTCGCCGCATCATCTTGCGATCCTCCGGTAAGGGGCGAGCCGGGTACAGACGGCTCCACCCAGGCAGGATAAGCGAATCCTGCGAAAAATGATCGTTTTGGGCGGGCCTCATTTTTGCGGGCATCAGGCAGGCGGCGCGGGGCTTTTGCCGTAGTGCACCGCCAGCCAGATCGTGGGCTCGTCCGGCGTCGTCCAGGCTACGCGGTGCTTCGTGCGGGCCGGGATATTCAGGGAGTCGCCGGGGCCCATCTCAACCGTGCTGCCCTCGAACTGGATCCTGGCGGCCCCCTTGAGGACCAGAACCCACTCGTGATCCTGTTGGTCGTACCAGAAGCCCGGCGGCGAGCTGTGACCCTCGGAGACGATTCGCTCAATCCGGACGCCCTCGCCAGCCTGAAGAACCGTGGTGAGTTCCTGGGGGAGATTCTCAGGGATCGCCGTGAAGAGATTCGCGTTCATGGGTGCCGGGACCTTGATAACAAAAAGCCATAGCAGCCGTTGCAGAGGGGCTTGGCCGGCTCGGCTACCCGATGGGCCACGAGCTTGGACATCTTCTGGCCGCCGCAACGAGAGCAGGTGAATGTCCGGCGTTCGGCGCTCCTGACGAGGTGGAGGTTGCTCCGGGGTTCGTATTCCCTGGCTGGGGCTGAGTTCATGCCCTGAGGCCCTTCACCATTCTGAGCGTAGCCCGCTTGGCGTCGAAGGTCTCGAGGTCGAAGCCACCGTAGGTCTCTGCCCGTACCCCTTCCCGTTCCAGATCTGGTTCGACGGGGATGCGGTGCGGGCGCGATCGGCATCTCGGCGTAGACGCGGAGGTAGCTGAAGGGAGCGGGCCCGAGCCCGCCCCCCCTGCTCCACCCCGGAGGCAATTCAATCGCCTCCGAGGTTTTGCCCATGCTTCGTTTCAATGACGACGCCGGCCCCGCCGGCAGTGTTTCTTCCTGCTCCCCTACTCCCCAGTTCTCCGGTTCCGCCAACGACGCTCCCGCACCCAGCCGCCGCGGGCGGGTCCGAAGTATCGACTTCGGCATGCCCGAGCGGCAGGGGCTGCTCGACCTGGCTTGCACCTACCTCGAAGTCCAGGCCCGGCTCTGGCCTGACCTCGTCGGAACGGATGCGGTGCCGGCAGCTGCCCCAGCCACGATCGCGGCGATGGCCGATGACTTCGAGCGGCGGTTCCGACAGCAGCACGCGGAGGTCTTCCGACCGGGTGGCACACCGATCGCCTGGATCGCCCTGGCGGTCGCCTACCTGCGGTTCAGCGACGAGAACTCCAACCCGCGATCGCTGGACCAGCAGCTCCTCAATGTCTTGAATCGGGCCAGGCGAGACGGCGTGTTCGTGCCTTGGCACTACGTTCTCGCCGATGCCGCCGTCAGCGGCACGCTCGCCTGTCGCACCGGCTACACGCTCGCCAAGACGATCGTCGAGCGGCGTGACGCGTTTGGCGTGACATGGTTCCTGATCGATGACCTTTCCCGCCTGAGCCGCAACACGATCGAGTCGCTACGGCACGGGGAACTCGCGGAGGCGACCGGCGTCCGCGTCGTCGACGCCAGCGACGGATTCGACAGCGCCAACCCGCAGTCGTCCCTGCTCCTTCCCGTGCTCGGCTCAATGAACGAGGCGTTCACCACGCAGCTGAGGTCCAAGGTGAAGCGGGGATTGAACGACGCCTTCCGCCGCGGTGACAACATCCAGCCACCCGGCGTCGGGTATCGACTCGTGGACGTGAAGGACGCCGATGGCAACCTTGTGATCACACATAAGGGCACGATCGAGAAACGTGCCGAGATTGAACCCGAAGCCGCCGCGTGGATCGTGCGCCGAGCAGAGATGATTGCCCGCGAGGGAAAAAGCCCGATAGAGATAGCCCGACTTTTCAATGAGCAGAAGGTCGGCGGCTGACAGACGTGGTCGGACAACATGATCCGCAAGCTCTATTCCCGCGAGCGGCTCGTCGGACGCGAGGTGTTTCGAACGACGCGACAGGAAAAGAACCGGCACACCGGCAAGGTACGCTACGTGAAGTTGCCGCAGGAGCAGTGGCTCGTTCGGGAATCGCCGCACCTACGCATTCTGACGGACGATTTGGCGGCGGCGGTTCGCGCGAAGCTCAACCTCGCGGCTCAGTCGTTCGGCAAGACGGCGAAGGACCGTACCAAGAAGGTGCATCGCATCGATCTGTACCCGAAGGTGCTCATCCGCCCCGTCTGTGGCGGCTGTGGGACGCCGATGATCCTGGGCCGTTCGCCCGGCAAGTACCAAAGCTTTTGCTGCTTCAACGCGCTGCACGGGATTCATGGCTGCACGAACCGTGGCTACAAGTCGGCTCGGATCATCGACGAGGCGGTGCTCGGCGTTGTCATGGCAACGCTCTTCACCGATGGCTTCATGGCGGACCTCACAGCCGGCGTGAACAAGAGGCTCGCGGAACTGGCTCGGCGGCCAATCCCGTCGACAAAGAAGCTGGAGCAGGAGATCGCGAACGAGGATCGGCAGCTGAAGCGGCCGACCGACCGGCTCGCCAAGCTCGACGACACACATCTCGACGCGGTGCTCGTCAAGGCCGAGGAGATGGGGCGGCAACTGGCGGCCAAGCGGGAGCAGCTCAAGGACCTCCAGCGGGCCGGCCGGCGGCCAAAGGTGAAGAGCATCAAGGAGAAGGACGTGGTCGCAGCACTCACACAACTCCGCGACCTGCCGCAAGGCGACGTCGGCATCGCCGCGCAGGTGCTCAAGGCGCTCGTGGGCGATGTCATCCTCGAGACGCGACAGGTCGGGGGCAAGGCGAAGCCCCAGATGGTCGCCCGGTTCACGATCAACGCCGTGCCGGCCTTGGCGGTGCTCGACCGTGGCAGATCAGGCGAGACTGACGGAACCTCATGGCCGTCGGCCTGCAGCGAGAAGCCGGACGGCCTTGCTGGCAAGGCGACACCGGAAGAAGTGGTCGTGCCCCTGAATCGCAAATGCCATCGGGCCCTACCGATTACACCACCATCCGACGCACAGCCGCCGCAGGCGTGACGATGGGAATCCCCCGGAACTCGCCGATCCCGAGAAGATGGGCATCGCCTGAGACGATCGCGCCTGCGTCACCGGCAACGGCTGTCGCAAGCACGATGTCGTCATCGGGATCGGCGAGGATTATCGGGCCGACAACAGTAGGAACGACGAGTTGCACGAGGGCGGCATATCCCTCGAACAGGTCCGCCGCATCCGCCCCCTGCTCAGCCAGTTTGGCGGTGAACTTCTTTCGAAACAGAACGTCGTGCAACTCGCCAAGAGCGGCACACTTGAAATGATCTGCGCCGTGCCGGCCGCAGCCGCGTCAATCAGACGCCCTGGCACCCCGCCCCAGATGAGCCCGGATACGGCGGTGTTCGTATCAAGCACCAGCCGCACGGCGCCGCTCCGCACGATACGCCTGGATCTCGGCCTCGATCTCCTCAGCCGTCATGGGAGGCGTTCCGGCTACAGCGAGCTTCTGCCGCGTTGCTTGCATCTTCGCGATGCGGGCTGCCGCGAGCCGCTCGCGCAGAATCGCTTCGATCGAGCCGGGCTCAAGGAGGCCTGCTGCGGCGGCCTCCTTGGCGAGGGCGTCAGAAATCGTGATTTGGACCGTGGTCATGGGATTTATTCCTAAGACTTGCCGATTATATGCGGAAAACGGTGCTGTTCGCCTACAGCGGCCCCGCCGCCAGCCCCGCCCACCATGATCCAACCGGCACCATGTGGGAGTTCCTCCATGGTGACCGTTGGAATATCCCGGCCGAGCCGCGTTTCGCTGAGGCGGGACGCGTCCCGCCGAATGGAGATGGCCACGAATCGTCAGGACAGGATCCCGCCGATCACGTGGCCGTGCACGTCGGTCAGACGGCGGTCGATGCCGTTGTTCCGCCAGGTGAGCTTCGTGTGCTCGATGCCGAGCAGTTTCATCACCGTCGCATGCACGTCATGCACTGTCGTGGGGTGGTCGCGCTCCAGCGGTTTGTAGCCCCAGTGGTCGCTCTCGCCGCAGGTGACGCCCCCCTGGATGCCGCCGCCGGAGAGCCAGTTGGTGAACACGAACGGATTGTGGTCGCGGCCCTT
>Ga0209972_10004630_pt1 | contig 10320 bp, 9 predicted proteins | sample NOAtaG_7_FD_187302 | JGI IMG/M metagenome (GOLD analysis project Ga0209972, IMG submission 187302) | Freshwater lake microbial communities from Lake Erie, under a cyanobacterial bloom - NOAA_Erie_Diel1S_2200h metaG (SPAdes) (version 2) | ecosystem: Environmental > Aquatic > Freshwater > Lake ...
CTGATCAACTCGTAGAGGATCCCAACTCGGTAGCGCTTACCATCGCACTCGCTGCGATCGGTAGGCGCTCACTGAGCAAGAAGCAGCTTCGCGACCACCTCACCAAACGCGGAACACCTGCAGAGGTGCTCGAAGCGACTCTTCTCCGACTCGAGGAGATGGGCTACCTCAACGATATGGACTTCGCACGCGACTTTGCCGATCGCTCTCGCCGGAAGTCCTCACGGCGCGCCATCATCCAAGGTTTGAAGGAACGCGCGATCGACCAGAACATCATCGATTGGGTCATCGAGGATCTCAGCGATGATGACGAGTACCAACTCGCGCTCAAGTATGCAGAGAAGAAGTGGCGTCCTGGTTCGAGCGATGATGAAGGGATGCGTCGACGACTCCATGCCTCATTGATGAGAAGAGGATTCTCATCGACCACGATCGCCTCCGTGATGCGTGAATTGAGCGGTCGGACAGAGGTCAAAGTCCACTTGTAGAATCGCGGCACGATGAAGCGCCGTTATGTGATCCAGACCCTCGGTTGTCAGATGAACGCACATGACTCCGAGCGCATCGCAGGTTCCCTCGATCGTGCCGGTTATCTCCCGGCTCTCGATGGTGAGGATCCCGATCTCATCGTCTTCAACACCTGTGCTGTCCGGGAGAACGCCGATAATCGCCTATACGGACAATTGAGTTTCTTAGCTCCACAGAAAGAGAGCAATCCCAACCTTCAGATCGCCATCGGTGGATGTCTGGCGCAGAAGGATCAGGGCAAGATCCTTGAGCGGGCCCCTTATGTCGATGTCGTCTTCGGAACCCACAATGTCGGCTCTCTACCAATCCTTCTCGAACGGGCGCGGATCGAAGGAGAGGCACAGATCGAGATCAAGGAAGCGCTCGAACACTTCCCGTCTTCGTTGCCAGCGCGGCGCCACTCGGCATTCTCGGCATGGGTCTCGATCTCCGTCGGTTGCAACAACACCTGCACCTTCTGCATCGTGCCAGCGCTACGAGGCAGGGAGAAGGATCGAGAGGCGAAAGCGATCCTCGATGAGGTTCGGACTTTGGTGGAGCAAGGCGTCACTGAGATCACGCTCTTGGGGCAGAACGTCAATGCCTATGGCGTTGAGCTCGGTGAACAAGGCGCATTCGCTCGTTTGCTTCGTGCATGCGGCGAGGTCGATGGGCTCGAACGAGTCCGATTCATGTCGCCTCATCCTCGCGACTTCACCGACGATGTGATCGATGCGATGGCAGAAACTGCCAATGTCATGCCTCACCTCCACATGCCACTGCAATCAGGATCCGATCGGATTCTGCAGGCGATGCGACGCTCCTACCGCAGGTCTCGCTATCTCGGCATTCTTGAGCGAGTGCGCAAAGCGATCCCAGAGGCTTCCATCACCACAGACATCATCGTGGGCTTTCCTGGAGAGAGCGACGAGGACTTCGAAGCGACCCTTTCGCTCTGTGATGAAGCTCAATTCACTGCTGCCTATACCTTCCAGTATTCAAAGCGTCCTGGAACTCCTGCTGCAGAGATGGAAGGTCAAGTACCTGCGGAAGTAGTGAAAGAACGTTACGAGAGACTCCACCGCCATCAAGAGGCGATCGCGCTTGGAGTCAATCAACGGGCTATCGGTCGAGAGTTCGAACTCCTCGTCACCGAGAGCGAGAGCAATCGCGAGGGTATCCGTCGCATGAGCGGCAAGAGTGAGGATGCTCGCCTCGTCCACTTCACCGTGCCTCATCAAGATTCCGCTGAAGAAATCGTGCGCCCAGGTGATTTCGTCACCGTTGAGATCACAGAGGCAAAACCCTTCTATCTCATCGCATCAGATGTGAAGAGGATCCGCCCTTCGCGCGGAGGTGATGCTTTCACTGCCAGAAAGGATGAAGCCGAACGCTCTGGGACTCTTCTCGGGATGCCAAAACTATCGCGCGCAACTCTCACAGCGGCGCTCGGTTAGGTGGCGATGATCGAACCTCCTCGCCTTTTCGTGATCGCTGGGGCGACAGCGACGGGAAAGAGCGACCTTGCTGTCGCTCTCGCGAGTGAAATCGATGCCGAGATCATCAATGCAGATTCGATGCAGCTCTATCGAGGGATGGATATCGGGACTGCGAAGTTGACGATGGAAGAGCGCGCCGGGATCCCACATCACATGATCGACATCCTCGATGTCCATGAGGATGCGACAGTTGCGAGCTATCAGGAGAGTGCGCGAAGAGTTGCCGATGCTCTCCTTGCTCAAGGCAAGAGTGTTGTCGTCGTTGGAGGGACTGGTCTCTACATCAAGGCCTTCCTCGATGATTTACAGTTCCCTGACACCGATCCAGAAGTGAGAGAGCGATTGCTCGTGGAGTCTGAGCTCGTCGGGGGCGATGAGATGCACCAAAGACTTGCTCGCCTCGATCCGGCTGCGGCGGCTGCGATCCCTAAGGAGAATGTTCGCCGTGTGGTGCGTGCACTCGAAGTCATCGAGATCACTGGAAAGCCATTCACGGCGCACTTGCCGCGCCAAGGAGAAGGTAGATATCCCTTCGCCCGTCAGTTTGGTCTGGTGATGGATCGCGAGAACCTCAGAGAGCGGATCGACCTGCGAGTCGATCAGATGTGGGAAAAAGGGCTCGTCGGCGAAGTGGATACTTTGATCGAGCGAGGAATCCTCACTGGGAAGACGGCCCGTGCTGCGATCGGATACTCCCAAGTCATCTCATTCCGGGAAGGAAGACTCTCAGAGAGTGAGGCTCGAGAGGAGACGAAGCGCGCCACTAGGGCTTTTGCACGAAGACAAGAAACCTGGTTTTCTCGAGATGACAGGATCAGATGGATCAAGGAGTCGACCACAGATGAACGATTGGCCAAGATCCTGAGCATTTCATCCCAAGTTTGAGCAGATCGAATAAAGGTAGCCTTAGCGCCGATGACGATAGAAGCGACCTACGGTCATGGAACCGAGAATGACTTCGTCGTGCTCTTCGACCCAACTGATGAGATTTCAATAACGCCGGATCAGGTGAAGCGAATCTGTGATCGCAAGACGGGTGTTGGAGCAGATGGTCTCATCCGCATCACCAAGCGCGAGAATCGCTGGTTCATGGATTATCGAAATTCCGATGGGTCACTCGCAGAGATGTGTGGCAACGGGATCCGGGTGATGGCACGCTACCTCGTCGATCGTGGACACGAGAAGGCAGGAATCTTCTCCATCTCAACCCGCGACGGGAACAAGTTCCTCAAAGTCCCAGAGCAGGGTGATATCGCGGTCAATCTCGGCCAGGTGACACATGTTCCTGGCGAAGTGAGTGGGATCCAGAATGGGAAGAAGTTCTCCGGCCTCAATATCGATGTTGGCAACCCGCACGCAGTCCTCTTCGTCGATTCGCTCGATGAAGTGGGATCGCTTGCGAGCGCTCCCATCGTCGAGCCCGCTTCCGAGTATCCAGAAGGTGTCAATGTCGAGTTCGTAGAATTCCTCGACAACGGCGAGTTGAAGATGCGTGTCTTCGAGCGCGGAAGTGGTGAAACACGTTCATGCGGGACAGGGACATGCGCCGTCGCTATGGCAGCGACAATCAAGAAGGGTAAGAAAGCACCTACCTCATGGGTGATCCATGCCCCTGGTGGACGACTTGTTGTTGATATCGACCCGCACGAGAACGCAACTCTGATAGGACCTGCGGTGCTGCTCCGAGATCTCGACCTTTCAGAGTTCTTGGGATGAAACCACTCTGACATGAGAGAAATCGACTATGACTCGTTGATCGCCGAGAGCGAACGACTCGAGGCTGTGATCGATGAGGATCTCGAACTCACCGGCGAAGATGGCCTTTCAGAGAGCGAGATCACGCTCGAATTCAAACCCGATGAGTTCGTCTCTACCCAATTGGCATTGCAAGATCGTCAAGCGCTACGCCGCGTTCAAGGCCTCTCCACGGAACTCACTGATATCTCTGAGGCCGAATACAGACGCCTACAACTTGAGCGCGTGATCTTGGTCGGAGTGTGGACCACGGGGACTGCGAAAGATGCCGAGAACTCCATGGCTGAACTTGCCGCTCTTGCGGAGACTGCTGGCTCCCAAGTTCTAGATGCCTTGATCCAACGTCGCGATAAGGCCGATGCTGCGACCTTCATAGGTTCTGGAAAAGTCGCAGAACTCAAGGGAATCGTGAAGTCAAGTGGTGCAGACACTGTGATCTGTGACGGCGAATTGAGTCCATCGCAATTGAAGAACCTCGAAGACAAGGTGAAGGTGAAGGTGGTCGATCGCACCGCACTCATCCTCGACATCTTCGCCCAGCATGCGAAGAGCCGCGAAGGTAAGGCGCAAGTCGAATTGGCTCAGATGAGCTATCTCTTGCCGAGACTTCGTGGTTGGGGACAGTCGCTCTCGCGTCAGGCCGGCGGCACGGGTGGGATCGGAAGTCGCGGTCCCGGTGAGACGAAGATCGAGATCGACCGTCGAAGGATCCGTGACAAGATGGCGAAGCTACGGCGTGAGATCAAGGAGATGAAGACTGCCCGCGATACCAAGCGTAAGGAACGCGATGAGAATCGAGTCCCAGCGGTAGCGATCGCCGGTTACACCAACGCAGGAAAGTCATCACTCCTCAATCGGCTGACCGGTGCCGGCGTTTTGGTCCAAGACGCCCTCTTTGCCACTTTGGAGCCGACCGTTCGACGGAGTGAGACGAAAGATGGTCGCCTCTACACCCTCGCTGACACCGTCGGTTTCGTCCGTGACCTACCGGAACAATTGGTGGAAGTGTTCAAGTCGACCCTGGAGGAAGTACTCCATGCAGATGTGATCATCCATCTCGTCGATGGAAGTAGCCCAGATCCCTTTGGTCAGGTGCAATCGGTGAGATCGATCCTTCGTGAGATCGGAGCTGCGGGGATCCCAGAGATCTTGGTCGTAAACAAGTCAGATATTGCAGACCCTGAAGTCTTGGAACTCCTCTTGCGTAATGAACGAGATGCCTTTGCGATTAGCGTCAAGAGCGGCCGCGGTATCGAACTACTCAAGACAGCTATCGAGGAAGCACTTCCTCATCCCGCGATTGAGATCGAAGTGGTGATCCCTTACAACCGAGGCGATCTCGTCAACAAGTTCCACCGGTTGGGTGAGATCGATCTGGAAGCTCATGAAGAGACCGGCACGAGAATTCGTGGCAGAGTCGACCGAAGACTTGAGAGCGAGTTACTCGCTTTTAGGAATTAGCAAACCAGCGAATCGGCCCGACGTGGTCGACGTAAATCGATTGGCCTAGGTGGAACTCAGTATTGCCTGAGATCCGCGCTTTGAGCGTGCCGAGATAGGCAGATTCGATGAGGCCGAATTCGACCACGGCGTCGTGGCCGTAGTACTCGATCTTGGTGACGATCGCACGCTGCCCTGAGTTGGGATCACGGCTGACTGAGATCTCCTCCGGACGGATGACGATCGTGCCACTCTCGCTGCTCTCCGGTGAGACACCGGAGGTGAGTGGATGGAAGACCGTCTCACCGGAACGCTTCGCCGGTAGGACGAGAGCATCACCTGTGCTGACCGCTGCGTATGGTGTCGTGGGAGAGAAGTAGACCTCGGCTGGTGTCCCATGTTGGACGATCCGGCCCTCGCGCATCAAGGCAATCATGTCGGCAGTGACGAGCGCTTCCTCGCGATCGTGAGTGACCATGAGCGCGGTCGTCTCGCGCTTCTTGAGAAGGGTCGAGACCTCTTCGCGCAACTCGTTGCGAAGTGCAGCATCGAGCGCGGAGAAAGGTTCATCGAGCAGGACGATCTTCGGTTCGATCGCGAGGGCGCGTGCCAAGGCGACGCGAGTCTGCTGGCCACCGCTGAGCTCTCCCGGCATCCGGTCACCGAAGTGGGAGAGACCGATCAACTCCAACATCTCCGCGACGATGACTCTGCGACGATCCTTGGTGTAGTTCTCCTTGTCGAGGGCGAAGGCGATGTTCTCAGCGACGCTCAAGTGTGGGAAGAGCGCAGCCTCTTGTGGGACGTAGCCGATGCGTCGCTTATGTGGTGGCAGAACGAGCGACGAGACGCTTACGAGTTGCTTTCCGAATCGGATCGTGCCAGAACTCGGTGGGACGAGACCCGCGATCGCACGAAGGAGGGTGGTTTTGCCACACCCACTTGGTCCCAAGATCGCAGTGAATGTCCCTGCTGCGATGGTGATTGAGAGATCGTCGAGGACTTTGCGAGATCCCAAGTGGACAGTGAGTGAGTTGACCTCAAGTGATGTCATCGATGCCTCCCTGTCTCATTCGGTTGGGGACCTTGGACCTGTTCTCATCTTGGAACTGTCGATCCGGTCGAGAAAGGATAAAGGTCGGAATCGCCGCGATGAGAATCAAGAGAAGTGCGTAAGGAGCCGCTTCATTGAATCGATTGATCGAGGCAGCAGACCAGATCTCTATCGCAAGGGTGTCGAAGCCGGTGGGGCGAAGCATCAACGTCGCTGGTAGCTCCTTCATCGCAGTAAGGAGAACAAGAAGGAATCCGACGCCGATACCGGGAGCCGCCAGTGGGACTGTCACCCTCCGCATCGTCTCCCACGGTGAGACACCCAGTGTGGTGGCAACTTCTTTGAGGCCGGCAGGAACTCGTTCGATGCTGGTCCGAGTTGCGCCAACTCCCTTCGCGAGGAAGAGCAGGGCGTAGGCGAAGGCGAGCAGAGTGATGCTTTGGTAGAGCCACGGGATCCTCGAGGAGAAGGCGACGAGCGAGAGACCTAGGACGACTCCGGGGAGTGCGTGCGTGATGAGCACGACTTTCTCTGTGGCAAGAGCGAAGCGACTTCGTGTGGAGATGATGGTCCAGGCAAGTGGCAGAGCAAAGAGGATGGCGATGGTTGCGCCGAGAGTCGCCACCACGATCGTGTTCAAAGTCGCAGTTGCAAGGGAGGTGAGATCGATCCCTTGGAAATTGCCGACCATGCGAGTGATCAATACATAGGCCGGTACAGCAAGAGCGAGGAGTGAGTAGGCGATGATCGCTGTGAAGGCGAATGCCTTAGGTGCGCGCTTGGTTATCAGCGCGATCTCTTCCTTGATCCGAGAGGTAGAGCGGGTGTTGATGTTGCGGCGCTGCATTCTCTCTTCGGCGAAGATCAGCACCGCCGCGAAGAGGACCAGTATCAATCCGAGAAGTGCTGCGGATTGGCGATCAAAGGAGGCACGATAGAGATTCTGGATGGCCCGAGTGAATGTGTCGACACCAAGGAGTGAGACCGCGCCGAAGTCGCTGAAGACATAGAGGATCACCAGGAGCGTGCTGGCTGCGATCGAGTTACGGATCTGCGGCAGGATGACACGGGTGAAGACTTGGAAGCGATTGCAACCAAGAGACCTTGCGACGTCGACTTGTACCTTGTCGATGCGGCGGAGCGCTGCGAATGCGGCCAAAAGGATGTAGGGCATTGTGCTGAAGGTAAGGACCAGGGCGGCAGCCCAGAATCCCCTGAAGTTTGGCCAGATCGCTATCCAGCAATAGGTGAAGACGTAGGAGGGGATGGCAAGGGGGAGCGCTGAGATGGCGAGCAGAAGGCCGCGACTGCGAAAGTTGCTGGAGAAGATGAGGCTGGCGAAGAGGGTCCCAATCAATACAGCGAGAGTGGCGACGACGATCGCGAGGGTGAATGTGTTGAGAATGATCTCGATCGTCTTTGGTCGAAACAGGATTGCCAGTAACTCCTCACCCGAGATGCTTCGAACGCGAAGAGTCAGGTAAAGGAATGGGATGCTCGCTAGTGAAAGAAGCGAGGCGGTGAGAGCGAGACCGGCAAGACGGAAAGGTGAGTGTTTCGCCTTCCCTACCTCTGGCCTATCAATGGCCAGAGTCAGAGCAATCCCACCTTGATCAGAAGCTCTTGTGTCGCCTTGAGGTCACGGAGCGCATTGAGGTCGACGGCAGGCGCTGCAATCTCGTTCAGTGCTGGCAACCCAGTAGGACCGGCAAGGCCATCAAGGAGTGAGTACTCCTTTGTATCTGCAACGAACTTCTTCTGAGTGGATTCCCGAAGGAGATATTCGATCAATGTCGAAGCAGCATCTCCTCGCTTTGATGTGGCAAGAATTCCGGCGCCAGAGACATTGATCATGTTCCCTAGGTCTCCATCAGCGAAGAAGCCATCCTTGACCGAGATTTCTCGACCGAGCGCTTTGGCCACCTCGAAGACGTAGTAATGGTTGACAAGACCCAGATCGATTTCGCCGTTCTCGATCGCTTCAACGATCATAGAGTTCTTCTCGTAGTACTTGGGATCATTGGCCACGAGAGCCCGTAACCACTGCTCAGCCGCGCCATCTCCATTGGCAAGGCGTAGCGCAGTGACGAATGCCTGGAATGAGGAGTTGGTAGGGGCTATTCCAAAACGACCCTGATATCGAGAATTTGTCATGTCGAGATACGAAGAGGGGAGTTGACCCACGCGCTCTGGACTGTAGGCGAATACTCGGGCTCGACCCGTCACTCCAACCCACTTCGAATCCGCGGAGGCAAAACGAGTCGGTACCTTGGCGATGATCTCGGCGGGCAGATCAGCAAGGAGACCTGCCTCGGCTACCGCTCCAAGGGAGCCGGCATCCTGGGAGAGGAAGAGGTCGGCGGGGGAGTTCTCGCCCTCCTCGAGGATCTGAGCGGCGAGTTCTGCAGAATCGCCATAGCGGACGTTGAGCTTGATTCCACTTTCAGCTTCGAATGCTTCCAAGAAAGGGGCTATGAAGGTCTCGCTTCGACCGGAGTAGATCGTCAGCTCTTTGCTCTCGGTGCTGGAGTCAGGGGAGCAACCTGCAAGGAGGCTTGCGGTGATGATGGCAAGCGCGGCGAAAGATAGACGCCTCTTCTGCACCGTTTTCATCTTCTTCCTCCCCGGGATTCCAGCGGTTGTTACCTGGAGAGCAGGGTAAAAGAGAGCGATGAATAACGCAACAAAAGCGTTGTCTAATTATCTCTCACGGAGCGTGACCTTCGTTACCGAACGGAGCGGAGGACCGCGGTCACCTTCCCGAGTATCTCGGCCTTTTCACCGGGGATCGGGGCATAGGCATCGTTGGCAGGTAGGAGCCAGACCTTGCCGTTCTTCATTGAGAAGGTCTTGACCGTGGCCTCGCCATCGATCATGGCTGCGACGATCTCGCCCTTGTTGCAATCCTTTTGGGAGCGGACAACGACATAGTCCCCATCGCAGATGGCGGCATCGACCATGGAGTCACCTACGACCTTGAGCATGTAGAGCTCGCCTTCGCCGACGAGGGTTGCAGGGAGCGGGAAGACCTCTTCCACCTCTTGCTCCGCAAGGATTGGTGCACCGGCCGCGATGCGACCGACGAGAGGGACGGCGTGGGTCTTGGCGACCTCGGCCCCGCTCTCTGAGAGCTCCTTGATCTCAACCGCTCGGCCTCGGGAGGGGTCTCGGCGGATGAAGCCCTTGGCTTCCAGCTCGCCTAATTGGTACTTGACGCTCGACGGGGAGGCGAGGCCTGCGGCCTGGGCAATCTCTCGCATCGTTGGCGGATAGCCGCGCTCCTCTACCGACTTGCGGATGACCTCGAGGATTGCGTGCTGACGCTGGGTCAGCCCGGTGCCATCGGGCAGTGAGTCAGGGAGTTCAAGGATCTCGCTCATGGGAGAAGGCTAAGGGCAACGGCGAGAAAATTCAAACAAATGTTCGAAAATAACTTGCTGGTGTCGGAGGGGAGGTGTACCTTTCGGTTTAGAACAGGTGTTCGAACACTATCCCCGGTGTCGATGACCCTGTTGTGAAGGCAAGTGAACCAATGACCACATACGTGATTCCAACATCCCTGACATCAATGCAAATGGCGCAAAAACCGTTGAAAAACAGCGCTTTTCGAGGGGTTCGCTTGACGAAGCGCGGTCGACTGATCTCGAGAATCGCACTAGTGGCATCGATGTCCATCTTGATCGCGAGTGGTTATTCGGCTCTCTCCGGAGTGTCGGCAGATACCTCCGAGAGTGGCAAGGGTGGTCGAGAGCATCTCGAGGTCATCGTGGTCGCTCCAGGTGAGAGCCTCTGGTCGATCGCAAAACTCCTCGGCGGCGATCAGGAAGAGAACGTGGCTCGGATTCTCGAGCTCAACGCGCTCACCACGCCGAACCTCTCGGCCGGAACGCGCCTGATCATCCCGACACGCGAGTAAATCCTGCCAAACCCTCAACTCGGGGTCTACAGTTACCACTAGATGTTGGGGTGATTTTGCGATAACCTTCCACACCTAGTGGTCTTCAGCCACTTTTGAGGAAGTTTCGGAATACACCCACATCTGGGAAATTCCCAACATTGAAAGGT
>Ga0209972_10004632_pt1 | contig 10317 bp, 6 predicted proteins | sample NOAtaG_7_FD_187302 | JGI IMG/M metagenome (GOLD analysis project Ga0209972, IMG submission 187302) | Freshwater lake microbial communities from Lake Erie, under a cyanobacterial bloom - NOAA_Erie_Diel1S_2200h metaG (SPAdes) (version 2) | ecosystem: Environmental > Aquatic > Freshwater > Lake ...
CCGCTCAAAGGTCTTTTCTCTTTCCCTACGGCGGAGTCCGACCGCGATTCAAGCACCAGAGGGAGCGCCCGCAGGCGCGACCGCCCAATGGTCTTTTCTCTTTCCCTACGGGAAAGAGAAAAGGGCCACTGCGAGATCGGCTTCGCAGTAGCCCCATGGGGGAAAAGATCTGGTTGAGGTCGCTATCGGTGAACGACTGCGACAACGAAACTATAGAGGTTTGTCTTTGCGTTGTGAAGACCTGTGACGCGCACCGCAAGGAATTTCGAAAATTATCTGGCGGGCTTCTCGGCGGGCGGAGATGGCGGTTGTGCGCTTGAATCAGCGGGTTTTCCAGCCTCTCGCGCGGGGACCGGCGCAGTCTCCGCCCCTGCGGCCCACAGCACGCCGCCCTTGATGTGGGCGCGGAACAGCGGCTCGCTGAAGCTCTCCTTCGTGTGCCCGCCTCCCGTGTACCACGCGCGTCCGCCCTCGAAGTCGTGGAACCACGCGATCGGGTGATCTTCACCCATCGTCTCGCCCTGGATCGTCTTCGTGTCGAGGTTCGCGAGCACCTTCACCTGGCCGCGCGGGTTCGACTTGTAGACATACCACTCGTCGGTGCGGCGCCAGTTCTCCGGCAGCATCACCGTGGACGGGTGGGTGCGGTCCTCGACGCGCACCAGCGCCTCCTGGATGTTCGGATGGGTCTTGAAGTAGGCACCCACCAGCTTGCCGTACCACGGCCAGGTGTGCTCGGTGTCTGCGGCGGCGTGGATGCCGGCAAAGCCGCCACCCAGATGGATGAACCCTTCGAACGCCTTCTGCTGCTCGGCGTCGAGGATGTTGCCGGTGGTCGAGAGGAAGATCACGGCCTTGTAGCGCGCGAGGTTCGATGGGGTGAACGCCGCAGCGTCTTCGGTCGCATCGATCTCGTAGCGCTCGCCGAGGAGTTCGCGCACGCAGGCGATCCCGTCGGGGATCGAGTCGTGTCGGAATCCTGCGGTCTTGCTGAAGACGAGCAGGCGGTCCTTCGCCGCGGCGGGCGCCGCGGGCGCGGCCGGCTTCGGTGGCTCGGGCAGGCCCGCCGCAAGCCCTCCCCAGGCCGCAAGCATGGCGAGCGGGATCAGCCCGAGCAGGGCGGCGGTTCGTCGACCGAACCCGAAACACGGCGTTGCAGCGCTGAAGAGCATGCAGGCAAGGTCGCGCCACGGCGAAGGGAAGTCAAGCCGAAAGCAGCGCGATCTCCCGAGCCCCTCGATCGTCTACGCTGTCGGCCGCGACTCGGTGCCGAATGCCGGACCTCGATGCCATCTTCGCCTCCGCACCCTCCGGCGAGGAGGGCCTGGTGGTCCTTGCAGCTGAATCGGCGCATGCGTTGGTCGCGACGCTCGGCTGCAAGTCCTGCGAGATCTGGCTGTGGCGCAACGGAGTCGAGGGAGAGCCTCGGCTCGTGCGGATGGGTGCCTCCGGTCCGTCGATCGCTGAAGCGGAGACGGACGAATCGGTCCGGCAACTCGGCGACCGCGCGCTCGAGGGCGTCGGCTTCAGCGCCCTCGGCGACCACGAACGCGCCGCGCGCCTGCTGCAGATCCCGATCGGACTGCATGGACACGCGCTCATCGCCGTCGGCGACGCCCCGGTGACCGATGCGCTGCTCGATTGGCTGGCCGATGCCGCGAACGACCTCGCGGAGGCGGTCGCGCGCAGGCTTCCGCACGACGAGCTGGTGGAGATGAACCGCTGGCTGCTGAAGCGCAACGAAGTCGACCGCAGCGTGGCGAGGAGCTTCGCGAAGGTGCGCACGCTGCAGGAACTCGGCAGCACCATCGAGGAAGTGGCCGACGAGCTGTTCGTGGTCGAGTACTCGGGCATCTACTTCCTCGATCCGGACAGCGGGCAGCTGAGGCTGGTGCACGCGAAGGGCCTCACCGAGCAGGAGCGCGCGGCGGCCGAGCGGACCGCGGAGGCGCGGCATCCGGGCTTCGTGCTGCGCACGGGCCGCGTGGTCGATGTGCCCGATACCGCCAACCATCCGCAGGCCGCCGGCGAAGAGCCTCCGTCGCATGGGAAGCACATTCGCTCGCGCATGTACCTGCCCGTGCGGGTCGACGGCGTCGTCATCGGAACCGTCGGCTTCGCGAGCACGCGTCCGTCCACCTACTCGGCGCGTCACCGCCAGGGGCTCGGGTTCCTGGCCGACTTCGCGGGCCTGACCTACGCGCGCATCGTCTCGGCGCACGAAAACGAGCGGCGTGGCTCGCTGCTCGTCGCATCGCACGCGGCGACCGAGCGCCTCCTCGCCGCGCTCGACTGGCGCGCGAGCGCGAACTCCGTGCTTGCGATGATCGGAAGCGCGCTCGACGCGGGCGTGCTCGCGCTGCTCGAGGTCACTCCGGCACCAGGCCAGGCGGGAACGGCGCAGCCGATCGAGTTCACCTGGCAGCCTGTCTTCGGCGCGCCGTGGACGCACGGGTCGAGGCTCGCCGACCTCGCCGCGAACGAGCGCGAGCGTCTTGCGGCGGGACAGTCCGTGCAGATCGCCTTCGCCGACAGCCGCGAGCCGGCGATGCTCAAGCCCGTCGTGGTCGAGGGCGCGCTGTGGGGCGTGCTCGCCTACGAGAAGCGCTCGACGCGCCATCGCGCGCTCGACATGGGCGACCGCGCGGTGCTTCGCTCGCTGGCCAACGCCTTCGGACTTGCGATCGCGCGCGAGCGGCTCGACGAGGCGCTGCGGCAGCGGCAGAAGATGGAGGCGGTCGGCATGCTCGCCGCCGGCATCGCCAAGGACTTCAACAACCTGCTCTGGCCGATCCTGCTGTACACCGAGATGCTCGAGCGGAGCGTGCAGCTCGACGGGCGCATGCAGCAGATGCTGAAGGACATCCGCACCGCAGCGCGCAGCGCGAGCGAACTGGTCCATCAGGTGCTGTCGATCTCGCGCCGCCGCGAGCGGCATGTCGAGATCGTGCCGATCGCGCAGGCCTTGCGTTCGGTCACCGACCTGCTCGGGCGGTCTGCGCCGGCGTCGGTCGACTTCGCCGTCGAGATCGACCCCGAGGTGGGCGCGGTGCTCGGCGATGCCGACTCGATCCAGCAGGCCGTGACCAACCTCGGCGCGAGGGCGTTCGAGGTGATGCGGGGCCGCGCGGGCAAGGTGCGCATCGCGGCCGAGCGCGTGCGGCGAGCGAGCAGGCCCTTCGTCCTCATCGTGGTGCAGGACGACGGGCCCGGCCTCGACGCTGCGGCGTGCGCGCGTCTCTTCGAGCCATACTTCAGCAACGACGGAGGCGTGCGCCGCTCGGGCGATCTCGGCCTGACCGTCGTCCATCGCATCGTCACCGAGCACGAAGGCACGATCGGCGTGCAGAGCGAGCCGACGCGCGGGACGCGGTTCGAGATCCTGCTGCCGGCCGCAAGCACGGAGTCGGGTGCGGCGCTCGTGGCCGCAGACGGTTCCGCGCAGCGTGGCGCCGGTGCGGCCGCCGCCGCCGGATCGACGGCCGCGCAGGCATCGGCGACCGACGCGCGGCCCGGCGAGACGGTGCTCCTGGTCGACGACGACCGGACCGTGCTCGAGGTCGAGCGACAGATGCTCGAGAGCATCGGCTACACGGTGCAGGCGTTCTCAGATCCGCGCGAGGCGCTGCGGGCGCTCGGAGATCCACGCACCCCGGCGACGGTGCTGATGACGGACCTCGCGATGCCCGAGCTTTCGGGGATCGAACTCGCCGCGAGGGCGCTTGAACTGCGCCCGATGCTCCGGGTGGTCTGCTGCACGGGCTACGGCGATGACTCGAGCGAGCGGCGCGCGACCAAGGTCGGGATCTCCGCCTTCATCCGCAAGCCCATCGACCTCGACGCGCTGGCGGCCACGCTGCGCAAGACGATCGACGCCTGATCGGACGGGGCGGAATCAGCCCTTGTTCAGGAGCTGCTGCTTCGCCGTCTGGTACTCGGTCTCGTTGATCGCGCCCGAGTCGAACGCGGCCTTGAGATCGATCAGCTGCTTGCCGAGGGTGGGGGAGTCGGAACGGGTGGTGCCGCCGACGGCGACGCATCCCTGGAGGGCCGCGACCGCAGCAAGGGCAGGGAGCACCCGCCGGCCGCGGAGCAGGGCGTCGCGGCGGAAGGCGGCGCGCAGGATGACGGCAGGGGGGAACTTGGAAGGAGTCTTGGCCGGCATGGTCGTGTCGGGGTTGGAGTTCAGGCTGTCCACGGGAGGTCAGACGGAGGCCGACCCATTGGGATTCCCCTGCGGGCCATTTCGATACCGAATCGCCGCCGCGACGATGCACAGATTGAGCGCCGCCGTGCCGAGCGCTCCCACGATCGACTCCACTTCACCGTACTTCTCGGTGTAGAGGAACAAGCAGATGTTCGCGATCGCGTACGCGGTCCAGGCGACGACCGACACCCCTGCGGCGGTCTTGCGGCGCACGATGACGATCAGCTGCAGGAGCGTGGCGCTCGGGAAGATGATCGCGGGAACCCAGCCGAGGAGTTCGAAGAGCCAGGGGGGGAGTCCGAGCGAGGATTCAACGGGCATCCTGCGTATATCGGGAGCAATCGTGCCCGAACTTGCGATGGTTTTTCGCCGAGACAGCTCTGACCCGCTTGGGCGATCCACGATCGCAAGCTAAGTTGCAAAGAATGCCGACTCAGGATCCCGCCGCCCCCTCGCGCCCGCGCCGCCGCCTCTTGGCGCTGTGCGGGGTGGGGCTGACGGCCGCCGTCCTTCTTGCGGCGGCCCTGCCGGCCGAGCGCCCCGCCGATCCGCCGGCCGGCGACCCGGCGCCGAAGTCCAAGGTCGACTCCAAGGTCGACTCCAAGGCCGATTCCAAGGCCGATTCCAAGTCCGCGTCCGCGGCCGCAGACCATGGGGACGCCGAGAAGGGCCTGAGCGAAGACACGATCATCAAGCGAGCCAACGCCGCCCGCGACAGCTGGTGGGCCTACCGGGCGCTGGTGAAGCCCGCCGCCCCGGCCGTCCGCGACTCGGCCTGGGCTCGCAACGATGTCGATCGCTTCATCCTCGCCAGGCTCGAGGAGAAGGGTCTCGCGCCGGCACCCGAGGCCGACCGCGTTGCCCTCATCCGCCGCGCCAGCTTCGACCTGACCGGCCTGCCGCCGACCCCCGAGGAGATCGCCGCGTTCGAGGCCGACCGTTCCCCGGACGCCTACGAGCGGCTGATCGACCGCCTTCTCGCGAGCCCGCACTACGGCGAGAAGTGGGCGCGCCACTGGCTCGACCTCGTGCGCTACGCCGACACCAACGGCTTCGAGCGCGACAGCGACAAGAACGCCGCGTGGAAGTACCGCGACTTCGTGGTGCGCGCCTTCAACGACGACATGCCGTACGCGCGCTTCGTGCAGGCGCAGCTGGCGGGCGACGAACTTTCCGACCGCGACTTCGACACGCTCGTCGCGACCGGCTTCTACCGCCTCGGCCTCTGGGACGACGAGGTACCCGATCTCAAGCAGGCGCTCGCCGACGACCTCGACTCGATCGTCGACACGACCGCGCGCACCTTCCTCGGGATCAGCATGAACTGCGCGCGCTGCCACGACCACAAGGGCGATCCCGTCCGCCAGCGCGAGTACTACCAGTTCGCCGCGTACTTCGCGGGCGTGGCGCCCTACAAGGAAAGCCCGTTCAACTCGATCGAGGCCGACAATGTGCTGCGCATGGTGCGGAGCGACTTCGGCAAGGTCGACCCCGAGGCCGAGATCGCCGCGGCTGTCGCGAAGCGCGACGCGCTCGTCGCCGAGATCCGCGCGATTGCGGGTATCGACCCCGCGTCGCCCGCGTTCCCCGACACCGCGCCCGCGAACGGACTCGTCGCGCACCTCGCGTTCGAGGACGCGAAGGCCGCGCAGGCCGTGAACGCAGCACCCGACGGCAAGCCTGCGAGCGTGCGCGACGCTGGATTCGAGGCGGAAGGCCGCATCGGCAAGGCGTTCCGCTTCGATGGCGGCGACGACCGCGTGGAGATCCAGCGCCCGGTCGGCGACGACTTCACGATCGCGTTCTTCTTCAAGACCACCGACCTCGGCGGCGGTTCCGACGGCGACCGCCGCTGGTTCCTCGGCAAGGGCCTCGTCGACGCCGAAGTGCCCGGAATCGTGCGCGATTTCGGCATCTCGCTGATCTCGCACGGCTATGTGAGCGCGGGCACGGGCGACCCCGAGACCTTCGTCAGCTCGGGCCCCGGCCACAACGACGGCCGCTGGCACCATGTCGCGTTCACGCGCGAGCGGTCGTCGGGCGACATCGTGCTGTATGTCAACGGCTCGCCCGTCGACCGCGCGCGCGGTTCGACCGCGCGTCTCGACACGCCGCGCAAGCTTGCGATCGGCGCGATGCTGCCGGGTGGCGGCGCGTTCGCGGGCACGATCGACGAAGTGCGCATGTACGACCGCGTGCTCGGCGAGCAGGAAGTCCGCGCGATGGCGCTCGGCCTCGCGTCGCACGATGCGGCGCGCGCGTCGATCCTCGCGCGCTCGGGCGAGGCGGCCGCGAAGCGCTTCGACGAACTGAGCGCGCAGCTCTCTGCGTGGCGCATGCCCGACTGGAAGGGCGAGACGGTGCTCGCGGTGCGCGAGAAGCCCGAGCCATCCGAGATGCATGTGATGCTGCGCGGCAGCCCGCATGCGCTTGGCGACCGCGTCGAGCCGGCGGTGCCGCTCATCGCCGCGCGCTTCGAGCCCGAGCCTGCGGTCAAGCCGGCGCACGGCGAAAGCTCGGGCCGGCGCCTCGCGCTCGCGAACTGGATCGTCGACCCGCGCAACGCGCTCGCGTGGCGCACGGTCGCGAACCGCGTGTGGCAGCACCACTTCGGCGCCGGCCTCTCGGGCTCGACCAACGACTTCGGGCGCCTCGGCGAGCAGCCGACGCATCCGGAGCTCCTCGACTATCTCGCCGCGACGATGATCGAGAAGGGCGGCAGCTTCAAGGAGATGCACCGCCTGCTCATGACGAGCGCCGCGTACCGCATGTCGAGCGTGCCCACGCCCGACGCGCTCGCGAAGGACGCGCCGAACGAGCTCCTGAGCCGCTTCCGCATGCGCCGCGTGTCGGCCGAGGAGCTGCGCGACGCGATGCTTGTCGCGAACGGCACCATCAACACGAAGGTCGGCGGTCCGCCGGTCTTGCCGCCGATGCCCGAGGAAGTGCTCGCGACCTCGTCGCGCCCGGGCGAGGTGTGGCCGCTCACCGAGCGCGAGTCGTGGACGCGCCGCAGCCTCTACATCAAGTTGAAGCGGTCGCTGCAGCATCCGCTGCTCACCGCGTTCGACCTCGCGGACCTCGACAGCCCGTGCCCGCAGCGCTTCAACACCGTGGTGCCGACGCAGTCGCTTTCGATGCTGAACGGCGACCTCACGAACGAAGAGGCGCTGAAGCTCGCGCAGCGCGTCGGGCGCGAGTACCCGGGCGACATCCGCGCGCAGATCGAGCGCGCGCGGCGGCTGACGAGCGGACGCGCGCCCGAGCCGCGCGAGATCGACGAGGCGGTGAAGTTCCTCGACGACATCAAGGCGAAGGAAGGGCTCACCGAGGAGCAGGCGATGACGAGCCTCTGCCTCGTGCTCTTCAACCTCAACGAGTTCCTGTACATCGACTGACGGCGTTTCACGAAGGTGCACCCATGAGCAATCCCCTCGACAAGCCGACCAACACCTTCTGCGGCCGCACGCGCCGCGAGTTCCTGTGGCAGGCGGGCGGCGCGTTCACCTCGGTCGCGCTCGCGGGCATGCTGGCGAAGGACGGCTTCCTGTCGAAGCAGGCGTTCGCGTTCGACGGCGTGACGCCGCTTCCCGGCGGGCCGGTGAATCCGATGGCGCCGAAGCCGGCGATGATTCCCGGCAAGGCGAAGAGCGTGATCTTCATCTTCTGCTACGGCGGCCCGAGCCATGTCGACACCTTCGACTACAAGCCCGAGCTCTACAAGTACGACGGCCAGACGATCAAGGTGAAGACGAAGGGCCGCGGCGGCGACCGCAACGAAGGCCGCGTCGTCGGCCCGAAGTGGAAGTTCCGCCAGTACGGCCAGTCGGGCGCGTGGGTGAGCGACCTCTTCCCGCATCTTGCGACCTGCGTCGACGACATCGCGTTCATCAAGTCGATGTACGCCGACAGCCCGATCCACGGCAGCGCGATGCTGATGATGAACTCGGGGCGCCTGCTCGGCGGCCCGGCGATGGGTTCGTGGGTCAACTACGGCCTCGGCAGCGTGAACCAGAACCTGCCCGGCTTCGTGGTGATGCTCGACAGCGCGGGCGGCCCGATCTCGGGCGCGAAGAACTGGTCGAGCGGCTACATGCCCGCGATGTACCAGGGCACGGTGCTGCGCGGCGAAGGCCCGCCGATCCTCGACCTCGCGAACCCCGACGGCCGCAGCGTGGCGCTCCAGCGCGCGATGCTCGACAAGATGAAGGACTGGAACACGCGGCATGCGCTGCTCCGCTCGGGCAACTCCGAGCTCGAGAGCCGCATCGAGAGCTACGAGCTCGCGTACCGCATGCAGTCGACGGCGCCCGAGGCTGTCGACATGTCGCTCGAGACGAAGGAGACGAAGGAGCTCTACGGCTGCGACGACGAGCAGACGCGCGAGTTCGGAAACAAGTGCCTGCTCGCGCGGCGGCTCGTCGAGCGCGGCGTGCGGTTCGTCCAGATCTACTCGGGCGGCGGCCACAACGACGAGTCATGGGACGCGCACGGCGACCTCAAGAAGAACCACGACTTCCACGCGGGCCGCACCGACAAGCCGATCGCGGGGCTCCTCAAGGACCTCAAGCGCCGCGGCCTCCTCGACGAGACGCTCGTGATCTGGGGCGGCGAGTTCGGCCGCCAGCCGACCGCCGAGTACGCCGAGGGCACGGGCCGCGATCACAACTCGTTCGGCTTCACGATGTGGATGGCGGGCGGCGGCATCAAGGGCGGCACAAGCATCGGCCAGACCGACGAACTCGGCGCGACCGGCGTCGACCAGCGCTTCCATGTGAAGCACCTCCACGCGACGGCGCTCGCGTGCCTCGGGCTCGACCCGAACCACCTGACCTACTTCTACGCGGGGCTCGACCAGAAGCTCGTCGGCGTGGAGGGTGCGGAGCCGATCCGCGAGCTGATGGCGTGAACCGCCCGCGCCGGGCGGCATGCACGGCGTGGTCACTACAATCGCCGCCATGACACTCGCGCCCATCGCTTCCGCCGAACGCATCCGTGGCGTCGACATCGCGCGCGGCGTCGCGCTGCTCGGCATCCTCCTCGTGAACGTGCGGTTCTTCTTCGCCCCGCTGGGGTTCGCGCTCGAGCCGTCGACCGCGATCGACGGAAGCGAGCGCACGGGCGCCGACACCGCGGCATGGGCTTTCGTCGAGACATTCTGCAGCTTCAAGTTCATCTCGCTCTTCTCGTTGCTGTTCGGCTTCGGCCTCGCGATGCAGGCCGCGCGGGCGCAGACGCAGGGAGAGAGCCCGTGGCCCGCCGGGCTGCGGCGGCTCGGAATCCTCGCGCTCGTCGGCATCCTGCATTGGTCGCTCGTGTGGTACGGCGACATCCTCATGCTCTACGCGTTCCTCGGCGTGATCGCCTTGGTCGCCACTCGGCTCCCGCAGAAGACGCTCGGATGGGTGATCGTCGGAGTCGCAGGGTTCGTCGCGTTCATCGCCCTCGCCGGAGCAGCGCTGTCTGCAGTCGGACTCTCGATGCTGGCCGCGAAACCCGCGCCCGCAGAGATCGCGGCAAGCGACCTCGTCGAGCGCGGCCTCGACGCCATGATGGCCGCGCAGTTCGACCCCTACAACCCCATCTGGATCGAGGCCGAGCGCGCGGCGTTCGCGGAAGGGCCCGCCTCCGACGCATTCGTCTTCCGCTGCGTGCTCTACGCATACGGCTTCGTCGCGGCGCTCTTCAGCTACGGCTGGCAGTCGCTCTTCATGATGCTCTGCGGCGTCTACGCGTTCAAGGCAGGTTTCTTCACCGCCGAGGGCTCGGCGGCCCGCCGCCGCATCGCGCTGCCGGCGATCCTTGTCGGCCTGACGCTCAGCATCTGCGCGGTGGCGCCCACGCTCGTCTTCGGCTTCGACAGCGTGGCGGCGCGCGCCGCGTACCTCGCGCTCGTTTCGCTTGGCGCGATGGCGCTTCCGCTCGGCTACGCCGCGATCATCGTCGAGTGGGGCCCGAAGCTCCCGGCGTTCATCGCCACGCCGCTCGAGCGCACGGGACGCATGTCGTTCACGGTGTACCTCGCGGAGTCGCTGGTCTGCGTGACGCTCGCCTCGTGGTGGGGCCTCGCGTGGTTCGGCACGGTTTCCGACGCGCAGGCCGCGCTCATC
>Ga0209972_10004635_pt1 | contig 10316 bp, 7 predicted proteins | sample NOAtaG_7_FD_187302 | JGI IMG/M metagenome (GOLD analysis project Ga0209972, IMG submission 187302) | Freshwater lake microbial communities from Lake Erie, under a cyanobacterial bloom - NOAA_Erie_Diel1S_2200h metaG (SPAdes) (version 2) | ecosystem: Environmental > Aquatic > Freshwater > Lake ...
GCGCGCGACAGCCGCATCGAGCTCCACCGCCAGCGCGAGAACCTCGGCATGATCGGCAACTTCGCCTTCGTGCGGCAGGCCGCGGACGCCCGCTGGTTCATGCTCGCCGCGCATGACGACCGCTGGTCGCCGAACTTCGTCTCGGCGCTCCACGAGGCGGCGCGGCGCGAGCCGGGCTGCCGCCTCTGCGTGCCGCAGGTCGTCAAGACCACGATCGACGGCGCGGAGGACCTGCGCTTCGCAGTGCCCGCGTCGCTGCTGGCCGCGCGCGGCCTCGCGCGCCGGATGGCGCTGCTGCGCTGGGCGCAGAGCGGCTGGATCTACGGCCTCGTCGAGCGCGAGGCGCTGCTGCGCGCGCAGGAGGCGACCGAACGCTTCGGCCACGCCTGGGGCAACGAGTTCGTCACGATGCTGCCCTTCCTGCTCGATGGCCGCGTCGCGGCGTCGAACGCGGCGATCTACTACCAGCGCCAGACCCCGCTCTCCGAGGCGCGCTACAAGCCGCGCACGCTCGCGGACCAGAAGCGCCTCTACCGCGACTTCCTGCGCGAGGCGCTGCGGCTGCTCGGGGAGTCCGGGCTGCCCGCGGCGCAGCGCGCGGCGCTGCTTCCCTCGCTGCTGCGCTATGCCGGGCGCCACGCCTGGAAGCTGCGCCGCCTCGTGGCCGCGAGCCTCGGGCTGCGCCGCGCCTGACGCCGCGCGCTCAGTCGAGGATGCGCGTGGTCGGCACGGCGACCACGAAGCGCCCGCCCCAGCCGCGCACATGCGCCATGCTCGACGTGATCTCCGCGGCGATGTTCCAGGGCAGGACCAGCACGTAGTCGGGACGCGTCTCGGCGAGGCGCGCGGGCGCGTGGACAGGCAGGCGCGAGCCGGGCAGCAGGCGCCCCTGCTTGTGGGGGTTGAGGTCGACCACGTACTCGACGAGGTCCGTGCCGATGCCGCAGTAGTTCAGCAGCGTGTTGCCCTTCGCCGCCGCGCCATAGGCCGCGACCTTTCGTCCCTCGGCCCGCGCGCGCCGCAGGAAGGCGAGCAGCGCGTCGCGCACGGCGTCGACCTTCGCCTGGAAGCCCGCATAGGCCTCGACGCGGTCGAGGCCGGCCGCGCGCTCGGCCGCGCGCACGCGCGCCAGGCCCGGCTCCTCCGCGCGCGGCGCGCCGTCGGCGCGGCAGGCGAGGACGCGCAGGCTGCCGCCATGCGTGGGCAGCGTCTCGACGTCGAAGACGCGGATCCCGTGGCGCGCGAAGGCGCGCTCCACGGCCAGCAGCGAGAAGTAGCAGTAGTGCTCGTGGTAGATCGTGTCGAACTGCACCTCGCGGACGAGGTTGAGGAGGTGCGGGAACTCGACCGACAGCACGCCCGCGGGCTTCAGCACGCGGGCGAGGCCGGCGACGAAGTCGTTGAGGTCGGGCACGTGCGCGAGGACGTTGTTGGCGACGACCAGGTCGGCCGCGCGCCCCGCGGCGACGAGGTCGGCCGCGGCCGCGCGCCCGAAGAACCGCACCTCCACGGGGATGCCGAGCGCCTTCGCGGCCTCCGCGACGTTGGCGGCGGGCTCGATGCCGAGCACGCCGATGCCCGCGGCGAGGAAATGGCGCAGCAGGTAGCCGTCGTTGCTCGCGACCTCGACGACGAGGCTGGACGCAGAGAGGCCGAAGCGGCGCGTCGCGTCCTCGCAGAAGCGCTTCGCGTGCGCGACCCAGGACGAGGAATAGGACGAGAAATAGGCGTACTCGCCGAATATGTCCTCGGGCGGCGTCACGGCCTCCACCTGCACCAGGAGGCAGGCGTCGCAGATGCGCGCGTGCAGCGGGAAGGTCGGGTCGGGCGCGCCGGCGGCATGCGGCGGCACGTAGCTGTTGGCGAGCGGCGTGCGCCCGAGATCGACGAAGCTGCGGGAGAGCGGCGCGCCGCAGGAGCGGCAGGTGAGCGTCGTCATGGGGCCGTGCCTTCGTAGCGTTCGATGTCGGCGAGGACGAGGTCGCGCGCAGGCGCGCCCGCGGCGAGCGCGGCATGCCAGCCGGCGGTCCAGTCGATGGCGGCGTCGGCGGACAGGCGCGGGCGCCAGCCCAGCGTCGCGGCCGCGCGCGCGGAATCGAGCGTGAGGTAGCCGGCCTCCGCGGGATGGTCGCCCGGCTGCGCCGTCCAGCCCGGGCGGCCGGAAAAGCGCGCGGAGAAGCGCTCGACGAGGTCGCGCACGGTGAGGAACGCGCCGGGATCCGGGCCGAAGTTGAGCGCGGCAGGCGTGCGCCCGGGATCCTCGGCCAGCGCCTGCGCATGGCGCAGGTATCCCGCCAGCGGCTCCAGCACGTGCTGCCAGGGACGCACGGCGCCGGGATAGCGCAGCTCCACCGGGCGCCCGGCGTCGAGCGCGCGCAGCAGGTCGGGCACGACCCGGTCCTCCGACCAGTCGCCGCCGCCGATCACGTTGCCGGCGCGGGCCGTCGCGACGCCGATCCCGGCGGAGGCGAGGAAGCTCGCGCGATGGGACTCCACGACGATCTCCGCCGCGGCCTTGGACGCGCTGTAGGGGTCGTGGCCGCCGAGCGGGTCGTCCTCGCGGAAGGCGCGCCCGGCGCCGTCGTTGCGATAGACCTTGTCGGTGGTCGCCACGAGGATCGCGCGCAGGCCGGGCCGGCTGCGCGCGGCCTCAAGCAGGTTGAGCGTGCCCATCGCGTTCGTCGCGTAGGTCGCGGCCGGCTCGCGGTAGGAGCGCCGGACCAGCGCCTGCGCGGCGAGGTGCAGCACGATCTCGGGCGAGGCCGCCTCCATCGCGGCGGCGCAGGTCGCGGGATCGCGGATGTCGCCGATCGTCTCGCCGAGCGCGGGCGTGGCGGCGCAGAGCACGTGCAGGCTCGGCCGCGTCTGCGGCGGCAGGGCGAGGCCATGCACGCGCGCGCCGAGCCGCGCGAGCCAGAGCGCGAGCCAGCTGCCCTTGAAGCCCGTGTGCCCGGTCAGCAGGACGCGCCGGCCAGCCCAGAAGTCGGCGGCGGGATTCATCGCCTGAGCCAGGGCGCCCTGCCGCTTTCCCAGAGTTCCTCGAGCATGAGCTTCTCGCGCAGCGTGTCCATCGGCTGCCAGAAGCCGGTGTGGCGGAACGCGGCGAGCTGGCCCGACGCGGCGAGCCGCTCGAGCGGCGCGCGCTCCCACACGGTGGCGTCGCCCTCGACCAGGTCGAGCACCGAGGGCTCGAGCACGAAGAAGCCGCCATTGATGAAGCCGCTGTCGGCCTGCGTCTTCTCGCGGAAGGCGACGACGCGGTCCCCGTCGAGCTCGGCCGCGCCGAAGCGCGCGGGCGGCCGCACGACCGTCATCGTGGCCGCGACCTTCTGCGCGCGGTGGAAGGCGATGGTCGCGCCGATGTCGACGTCGCTGACGCCGTCGCCATAGGTCATGCAGAAGGTCTCGCCCGGCGACAGGAAGGGCGCGACCCGGCGGAGGCGCCCGCCGGTCATGGTCTCCTGGCCCGTGTCCACGACCGTGACCTTCCAGGGCGGCGGGTTCGCGCCGAGATGCGAGACCGAGCGCCGCACCATGTCGACCTCCACGTCGGCATGGTGCAGGAGCATGTTCACGAAATACTCCTTGATCATGTAGCCCTTGTAGCCGGCGCAGACGACGAACTCCGTGATGCCGTGCGCCGCGTAGCAGCTCATGATGTGCCAGAGGATCGGGCGCCCGCCGACCTCGATCAGCGGCTTGGGTCGCGACACGCTCTCCTCGGCGATGCGCGTGCCTTTCCCTCCGGCGAGGATCACGGCTTTCACGTTCGGGCTCCTTTCCCGCGCGGCTTCGGGTCGGCCGGTCGCGGCCGGCCAGTAATACAGCGCCCGGGGCCGCGCGGGAACGCGCGCCTCGCGCCTCCCCTTGCATGGCGCCCCGGCCGGGGCGAGTCTGGCGCCCCGAGCGAAAGGCCCGACGATGCCAGACGAAACCGCCCTCGCCCCGCGCGTCTCGAAGCGCCGGGGCACCATGCACGGCACGGTCTGCCCGCATGACTGCCCGTCGGTCTGCGCGCTCGAGGTCGAGAAGCTCGACGAGCGCACGATCGGCCGCGTCAACGGGGCCGAGGCGCATGGCTACACCGCCGGCGTGATCTGCGCGAAGGTCGCGCGCTACGCCGAGCGCATCCACCACCCGGACAGGCTGACCCGCCCCCTGCGCCGCGTCGGGGCCAAGGGCGAGGGCCGCTTCGCGCCGGTGTCGTGGGACGAGGCGCTCGACGAGATCGCCTCGCGCTTCCGCGACGCCGCCGCGCGCCACGGCAGCGAGGCGGTCTGGCCCTATTTCTTCGCCGGCACGATGGGCCTCGTGCAGCGCGACGGCATCAACCGCCTGCGCCACGCGATGAAGTACTCGGGCATGGACAAGACGATCTGCACCTGGATCGTGCAGGCGGGCTGGCTCGCCGGCACCGGCCGGCAGAGCGGCGTCGACCCGCGCGAGGTCGCGGAAAGCGACATGGTCGTGATGTGGGGCGGCAACCCCGTGGCGACCCAGGTCAACTTCATGACCCATGTCGCGCGCGCGCGGAAGGAGCGCGGCGCGCGGTTCTGGGTCGTCGATCCCTACCGCACGCCCACGGCGCAGGTCGCCGACCACCACCTCATGCTGCGGCCGGGCACGGACGGGGCGCTTGCCTGCGCGGTGATGCACGTCCTCTTCGCCGAGGGCATGGCCGACCGCGACTACCTCGCGCGCCACACCGACGACCCCGCGGGGCTGGAGGCGCACCTCGCCTCGCGCACGCCGGAATGGGCCGCCGGCATCACCGGCCTGGCGGTCGATGACATCCGCGCGTTCGCGCGCGCCTATGGCCGCACCGAGCGTGCCTTCATCCGCGTCGGCTACGGCTTCTCGCGCTCGCGCAACGGCGCGTCGATGGTCCATGCCGTGAGCTGCCTGCCCGCGGTCGGCGGCAAGTGGCGCCATCGCGGCGGCGGCGCGCTGTGGAACTTCGGCGCCGCCTATCGCTGGGACAAGACGCTGATCGAGGGGCTCGACCGGCGCGACCCGTCGGTCCGCGTCTTCGACATGTCGCGGCTGGGCGCGATCCTGAACCACGACCCGGCGGACCTGCGCGGCGGGCCGCCGGTCACGGCGATGCTGGTCCAGAACGTCAACCCGATGAATGTCTGCCCCGACCTGAACAAGGTGCGGCGCGGCTTCCTGCGCGAGGACCTGTTCGTCGCCGTGCACGAGCAGTTCATGACCGACACCGCCGCGATGGCCGACATCGTGCTGCCCGCGACGATGTTCCTCGAGCACGACGACGTCTACCAGGCGGGCGGGCACGCGACGATCCAGGTCGGGCGCAAGCTGATCGAGGCGCCAGGCGAATGCCGCTCGAACCACCGCGTGATCTGCGACCTCGCGGCGCGGCTCGGCGCGGAGCATCCGGGCTTCCGGATGACGGAGATGGAGATCATCGACGCGACGCTGCGCGCCTCGGGCTGGCCGGGCGCGGAGGCCGTCGCCGAGGGTCGCTGGCTCGACGCGACGCCCTCCTTCGAGAAGGCGCATTTCCTCGACGGCTTCGGCCATCCCGGCGGCAGGTTCCGCTTCCGCCCGGACTGGAAGGCGCTGGGCCCGTGGGGCGCGCGCATGCCGGAGTGGCCGGACTTCCACGACATCGTGGAGCGCCCCAGCGACGAGCATCCCTTCCGCATGCTCGCGCCCCCGGCGCGCAACTTCCTGAACACGTCCTTCACCGAGACGCCGGGCTCGCTCAGGCGCGAGGGCAGGCCGAGCGTGATGATCCACCCGCTCGATGCCGCCGATGCCGGCATCGCCACGGGCGACAGCGTGACGCTCGGGAACGCGCGCGGGCGCGTGACGCTGGAGGCGCGCATCTTCGACGGCGTGCAGCGCGGCGTGCTGGTGGTCGAGAGCATCTGGCCGAACCGCCACTTCCCCGAGGGGCTCGGCATCAACGCGCTGATCGGCGACGATCCCGCGCCCCCGAACGGCGGCGCGGTCTTCCACGACACGCATGTATGGATCCGCCCGGCGGCGGCGCGAAAGGACTGAAGATGGCAGACGTCGTCCCCCACCTGCGGCTCACGCTCGACGGCGCGCGCCGGATCCTCGACGCCGCGCATGCGCGCGCGCTCGCCATGGGCGTGCCGCAGAACATCGTCGTCGTCGACGAGGGCGGCCACATGCTCGCGATGGTCCGCATGGACGGCGCCAAGCCGCTCTCCGTCCTCTCCGCCCACGCCAAGGCGAAGACCGCCGCGTCGGTACGCGCCCCCACCGGTGGCGCACCGGCCGACGCCGAGCTCAAGCTCGCCATGGCCCAGGACCTGCACTTCACGAACCTGCGCGGCGGCCTGCCCGTCATCGTCGACGGCGCCTGCATCGGCGCGATCGGCGTGGGATCGGGCAGCGGCGACCAGGACGTCGAGGTCGCGCGCGCGGGGCTCGCGGCGCTGGCGGGCGCGAAGCAGTTCTGACGGCCCGGCCGCCCGCGCGGGGCGGCCAGACAATTCGGTGGACGCCCGGCGAAGCCGCGCGCCAATCTCGTCGCCATGGCCACCAGGCGCCCGAACCTCCTCTTCCTCTTCTCCGACCAGCACGCGCAGCAGGTCGCGGGATGCTACGGCGACCGCCTCGTGCGCACGCCGAACCTCGACCGCCTCGCGGCGGGCGGCGTCGTCTTCGACAACGCCTACTGCCCCTCGCCCATCTGCGTGCCGAGCCGCATGTCGATGCTCACGGCGCGCCATCCCTCCGCGCAGGACTGCTGGACCAACGACGACTTCCTCGCCTCGGACCGCGCCACCTGGCCGCATGCGCTCGGGGCGGCGGGCTACCGGCCGATCCTCGTCAGCCGGCTCCACGCCATGGGGCCGGACCAGATGCATGGCTTCGTCGCGCGCAGCGTCGGCGACCACAGCCCGAACTATGGCGGCGTCGCGCGCCACGACATGGGGCCGCTCAACGACACCAACGACCCGAACCGGGCGAGCGTCGACGTCTCCGGCCCGGGCCAGAGCTCCTACCAGCTGAAGGACATGGAGACGGCCGACGCCGCGATCGCCGCGCTCGAGGACGTCGCCGCGCGGCGCGCCGCCGGCGACGACGAGCCCTTCTGCATGTCCGTCGGCTTCATGCTGCCGCACCCGCCCTACGTGGCGTGGCCCGAGGACTACGACCTCTATGCCGGCCGCATCGGCATGCCCGCGCTGCCCGCGACGCAGCCCGACCATCCCTGGCTCGCGTGGTGGCGCTCGAACCGCGGGATAGAGGACACGCGCCCCGACGACGTGCTGCGCGCGCGCGCCGCCTACTGGGGCCTCGTGACGAGGCTCGACATCCTGGTCGGCAGGGTGCTCGACAGGCTCGAGGCGCTCGGCCTCGCCGAGGACACGCTCGTCGTCTACAGCTCGGACCACGGCGACCAGCTCGGCGAGCGCGGCCTGTGGTGGAAGCACACCTTCTACGAGGAATCCGTGAAGGTGCCGCTGGTGCTGCGCTGGCCCGGGCGGCTGCCCGCGGGCGAGCGGCGCGCGCAGGTGGTGAACCTCGTCGACGTCGCCGCGACGATGATCGACGCGCTCGGCGCGCCCCCGCTGCCGCACGCGCAGGGCACGAGCTTCCTCGACGTCGCGCGCGACGCGCGCGCGCCCTGGATCGACGAGACCTTCTCCGAGTACTGCACCGACGCGGTGCCGCACTGGACCGGCGGCATGGCCGTCCAGCAGCGCATGATCCGCAGCGGGCGCTGGAAGCTGGTCGACTACAACGGCTACCGGCCGCAGCTCTTCGACCTCGCGGAGGACCCGCGCGAGCTGCGCGACCTCGCGCAGGACGCGTCGCACCGCGCGGTGCGCGACGCGCTGCTGCGCAAGCTGCGCGCGGACTGGGATCCCGACGCGATCGCGGCGCGCATGCGCGCGCGGCGCCGGGACAAGGACGTCATCGGCGGCTGGGCGCGCGGCACGCGGCCCGCGGACCAGCACAGGTGGAGGCTGGAGCCGGGACAGAACTGGATCGGCGACAAGCCGCCCGCCTGAACGCGGCGGGGCAGCGGGGGAGGGCCATGGGGAAGCGGCCAGAGCGCGTCAACGGCGTCACGGTGATGCCGGAGTTCTTCCAGGTGGAGGGCGTCGAGGCGGTGCTCGACAACCTCCAGCGCCGCGCACGCGTCGACGCGATCGCGACGTCGCCCTACGTGATGGCGCCGGCGCCGGATGGCGAGGGCGGGCGCGAGCCGCCGATCGACGCCGGCGCGGGAAGCGTGCGCCTGCTCGATCGCCCGCTCTGGGGGCGGCGCGAGCTGGCGGTGCGCACGGCGCCGAGCTTCGTGCCCGACGCCGCGCTCTATCGCGGCCTGCGCTACCAGCCCGCGGCCGCGGACGACCTGACGCGCGCGCAGGGCCATGTCGTCGCCGACGCGATCCGCGCGGCGAAGGCGCGCGGGATGACCGTGCTGCTGCAGGTCCAGGCCGCGATCCCGCCGGGCTACCGCGTGCAGTTCGGCGGCCCGGTCGAGGAGGACAGGCCGCGCCTGCCCGACGGCTCCACGCCGCGCACGCGCGTCGACAACAACGGCTCGCTGGCGAGCCCGCACCTGCACGACTACGCGCGCGCGATGGTGCGCGACCTCGTGCGCGCCTACCCGGAGGCGGACGGGCTGCGCATCGACTGGCCGGAATACCCGCCCTATTCGCTCGACGGCGCATTCTTCGACTTCGGCCCGCATGCGCAGGCGGCGGCCGCGCGCCTCGGCTACGATTTCGAGGCGATGCGCGCGGCGGCCGGGGCGCTGCGCGCGCGGCTGCTCGGCGGCCTCTCCCCCGCCGACCTCACGATGTGGACGGAGCGCGATGGCGGACGCTTCCGCCTGCTGCAGGCGCTGGTCGACACGCCGGCGCTGCGCGACTGGCTCGCCTTCAAGGCCGACCTCGCCGCCGGCATCGTCGCCACCTTCCGCCAGGCGCTCGACGAGGCGGCGCCGGGCCGCATGCTGGTCGCCGGCGCCTTCCCGCCGCCGCTCTCGACGCTCTCCGGCTTCTCGTACCGGCGGGCGGGCGCGCATTGCGACGCGGTGATGGCCAAGCTCTTCACGATGCACTGGGCGATGATGGTGCGCGGATGGGGCGACGCCCTGGCCGCGGCCAACCCGGCGTTGCGCGGCCATGCCGCGCTGCCGCGCACGCTCGCGGCGCTGTTCGACTTCGTCGACGACGCCGGGCATGACCGGCTCGAGGACTGGCGCTATCCCGAGCCGGAGGAAGCGCATCCCGTCGGCGGCCACGCGCAGACGCGCAAGATCCGCAACGCCCAGGCCGAGGCGGGCGACACGCCGGTCTGGGCGCTCGCGCATGGCTACGGCCCCGTCCCCGACTTCGCGCGCCGCTTCGCGATCGCGCGCGAGGCCTCGGGCGGCCGCGCCTGGGTCAACCGCTACGGCTACCTGTCCGACGCGAAGCTCGACGCGATCGGCGCCATCGTCGCGCGAGGGAATCCCGCATGAAGATCGTCGACATCGTGCCGCGCGTCGTCTGGAAGGAGATGAGCGGCACCCTGCGCAACCCGCGCCTGCGCTGGACCCGCAAGCAGGTGATGCTCGTCTTCGTCGTCGCCGAGGACGGCATCGTCGGCGTCGGCGAGACCTGGAGCGACGGCGGGTCCGCGGATCCGCTCGTGTCCTTCCTCGAGCAGGACCTCAAGCCGCGGCTGGTCGGCCGCGACGTCGACCTCGTCGAGCGCTTCTGGGCCGAGGCGCTCGACATCGCGCTGATCTCGACGCGGCGCAGCCTCACCTGGCAGCTGATGAGCGCGATCGACGTCGCGCTCTGGGACATCAGGGGCAAGCGCGCGCGCATGCCGGTCTGGCGCCTGCTCGGCGGCGATGGCAGGCCGGTCCTGCCCTATGCCTCCGGCGGCCTCTACCGCGACGGGCAGGACGAGGAGGCCTTCGGCATCGAGTATGGCGGCTTCGTCAAGCAGGGCTTCCGCGCGGTGAAGATCAAGGTCGGCGGCGCGCCGGTCGCCGTCGATGCCGCGCGCGTCGCCGCGCTGCGCCGGCATGCGGGGCCGGAGGCGCTGCTGATGGTGGACGCGGTCTCCGCCTGCGACGTGCCGCACGCCATCGCGCTGGCCCGCGCGGTCGCGCCCCATGGCGTGACGTGGTTCGAGCAACCCCTCGTGCTCGAGGACGTCGCCGGCATGGCGCGGGTCCAGGCCGAGGGCGGCATCCCGGTCTGCGGCAACGAGAACGAGTTCACCCTCTCCGCCTATCGCCGGCTGGTCGAGGCGAACGCGGTGCACTTCGTGCAGTTCGACGTCGCCATCAGCGGCGGCCTCAG
>Ga0209972_10004636_pt1 | contig 10315 bp, 10 predicted proteins | sample NOAtaG_7_FD_187302 | JGI IMG/M metagenome (GOLD analysis project Ga0209972, IMG submission 187302) | Freshwater lake microbial communities from Lake Erie, under a cyanobacterial bloom - NOAA_Erie_Diel1S_2200h metaG (SPAdes) (version 2) | ecosystem: Environmental > Aquatic > Freshwater > Lake ...
AATAATCTATTAAATTATTTTAATGTTTTAGTGTTTTAGTTTTACAAATCATCATTCTGATCATCTGAACTGTCAGAATCATTCTGATCATCTTCATCATTTTGATCATATTCCTCATATTCCTCGTTTGTTTCATCCTCACCATCTGAATCAATACCCTTTTTATCTGAATCATCATCTAATTCTCCTGCAAGTTCCTCATGAGGGTATAAAGGAAATTGATTAATATAGTCTAGTGATAGTTTGTTATAATTTTTAATTGCTTTATTTCCACGTTTTAACTCAGCCTTGAACTCACAATTAATTTTATCAAATTCAACCTTAATGTTATTATATTCCCTAGTTGCCCTTTTTAATTTTATTTTTCGATACAATGTTTTGGAGGATCCCTCATAATTCACCTTTTGAATATTAAGTTCCCTTTTACTATCATCCAATACAATTTTCTTTTCATTCCTTTCCTTTCCAAGCCTATAAACATGTCTTAAACTGTTAACCACTTCACGATGATTTCGAAATAAAGTATCACTAATTATTTCAAAATAAGCATTAAACTTTTTAGTTTTTACCAGGGATAGCTTATCATCTACAGAATCTTTACATAACTTCTTAGATGCAGAACTATCATCATGTGAAAATTCATCCAATTTACGTTTACGTTGTTGAGTTTCATTAATTTTTAGACCAATATTCCCTTGATTAGGTGTGCTCATTTTTGATATACTTAACATATATTTGCAAATATAAAATCAATTTTTTCTATTCCGATCCAAGTTCAAAAAGTAAATCTTCAAATTCATCCAAAATTTCAATACCTAAAACATCATTAATATTAGTTTTTTCTCTCATTTTTTGGAAAAGCTCCATAGATAATTGCATTTTTTTAGGTGGTTCTCCATCATCATTATTTTTACTAGATGATTCACCTTTCTTCACATCTTGCTTTATGCATAAGTCATTTTTCCCTTTAGAAGACATATATAAACATTCTAATAACAATTATTAAATTTCAATTTTTTACTTATAAAGTTCATCAAAATAATCTATTATTACACCAAAAAAAATTAGTTAAAAATTAGTTAATATATTTATATTACTTGTTTCATTTTTCAGTTAGGATGATCTTGAAACAATGATTACTTACCAAACACATCAAAAATGAAATATTTATTAAATACTGAATAAAATTCTTCTTGAGGGTTAGCTGATTGGTTAAAAGACGATGGCGCAGGTGTTGATGATGCAGGTGTCGTTGATGCATGTGTTGATGATACCGGGGTTGATGATACAGGTGTTGATGATGTAGTCATTGATGATGCAGGTGTTGATGGTGTAGTCATTGATGATGCAGGTGTTGATGGGGTAGTCATTGATGATGCAGGTGTTGATGGTGTAGTCATTGATGGTGTAGTCATTGATGGTGTAGTCATTAATGGTGTAGTCATTGATGATGCAGGTGTTGATGGTGTAGTCATTGATGGTGTAGTCATTGATGGTGTAGTCATTAATGGTGTAGTCATTTTTGATGCAGGTGTTGATGATGCAGGTGTTGATGATGCAGGTGTTGATGATGTAGTCATAGTCATTGATGGCACAGACATTTTTGATGCAGTCATAGATGATGCAAACAGTGATGTCTTAGGTGGATCTGTTTTAAGTGATTGGGGTAATTTCTGTTGAGACACATGCGGTTGGAATGTTGATAATACTGGATTTATTAATCCCTTAGGCTGATCTGATTTAGTTAATAGATGTTGTCTTAGCGGATGTATCTGTTGTCTCTTCAACTCTAGGTTTTGCCCCATTGGTTGTTGTTGAGGTTGTTGAGGTTGTTGTTGAGGTTGTTGTTGAGGTTGTTGTTGTTGAGGTTGTTGTTGAGGTTGTTGTTGAGGTTGTGGTTGTTGTTGTTGTTGTTGTTGTTGTCGTAGTAGGTGTTGTTGTAGGTGTTGTTGCCTAGTTAGTTGTTTCTTTGTCTTTTGAGTTTTACTCTTTGGTGGTTGAAATTGTTGTGATCTATATTGATTGTGGGGCATTGTAAAAGTGTTATACATAGCTTGACATAAATTTCTAGACCATTCTAGATACATGTCCCGTTGATCAGTTAAACTTTTAATTTTGTAATGATACTCATCTTGTGTTGAATGTTGTGTAAGTTGTGTTAAATCAGTCTTATGAGATGATGTTGCTTGTTGAAGTTCAAGTTTCATTCTTAGAATTTCACACTTAGCTGTTTGAAGTTCTTGTTCAAGTTTTTGAATCTTCATACAAGGTTCATCATCAGTATCATTTTCATCATGTGGTCGTTTCCGTGTAGTTTCTAATTTAGTTTGTTCTACTGATTGCATTTTAGTCTCAGAAGAATTTACTGCTTTAGGTTGTTGATTCATTTCAAATAATGCAGATACATACCAATTTTTAAATTCAATTTTTATGTTATACATCTCACATGAAAATTACTGTAAAAAGAAAAAATTAGTCCACACAAGAGACTTACACATAAATACATAGATATATTTAACACCTATTTTTTTAAGTTTTCATATGATTTTGAATAATCTGATGCAAATTTAATATTATTTGATTAGATCTCTTCAACTCCTCCGTCAAATCTTCAACCATTTGGTGATCACTATTTTTATAGAACTCAACCTCATCTAATACAGATGCAAGATGATTTTTTGTTATCTTAAGCTCTTCATTCGTATTTTCTAGATCTTTTTTAGTATTTTTTAGATCCATTGTTGTATTCTTTAGATCTTTTTTAGTATTTTTTAGTTCTGTTGTTGTGTTCTTTAGATCTTTTTTAGTATTTTCTAGATCCGTTGTTGTGTTCTTAAGCTCTTCATTCGTATTTTCTAGATCTGTCATTATGGCTCCTAGATATTCCTCTGTGTCCTCTAGATCTTTTTTAGTATTTTCTAAATCTTTCGTTGTTTTCTCTAGATCTTTCGTTGTTTTCTCTAGATTTTTTTTAGTATTTTCTAGATCTTGTGGCATACGAATAATCTTAGCATTTTCGGCAACTTTTTCAGTCATATATCGCTTGTGCACTTGATAAATTTCGTTAAATGCTTTCTTAAATTTTTCAAGTTCTGTTGTGAGCTCAATTTCTTTTTGTGTTGGCATAGATTTCATTGTGTTAATCAGACGCTTTGGTTGTTTCCGTCGTTGTTTATAATCATTATCATCAGAATAATCATCATCAATCTTCCGTTTGCGTTGTTGTTCCATGTAAATGTAAAATGTTATATATTATAATCTATTAGTTTTGTTCAATTTTTGTATTATGTATTACAACCAAAATAGATAAAAAAATTTTAGTCCACCCAAGAGACTAACACAACATTGATTTTTGTTTTTTTAAACTTAAACTGCTCCCTGAAGTTGCACCAGGTCAATGAACCTTGAACGCCATAGTTCGACCTGACGAGACAACTCCAAATTCTCTGCTTCCTCATCCAGAAGCTCTTCAATCCAAAAGCCACATGCTCTTGCAAGGTCATCTGAATGATCCTCCTCCTCCGCCAACTCTTCCTGAGTCTCAAGAAGTTGAGAAGTTGTCTCCTGAAATTGCTCTTCCCGAGCCTGAAGTTGCATGAAAGTCCGTCTCTCAGAAACCCTTGCCTCACGAAGTCGTGTCTTCACATCTTCGAGTGATTGCTCGAGAATCTTCAAATCCCTCTTGTGTTGATCCCGTGTATGTCGAAGAGTTTCCTTCGTTCGTCTGAGATTGCTGTGAGACTTCTCAAGTTGAAGTCGTAGTTGATCCACTTCAGAGAGTTGATCAACTTCTGTCTTGTGTCGCTTCCTCTGTGGTTCCTGATTGTCATCATCAAGATCCAATGATCGCTTCAGTGTTCGTCTCCGTTGTCCAGTTCCAGTCGTCGTCAGTTGTCCCGTCCCGTGATTTTGCGGTTGATCCGCAAGAAATGGTTCTGATTGAGATGCCATCCTGTATTATATATTAATATACATTCACATTATCAATTTTTATCATAGATAATATCCTAAAATTGTCAATTTTTATAAAAAAATAATATTAAATATTAACATTAAATGTAATATTAAGTAGTAAATAAATCTTATGAGAGAAAGATTCTAATTTTATTTCTTTTTAGTATAGACGTGTGTCTTTGGAGGTGATTTTAAAACAATTACAACTCTATTTTCCTGTTGAAGTTTTTCTAGTTTTTTAAGTTCTTCTGATGCAGGTTTATATCCCAAACTACTCATTAGTTTAATCTTATTAAATGCATTTGAAGATTGTTGATTAATAATAACGCTATCCAGATGTGATTGTGTATAGGAATATTTAGCAACTTCAACTAGTTTAACTAGAAGTTTTGTTCGAAGTCTTTCATATATTTCGCCATGTTCCATAGTTATTTTTGTAATTTTGTCATTATCGGATAAAATAGCAGATTCAATATTCAGTTCTTCTGAAACTGATGCTCGAGACTTCTTATATAAATCAACAACACTTTTCACATGTTGACTATTTTCAGAAGGTGCATGTGTAGATTTTCGAATTTCATTAATTGATGCAACAATATCATTATATTCATGAACTGACTTATTGCAACCACCCGGTGAATTAACCTTTTTTAATAAATCAACAGCATGATGCATAACACCATACTCAATAACACCCTTAAACAATAAATGATGTTTAGCATATGATTCATTTCTTTCAGATCTCACTTTAGCAAGTTCCTTATGAAGATCTTTCAATTCATCATTTAATGCACTATATTTTTGCTCAATATCTTTCGTATTTTTAATCAAGTCTTCAATAAAATCATCCTTCGTTGAAATATTATCCTTGAGTGCTTTAATTAACGCTGTATCACCATCTTCTGTTTTAACTTCCATCTTGACAACAACAGGTGTACCGTCATTTATTTTTCTTCGTTTAATTGCATGATCAGGTTCAAAATCCTCATTTTTCCTTTTGGATGATGTTGATGTATCATCACTTGAAATATTTGAAGGGGGGAGAGACATATATATTATTCTATATATGTTAACAAAAAAAAAGAATCAATTTTTTAGTCATTGAACATCATCAAAACATCATCAAAACATTTTATAAAGAATTTTCAAATAACACACTAATACTAATTGCTCAAATCACCAATGTAATATTTTTTTAATATCTTCTCAGCCATTGGGCTATGTGCAAATTTAATAAATAGTTCTGTAGCATCCTTCCCAACACCCTTCATTATAATATTACCACCTGGATGTTTGCTAATCCACTCAGTAATATTATAAACTTTACCCCTAATAATAATCCATGCATCCGTCATTTTATTATGTTTTATTACATCATCTTTCGTATATATATTATTTATTGTTATTACACCTTTAAGATCCCCTTTAAGACCCCCTTTAAAATCACTTTTAATATCACTTTTAAGATTATTTTTAGGATTATTTTTAGGATTATTTTTAGGATTATTTTTAAAATTTTCAAGTGCCATTGATGATGTTTTTAATGATCCATCAATCCAAGCTTGGTTAGAACTAAAGGCTTCTCCGATAATATAAAGATTATCCATTGGATTATTGATTTTTTTGATTAATAAATCTTGGTCTAACCAGTCTTGTCTAGGTTTCCAATAGTGTGCTCCAACTTCCCAATATCCTGATGCATCTGTCCATATTATCTTAGGAATATTTATATTAGGAAAAACCTTTTTTAATTCAAACATCAACTTTTCATCTAATTTATTCTCAACGATAACATCAATCCATTTTTTTGTTAGAAGACCATCTGTATAAGATATCATAACTAAACCATCACTATTCATAGGTATAATAAATTTTAAAGATGAATCAGTTATAATTTTTTCAGACAACCAGTTCTCTTCAAATTTAGCATAAATACGATATAGAGGCTGACCAGATACTTTTTTTAATAATGGAAATATAGGTTTTAATATTGGTAGTTCTAAAAGAGGTTTTTGAGGTAATGCTAATACTATGGATGATGTATAATATTCTTTACCTGAACTCATCTGTAATTTCCATAATTTATCTTTATCTTGATCTAAATCTATCAGACCATCACCAAGAATAATTTTGACTTTATCTTTAATTTTTTGTTCAAGTTCTACCACAACTTGTCCTAGACCACCTTTTAAAACTTTATATGGGGTTGTTGTTTTAAAATCGTTTTTAAAACTTTCCAAAGCATCATGTGCGTTCATCACATGAAGCTCACTATAATATGAATAAATGTGGTTCATTTCATCGGCTAGACCAGAGTCTAATTCTTTTAATATTTTATAAAGAGTATTATGATAAAGACTTTCATATTTTTCCTTTTTAAAATTTTGCTTAATCAACACTAAAACTTTAGACAAAACTTTATCAAATTTTAATTTTGGATTTGATTCACCCTCTTTTGAAATAAACAAAGCTTGACTAGAAATTGGCACTATTTTATCTTCTAAATTTAATTCCCGCAGAAGACTATTCAACAAAACATGTTTGTCTGAAAATCTCCCTGCACCTATCTCATATATTTCACCATTATTATTAGCTGTTAAAATTCTACCGCCAAGTCTAGTTCTTGATTCTACCAATAAAATTTTTTTATTCTTATTTAGTTTTAGATATTGATAAATGAAGTAAATACCCGAAATACCCCCACCAACCACTATAAGATCATAATTCATTTAATCTCTCCACCTTAACCTTCATAAACAAAATAATTTAACCTATATTAACTCTAAATTGATACCATTTTAATACATGATATACTACTACACTTAATCCCATTAAAATCATCATATCCCATATAGTTTTATTATCCTTTATTTTAGGATGATCATGATACTTACCTATAATTATTAAAGCGGGTCCAATTAATAATAAATGTATTATAAAAATGTATTCTTGATAGAACATATAATTATAATGAATATATTTTAATCATTTTTAGGTCAATAGATATCAGAAAAAAATTGAATTGGAAAACTTCTACATAATAGTTAGTGCCTGGATGACCGAGTGGTTAAGGTGGTGGACTTAAGATCCACTGGTCGCAAGACCTCGTAGGTTCAAACCCTGCTCCAGGCAAAATTTTTTTTATCTTTAACCCTAGATAACACTAGATACCACTAGATAATACTAGATAACACTAGATAACACTAGCTAAAGGATACTAAAGGATACTAGAAAATATAGATTTTAGGTCAATAGATATCAGAAAAAAATTGAATTGAAAAACTTCTACATAATAGTTAGTGCCTGGATGACCGAGTGGTTAAGGTGGTGGACTTAAGATCCACTGGACAATCTGTCCGCGTAGGTTCAATCCCTGCTCCAGGCAAATATTTTTTTTATCTTTAACCCTAGATAACCCTAGATAACCCTAGATAACCCTAGATAACCCTAGATAACCCTAGATAACCCTAGATAACACTAGATAACCCTAGATAACCCTAGATAACACTAGATAACCCTAGATAACCCTAGATAACACTAGATAACACTAGAGAACACTAGAGAACACTAGATAACACTAGATAACACTAGAGAACACTAGAGAACACTAGAGAACACTAGAGAACACTAGAGAACACTAGAGAACACTAGAGAACACTAGAGAACACTAGAGAACACTAGAGAACACTAGATAACACTAGAAAATATAAAATAATATAAAATAATATAAAAAATATAGATTTTAGGTCAATAGATATCAGAAAAAAATTGAATTAAAAAACTTTTATATAACATTTAGTGCCTGGATGACCGAGTGGTTAAGGTGGTGGACTTAAGATCCACTGGACAATCGTCCGCGTAGGTTCAATCCCTGCTCCAGGCATATGCCATTGGCATATTATTTTTTTATTAATTTATTAAATTTTTGGTAATTTTAGATAATGATTCAATAAAAAATTGAATCAGTTTATTTACATAAGTATATATCATGGGGCGTGGTCTGGCTAACGACATGAGTACATTGGATCCTCATTGTCTAACGTCATCCGGAAGATCATGGGATGGATTACAGGAATATTTCCTGAACCATCAAATAATATAAATATTGGTTTAGTTGGGTAGCTCCCCTGAACCACCAGTTTAATTGGGATTTTTCCTCAACTGGAATCAAATCTCCTTCCCCCAGAGGAGAGCTTCGATAGCAAAATCGAACAGGTGGTCATCATTCCGACAGGCTTGGTGTGGACGCACATTAATGGCACTTGCGGGTGATTGTTCGGCAATCGAAGTTTTGAATAATGGATGGATATTCTCTGTTTGTTCGAGGCTGACTTAAATGTTTAGCACGTCGGATGGTAGAGAACATTTCCCGAGTAAGACCACTGGGAACATTATGAGGAAGGGATCATCGTGATCCTTGGTATGAACCTCATAGTGCCTAAAAAAAACCTAAACACATAGATGGTTGATTGACAATTCTCTGCGATTATGTAGAGGGATCCAATATTGTTAGTTATCCACGGTTAAGGTTAATAACTCATAGTCTGACCTAGACATGAGGCGATTGACCAAAAACCTTTTTTTATTAACTTATTATATATTCACGCCTCCATCATTACATCCACTTGATTCAACATCATTATTCACATATGGTTTATTATCATCGTCCATCTCATCATCATCTTTATCACCATAAATATATATTTTTTTAATAGAGTTTTTAATAGGGTGGAACCTATAATTATTAATGTCATCATCAAATGATAATAATCTTTTTTTATATGGTCTATACACAACAGGAACCCCTATAATTTCATCATTTGATTTTTTATATATACTTTTGCAAATACCCATTTATGCTTTATATTTATGCTTTATTATAATCAATTTTATATTTCATCTAAGGTGTACTGATATGTTTTAGGATATTTTGTAATATTTTTTTTTTAATAAAATTGAATAATGTTCATAATATTAATAAAATATAAATATGACTGAACAACCATCTCAATATAGTAAATATGTTGATGCTTATAACAATATGATAAAATCTTTTAGTAAAGAAGATATTGATGCATTTTCAGAAAAATCTCACAAAATAATGGGTGAGTTATGTGAACAATTCACTCGAGAGAATTTAGAAATAAAATGTAATACAGTAATATCTAATGAATCTGAGTTTGACAAAATGGAAATGTGTGAGAAAGAGGCATATTTATCAATACATATTCAGATTTCACATTATAAAATTCTTAGCAAAGGTTTCACTTTTATTAAATCAATATACAAAGATTATTCTTTTAGTAATCGTTTGTATGCTATTGTTGATAAATATGCTTTTAGTCAAGATATGTGGCAAATACTTTACCACAGGTCTATGCTAAATTATTTTCGTATGATAGTTATACAAAACACAGATCATACAGCATCTATTGACGACATCATATCAATTTTAAAAATGGGACGTGCTCATCATAAACGTGCTCATCCTACATGTCATATGCACAAGTATAATATTACAGATGATGTTGTGAAAAACTTAGTATTTGCAGATCAGGATACACCAGATAATTTTACAGGATTTCTTTTTGTTAATATATCATATTTTGAAAAAGATCCAACACCATCTGGGTTCACTGAAACTAAAACATTATTCAATGTTGAACCAGATTTAATGTTTTTAGGAATTTTTCCAATAGATACATGTCAAGAAGAATTTAGAAACATTGGATGTGTTTTTAACCCGGATCATGAAAAGGATAAAAAATATACTTCAATCCACATTAAAACTTCTTTAATACGATTAAATGAAGATCATTATTCCATTAATGAATACTTAAACTTCTATGATAATAAAAAAACTTTTTAGAAAAAAGTTTGAACAAAAAACTTAACTGGTGAGGAAAAAGTTTTAGCAAAAATATGAAATGGGTTTTAAAAATCTTTTCTAGTGTCATAAAGTAAAAAATCTAGTAATTCTAGTAAACTTTTTAGAAAAAAGTTTGAACAAAAACCTAATCAAAATTTTTAATGTATCTAAACTTTTTAGAAAAAAGTTTTAGCAAAAATATGAAATGGGTTTTTAAAATCCTTTCTAGTGTTAAAAAGTAAAAAATCTAGTAATTCTAAAATCCTTTCTAGTGTTAAAAAGTAAAAAATTCTAGTTCAATCAAAATTTTTAATGTATCTAAACTTTTTAGAAAAAAGTTTTAGCAAAAATATGAAATGGGTTTTTAAAATCCTTTCTAGTGTTAAAAAGTAAAAAATCTAGTAATTCTAAAATCCTTTCTAGTGTTAAAAAGTAAAAAATTCTAGTTCAATCAAAATTTTTAATGTATCTAGAAAATGGTTTTTAAAATCC
>Ga0209972_10004639_pt1 | contig 10313 bp, 8 predicted proteins | sample NOAtaG_7_FD_187302 | JGI IMG/M metagenome (GOLD analysis project Ga0209972, IMG submission 187302) | Freshwater lake microbial communities from Lake Erie, under a cyanobacterial bloom - NOAA_Erie_Diel1S_2200h metaG (SPAdes) (version 2) | ecosystem: Environmental > Aquatic > Freshwater > Lake ...
CCCCCCCCGGCGCACGAGCGGACAGTTCGCATCGTCAATCCACACATCCTGCATTCATCTGGCCCTTGGGCCATCTGCCCCCCTCACGGCTTCACCCACCACGGAATGCTCACCCCCCGATACACCGTCGTCTGCCGCAGCAGCGCTGTCGGCTGGTTCAGCACTTCCGCCGCCACCGCCGTCCGCCCGCTGAACCCCAACTGCCCGCACGATCGTCTGTGCGGATGTGCAGGTGCAGGTGCAGGTGCAGGTGCAGGTGGGGGTGGGGGTGGGGGTGGAACTGGGGGATGCCGGGATCGGAGGTGATTGGTGCACGCCGCGGCGCTTCGTTGTCGGCGACTCGTGAACGATCCTGCGTCCGATCACATCGGCGGCTGCACCAGATTCCGAAGGTCGCGTGCGCCATGGATGACATGGATCACGTGAACCGACTCCTCGTCCGCAAGATAGAACACAAGGTAGATCGGAAAGCCGATCACCGGGCGGCGACGGATCGGCGGCAGCAGCGGATGCTGGATGTCCTCGAACACCGGCCACCGGCGCGGATGCGCTGCGATCGCCGACACCGTCTCATCCACCGCGTCCAAAAACCGCACCGCCGCGGATCGCGAGTCACCCGCGATGTAGTCGAAGATCTCCTCGATCTCCCGCCCCGCGCGCCTGCTGATGACGACCCGCAGGCTCATGACGCGCGGCGCTCATCGCGCGGCTGCTCGCCCGCTCGGTCCAGCTTCTCCAGCAGCCGCTTCTTCATGTCCTTGAACGTGTTCTCGTCCACCACAATCCCCGGGCCGCTGTTCAGCCCATCCAGCAGGTTGGCGATCAGTTGCTCCTTGGCCCGCTGGTGCTCTTGCTGCCGCTGGAGTTTCTCGCGGATCGCCTCCCGGACAAACTCACTCACCGAGCCGTACATGCCCGAATCGACCTGGGCATCAACCAGCCGCTTAAGCGCTTCAGGCAGCGAGATGTTCATCGAGAGCGTGGAAGGGTCAGGCATGGCAAAAGTGTACCACAAAATGGCGACAACTGCCATTCCCTGCCATAAACCACCCGCTTGTTCTTGTTTTGTACGGATTTCCCCTCACGGCTTCACCCACCACGGAATGCTCACCCCCCGGTACACCGTCGTCTGCCGCCGATACCCCGACACCTGCGCCACGTTGTCCGGCGGCGTTTCCAATCCCCGAATGAACGTCTCGATGTGCTCGCTCCGGGGCACCCACGCCGCCGAGCCGTCCGCGTACCCCTGATTCTGCCCGTCAACCCCGTGGTTGTTGTGCGCATCCGGCCAGTTGTTCACGCCATCGGCCCGCCCGATCAGCGGCGCCAGGATCGACTGGTCGTTGTCCGCGTCCAGAATCAAAATCGTCCGGCTCGGGAACTGCACGCTCACCGTCGTCTTCAGCAGCAGCGCCGTCGGCTGGCTGAGCACCTCCGCCGCCACCGCCGTCCGCCCGCTGAAACCCAACTGCCCGCCGATCGTCCCGCCCCGGCCCGACACCACCACGCCCGAGCCGAACATCCCCTCATCCCACCACGCAAACGTCTCGTACGAATGCCCGCCCTGGTCATCGGTGCGGTCCTTCGCCGCCCAGAACAAGTCGTACAAATAGTCCCGCCCGTACAACTCCGGCCACTGCTCAAACTGCCCCTCGTCTGACAGCATCCGATCCGTCCGCACCCTGTTGCGCGTGTTCGGGCAGATCGCCACGTTGTAATCCGAGATGTAGTCGGGGAACAGGTACCCGATGTTGTCCTCAAAGTTGAACACCGAGGGCAAGAACAGCCCCCGCTTGGTGTCGTTGGAGTACGTCGCGCACGCCAGCACCAACTGCCGCGTGTTGCTCAGGCACGCCGCCCGCCGCGCCGCCTGCCGGGCCGAGGCCAAGGCCGGCAGCAGAATCCCCACCAGCAGCGCGATGATCGCGATCACCACCAGCAGCTCAATCAACGTAAACCCGCCGCGGCCCCCGCGGCCCCTCGCCCCGCCGCCCACCGCATCAACCTGCTCCGGCGTGTGCTTCATGGCCATTTCGCCCGTCCAACGCCTTGCCCGATAACACCCCGCCACTCCCCGGGCCCGCTCCGGCGGGTCGCCCTGACATCAAGAAAGTGTACAACACCCGCCCAATCCCGCCAGAACAGGCACCCCGCCGGCCCCGCCCCCGCTTCCCTGTGGCACACTCACCCCGCCAAGGATCATCGATCCCCCCGTCCCCCCGTCCCCCCGTCCACCGTCCCCGCCCCACCGGGCCACCATCGCACAGACCAAGGAGCGAGAGCCATGTCCACATCCACCGCACCCGCAGCCCTCGTCCGCGCCGCCGCCGGGCTCGCCCTCGCCATCACCGCCGCCGCCCCCTCCACCGCCTCCGCCCAAACCGCCACCGTTGACGTCGGCAACATCACCCTCAACTGCCCCTTCTCCTTCTCCTGCGGCCCCTTCACCCGCACCAGCCAGAACAACCCCGTCCCCTCCGGCACCGCCCAAACCGTCCCCGCCTCCAACGGCTACCGCTACCAGGTCGGCGGCACCATCCGCACCACCGGCACCTTCGCCGGCATCATCCCGAGCGGCTCCAGCATCGCCGCCGCGTTCGAGACCCTCGCCCCCGGCTCCAGCGTCATCCTCGATGGCTACGTCCGCAACAACTCCGGCGCCATCCCCACTGAACTGGTCCGCCAGTCCTTCGCCGGCACCACCGCCGGCATCACCGCCGCCCTCACCCTCCGCCTGAGCATCGAGAACGGCACCGGCGGCCTCCCCGGCGTCGCCTTCGTCCGCTTTCAGGACATCAACCTGCCCCCCAGCTTCATCGCCGGCCAACTCGGCTTCAACGCCGGCAGCTTCGGCCGCGTGATCACCACGCCCGGCATCCCCGTGCAAACCAGCGAGTGGCAGTTCCAGGGCGATCTCTCCTCCGTCAGCGTCACCGGCGCCGGCCCCGGCCGCATGCGCTATCTGGATGACCCCGCCTTCGGCACCATCCTCGGCGGCCCCGGCGCCGAGACCACCCCCACCCCCGGCACGCCCACCGGCCGCACCGCCATCCAGTCCGCCTTCGGCACCACCGCCGACTTCGGCATCCCCGGCCCCGGCGGTTCGCCCGACACCGTCTACCGCATCAGCCCCGCCCGCAACACCGCCAACCCCACCAATGCCGACCAGCGCCGCGGCATCGGCCTGGCCGTCTACCCGCGCACCCAGCCCGTCTTCCCCGCCCGCACGCATCTGCAGTGGACGATGGTCTGGGACCTCTACATCCCCGCCGCAAGTTGGACGGCCCGCGCCGACGGCGCCGTGCTCGCCCTGATGCAAGACAACCACAACAACGCCAACTCCGCTGATATGTTCATCCGGCGTGACGCCAACGGCAACGCCGTGCTGGTCTATGGCGCCGAGGGCGCCGGCACCGAACTGCCCCTGGGCCCCGGCGTCGGCCCCGATCGCTGGTTCCGTCTCGCCGTCGCCGCCGAGGGCGCCCAGACCGGCATCGGCCGCGTCTTCGTCAACGGCTCGTTCATCGGCACCACCTCCGCCGCCTGGCTCTACAACGCCACCAACCCGAACGCCCCCGCGTTCGTTGACGGCACCGCCGTCCCCGCCGCCACCTGGAACGCCTGGGGCCAGTTCCCCAGCCCCTGGGCCAGCAGCCTCGGTGGCGGCACCGGCGCCTTCATGGCCAGCACCTTCTGCATGTTTGCTGATCTGGCCAACGGCGCCAGCGAAACCGCCTTCCTCGCCAACTACGCGTTTACCGACGCCGTCCTGCCCGACGCCCAGATCACCGCCCTCGGCGGCCCCAACGCCCGCGGCATCTTCTTCCTCCGCCCCGTCGGCCCCACCGCCTGCAACCCGGCCGACATCACCGGCATCGGCGGCCCACCCTCCGGCCCCGACGGCATCCTCACCGGCGACGACTTCAACGCATTCATCGGGGCCTTCGCAGCCGGTGACAGCCTGGCCGACATCACCGGCATCGGCGGCCCCCCCAGCGGCCCCGACGGCCTGATCACCGGCGACGACTTCAACGCCTTCATCGCCGCCTTCGCCAGCGGCTGCCCGTAACCCGGCTCACCCGCTCGCCCCCCCGTGCCCGCCCGTGGCATCGCCCTTCTGGGCGATGGGCCTTGCTGTCTTCGTGCCTTCATTTGGCCATTTGGCCATTTGGCGATTTGGCCATTTCTGTTGCCCCCTCCCCTCTCGCCCCCCAAACACCCAGTGCGGACGCTGTTCAGAACCACCACAGCCCCGCCTCAGGTTACATTGCACAGGCATCACCCTGTGGTAGAATTGCGTATCTCCTTCGGGGCGCATCTACGTTCACAGCCCATTCGGGCCCTCCGCTCCCGCCCCCCGTTCACACATGACCGAGTCCATACGTCCCACGGGCCCCGTTCCGGCCCGTGCTGTTCCAGGGTGAGGTGTCTCGTTGCGCCCACTCTGCATCCGCCCCAAGAGCCGCCCCCGGCAGAGTGCGCCATGACCTTCACCCAGCCCCACCAACCGTCCGCCGCCCCCGCCACCCTGCTCCGCCTGCTCGGCCTCGCCATCGCCGTGGCCCTGGCTCTGCTCGGTCTCGGCAGCCCGGCCTCTGCCCAGTGCAACGGCCGCTGGCTCACCAGCCCCGAGCAACTGCGGCCCGGGCTTGGCGGAGGCGCCGCACCGGTCGTCGTCATGCCCAACGGCGACCTGGTGGTTGGCGGCAGCTTCACCAGCGCCGGCGGCAGCGGAGCAGTCCGCATCGCCCGTTGGAACGGCGTCTCCTGGTCGCCGCCGGGATCGGGCATGACCGGTGGGAATGAACCGTCCGTAACTGCCCTCGCCGTGCTCCCCAATGGCGACCTCATCGCCGGCGGTGTATTCACCACCGCCGGCGGCGTAACCGTCAACAACATCGCCCGCTGGAATGGCTCGGCCTGGTCCGCAATGGGCTCCGGACTGGTCGATGTCATTGTGCAGGACATCGTTGTGATGCCAAATGGCGACATCATCGTCGGCGGTATCCTTGTCCCAATTGGAGGCGGGAGTCGGGCCTATGTGGCGCGTTGGAGCGGCGTGTCCTGGGTGCAGTTGGGGCCGGACGTGCTCCGACAGGACGGTGGGTTCGCGGGCGTATACTCTCTTGCCGTCCTGCCCAATGGCGACCTCATTGTCGGCGGCAGATTCGGCTTCGCCAGCGGCGTCTCTGTCAACAACATCGTCCGTTGGGATGGCTCGGCGTACACACCGCTTGGGACAGTGGCCGGCTTTGGCTCCCGGGGTGAAGTCTTCGACATCGAAGTGCTGCCAAATGGCGACATCCTCGCCGGTTGCGGACCCAACTTCACACAGAGTGCCAACGTCTTCCGCTTCAACGGCACATCCTGGGCGCCGCTGGGTTCGGGGGCCAATCAGAGCATCTCCGGCCTCGCTGTGCTCCCCAACGGCGACCTCGTCGCCGGTGGCGATTTCACCATGATCGACGGCGTACCCGCCAGCCGCATCGCCCGTTGGAACGGTTCATCCTGGGCCTCGTTGGGCCCGGGCGCCAATGCCGGCGTGCGAGCACTGACCATGCTGTCCAACGGCGACCTGATCGCCACCGGCTCATTCACCATCATCGGCGACGTGACCGTCAACCGCATCGCCCGCTGGAACGGCTCATCCTGGACGACCCTGGGCTCGGGGATCAACGGCGACATCAACGCCCTGGCCGTCCTGCCCGGCGGAGACGTGGTCGCGGGCGGCTCCTTCGTCACCGCCGGCGGCACATCCGTCAACCGCATCGCCCGCTGGAACGGCTGGTCCTGGGCGCCGCTCGGGCCGGGCATGAACGGCGAAGTGCGCGCCCTCACCCTGCTGCCCAACGCCGACCTGGTCGCGGGGGGCTCGTTCGCCATCGCCGGCGGCGTGCCCGCCGGCCGCATCGCGCGCTGGAACGGCTCATCCTGGGAGCCGCTGGGGTCGGGGACCAACGGCGAGGTGCGGGCCCTGGCCGTCCTGCCCAACGGCGACCTGATCGCGGGCGGGCAGTTCACCACCGCCGGCGGCGTCGTCGCCAACCACATCGCCCGCTGGGACGGCTCAGTCTGGGCGCCGCTGGGGTCGGGACTGAACAACGCCGTCTCCGCCCTCATCGTGCTGCCCGGCGGCCACCTGATCGCGGGCGGTTCGTTCACCAGTGCCGGAGGCGTGACCGCCAACGGCATCGCCCGCTGGAACGGAGCCTCTTGGGAACCTCTGGGCTCGGGCATGGGCGGCGTGTCCGCCCCCTTCGTGTCCGCCCTCGCCGTGCTGCCAAATGGCGACCTTGTCGCCGGCGGCAGGTTCACCACCGCCGGCGGTGCCGCGGCCAGCAACATCGCCCGCTGGAGCAACTCAGCCTGGAGTCCGCTGGGTGCGGGCCTGGCCAACGTCGACAACGTCTTCGCCGTGGTCAACGCCCTCGCCGTCCTGCCCGGCGGCCAGCTCGTCGCCGGCGGCCAGTTCACCAACGCCGCGGGCGCGACCGTTAACAGCATCGCCCGGTGGAACGGCTCATCCTGGGGCTCGCTCGGGTCGGGCATGACCGGGTTCAACAGCAGCGTGCGTGCCCTCGCCGTCCGGCCCGGAGGCGACCTCGTCGCCGGCGGTCTGTTCATCGCCGCCGGCGGCACAGTCGCCGGCTCCTGGGCCCGCTGGACCGACACCGGCATCCCCTGGGTCGCCCGCCAGCCCGCCCCAGCCTCCACCCCCGCCACCCGCATCGCCCGCCTCTCCGCCACCCTCGCCTCCGGCTACGACTTCAGCGGCCCGATCACCTTCCAGTGGTTCCGCGACGGCCAGCCCATCACCAACGGCCCCGCCGGCGCCTCCCCCAGCGGCGGTGACGTCACCGGCGCCACCGGCGCACTGCCGCGCCCCACGAGCGATCCCACCACCACCATCACCATCATCAACGTCCAGCCATCCGACGCCGGCGCCTACACCGTCACGTTCACCAACTCCTGCGGCACCGTCACCTCCGCCCCCGCCACCCTCACCATCACCACCCAAGCCTGCAACCCCGCCGACATCACCGCCATCGGCGGCCCCCCCTCCGCCCCCGATGGCCTGCTCACCGGCGACGACTTCGTCGCATTCATCAGCGCCTTCGCCGCCGGCGACCTGCTGGCAGACATCGTCGCCATCGGCGGCGTCCAACCCCCCGACGGCCTGATCACCGGCGACGACTTCAACGCCTTCATCGCCGCGTTTGCCAGCGGCTGTCCGTAGCGGCTTCGTCATGCCGGTGTCGCTTGGTACCCGCGCAACATACTGTGGCTGCAGGTGTCGGTCGTTCTGGGCCGGTCACCAGTGATCGACCGTGCGCGGCTCAATCTGCTTCGGAGGCTCACACATGCCAGCGTTCTCGGGTGCAGAAATCAAACGCAAAAGGGTCGCCGCGGATCTGACGCAGACGCAACTCGCTGGCAAACTCGGCGTCTCCCAAGCCCAGGTGTCCATCTGGGAGACCGGCAAGGCCGCTGTGCCGCCGGAACACCTGCCGCTGCTCCAACAGTTGTTCGGCGACGACTCCATCGGAACAGACAACCCGTTTGGCGATTGGTTGCGTCGTCAGCGTGAAGACCAGAACTTGACGGTTCAGGAACTGGCCGACAAGGCCGGGTTGACGCCGCCGACGATTTACAACATCGAGGCCGGTCGGATTGCCGCCCCGCGTCAAGGCACCAAAGACCGATTGGCCGCCGCTTTGAATGTGCCGATTCCCGCAGACGTGCAAGAACTCGTCCGCGCGGAGTCCGACATCGCGGGTTTGGGTACGTGGCAGGAGTTCGAGCCGCACGACCCGAAGCAATTGCCAGTCGTCGCCGGGGTGTACGTGCTGTACGACCGCACCAATCGTCCCGTGTACGTGGGCCAGAGCATCAACATCGAGTCGCGGATCAAGGACCACCGTCAGAAGAAGTGGTTCATCGAGGAGTTCATCAGTACAGCGTCGTACATCGAGGTTGTCGATGACACCTTGCGCAAGCAGATCGAAATGCTACTCATTAAGTTCATGAAGACGAACGCTCTACTCAACGAGCGCGGGGTTGACCGCGGGGAGAGCGACCGCTAGCAGGCTGTTGAAAAACCCATCCGGCTACTGAACCGCCCGACTTTCCGGCCCTCGTACCCGGGTCTAACGGGCAGAAAACGGTCTGGAATGGCTCGGAAGAAGCTCGTCAAAGCCTATTTCAACAGCCTGCTAGGCAACCGCAGCCAAAGGCCTGCGGTCAGGCGGCCCTTGGTCGCCATCACAACTCCCCCGCATCCCCTCGCCACCCCGCCAGCCCCTCCGCAAACCGCCGAAACGACGGGCACTTCTGACCCACCACCTCCAGCCGCAAGCGCTCCGCCACCCGCGGGTTGTGCATCTTCGGCACGTACAGCGGCTTGCCCCCGGCCCGTCTCGACTCACTCCGCAGCCATTCTTTGGGGCTGTTGATCTGCTCCGGGCTCCGGTGCCCACCGAACCGAAAACTCGTGATCACCGCGTTGATCGCCTGCTCATCGGCAATCAGCCATGCCTCCAGTTCCTGCACCGGCACCGCGACGCAGCACCGCTCAGCAATGCCCGTGGGTGTCAGGAGGCGCCGTCGCACTTTGCTGTCAACGGCCTCCCAGCTCTCCGTGTCGGCGTCGTGGCACACCACAAACCGCTGCACGCCCTCCCGTTGCAACTGACGGATGTCTCGCACGCCCTTGCTCAGCAGGTCGCCCCCGCCGCCGTACCCCTTGGTCCAGAGGGGCAGTCGCTCCCGCCCCAGGGCTCTCCGCACGATGTACTTGAGCGCCTCCACGTCCGAGGTGTCCTCCGCCAAAATGGCGATCGTGCTCATACCACCCGCCCCTCCATCAACTTCAAAAACTCCGCCAGCGTCCCGTGGTCCTTCAAGTAGTCCTGGGCGGATTCCACATCGCGATCGGACAGTTCGTCCACCCGCGTGGTGCCCTCTGTGGCGGTCACCAGGCGGATGCCCTTGGCCCCGATGAGGTTCATCACCGCCGGCGAGTGCGTGGTGCAGATCAGTTGCGTCCGTCCCGCGTAACTCCGCAGTACGTCCACCACCTTCTCCAGCAGCCCAGGGTGGATCGAATCCTCTGGCTGCTCCACCAGCATGCACGAGTTGCGGTCGAAGATCAGGTACGTGAACAGTTGCAAGATCCGCCAAGTGCCGGCGGAAAGCCCGCTGTACCGGAAGGATCGACCGGCACCCGCCAGCCCATCGCCGGGAACAAACGACAGGGCGTACGCCGTCTCGGTGCTGGTGCCGGCCGATGGGCCGCCGCTGACGGGAATCTCCACCGTGCCCACGCGAATGTCGGCCAGCAGGCCGATGCCGTCGGGCCCGAGGAGCGCCCGCAGTTCGTCAAAGTCCGCCCGTCTCGCCAGGTACAGGTCCAGCAGCCGCATCTGAACCGACGGCGGCGGGCTCGGGACCGTTCGTCCGCTCCCGCTCTTCCACGCCTCATACTTGCTGCGTTCGATCAACTGTCCGTCGCCCACATGCTCCCGGAAGGGTTGCTGCAACGGGTAGTAGACCACCGCGCCGAGCACGTCGGCGACCGATTGCAGCGTGCCCCGCAGCGGGTCGTCGGTCGGAAGGAAACGCAGCAGGGTCGGCAGTGCCGAGGCACCCATGCCCAGGCGCAACGGCTGCATCCGGCCGCCCGAGGTGTAGTTCAGCATTTCGCCATGCCGTTCAAACAGCACGTTGGGCCCGCGTGACAGTTGCTCGGTAAACAGGATCGGGTGGCCGCCGTTGGGTGGACGCTGCGTGGTGTAGAAGAAGCCGTCGCCGGCGACCGAAAGGCCGAGGGTGAACTGGATCGTGTCCCAGCCGTTGCGGGGCGAGATGCCAAACTCCGGCTCGTCGTCCTTGGCGCACAGGTGCGCTGTCAGCGCAATCGCATGCAGCAGGCTCGTCTTGCCCACCCCGTTCCGCCCCAACAGCGCCACCACCGGCTCGGCCAAACGCAGCCGAACGTCTTCGCACGAGCGGAAGTTCTTGATCTCGATGAAGTCCAGCATCGGCAGCTCATCGAACCCGGGCCAGGCCATTCCCCAACGAAAACCGCACAACAGTCTACGCCCGCTGCATGCGTATTGCCCACCCCAGCCCCGCCCCTGCAGTCAGTTCGTTTCGATAGCCCCCCAATCCAAACAAAATCCTTGCAACCCCCACCCCACGTTGTACGGTACATGTACGTGCCCCACCCCACACCCCGCGCCCCCTCCGCGCGCCCAACCAGCCCCACCCCTCCAACCCCCAGGCACCCAAAAACACCCCCCTCCACCCCACTT
>Ga0209972_10004640_pt1 | contig 10313 bp, 9 predicted proteins | sample NOAtaG_7_FD_187302 | JGI IMG/M metagenome (GOLD analysis project Ga0209972, IMG submission 187302) | Freshwater lake microbial communities from Lake Erie, under a cyanobacterial bloom - NOAA_Erie_Diel1S_2200h metaG (SPAdes) (version 2) | ecosystem: Environmental > Aquatic > Freshwater > Lake ...
GTGTGCGTCAATCACAGGATTGAATTTTAGGCCACTACCTCCTGCCGTGCAGTTCCCAGACCTTCAATTCCTAATTCAATAACATCTCCTGGTCGAAGGTACCGGCCGAGGGCCAATCCAACACCAGAAGGTGTACCCGTACTAATAATATCTCCGGGCAACAACGTCATAAACTGACTGATGTAGCTGACCAGATAGGGAACATGAAAAATCATATCGGACGTACTTTCATCCTGCAACAATTCACCATTCAGCTTAAGCCACATGTGAAGATTGTTTGGGTTCGCGATCTCCTCCTTCGTCACCAACCACGGACCAATTGGCGCAAACGTATCACAACTCTTTCCTTTTACCCACTGACCACCCCGCTCCAATTGGAACGCACGTTCACTTACATCATTGTGCAACATATAACCAGCCACAAAGTCAAGCGCATCTGCTTCCTCAACATATTTAGCTTTCTTACCAATTACGACAGCCAACTCAACTTCCCAATCCGTTTTTTGGCTACCACGTGGGATTTGAATCGAGTCATTTGGTCCAGTGATGGCCGTGGTGGACTTCAAAAAAATAATTGGCTCAGTCGGTATGGCCATCTTACTTTCTAAAGCATGATTTCTAAAGTTTAAGCCGATGCAAATAATTTTTGAAGGACGAGCAATGGGCGGACCCAATCTGGTCGGTTCACATTCTGAAAATTTTTCAGAAGCTACCAGTTCGTGGATTCGGTCTATTCCGTCTTGCTCAAAAAAGGCTTCGTTAAAATCCGAAAAGTAACCGCTGAGATCTGCAACTTTTCCATTATTCAATAAAAGGCCAGGTTTCTCTTTTCCGGCTTCTCCAAATCTGATCAGTTTCATAAGATTTAATTAACCACCACCTAATTTTACAAATCCACCATCAATAACATAATCTGTTCCTGTAATAAAGGCTGCCTGATCAGAGCATAGAAATAAAGCTAATGCAGCAATTTCATCCGGCGTACCCATTCTTCCTATGGGCTGAGTTTTTGAAAGTTTCTCAAACATCTCTTGTTCTTTTCCGGGATAATTATTTTTCAAATAGCCATCAATAAACGGTGTGTGGACTCGTGCAGGAGAAATGCAATTGCATCGAATGGAATCTTTCAGATAATCTTTAGCCACCGAATACGTCATCGCAATTACAGCACCTTTGGTGGTGCTGTAGGCAAAACGGTCGGCTAATCCCAGACTTCCGGCAATGGAAGCTGTATTCAAAATGGCACCTCCCCCATTCTTTTGCATAAACGGGATTACAGCATGGAGGCAATTGTAAACTCCCTTAACATTTACATTTAGTAATCGGTCAAAATCTGTTTCCGTAGTACTGGTGGCCGTTCCAATATGGGCAATACCAGCATTATTCACCAGTACATGAATAGTATGTTTGGACCCAATCTCATTAACAACTTCTCTGACCTCTTGTTGATTGGCAACATCACAGGAATAAACAGTTACATTAGAAAAGGAGGCTACTGAATGCTTGGCCTCTTCCACTGATTTATCCAAAATCATTACTGTTCCACCAGCCTGTGAGAATGCTTTTACCATAGCCAGTCCAATTCCGCTCCCACCACCAGTAATCAACACTACTTTTTCAGAATAATTGATCTTCATTTTTAAATTTTAAAAACCTAAGACAAGGTAACAAGTGTTACGTCTACTACAGGAATAAAATCCATTAAAACATGGACCGAAATGGGGTAATTGCGTTTCCCAAAAAATGCAGGAATTTATACGTTTAAACATTAAATTATTCAAAATCAGCAGATTAGACCTGTTTAAACCCAATTTTCATACCCAAAATCATCCGGCTCAAACCCTGAAAATCTGCTGCTCAGTCCCTATACCTGATCTGTAATTAGTTTAGGTGAGCTGGAAGTCTACATTTGAACTGTGCTACAGGAAAAACCTGGCGCCTTAATCTATCACTTAACCAAAACATTATTATGGAGCACGTTGCTATTGCCTCCGACAATTACGTAGCATTTACGTTTTTCGTTGGCACCATGGCCATGATGGCCGCTTCGGTATTCTTCTTCCTTGAGTTGGGTACCACGTCTGCGAAATGGAGAACTTCTGTTCTTGTTTCCGGATTGATCACCTTTATCGCTGCTGTGCATTATTACTACATGCGCGGCTACTACGCTTCAACAGCCGAATCTCCTACCTTCTTCCGGTATGTAGACTGGTTATTGACTGTTCCGCTGATGTGCGTAGAGTTCTATTTGATCACCAAGAAGGCCGGCGCAAAAGTTAGCCTGTTGTGGAAGCTTATCTTTGCTTCTGTAGTAATGTTGGTGACTGGTTACTTCGGTGAGACCATTTATCGTGACTCCAGCGTATTGTGGGGTGTGATCAGCGGTCTGGCTTACTTCTACATCGTATACCTGATTTGGTTCGGTGACGTGAAGCAGTTGGCTGCCTCTTCATCAGCTGCTGTGAACAAGGCAAACGGAACTTTAGGTTGGTTCGTATTGGTGGGCTGGGCTATCTATCCGCTCGGTTACATCGTAGGAACTCCTGGTGGTCTTTTCGGTATGCCAATTGATCTCGGACTTAACATGGACATCATTTACAACATCGGTGACGCAGTAAACAAGATCGGTTTCGGTCTCGTTATCTACACGCTTAGCCGCTCTGAAGAATAATTTTTTGGGGTTTATGTGTGAGAGCCCGGATGCGAAAGTGTCCGGGCTTTTTTTATTGATCTGATTTTAATCAGTCAATCATCAGGGTAGTCGTCATATCTTTGGATATGCTCAATGTCGTCGGCCTTACTACAACTGAGGCACAACAGCGTCTGAAAGAAGAGGGGTTCAACGAGCTCCCCTCAGGGAAACCAAAAACCATTCTCACACTCGCAAAAAATGTGGTACAGGAACCCATGTTCCTGCTCCTCATCACTTGCGGCGTACTCTACCTTCTGCTAGGGGATTACCTTGAAGGTATTGTCCTGATGAGTTCCATTTTAGTAATCCTATTCATCACATTTTACCAATATCGAAAAACGGAACGGGCATTAGACGTACTAAAAAACCTTTCCAGCCCACGTGCACTTGTGCTCCGAAACGGCCAGCCCGAACGTATTCCCGGAAGGGAGGTTGTTCGAGGTGATCTGGTTATTCTTCATGAAGGTGACCGGGTGGCTGCAGACGGGTTACTGGTCCAGGCCGAAAATCTGCTGCTGGATGAGTCGCTACTTACTGGAGAATCTATTTCGGTCTCCAAAAATGTCGCTCCTGAAAAATCAGGTCTTGAAACACCAGGAGGTGAAAATACATTCAATGTTTTTGCCGGAACCATGGTCCAAGGTGGCAGAGGTATGGCGCGAATTTTAGCTACCGGCGAAAAAACTCAACTGGGTAAAATCGGTTTATCACTTAAGAGTACCGAGGAGGAGCAAACCAGTCTGCAAAGAGAATTAAAAATTGTAGTCCGGCGCTTCGGCCTGATTGGAATTGGAATTTCCCTATCTGTGTTTGTGCTGTATTATTTCTCCAGAAAGGATTTGATCAATGCCTTGCTCAGTTCACTTTCTTCGGCTATGGCTATTCTTCCGGAGGAGTTTCCGGTAGTTATGACTGTATTCCTGGCATTGGGAGCTTGGCGAATATCCCGAAGTAATGTCTTAACAAGAAAACCAGCGGCGATTGAATCATTAGGTTCGGCAACAGTATTGTGTGCTGATAAAACAGGAACCATTACGCTGAATAAAATGACCGTTTCTATTCTGGTAGATGCAAAAGACAACCGATGGACTCAGGAAAACACCATAATGCCGGAAAGCATCGCTGATCTTCTACGTCATGCAGCAGAAGCCTGTCCGGATCAGCCTACTGATCCAATGGAAAAAGCTATTCAAAACCTTTACATTAACCAGACCAAAGAGAAATTGGGTATTGTAAAAGAAACCTACCCATTATCTCCGGATTGTCTGGCGATGACCATCATTCGAGATGGAACAAATGGCCGATCCATTTCGTGCAAAGGGGCAGTTGAAGCGATAGCTGGTTTGTGTAAACTTTCTCCTTCAGAAAAGGAAAGAGTAATGCTTGCGGCTGACCACTTGGCTACACGCGGATTACGGGTGCTGGGTATATCTGAAGGCGTTATTCAAGATGAGATCATCCCAAAAAACCAGTCCTCAATAAGTCACCGATTCCTGGGATTAGTAGGTCTGGAGGATCCTATCCGGCCAGAAGTTCCAAAGGCCATGGAAGAATGCAGAGGGGCAGGCATTCGTGTGATCATGATTACCGGCGATTATCCGGCCACGGCCCGCAGCATCGGAAGGCAAGTAGGTTTGGACGATGGCCACTTACTTACAGGAAATCAAATTGCATCGATGAGTCTTACAGACTTACGTCAGGCCATAAAAGAAACCAGCTTATGTGCCCGTGTGCTTCCTGAACAAAAGCTGAGAATTGTAGAAGCTCTGAAACAAAATGGGGAGGTTGTGGCCATGACCGGAGATGGAATCAATGATGCTCCGGCCTTGAAAGCAGCACACATCGGCATAGCCATGGGGCTAAAAGGTACAGATGTTGCCCGAGAGGCTTCTTCACTGGTGCTATTGGACGATAATTTTGCTTCGATCGTTGGCGCAGTAAGATTGGGAAGAAGGATATACGATAACCTTCAGAAGGCCATGATGTATATTTTGGCTATTCATATTCCTATTATTGGACTAACCCTTCTACCTGCCGTGATACCGGGAATACCATTTCTTTTATTTCCCTTGCATATTGTTTTTATGGAACTCATCATCGACCCTGTTTGTTCCATTGCCTTTGAAAGTGAGCCAGAAGAGATAGGCTTAATGAAGAAAAAGCCGAGGGAGCCACAAGCTGAATTCTTTGGCAAAAAAGCAATGACCAAAAGTATTTTTAGCGGATTACTCCTGCTTGCTTCTGTGTTAATCGTTTATTTTTGGTCGATTGGAGAAGGGCATTCAGAAGGTGAATCAAGAGCCTTAGCCTTCACTAGTCTGATACTCTCAAATATTGGATTTATTCTATCCAGTATTTCCAGATCCAGAAATGTATTTCAGGTTTTGGGAGAAAAGAACCCGGCAGTTAAAATCATTCTTGTATTTGCCGTGGTGACACTCAGCTTTATTTTAGTTATACCCGGAGTTCGAAATTTATTTGGTTTTGAAGCTCCTGATTGGCCTCATTTCATCCCATCGGTGCTTGGAAGCGCCGCCGTAGTTGGAATACTGGAAGTGATTAAAATTATGATTCGAAAAAAGAAATCTTCATAGAACCACGTCGATCCCGGCGGGGCAATGATCTGAACCTTTGAGCTCGTTCATAATAAAGGCCTCTCGTACTGATTTCGAAAACCGGGAGCTCACTAAAACATAATCAATTCTCCACCCAATATTTTTTTCACGTGCATTCATCCAATAATTCCAGTAGGTGTACTTCACCTCATCGGGATGATGTTGACGAAAGGTATCTTCAAAACCTGAACCCAGTAATTCAGTAAATCCATCAATTTCTTTTTGGGTGTAGCCTGCCGACTTATTATAGTTTTCTTTTGGGCGGGCAATATCAATTGCCTGATGAGCCACATTAAAATCTCCACAAACCAGAACAGGCTTTCGGCGGTCCAGCCATTTCAGGTATTGATTAAAGTCTTTATCCCATTCTGTTCGATAATCTAAGCGGGCTAGACCCTCCCCGGAATTGGGTACATAAACCGAAACCACAAAAAAGTTTGAGTACTCCGCAGCAATTACCCGACCTTCCTGATCGTGCTTACCTACACCCATATCAAATAATACATCAACTGGCTGCTCACGCGTCAGGATGGCCGTACCAGAATATCCTTTACGGGCCTTACTGGAATTGGCAAAAACATGATAGCCATGCTTTGAGTCAAGAACTTCAACAACCTCCTCTGCAGCAGCCTTTGTTTCCTGAAGACATAGGACATCCGGGTTCATCAGTTTGAGGTCAGTAAAAAAATCCTTTTTGGCAATCGATCGAATTCCATTGACATTCCACGTTACAACACGGAAGGACCCATTTTCTGCAGTTTTTTGGTTCTTTTTCATCGGATCAAAGAAAAACAATGAAAAGGGAATAAAAAACGATTAAAAATGGTAACCCGAAACAAATAGACCGCGTTATAAGGCACTGAGAACAGGTTTTGTTTAATGAATAATAAGCACAGAAGCGTCGGGCATTGCCTGGCGCTTTTGTATTTTTAAAACCTAAAATTCACTTTATGAAAGCAACCATCATTTTATGTACAGCTCTTGTTTTAACCTTCTTCGGTAGCGAAAGTTTCGCACAAGAGCAAAAGCCAAAAAGCCCTCCGGTCACAGTGTCCGGAAAGATTGACGGCATTACCGTTACGGTTAACTACAACCAGCCATCTGCACGTGGTCGAAAAATCATGGGCGGCCTTGTCCCTTATGGAAAGGTTTGGAGAACCGGGGCCAATGCAACCACTTCAATTGAATTTAGCGGGGACGTAAAGATTGGAGATAAAACTGTTACCAAAGGTAAATATGGATTGTATACCATACCTGGCGAAACGGAATGGACCATCATGATCAACAAAGACATCAAATGGGGATCGGATGAATACACCGAAAAACAAGATGTGGCTCGTGTAAAAGCAAAGCCAGTAAAGACAGCTGCATTTGTTGAAGCCTTTACGATTTCCGTAGAAAAAAATCTCGTAGTAATGCGTTGGGAAAATACAGAAGTTTCCTTCAAAATCTCGAAGTAAGGAAGTCCTTATGGAATAAAAAGGCCGGAACCCCCGGCCTTTTTTTATTGTATCCACTAAAATTGGCTTTCCCAATCAGCCAACCTGTCGTACCTTCGGGGAGCTGCCTATGGAAATCCTCGGCCGTTGCGAAAGAGTGGACCTTCCGAAGCTTGGACTGAACGCACTTCATGCCAAGATCGATACCGGTGCATACAATTGTAGTTTGCATTGCTCTAAGGCAGAAATCATTAACGGTGTTTTACAGGTTATTTTACTCGATGAAGAACATCCGGGCTACACGGGCTCTGTGGTTATATTTAAAAAATTTGATCGTAGAGAAATAAAAAATTCTTTCGGCGAAGCCGAATTACGCTTTGTGGTCAAAACAACCATACGGATCTGTGACCGATTGATCCGTGCAGAATTTTCATTAAGCAACCGCGGCAATCTGAAATTTCCAGTCCTGCTGGGTAGAAAAATTCTTCGGTCACGATTTCTTATTGATGTCACCAAAAAGGATGTTTGTTATCAAAAAAGGAATGAAAACAAACCCTCTTTGTGATATTTGATAATTAATTCCACGAGTATTTTCACCCGCTTCAGAATTTTTGGTATCTTAAAAATCCTGTCCAGCAAAAATTCCTGCTCACCCAGAAATTCTGTTTATGAAAATCGGAATATTGTCTAGGGATGCTAATCTCTATTCCACGCGCAGACTCAAAGAAGCCTGTGTAATACGTGGACATCAGGTGGAAATCATTGATCACATGAAGTGTATCCTGCTGATTGAAAAGAAAAATCCCATGGTGTGGTACGAGGGAAAGCGGTTGGATTATTTCGATGCCATTATTCCTAGAATTGGAGCTTCTGTAACCTTCTATGGAGCAGCAGTCGTGCGGCAGTTTGAAATGATGAAAGTTCTGACTGCCGTTAGCTCCTTAGCACTCATTCGTTCGCGTGACAAACTAAGAAGTCTTCAAATAATGTCACGATCAGGTTTGGGAATGCCCAAAACACTCTTTATGGATTATTCCCGTGATACCGAAGGAATCATCGAAGCGGTTGGCGGCGCCCCCGTTGTCATCAAGCTACTGGAAGGCACACAGGGACTAGGAGTAGTATTGGCAGAAGATAAAAAGTCGGCTCAGTCAGTAATTGAGGCCTTCAATGACCTACAAGCACGAATTATCGTACAGGAGTATATTAAAGAGGCCAAGGGCGCAGACATTCGTGCATTTGTAGTGGACGGAGAGGTCGTTGGTGCTATGAAGCGTCAGGCCAAAAAAGGTGAATTCAGATCCAATCTCCACCGAGGAGGTGAGGCTACGGTCTATAAACTAGATCGACAGGAGAAGCATGCGGCCATCACGGCTGCCAAAAAACTAGGCCTTACAGTTGCCGGTGTTGACATGCTTCCTTCGAAACGAGGACCACTCATTATTGAAGTCAATTCCTCACCGGGCCTGGAGGGAATCGAAGGTGCCACAAAAGTCGATATTGCAGGAAAAATCATTCGGTTTCTTGAAACCAATCTTGGAAAAACAAAAAAACGAAACGACCAGATTAATGCGTAAAAATCAATTTATCCTTGGACTTTTAATCCTAAGCATGGCCGTCAGCTCCTGTACCCAAACAGACCTGACCCTTGAAAAAAAACTAGCATCGGAAAAATTAAACTCCTTTTTAGCAGGATTCAGTCAGTCTAGAGGTAGAAATTCCGGTCACCCGGAAGACTCCATGAGTAGTCAATCCTTTAAAAGTTACTTGGAAAAAACCAGGAAAGAGATCGATACATTACAGTCTATCGACACTACTTTATTAACGGGTGATGATCTTATCGACTGGAAATTTGCGTTAAGTATCCTCAGAGGGAGAGAAATCGATCACGAAAAAATTCGCCCCTGGACTAGAGATCCTAGGCTGTATATGACATTCACGAGTCTTTCAGCCGTAATGGATGGTCCCGGAACACCTGAAGAAAAAGCAGAAAAAATCCGTAAGCGCCTAAAGATGGCAGTGGTACAAATGGATAACGGAATCAATCAACTGGAAGTGAACGTACCGCGGTTCAGAGAACTTGGAATATTTATGGCCGAAAATAGTCGAGTGCTTTTTTCCACTGAAATTCCAGCCTTTATAAAAAAGAACTCAATAAGCGGACTTGATGCTGATGTTTCGGCTGCACAACAGCAACTGGAGAAATTCATTTCCTTTTTAAAAGAGGGTCTTCCAAAAAAGCCTGAGGCGGATTTCGCGATTGGAAAAGAAGCCTATAACGAATTGTTGAGGGATCACTACTTGTTGGAATACGACGCCGATAGCCTTTACGAATTTGGATTGGCCCAATTTGAAGCTACTGTGCGGGAACTCGAAGCCTTTGCACAAAAGATTAAACCTGGAACTCCATGGAAAGCCCTTGCCAATGAAGTCAAACAAGAATATCCAGAACCTCATTCGATGATCCCTGTTCATCAGGAGTGGGTAAATAAAACACGGGAACATGTACTCAAGCACAACCTTATACCCATTCCATGGAAGGAGCGCGTCTTGGTCATTGAGCGCGCGCCTTATTTGAGAAAAACATCCTATTACGGCCACTTTTCTTTTGCTAAAAAGAAAGACGCCGACAGTACCTATACATCCGAAATGCACATCAACCCATTTGAAGACCAATGGACGGAAAAACAAAAACAGGAGTACCTGGTCGAGCATGATTGGGGGGTGATTTTAGTTACAGCTCCTCACGAAACCTACGCTGGCCACCATATTCAGGGATTGTACCAGGTCAATAATCCACGGCCTCTTCGCCGTAACAACAGCATTTCTATCTTTAGTGAAGGCTGGGGATTGTATAACGAACAGCTATTCCGTGAGACAGGCTTCTTCCCAAATGACAAAATACTGCTGCGTCAATTGCAGTTACGCTTATGGAGAAATGCACGAGTGGTGTACGATGTAGGTATGCATACTGGAAAAATGACCTACGACGACGCAGTAAAGCTGATGACAGAAGGTGTTGGATTTCTACCATGGGCCTCCCAATTGGAAATTGACGCTTCGTGTGCTTCACCAGGTTATTTTATTGGATACTTCACAGGAATGATGGAAATCCTGCGGATGCGCGAAGACTATAAAAAAATAACAGGTGATCAATTCACTCTTTCTGATTTCCATGAACGACTGCTCAAAATTGGAAGCATGCCAATCGTATTGATGCGGGAGGCCTTACTTCAGGAAAACCAATAACCCTAAACCATGCCCTTTTCTAAAATTGTAGGTATCGGACATCATGTCCCTGAAACCATCATCACCAATGAGGACTTGTCTAAAATGATGGAAACGTCTGACGAATGGATTACGGAACGTACCGGGATCAAAGAAAGACGATGGGTTGACCCCACCAAAGATACGGTGGCCAACATGGCAGCAAAGGCATCACGGATAGCCTTACAACGCGCGGGTTTAAGTGAAAAGGATGTGGAGTTTATAGTGTTCGCTACCATTACACCGGATTATTTTTTTCCGGGCTCTGGGGTCTTACTCCAAAGAGAACTGGGATTGGAG
>Ga0209972_10004642_pt1 | contig 10309 bp, 8 predicted proteins | sample NOAtaG_7_FD_187302 | JGI IMG/M metagenome (GOLD analysis project Ga0209972, IMG submission 187302) | Freshwater lake microbial communities from Lake Erie, under a cyanobacterial bloom - NOAA_Erie_Diel1S_2200h metaG (SPAdes) (version 2) | ecosystem: Environmental > Aquatic > Freshwater > Lake ...
GCCGTTCGACCACCCCTGCTTGGCGATCCAGTTCAGCGCGTCCTCGCCGTCGGTCACCGGCGCGCCGAGGATGTCGTAGTTGCCCTCCGAGAAGTAGTGGCCGCGCTCGTTCATGTTGATATAAGCATAGCCGCGCTTGACCGCCTCGATCTCGCGGCTCATATCCCGCGGGGCGCCGTTGCGGACATCCCAGAAGTTGAAGTTGTAGGGCGTGCGAACGAAGACTGTCGCGTACTTCCTGGATGTATCACGGGGCCGGTAGATGTCGGCGGCCATCCGCTTTCCATCGCGCATTGGAATCATGACCTTCCGCTCCACGATGGCAATCGACTGCAGTTCAGCCTCGAGCTGATGACGCTGCTCGACCAGTTCGCGGTTGGCGCCACGCGGAGCCTGCGCTTCGACACTGAAGAGAAGTCCGCACGGGTGGATCATGAAGACGATGAGGAGAAGGGAAGCGATCAGTCTGTTTTTCATCAAGCCATTCCTGGAATGTTGGGGTTGGTAGACAGGCGGAACCAATCCGCCGGGATCAAAAAGGTGGTTTGGATTGCGTAAAAGACTACTCGGCCTTGGATTGATCGACGATCAGCGCCTGCTCGAGCAGTCGGGCGACGGCATTAACGACGCCAATCGTCCGCGCATACTCCATGCGCACCGGACCGACTACCCCGAGACTGCCGATGATCCGGTCGCCGTTGCCATAGAATGAGGTGATCAACGTGCAGCCGTGCAGACTGGGCAGCGAGTTCTCGGCCCCAATCCGGATCATGACCGATTGCGTGCGGCTCGTGTCGAGGCACTCGTTGAGTATTCTGATCAGCCGGCTCTTCTCCTCGAAGACCCGCAGCAGTTCACGCATCTGGTCGAGGCTGGCGAAATCACTCTGACTGACGATGTTCGACGCCCCGTCGATAAAGACCTCCGCGTCGTTCTCCCCATTCTCGGCAAGTCCCCGGTTACAGAGCATGGCCGCATTCTGCAGCAGCCGGTCATACTCGGCCTTCTCCTCGGTCAGACGCTTCACCAGTTCATTTCTGATGTCGGCCAGACTCAGGCCGGTGAAGTGGGCATTGACGTAATTCGCCGTGTGGTTCAACTCATCCTGGGTCAGGTTCTCATCGATCCGGATCAGCCGATCCTGAACGATTCCCGACCGGGTGACGGTGATGACGAGAATTCGCCCATCTCCAACCCGCACGAAGTCGATATGCTTGATCACGTCGGTCGAGATGTTCGGCGAGATGACGATGCCGACGTGATTCGAGATGCGCGAGAGGAGTTGCGAGGCCCGCGACATCAGGTGATCGGCGCTTGGCCAGGGCTGATCGTTGATCAGCATCTGGATCTTGCTCGCCTCGGAGGCCGGGAGCGGCGCGTGATCGATCACGTGATCGACAAAGAATCGGTAGCCCTTGTCGCTGGGGACCCGACCGGCCGAGGTGTGCGGAGATTCAAGGTAGCCGGCGTCTTCGAGATCGGCGATGATGTTGCGCACCGTGGCTGCCGATAGCCCCTCGCTGCTCAGCTTGGAGATGGTCCGCGAGCCAACTGGTTCGCCGGTCGCGATGTGGGTCCGAATCAGCAAGGCAAGCATCTCCCGACTCCGCTGGTCGAGCGACTCGGTGATATCTGCTCCCTTGTTCATCTTTGCGCCCATCGCCGCTCTCCTCTGACATTTCCGCTTCGGGGATCGATGATCCGCTCAGTGTCGGTAATCGGCGTTGCTCACCAGAGTCGCCGACCAAATGTATTTATGCGCGAAATTATCACCCGGTTTCAAAGACTGTCAAGATGGGCCCATTTTCCCGCCTTGGAGAAGCCAGGACAGCGCCCGGAATTTGAACGAGATCGCCCTCCCGTCAGCGCGTCCTCTCCCGCCAGTCGCTGACCGCGATGCATCCCGAAAAGTGGAGCGACCAATTTTGCGGCGGGCGCCGTGGCCCTGCGTCCGGATGCCCGGCGCCAGGGCCGGTTGCGCCTCCTCCCTCCCGTCCCGGCGAGCCCCCGACCTCTTTTTCCAGTCTGATCGCTTGTCACGGCCCCGGTTTTCTTGCAAGGGGGGAGGGGTTTGTACTAAGATTCTCAATCTTAAGTGGATGAGTGCTCACACCTTGCCCAACCAAAGAACGTGAGCACCCAATCAGGGGGCCCTCACGGGGCCCATTTGGAGCGCGAGCTTGGTGGAATACACCTGTTGGAATACGCTTTGATTCGATAGTTGACTTTGATTCGATAGTTGAATTGATTCAGTATTTGATTTGATGATCCAGTCAGCGCTGAAACATTGACTGAAACTTTGAAAGGTAGAGATGAAAGAGTACCTCTCGATACTGATCGTCTTCATCTTTGTTCTGGGTTTCGCCGTGACCCAGATTGTTCTCTCGCACCTGGTCGGACGACGTCGTGACACGCGGGCCAAGCTCATGCCGTACGAATGCGGTATGGATCCGGTCGGTTCAGCCCACCAGCGTTTCTCGGTCAAGTTCTACCTGGTCGCGATGCTCTTCATTCTCTTCGACATCGAGGCGATCTTCCTCGTACCCTGGGCGGTCGTCTTCAGAGGCCTGATCGAGCGCCTGTCACGTCCCTTCGTCTTCTTCGAAATGATGATCTTCATCGCCGTCCTCTTCGTCGGCTATGTCTACGTCTGGAAGAAGGGGCTCTTCGAGTGGAATCGGAGCTAGCCTGAAGCGGAGTCTTCAAACCAACAACAATTGATCGTGAATTTGGGGAATTGCAATGGGTCTTGAGACAAAGATTGGTGAAATTCTACCTGATGTACTGACGACGCGGCTCGACTCGCTCGTCAACTGGGCACGCAAGTCATCGATCTGGCCGGCAACCTTTGGGCTGGCCTGTTGCGCGATCGAGATGATGGCGATGACCGATGCGCGGAACGACGTTGCCCGCTTTGGGGCTGAGGTCTTCCGGGCGAGCCCCCGCCAGGCCGACGTGATGATCGTTGCTGGTCGCGTCTCGATCAAGATGGCGCCAGTGCTCCGCCGCATCTACGACCAGATGCCGGAGCCGAAATGGGTCATCTCTATGGGGGTCTGTGCCTCCGCCGGCGGCGTCTTCAACAACTACGCCATCGTTCAGGGTGTGGACAAGGTCGTGCCGGTCGATGTCTTCGTGCCTGGCTGTCCGCCGCGTCCGGAAGGGTTGATCTGGGCGATCATGAAGCTCCAGGAGAAGATCGAGCGTGAGAAGGTCTTCACCGAGGAGAGCGCCGCCTGATAAATTCCCGGGGCTGCCGCTCCGGGTGATGACAAAACATACTGGTCAGACTGGTCAATTATGGCAGACGAGACAGAAATCAAAAGCAGCACGCCACGTTACGCTGACGCTTCGCTGGTGCAGGCCCGCTTCGCCAGCACCATCGAGGAGATTACCGAGGCGCTCGGGGAGGTGACAGTGATCGCCAAGCGCGAGGGGTTGGTTGAGCTGATGACCTTCCTCCGCGATGAACCGAGCCTCCGCTTCAACTACCTGAGCGACATTGGTGGTCTCGACCTGGGCGAATTCGCCACGCCCCGCTTCGCGGTCGCCTACCAGCTCTACTCGCTTGAGCACAACCACCGCCTGCGGGTGAAGGTCTTTGTTGACGAGGACGACGCGGCGCTGCCGACGATGTGGGGAGTCTGGAAGACCTCGAACTGGCTCGAGCGAGAGATCTACGATATGTTCGGGGTCTCTTTCGACGGCCACCCTGATCTGCGGCGCATTCTGATGCCAGCCGATTACGAGGGCTATCCGCTGCGCAAGGACTTCCCGATCAAGGGCTACTAGGCCAATTAAGGGCTACCTGGCACGTCAAGGGTTACCAAGCCCACAGTTACCATAGGCTATTAAGAGATACGACGAGGGGGCAGGCAGGAGATTATGCAAGCGAAAGAAATCGTAGTACCGACATCCGCCATCTCGATGTTGCGCAAACCGGATCCGCTCTCCGACACGCAGATGACTATTTCGATGGGACCACAGCATCCATCGACCCACGGTGTGCTGCGGCTCGAGCTGGTGCTCGATGGGGAGACGGTCATCAAGGCGGTCCCGGATATTGGCTATCTCCACACGGGCATCGAGAAGACGATGGAGAAGGAGAAGTGGCAGCAGGTGGTCACGGTGACCTGCCGCATGGACTATCTCAACTCATCGGGCAACGACCTCGGCTATGTTCTGGCGGTCGAGAAGCTGATGGGGGTCGAGGTGCCGAAGCGGGTTCAGGACATCCGGGTCCTGCTGACCGAACTCAACCGGATCACCTCGCACCTGGTCTGGTTTGGTACTCACGCCATGGACATCGGCGCCATGACCGCCTTCTTTTATGCGTTTACCCAGCGTGAGAAGGGGCTTGATCTCTTTGAGTGTGTCTCGGGTGCCCGGCTCCACCAGAGTTATTTTGTGGTTGGCGGCGTGCGGTGGGATCTGCCGCCGAACTTCCTTGATCTGATGACCGAGTTTCTGGATGGGTTTCCGGCCTTCCTCGACGAGTGCAAGCGACTCGTGACAGGGAACAAGATCTTCCAGCGGCGTACCAAGGGCGTCGGGGTGATCACCAAAGAGGCGGCGATCGACTGGGCGCTCTCGGGCCCGACGATTCGTGGCAGTGGCGTCAACTGGGACATCCGCAAATCCGAGCCATATTCGGGTTATGACACCTATGATTTCAACGTCCCGGTCTACCACGACGGAGATGTCTGGTCGCGCTACCTTGTCCGCATGGACGAGATGGAAGAGAGCTGGAAGATATGCAAGCAGGCGGTCGAGCGGCTTCGTGAGCCGGGCCCCTATATGTCCGACCATCCAAAGCTGAAGCTGCCGGAGCGGGATCTGATGAAGAAGCATATCGACGTCATGATCCACCACTTCCTCCTCGCTTCAGAGGGCTTCACGGTGCCAGTCGGCGAGGTCTATCAATCGATCGAGTCGGCGCGCGGTGAGATCGGCTTCTATGTCGTGAGCGATGGCGGTGAGCGGCCCTACCGCGTCCGCGTTCGGGCGCCATCCTACGTCAACCTCTCGGCTTTGCCAGCGATGGTCGAGGGATCACTGATCGCGGACGTCGTCGCGGTCATTGGCAGCATCGATATCGTGCTTGGAGATGTGGACAGATAGCAGGGGATTGGATTAACACTATGTTCAGTCAAGCCAACGAAACGAAACTCAACGAGATCATCTCCCACTATCCGGTGAAACGCTCGGCCGTCCTACCGGCGCTCTACATTGCGCAGGAAGAGCACGGTCACGTGACGGATGAGGATGTCAGGTACATCGCCGAGCGGCTCGACATGCGAGTCAATGAGGTCGAGGAGGTGGTCACCTTCTACACGATGTACTCCCGCCAGCCGATTGGCAAGTACAAGCTCCAGGTCTGCCGAACCCTCTCCTGCATGCTCCTCGGGGCGGAGCAGATCACCGAGCATATTGAACACAAGCTCGGGATTGGGGTTGGCGAGACGACGGCGGATGGTCGCTTTACGCTCCAGGAGGTCGAGTGTCTCGGATACTGCGACCTCGCCCCCTGTCTGCAGGTCAACTTCGACTACCACGAGAAGGTGACCAAGGACTCGGTCGACGAGATAATTAAGAACTTATCCTGACCCTCATCATCATAGGAAAATACTTATGACAAAGGTTCTGACAAGCAGATTTCATCTCAAGGGCGAGGCCTGCGACATTGCCGTCTATGAGAAGACTGGCGGATACGCCGGTCTGGCCAAGGCGCTGAAGGAGTTCACGCCGGACCAGGTGATCGAAGAGGTGAAGAAGTCGGCTCTCCGCGGACGTGGCGGCGCCGGATTCCCGACGGGAATGAAGTGGAGTTTTGTCCCGAAGGAGTCGAAGCGGCCCAAGTACGTCGTCTGCAACGCCGACGAATCGGAGCCCGGCACCGGCAAGGATCGCGATCTGATGCGTTACGATCCGCACCAGCTGATCGAGGGGATGATCATCTCCAGCTATGCGCTCGGCTCGCACGCCGCCTACATCTATATCCGCGGTGAATACTGGTTCATCAAGGAGATCCTCGAGAAGGCGGTTGCCCAGGCCTATGCCAAGGGCTACCTGGGGAAGAACATTCTCGGATCAGGTTTCGATCTCGATCTCTATGTTCATCCCGGGGCTGGAGCCTACATCTGCGGAGAGGAGACGGCGCTGCTCGAGTCGCTGGAAGGGAAGCGGGGCCATCCCCGTCTCAAGCCGCCCTTTCCGGCCGTCGTTGGACTCTATGGCGGACCGACCGTGGTCAACAACGTCGAGACCCTCGCGGTGGTGCCCCACATCGTTCTCAACGGTGGGGAGTGGTATAAATCGCTTGGAACCGAGAAGAGTGGGGGGACGAAGCTCTTCACGGTCAGCGGCCACGTCGCTCGCCCCGGCAACTACGAGGTGCCGATGGGCTATCCGCTCCTGAAGATGATCAATGAAGATTGCGGCGGCATTCCGGGCGGCCGGCGTTTGAAAGCGATCATTCCCGGCGGGTCATCGGTGCCGATCCTTACTGCCGAGGAGTGCGAGAAGGTCAACCTCGACTATGAGTCAGTGGCCGCTGCCGGAACCATGCTCGGCTCAGGCGGCGTGATCGTTATGGACGAGACGGCCGATATCTTCGAGTCGACCCGTAATCTGACCCATTTTTACAAGCACGAATCCTGCGGCTGGTGTACACCCTGTCGGGAGGGGACGCGCTGGCTCTTCAACGTCTTCGAGCGGATGCACCGCTTCGAGGGGCGCCCGGGCGATGTAGAGTTGTTGTACGACCTGGCGGATAAGATCCTCGGCAAGAGCTTCTGTGCTCTGGGTGATGCGGCGGCGATGCCGGTGCAGTCGGCCATCCGGAAATTCCCGGACGACTTCCACCGACGCGTCAAGCACACTCTGGTGCAGATCAATAAGGCAGCGGACTAGACGGACTCATTTTTTGACATATGGAAACAGTCAAGCTAACCATCAATGGACAGGAAGTAACGGCGCCAAAGGGTGAACTGCTGATCGAAGCGTGTGAGATGAACGGCATCTACCTGCCGCGATTCTGCCACTTCCGCGGTCTGACTCCGCAGGCCTCGTGCCGGATGTGCGTGGTGCGAGTCGACAATCCGCGGATACCAAAGCTGCAGACAGCCTGTACGATGCCGGTCAGTGAGGGCATGGTCGTGACGACCGACTCGAAGGAGATCGAAGAGGTCCGGTCGTCGATGATCGAGTTCCTGTTGGCCAACCACCCGGTCGACTGCCCGGTCTGCGACCGGGCTGGCGAGTGCGAGCTCCAGGATCAGACCTACGGGTTTGGCGAGGATCGCACCCGCTCGCAGTATGACGACAAGGTCAACTATCTCGAGCGACAGATCTCGCCCTTCATCTACAACGATCCCCAGCGCTGCGTCACCTGCAAGCGGTGCACGCGGGTCTGCGAGGAGTGGATGGATGAGTTCGCGATCACGACGATCAACCGTGGCGCCGCGACCCTCATCAGCTCCTTTGGTGGTTGGGTCGAGTGCTCCGATTGCGGCAATTGCGTCGATGTCTGTCCGACCGGGACGCTTCTCCACGTCCCCTACAAGTACGTCGCCCGACCGTGGGATCTGAAGCAGACCCCCACGGTCTGCAACTTCTGCTCAGACGGGTGTTCGATGCTCGCCGGGACGCGGAGTGAGAAGCTCATCCGCACGGTGGCCCGCGATGGACGCGGAAGGACCGCTGGCGGCATCAACCATGACTTCCTCTGCTCGCTCGGACGCTACACGATCGATTTTGTCCACAGCCGTGAACGTGTCGAGCGCCCGCTGATCCGGCGTGGTGAGCATCTCGTGCCGGCAACCTGGGACGAGGCGATCGGTTTCGTGGCGAAGCGGCTTGGCGAGCTGAAGGCGGAGCATGGCGGCAAGGCGCTGGGAGTCATTGCCGCCGGGAGACTCCTTAACGAAGATCATTACACCCTTCGCCGGTTCGCGGCTGAGGCGCTCGAAACGAAGAATGCCGATATCTGGCACGACCGGGACGAGATCGACCTGGCGACGCTGTTCCGGCATGGCGCCCCGACTATTGCGACCCAGGAGCATCTGCAGAATGCCGAGACGGTCCTCCTGATCGGTTCCGACCCGAACGAGGAGAATCCGCTCACGGCCTTCTCGATTCGGTGGGCAGTGCGTCAGAAGGCCGCGCGGTTGCTGACGGTCAATGCCGTTCCTTCGCGCCTCGAGCGGCAGGCGACCAAGTCTCTGCGGGTCCGCGAGGGAAGCGAGGGGGCGATCATTCTCGCCCTGCTCGACGGAACGAAGGTGGCCGAGGTGGCCGAGGCGCTCGGTGTGACAGCCGAGGAGGTTGCCCAGGTCCGCCAGACGGTGCTCGAGAGCAGCCGGGTGGTGGTTGTCTTTGGCGACGAGTTGCGCGGGGCGGCCCTCGAGTCACTCACGCTGCTCGAAGGCGCGTTGCCGGCTCCGGACGCCGAAGCCGCCGCGAATGCCCGTACGGCCTGGCTTGACCAGCTGCAGCGGCAGGTTCGTTCGACCAACTCGACCAGCAAGCCGTCGATCAACGAGAATCCTTACACCTACATCGTCGAGCATCCCACTCTCGAGGTTGGGGCTGAGCCGGCCCGGACGGCGACCAAGTTCTCCTTCCTGCCGCTGGTGCGCTACTCGAACAGCTTCGGCGCCTGGCAGATGGGGATGGATAGTGCGCTCACGGGCGGAATGTCGGCCGGGGCGATGCTCAACTCAGCTGGTGGCGGACTGCGTGGTCTGCTCGTCGCCGGAGAGGATCTGATCCTCAAGGCCAATGGCGACGGACCGATCGTCCGCGCGCAGCTCGAAAAGCTCGATCTGCTCGTCGTGCAGGATATGTTCCTGACGGAGACGGCTCAGCTGGCCGATGTGGTCTTCCCGGTCACCAGCTTTGCCGAGTCGCAGGGAACCCAGGTCAACAACGGATCGCAGGTGCAGTTTGTGCGCCGGACTATTCCGCCGGTTGGCCAGGCCCGGCCTGACTGGATGATCGTCAGCCAGGTGGCCCGTCAAATGGGGGTCGATCTTGGCTTCCAGGGGCAATTGAAGACGGTCTTCAAACAGATATCTGAGACGGTTGAGGGCTATGCCGGCCTCTCGCACAACATGCTGGCCAACGAGGGCGCCACCGCGATCACCCGGCTTGCTGCGCCGGCGGCCCAGGTCGACCAGGCTGAACTGCTTGGCAGACTGGGCGGTGAGGTGGCGCGTGTCAATCGCCAGCTGCCGGTCGACCGGTCAGAGCTGACGGAGAAGGCTGGGACGCGTCTGCGTCAGCGGTTTGTCCAGATCACCCGGTACTCCGAGATGATCAATCCGACTCTGCCTGAGACCGCTGAAGCGGAGACACCCGCTCCAGTCGTCTTTCCGGCCTAACGCGCCACCCGGCATCTTGCCGGAGTGGTGAACAGACAGGATCTGGCGGCGGCGCGCAGGCGTCGCCGCGAAGCTGACAAGAGCTTATGTCATCCATACTCAATTCGATCGACCTTCAATTCATCCTTGGCTCGCTGATCAAGACGGCTGTCTTCTGGATCTGCATCATGATCGTCGTCGCCTACACGGTCTACGCTGAACGGCGCGTGCTGGCGGTGATCCAGAACCGCCTCGGCCCGAACCGGGTCGGCTGGCAGGGACTGCTGCAGCCATTTGCGGATCTGATCAAGTTCATCTTCAAGGAAGACATCATCCCGCTGGCCGTCAACAAGGCGCTCTACCTCATCGCGCCAGTGGTGGTGCTGGTCCCGGCGATGATGGTCCTGATCGTCTACCCCTTCGGGCCGCGCAATGTGCCGCTGCCGGGGGGCGAGGTGCTGAGCAACATGCTCAACAACCTCGGCAATTCGCTCGGCTACGACTGGGCGCTCGATCTGACCCACATCGACCTCTTCGTCTCCAACTTCAATGTTGGTCTGCTCTACATCTTCGCGCTGACCGGGCTCGGAGTCTACGGTATCGTTATTGCCGGATGGGCCTCCAACTCGAAGTACAGTCTGATGGGTGGTCTCCGCTCATCGGCGCAGATGATTAGCTATGAGCTGGCGCTCTCGCTCTCCGTGGTGGCCGTGCTCATCCCGGCGGGCACCCTCGATCTGGTGAAGATCGTCGAGATGCAGGGTGGGGCCTGGTTCGGGATCATTCCGAAGTGGAACATCCTCGCCCTCTTTCCGGCAGGCCTGATTGCCTTCGTCGTCTATCTGATCAGCGCGATTGCCGAGACCAACCGCGTGCCGTTCGATCTCCCCGAAGCGGAGACGGAGCTTGTCGCCGGTTTCCATACCGAGTACAGCGCCCTCAAATTT
>Ga0209972_10004652_pt1 | contig 10289 bp, 10 predicted proteins | sample NOAtaG_7_FD_187302 | JGI IMG/M metagenome (GOLD analysis project Ga0209972, IMG submission 187302) | Freshwater lake microbial communities from Lake Erie, under a cyanobacterial bloom - NOAA_Erie_Diel1S_2200h metaG (SPAdes) (version 2) | ecosystem: Environmental > Aquatic > Freshwater > Lake ...
GGATACTCGGCGTCGATGTAGTGATAGCCGTTGGTAGGGTTGAGTGTTCCGAGTTCATTGTACGGAACTGCAGCACCGAACGGTTTACCTCTTGCTGTTGCTGCAGACAGAGAGAGTAACGGCCAAGGGGACTCAGCAAAATCCCCTCTGCCGTTTACAGGGATCGGAGCGTATCCTAACACTCCGAGCGGACCAAAGACAGCTTGCTGTGTGCTCATTGAGACACGACGGTATTGTTCCCTGAACCAACTGAACTTGCCGGGACCGGGAGGTCTTGTGTCGATTACGAAAGTGGCATTAAGTGTTATGAAATGGAAATTGACTTCGGCTGGCGGAGTCTCTCCATCAGGGTAACTCACTGTCTGCAATCGGAAGTTCTCGGTGGCTGTGAGAGTCTCCAGCAACACGTAGCCTGGATCTTTTCCGTAGCAGTCGTCTTCGTTGACTTTGTTAATGTACGGTCGAACGAAGGTGGAGTAGTTGAAGGTATCGTACCTGACGTTCCATGTGAAGTTGTGAACCTCAAGAGTGATCTCGTAGTCCATACCTTCGGTGAGAGGCATTCCGTTGGCATGACGAAGTAAGTCACCGTCTTTGTCATGGAACGTTGTGCCCCGAACTATGCGAGTGCTTGCAGACCATGTAGGAGGTTCTTCCCAAGGGGTCTTGATTGGGTTGCCGTTTTCGTCGAACTTCTTCTTAGGACCGAGGTTTCCTTTGCCCTGATCTTCTCGTTGCCCGCCGCCGGGTCCGCCTAATTGCTGGTTCAGCCACTGACCAGTCTCGTAAGTAACGTCAACGATCCAGTAGGGCTGTCCTTCAGGTGATGGGGACAGGCTGTTCAGGGACTTTAGTTTGAGGTTTACGAACTGAGGGTGATACGAGATACCGATAGTGAATGTCGGTTCTGCAGCAGCACCGTAGGCAGGCAATTGAGCCTGTACGTCTGCAATGTTATTGAGAGGGGAGTCCATCTTGACAAGCCATCGCTCGCTGAGAGTATTGCTGCCCCACTCAGCCGACATACTACTGCCGTCAAGCAATCTACCGAGTATCTGTACCATTGCTGTGATCCTACTGTCCGACTACTTGAATTGTTCCGCCCTGTGCAATTGCTGCTCGAATGTCTTGCAGCAACTGAATCTGTCGAGTCAACTGCGGATTCGCTTGTTTGTTGGCTGCAGCAAATATCTGCTTGAACGCATCAGCCTGAGCAGCAGCAGCGTTCTGCTGCATACCCCCTATAACTTCTGGGGAAGCAGATTGCTGAAGGGCCTTAATCTCTTTCTCAAGCTGGGCTGCCTGTCCTTGAAGGAACTGCATCCCTGCGTTCTGAGCATTCTGTTGCATCAATTGAGCAATTTGATCGGCACCAATTATGCCCGGAGGGATGAACGGAAGCACTGCTGACGGCCCCATGAACTCTCGCATTTGCTCTTGAATGCGAAGCAGTTCCTTCTGCCGTTCAGTAGCAGTCATATCAAACATAGCACGCTTACGCTTCTCTTCCAGCATGTCTGCTTCGGCTTTCATCTGCCCCGCAAACTGCTGACGATCCTGCTCTGCCATACGACGCTTTTCTTCGAACTCCTCGCCGAGAAGTCTCCTGCCGTCTTCCTTCAACTTTAGAATCTGCTCCTCCAGTTGTTTCTTGTTTGCTCCGGCCTGCTTGAGTTCGTTTTCTGCTTTGGCAATTTCTCGGGTTGTCTCAAGCATACTCTCCCGAATTTTGCGGAGTGCGTCTTGATCTTCAGTCTGCTGCCAGAAGCCTGTATTGAAGATTGCCTCAAGAGAGTCCTGGGCTTGAGGATCGTTCAGCAGAAGATTCAGTTGGTACAGCATACTGCCTGGATCTGCGGTACCCAGGAAGGTCTTAAACTGAGCGGAGTTTGACAATTGATTGAGCAGTCTCATTGCGTCAATCATTTTTTCGACTTCACCGGCTTGAGCAGCAGCCATAGCCGTGCTCATTGCTTTGGCCATTTCATTACCGAGTCTTGCACCTTCCTCTCGGGTGTCTCTTCGAAGTTTACTGATAAGATCCTGCATCTCAGCGTAGGCTGCTTGTCCGCCGAGAGTATTGATCAGTGTCTCACTACCCATTCTTGACTGACGTGCTCTGGCCGCAGTCAACTGCTCTTCAGCTTCCTTTTGCTGACGCAGTACGTTCTGGTACTCTCTCTGTGCCTGAACCAGACTTTCGATTTCACTGATGCGTTGTCGTTCTCTTGCTGCCTGATGACGGAAGTTCATTTTATCCTGCAGCAGTTCGAATCCTCGCTCCAAGTCTCGTAGAGCAGTGGACAGATCTCGTACATCTTTTTCTGCTCTGTTCAGGTAACTGAATGCTGCTACGACACCAACAATTGCAGCCGGAATACCGAGTATGTAGGCAGTCAGCGTCTTGATGCCCATACCAAGGATAGTAACGCCCTCGGCTGCCTGGAATGCTCCGCGAGCCACCATAGTCAGATTGTTTGACGCACCCAGCAATGCAGAGCGAAGGTCGCCCACTGCAATACCCTGTATGAAGTCTTCTGCAGCAAACGATGCCTGAGCAAGCATACCCGTGTACGCACCTGCTCCTGCTGCAGATGCTCGCATGACACGCTCTGACTCTCTGACAGCTTCGTTGTACTGCTTCGTCGTCAGGTAGGTTCTGCCTGTCTCGACGTTGACAGTTTTCAGCAGACGTGCGTACGTAGATACACGCTCGTTGTGCAGTTCCTGTGCGGTCTTCAAGCGGTTGATGATTCTTTCGGCTTCCTGAGCGTCCTGATCGACTATGCTTTTGACGCTTGTGGACGGATTTAACAGATCTTCCATCTGCTTCTTATGACCAGCCCGCAGTTCTTTGAGGCGTGCTGCTTTAGTCGCCACAGAAACATTGGATGCGTCGAGATTCTCTTTGAACTTCTTTTCTTCTTCCCGCTGCTGAACTTGCAGCAATCTGATTTCAGCCTGCTTGTTACCCTGCCTTGCAAGAATAGAAAGCACTTCGAGTCGTGCTTGCTTTTCAGCGTTAAGAGATTTCAAAGTCTGAGCGTCAATAAACCCTTGCTTCTCTTTCTGCTGGTTTGCAGCAAAGCTTGTCGCTGCTCCAGTCAGATCTTCATTCGACACGCCTTGGGCCTTGGCTTCTCGGAGCAGTTTAACGAATTCAGACCGAGCGGCTTTCTGACGCAATTGAAAGGCGTAGGCTTCGTCATAGCGTGCGTTTTGAGCGTTCAGAACTCCTTCAATCTTACGCTCAGTGGCTAAACGATCATTTGCCGCTTGCTCTGTCTTCCTTTGCGTGTCAGCCTGCATTTCCTGAATAACAGCGGCTTTTTCCTGTTCCTGCAAGACTTTGAACGAAGCGGTTACCTGCTTCAGCGTTCGTGCCTGATCGGAATTAAAGTTACCGAGCATTTTCTCTTGATGCACGATATCAGCAATCACGGACAGAAGTGCTTTTCGCTCCTGTGTCTGTCTCTTGTCCAATGCGTATATGCGGTCCCCTTTATGTACCTGATCTTCCAACCTCTGATTCTGGCGACTAAAGATTTCTGAGATGGAAGATTGCAGTTCGGCGTCACGCTCCATACGCCTGCGGATAGCGTTCGACGCTTCCATTCGGTCTTCGGCTTCCTGCTTACGCTGCTGCTGTTCGTACTTGTGCATCTCAGCGACACGCTGAGACTCCAGCAACTTAGCGTCAGAGATACGCTTCTCCAGATCTGCAGTTTCTTTCGCTGCACGGATGCGGTAAGCGTGAGCCTCTTTATCGAACTGATGCACTCTCTGGCGGTTGGCAATTATCAAAGCCGTCATTCTGCCATCGGCTTTAATCTGTTCGTCAATGAATGCCTGGACATGTGCCCCACCTTGGTCTGGGGCACTGCCGGGATAGAACGGGGATGCTGTGGACTTGGAGAAGTCAACAAATCTCTGCTCCACCGACTTCATGCCTTGCATGAACGATGCGTAGTCCAGAGAGATGCTTGCTGCAATGTCCGTGACGCTCATGCCCGCTGTCATTTCTTCGTCCCTATCATTCGCATCATAGCCTCAAACCCACTCCTGATAGCAGAAATGGGTTTGGCTATAACTGCAGCAGCTTTGTAGGCGTAGTCCTTTTGCAGTGTCCATTCCTTTACGTCACAAGGTTTGACCTTGGACTTCGGAGCATGGAAGCGAATGTCATTGGCTGCGACAATCGCGAGCAGATCATCGGTCATGCCCCACTTGTAAGTCTTCCAGTAATTCCAGTGCTGGTCGAACTCGGACATGGGCATGGCAGAGATTTCTGCCAAAGACTTCCCCCAACGACTGCAGAGGAACAAGACGAACCACTGCCTGTCGTTGGGAGTTATCAGTTTTTTGCTGCGGGGGTTTCTGTCCAAACCTCACGCAACAGATTCAGCAACACTTCCGACTGCTGGAAACTGACAGTCTCCATGTAATGCTCGATGACTCGATTCAGGTATGCTGGCTCAAGTGCGTCGAGGATCTGGCGGATGCTGTCAGTTTCCAGAACGGTGACAGACCATACCTCGGCGTTCTGGTCATGCAGCGAGTTGACCAATTGACCGAGGAATGGTTTGCCGTTGTCGAACAGGCAGATCAACTGTCGCAGTGCATTGAAGTGCAGGTACGACACTTTATCCACATCGTTGTCGATCTTCGGCAGGCTCTTCACTGCGGAGTAAAACGCAGTGATGATTGCCATCGACGGTTCAACAATTTCTGAGGAAGGAGAGAACGGTACAGTAACACGCTTCAGAGGAGCAAAGATCATGGGAGTCTCGCCGAATGGGGTTAAGGGGGTACGAGGTACTTGATCAATCAGGTGGCAACTGCGAAGCTGATGCTGTTCAGCTTGTACACCAGTTCGACGGTGCTGCGGCTGGCTTGGTCATCAGACATAACAGTACCGGCTGGTGTGCAGGAGTTGCAGTAGCCGTTGGCAGTGATAACAGGTCCAGTGGTTTCGCCTGCATTGGCCGGAAACTCGATCAGCAGGTTGCCGGATCGACCGTCCATGAATGCGGCAATCTCTCGACCACCGTAAACCGTGTCAGGGTCCCAGTCAAGCGTCAGTGTGATGGTACCGAGGTCAACCATCTTACCAGCCTGGTACTGGCGAATCAGGTTGCCCCAAGCGTCCAGTGCCGTGTTGCTGCAGGTGGTTTCAACGTCGCCACGAGTGAAGCCGGACCAGTTCGGCCCGTCTACAAGGCACATGTACACATCACTGCTTGCATCGACCGGATCAGGTGCTGCACCGCTTCCTGTGGGCACACTGGTCTGCTCGAAGAACTTGACTCGAATACGACTCGTATCGCGAATGGGCATCAGAAAACCTCCTACAGAGTAGCCTTACCAGTGAACGAAAGGAGAATCACAGTCACGTCAGGATTTGACTGACCAGTCTTGGCTTCCATTGCCTCTCCCGAGGATAGAAACCTAATGTAGTTGATGAACACGCCAGTACCTGTAACGCTATGAGAGGTGAGTTGCGTTCTACGATTGCTGACTACTGGCTGTAGGATGTTCAGCACCGCATTCGCTAAAGCCTTACGCTGAGCATTGTCATGTGCGATACAGGCAATGTCAAGGTTGAAGGATACAGTTTCGGTCTCTCCCAGACCTTCAGAACAGTGCATAGGCGACTGTTCGCCTAAGTCCCAGTAGATGTAGCCGTAGGGATGCTTCTGCAGATCCAGAGACGGCATGAAGCCTGCTTTGGCGACAGTAATGGGCTTGCCGGAGATTTTGATTCCACCCAGCAAGGACTGAATAGCTGTGTCCAGATTGTAAGGACTCATGTGCTGCCCTTCTTCAGACCCTCTATGAGTTTCTGGCGGAAGATAAACAGAGTGCTGGCTCGGTGTCGGTCTACCACTTTCTGCAGTATATCGTTACCAGACCAAGCGTGCTTTCTTTTACCAGCCCAAGGGCCTTTCTTGTCTACGCCTGTGGCACCTCTCAGGAAGATGTGCCAGTAGTTTGCAGGACGCTTACGGCGATTCTTATTCTTTAGGGATTCAGGTCTCGTACCAAACCTCCTGCGAGCCATTGCCTTGACTTCTCTTGGCTGGGATGACTTGGAACGATAGTAACTGATTCTGCCGTGCTTGGCCAGTCCCTTGATCCGACCAGTGTAGATTTGCTGGTACCTGCCGTTTGTGTTGTTCTCCGGCCTTACGTTCGGGTTGATGTATTCGAGGTGAGCCTTGTCGATACCAACTACACCATAGTAACGGTAGGATCTACGCTGGCTCTGTCGAACCTTTGTTCGTACTGCTCGGAATGTGGCACCAGTAGACTGTGGCGGAAGTCTGGTAAATGATCCGTTCTCTTCACGCTGCATACGATCGAACTCAGCGTTCGCAAGCACTTCAGCCTTGAGGCTTGTTTCGATAGGCTGAACTGCAGCACGGATAGCACGACGCACAACCTTCTTCTGTATTTTCTCCGCAAGAGCATCGAAGTCCTTACGGAACTTCTGATCAATGGTGAATCTTACTTTGAGGTTGTTCTTTGCCATCAGATCATCGTCGGAATAAGTTTCTGAGCGATAGGTTGTGCTACGTTGTCAACCAGTCGGATATGGATCTTCTTGCGGTCGCCCCAAGGATCAGTTGCCTGACCGACAACTGCGTACACCTTTTGTCCGCCTACCCATACACAGTACATACCCTCGGTCACGGCACTGGCTGGGCGGCACCACTGACCGATAGCAATGAATTGCTGTTCGGTCTGTACGATTCCCTGGGCTGATATCTCGAAGGGCTTCTGTGGTACCTCCAGAGCGAAGGGACCACGGTAGTGCTGTTCGAAGCCCTGTTCAAGTTCGCCAGAGGCATTGCTCTTCGTACTGGGAGTCCAGAACTCCAGCATGAAGCGAAGGTTCGGTCGGCTTCGGCGGTTGTACTTGTTCATCCGCGACTCACCTTACTCCAGTCTTCAGCAACGTACTTGATAGCACGCATGTCATTCAGCAGGTTGTGATCTCGAAGAGCACAGTAGCCTTGTGGGAGTTCTGAGACTGGATTGTCACTTACTGCATCTCGGAACTCGTACAGATGGTAGGCAAGGATCTTGATTGCCTGAACTGTGCTGCGAGGAATTTCTGAGAAGGAAGAGTAACCAGTTTGGTACGCGACTGTAATCGGGTACGGCTGGTCATTGTCAATGTCGGTGAACAGAGCGGACCAGTCTTTGCACCACAGCTTGCTTGGCTCGTGTGGGTAGACGGTGTAGTTGGCACTTGAGATATTAGCAGTCGTGCCGTCGTACTTCTTGTAGCTGAACGTGGTCAGGCTGGTGACTCTGCCGAAAGGCAACACCAGCAGACGATCTGCGGCCAGGAACGCTTCGTAAGGCAAAGACAGGTTCGCTGTCTTGCGGAGCAGGAATCGCCACTGTTCCTTCTCACAGATCGTCATGCTGGTATTGATCAGCCCGACAATGTCTACCGGAAGCTCCGAGTCCGGCGTCTCAGGGTCGAAGCCGATGTTTCGCTTTACATCATTGATGAACGCCTGAGTAATCAGCGTTGATGCTGCGGCTTCCGTTGAGAGGTCGATGTAAAGCGGCATACGAAACCTCTGGTATAACAAAGAAACCCGTCTATGATCCACGTCACCGATAGCGGGAGAGGTGGGACGGGCGTGTTACGCAAAAAACCGCACAGAGTCACCCCCATCGAACTCTGTGCGGTCGTACCCGTGAGGGCACTTTCAAGGTACTGGCATTGGCCTGCAGATCAGGTCAGGGTGCCAGTGCCTGTCGGGGTAAGATCGTCTCGGCGGTGCATTGTCGTAACCATTGCAGCGGCCTTGATCGTATTGGTGTTGGTACCGTTGACACGGTACACGACGGACTTGAACTGAACACCGGCCTGATTCTCGGCAAAGCTGACTTCTTCGCTGTCGAGTTCCAGAGCACAAGCAGTCGTACCGCTGGTGAAGACAACCTGCTTGATCAGGGTGAAACCGGAGGTTCCTGCTGTGACGGTGGAACCGTAAGCAGCGATGGTCAGGTTCCCGGTCAGGGCCGCACCGGCGACAACCAGAACGGCCTTGTCCATGATCTCGGTGATGACATGGGCGTTTGCAAGAGAACCAGTCAGGGTGATCGTGCCCAAGGGCACAATCATGTACTTGCTGGTCAGGTGAGTGAACTTCTGAGTAGCCATAGTAGAACATCCTTCTGGATGATTTGAATGAAAGCAGAAAGGGGGGAGGTGGGGTAACGTCGGCGGCTCAAACTTCAGTTACCCCACCTCCAAAGGGATCAGGCAGTGGCTTTGTCCAGAACAACAAACGGTGACAGCGTCAGACCGCCGTTCTTCGGCTGGAACGTGGACTTCCACCACGGGCGAGCATCGTCGAAGCTGGTGAACAGGAACACTTCTTCACGCTCAAGGAATCGCACATGGATCGAGCGAGTAATCGTAGCAGAACCACGTTCGCCGAACAGCATCTGCGTCGGATTCACGCAAGCCAGGAAGTTGTCGTTCCACTCGCTGATCAGGTTGCCGTCCTGTCCGGTTGTGATGCCGGGCATGTACTCGGTCCAGATCACCGGGCGACCCAGCAAGGTATCCGGCAGTTCTCCGCCAGTGGACGAGTAGAACAGCTTGGTGATACCGGCGTTGTTCGGCGACTCGATCACCAGAGTGAACAGAATGTCGTACAGGTCCAGAGGTGCCAGCCAGACGGCGTTTTCGTAGCCCCAGACACGCTTACGCATCTTCAGAACATTCAGACCGCTGACGATGCTGGAAGTCGCCTGACCGCTTTCACGCTTCACGCTAAGCAGAGCAGCATTGTTGCTGTTCAGCATACCCAGAGGGCGACCGACGCCGTTGCCGTTGAGCAGTTCATCCATGCGGAAGGAACGTGCTTCCTGACGCAGACCCTGATCAATCAGAGAGGCAATCGAGATCGGGCTGTCGGCCATCAACTGATTGGTGACAGCGGCAGCACCGTTGATCTCATGGGCCTTGAGGCTGACCAGTTCCATCGCGTTCTTGGTCATCGTCGGAATCGACGTTTCCTTACCGCGATAGACATTGAATCCGCCAGTCACGCTGTTGCGATGGTCTTTGTCAACTCGGCAAGGAATATCGACAACCGGAGCAGACATGGGGACGCGAGTCATCAGACCGCTGATACGGTCGGTTTCAGGTTCCAACTGCATGACGGTGTTGACGAAGCCCCGAGGAACCCCGATCCCTTGCGATTCCCAGTTGGCCTTGCTGAACTCGTCTGAACCTACCGCATCCATGACGACTCGCTTCAAACGAGGGTCAGCGTCGTCAGGATTCCGAGTGCGGTACAGGTTGACGACAGCGTTCAGATAATCTCGCTGATCACTAAACCCGTACTTGTCCTTGTCCTTCTCCCATGCGGGGCGAGTGCTAACGCCGCCGGCAAGGTTTACGACAAGACCACCGACAGCATTCGACACGGCTGCGGTAGACAGTGCGGCGTTACGACGTTCAGCAAGGCCAACTGCCGTAGTGTTGAGGCAGTTCACAACCGCCTCAAGGCGTTCAATGTCATTGCGGTAGGAAGTTAGTTCGTCAGCCGTCAGCTTATCGCCTTTGGCTTCGTACTGATCGGTCACGCTGATCAGGCGATTGCGTTCGTCAGTCAACTGGTTTGCGGTGAACTTTGCCAGATCGCCATTCTTTGCAGCCGTGTCATTGAGCACGGCACCCAAGCAGCCCATCACGGCAGCATACCAAAAACGGAACATCTTAGATCCTTTGAATTGTGGGGTCCAGAAACGGACAAGCAGGGCCGTGCTTATTTGCGTTGCTGTGGGCAGGGCTATGCAAACACTGTAAACGGGTGTAATAGGGCTGTCAAGTTAAGTTCATGGAAATTCTGCGAGCATTCAAGGCTCGGCGTCGAAGTTCGGAAAGATCGGGTGCTTCGGGCATAATAGCCTTGTTGAGTGCTTCAGCCGGAACCTTCAGGCTGTTCAGCATAGCATTCTGCGGTTGGGCGTTACGAACTGAATGGAACAGTCCCTTATCTACGGCTTCCTGAGCACCGTAATAGGTGGTGGCTTCCATCAGGTTCTGAACCTCTTCGACTTTCATAGAAGTTCTGGAGGTGAAGATATTCACAATGGCGTTGCGATGGGCTTCCCAGCGGTTCTTGGCGGCGTCAATGGATGCCAGGCTGTTGATCTCTTCGTACATGTACGGGTTGTGCATCATGAACAGACCGCCGTTGCAGATCTGACGGTTTGATCCGGCCAGTGCCAGCCAACCAGCAGAACTGAAT
>Ga0209972_10004653_pt1 | contig 10288 bp, 20 predicted proteins | sample NOAtaG_7_FD_187302 | JGI IMG/M metagenome (GOLD analysis project Ga0209972, IMG submission 187302) | Freshwater lake microbial communities from Lake Erie, under a cyanobacterial bloom - NOAA_Erie_Diel1S_2200h metaG (SPAdes) (version 2) | ecosystem: Environmental > Aquatic > Freshwater > Lake ...
CAGTTAATGGAAGTACGGTTATTTTCTCAGCAGGCGGTGGCGGTGGCGCTGGCGTTAGTCAATTAAACGGCTCACAAGGCACTTTATCTTTAGTAGCTGCTTCAAGTTTATCAGCTTCAACAAACGGATCAACAATTTCTTTTGGATTAGCTTCTAATATAACAACGGCTTTACAATCGGCTGGTGCTTACTTAACAACAGCCCGTGCAAGTACTGATGGGGTAGGATTAAACACGGCTCAAACAAATGTAGTTTGGACTGTTAATAGTTCAGGTATTAGTTTAAACGCTTCAGGTTATGCAGGTATTGGAACTTCAGCAACCAACGCTTCAATTACTTTAAATTCAAACGGATTAGCTATTTCGGTGGCTGCCCCCGGTGGTGGTGGTGCAATAAACGTAAGTGCAGGAACTACAAGCGGAAATTTACAAACAATTCAGTTTAGTGATTTAAACGGTATTTCTTTTGGATTAAGTGGTTCGACATTAACAGCAGCTCATAATGGCTTAACTACTGCCATGCAGTCAAATGCAACAACAACAAACATAAGGTCTTATTATGATAATGGTTTACCTTACCAAGGTACAACTGCTTTCAGTATGGGTGGCTCATCTAATTACGTTCAACCGTTTATTTTACCTTATCCCATTTCAGCATCTTATATTAGGATTGCAAATAGCTGGGCTTTTGGTTCTACAACTGGAGCAACTTCTGCCAATCAATCCTTAACTTTAAATAATAGTCAATCTATTTGGGTAAATATTTACACTAAAGGAACAGGCGTAAATGCTTCAAGTTTACAATTCTTAACCAGTGGGTCTGTTAGTTTAGTTCATCAAGTTCGTGTAGAAATAGGTGCCGCATCAAATAACCAAACAATATCTCATAATATTACATACCCTCAAAGAGGGGGTAGCGCACAGGGTAACTTTGCAACAAACTACAATGTTAACGCTACGTCTTATAACGTATCAACTACTCACTTAACATCATTCAATGGGTCGAGGTGGTTAGACATTCCATTTGGGGCATCTTTACAAGCTGGTGATTATTGGATGGCCATCGCTCAAAGTACAGCCACAGCAACAACTGGAGGTGTGGCAGCAATGACAAACGTTACAGCAAGAAATACTTATGTAGCAGTATCTCAGATTAACGCTAACATTGCGGCAATGGGTACAGCATCTAATAATAGTACAAACCCAATGAGAAACGGTTTAGGCTATTGGTCTACTAATGCCAATGGTTCATCTTCTAGTAGTTTGGGTTTAACAGGAATTTCAAGCGTAGCTAATCAACCTTTATTACCTTTTCAAATAATTCGTGAAGCGTAATAAAATATTATTATATTTGTAGCATGATAATAGGACTTGAATCTGGTAAACATAACGAAAATTTAGACCAATCAGCTAAGAGAATATTAGAGGGTGGCTCTTGGAAAAAGCAGCGTGTAATCATGCTAATACCTGCTGGTACAACAATACCAACAAAGGTGTATTTATCTCATTGTTCTTTAATATTTCCACCTAATCAAGCGAGCTGGAAAATGGCAGCTATTGGAATGGAAGTTGGCGAAGCGTTTAGTAATTCAATACAAGAAATTCTAAACCATCCCGAGCTTTCAACATGGGAATATTTATTAACTATTGAACATGATAATATTCCACAGCCTGACAGCTTAGTTAAACTTATTGATAGAATGGAAAAGAACCCCGAATACTCATGTATTGGTGGTTTATACTGGACTAAAGGCGAGGGTGGTGTACCTCAAATATGGGGAGACCCTAAAGATTCTCAATTAAACTTTAGGCCACAAGTGCCTATTGATGGGCAATTAGTTGAATGCGTAGGAACAGGAATGGGTTTTAATCTTTGGCGTTTATCAATGTTTAAAGATGAAAGATTAAGGAAGCCTTGGTTTAAAACTTTAACAGGCATTGAAGGAACTGGTGTAGGAACACAGGATTTATATTTTTGGGGAGATGCTAAAACACACGGTTACAGATGTGCCGTTGATTGTGCGGTTAAGATTGGTCATTATGATTTGGCTCAAGATATTACGTGGTAGAAATTAAACAAACAAATATGAAGATAGTAGATTTAGCCTGTGGGCAAAGAAAGGTAACTAAAGAACAATTAAACATCACAGAAGAATGTGAGGTAATTGGAGTTGATATTGCTGGGGACTGTGATATTAAACATGATTTATTTAATAACTTTCCTTATCCATTTGAAGATAATAGCGTAGACCAAGTTTACAGCTCTCATTTTATTGAGCATATACCAATGGAATATATTAACGGCAAAGATAAACTATTTGCTTTTATTGATGAAGTACATAGGATTTTAAAGCCGAGTGGTAAAGCGACTTTAATCTTTCCAAATGCTATGAGTATGAGAGCTTTTCAAGATCCAACACATAGAAGGTTTATACCAAGTTCAACGGTTTACTACTTTTCAAAGGCTTGGAGAGATATTAATAAATTAGACCATTACAAAGTTGAGTGTGATTTTGACTATCAAGTTGGTGAGGCTATTAACGGTAATTGGGTAAATAGAAGCCCAGAGGCTAAGCAATTTGCGGCAGCGAATTACTGGAATGTGATTGATGATCTTTATTTTATTCTTACAAAAAAATGAGATACTTACTACTTATACCTTTTTTTACCTTCGCACAAATTAAGCTGAACGATAAGATAGTTATTGACGATGCAACCCTTCACTTCTACGGAGCTGTAACCATTAACGATGTATCTTATCATGTTCAATCTTTTGCCTGCCCTAAATGGTCAGCAAATAAGAAAATACTAGTATCGAATGGCGTTACTATTTCTTGCATGGTAGCTAAGGAATTTTACGATATGAGAAAGCCAAGGCCAACGGGTTTTAGTTGGATGGATATTTTTATGGGTTCTTGGGGTACTATCATTTACGATATAGTTAGGGTGTGTATAAATGACTTTAAGAAAAAAGATGAATACAGTTTTGAGAGTAAAAGATTAATTGTATATTAGCAACAAAAAAACTATGGAATTAAACAGTAAAACAATCGACGAATTAAAGGTAATAGCCTACGATTTGTTAGCCTCTAAAGAACAAACAGAGCGTAACTTGCAAATAGTTAACCAGACTATTGCAGCGAAGTATGAGGAACTAAAGAAGGCTGAGGATATTAAGGCCGATATGAAAAGCGATATTAAACCAGTAGGCACAAAGATAATTCAAGATGCAACTATCGAATCTTAAATTTACATTTGAGGACTTTATTAAGTTAGCTGGGTTTATTATTACCTTCATGGTTGGGTATTATAACCTAGTTAACGAAATAAGGGAAAACAAGGTTTTAAACCAAGCCGATAAATTAATAGTAAATTTTAGACTAGATAAGATTGAGGGAGCGTTAAACTTAAGACAGGAGGCAATACTAGCAAGCCCTCCAAGTGTACCTAAAAAAGAGGACGAATGATGGTAATAGATAATAAATTTGAGTACGGTCAAACGGTTTATTTAAAGACCGATAAAGACCAATTGCCTAGAATAGTTACGGCTATTCATTTAAGAGGTCAGAACATAACTTATGCTTTATCTCAAGGTACTGGCGAAACAATACACCATGATATTGAAATATCTGAAGAAGTTAATATAATTTTTAAAACAACGGAATAAATCTGGTAATTAACTACCATAATTGTACCAATGAAAGACAGAGATTTTATAGTGTTAGTTAAGGGTGGACTTTGGCACGTTCCAAGTGATACAACAGAGGATGAATATATTTTATTTTTATTGATATTAAACTATGAACCAACGTAGCCTAGATAGACTTAAAGGAGTAAAACAAGTATTAATAGATATACTTATTGAGGCTTCTAAAGACACTCCTTATCCTTTTGAGATACCACCATTCGGAGGAATGAGAACGGCTGAGGATCAACACGGCTTATTCTTAAAGAAAGTATCTAAATGTGACGGTTATAACAAAATAAGTGAGCATCAAAAGGGCACAGCGTTTGATATATTCTTATTAATTAACGGTACTGCAAGTTGGGATAAGGCCAAGTTAACAGTAGTTGCTAGGCACATTCAAGAGGTGGCAAAATATAGTTTTAAAATTAACTTAACATGGGGTGGTGATTGGACTAAGTTTGTCGATATGCCTCACTTTCAATTATAAATTATGCCAATAGGAAACGTATTAAAAAATCTATTTGCAGGAGGTGCAAGTAAGATAATCGAAACAGTTAGCGAAACTGTGGATAAGTTCGTAATGACTAAAGAGGAAAAAGAGGCTGCTAAGTTAGAAATACAAAAGGCTATCAATTCTCATTTAGAGTTAATGGAAGTTGAGGCTACTAAGCAAATGGAAATCCAAGCTAAAGAGAATGACTCAGCAAGGAATAGGGAGATACAAATTGCCACAAGTGATAAAGCTCCTTTGTTAAATAAAATCATTACCCCTTTGTTATCTCTTTTGGTTTTAGGTTCGACGTTTATATTCTGGTACATTATTATTTTTAAAGACATTGACCCTCAGAAAGAAATCCTTATTAGCGGTATAATTGGCTCCTTAACAACTATCTCAATGGGGGTTATAGGATATTACTTTGGTAGCTCAATAGGCTCTCATAACAAGCAAATTCAATTAGATAAAATTAGCAACAAATGAGCATAGTAATTAACCATGACCCTGAGAAGTGGTTTAAATGGTTCCTTTTAGGGGTGTCTTTAGTTTTGTTAATTATTATTTCTAGGATGTGAGTGTTACTAATTATTGCTATATTGCGTAAATAATTAAAAAACTATGGCTAACAGAAATAGGTTGTTCTTCGATATTGAAACGAGTCCATGCCTAGGTTGGTTTTGGAGGCCGTCACATAAGACCTCAATAGGTTATCACCAAATTTTAGAACAGGCTAAAATCATTTGTATCTGTTACAAGTGGGAACACTCCGATAAAATCTACTCTTTAAAGTGGGATTCTAAACAGAATGACAAAGCAATGATATCCAAGTTTATTAAAGTAATGGCTAAAGCGGATGAGATTTCAGGCCACAACTGCGATAGGTTCGACACTAAATGGATTAGAACTAGGGCTATTTATCATAGACTTCCAATGCCTCCAGAGTACACAAGTATAGACACATTAAAAGAATCTCGTAAAGGATTTAATTTCCCCTCTAATAGACTTGATGCCATTTGTAAGTACTTAGGTATAGGAGAAAAGATAAAGACCACAGAACAGTTATGGATGGATATTTGGAGAAATAAAAGCTCTAAGGCTATGGCTGAAATGATTAAGTATTGTAAAATGGATGTTCTAATATTACAGGAATACTTCACAATTATAAACCCTTACATTAAACATAAAACTCATTACGGTTGTAGGGGTGAATGTCCTGAGTGTGGTAGTGGGAATATAATTATTAGTAACCGAAGGAAGTCAGCAACGGGAATAGTTAAAGTTCAATTAAAGTGTAAGGATTGCGGTAAGCATCACTCAATGGGTGAGAAACAATTTAATAAATTACAGGATGTTAAACTGGCTTAAACTTAAAGTAATATTTCCGATCACGGCCGGACTAGATAACGAAGAAGTTAGCGAAGTTCAAAAGCTCCAAATGGGAATTAAGGACGGGGATGAATACGAATCTGAGCTAGGCATCTATCAACTAAGAGAGGACTTTACAATTAGTCAGTTAAACCCAAGGTGTTTTATCCATAAGAACAAAGTAAATAAAAAGTACTATACTGAGCTAGTCTTTTCAGATGGTAACATCATTTACGCAGACGGTAAGCCAGAAGCCGTTTATCAGGTCATTGAGGAATATATCGACTCATTTACTGAGTAGAATCTTCTTTGATTAAGTTCTTTTGTCTCAAAAAATAATCTCCTATTGAATCACATTGAGAGATATGTTCTATATAATTTTTCTTATAACCTCTTAAATTAATATTTTCCCAAAGTAGTATTTGGTTTTGATCCCTTTCTTTAACTAAGGAAACCCATAGTAAAACATTGAAAGGAATGGACACAGCCATTAAAATAGTGAGGGTTAGGATTATTAGTTTTTTCATGTTAGTTCCTGTATTTTAGTTTTATACTTAGCTATTAGTTCTGTAATCTCTGGTATGCTTAATTTCATTTCCATATTAGCCATAGCGTGTAAATCTTCAAACCTTTCCCAGCCTATTTTTTTAGGTAAGTAATAAGCGTATCTTGTAAGATTACCGTGTAGGTGCATATTGCATTGAACACATTGGCCGTGTACGTTATCTTCATTAAATCTCAAATACTGTTTAGTGGTCGGGAAAAAATGGCCGGCATGATAAGACTCTCCTAAAGGTTTCTTACAGCTTATACAATCCCCTCCTTTATCCCTTAATCGAATATAAGTATTAAATACCTTTTGAAGTATCTGAACATAATCGGAGTGAGTCTTTAAATCCTGTTTCATTTTCTTAACTCTCTTATCCTGTTCAACTTTCTTATTATAATTAATTGAGCAACCAACCGAACAACACACTTGTAATGTTGAGTAAGTAGGTTTAAACTCTTTCTTACATAGTGAGTAGGCACATATTCTAACTTTGATCCGTTTAGCCATTAATCCAACTTACTTTTAAAGTGTTCAATTAGTTTATTCATTTCGGCTTTATAGAAGTTCTCAAAGTCTAACTCACTATTACTTTGTTCGTGTAACCTAAATAGAACAGCCCTTAACCGTGCGCTTTCTGTCTTTGGCTTCTTTCCGGCTGCTATGCTTGTATTATCAACTAGCTCAGCTTCTAAACTTGTAATGTTGCTATCTGAAATTAAGACCTTACAAAACTTGTTTCTAAAGTTAAATAATGAGGCAGCCATTGTACTATCAACTTCCTGAGTGGATAAAACAATCTTTAAGCTACCGTCTTTTAAAGTTGATATTCCCTCAACTATGGATTCTAATATTAGTTTCATCTTAAAATGGGCATTCTATTAATGTATTGTTTGTTTTAATATTGCTTAAAGGTACAAACTTAGTTTTAATATAGTACCCTTTTTCTCCAAAAAGTAAGTAAGGTTTTATAACTCTCCTAGTAGTAATATTAATTACTTTACCACATTTAGTTAGAACATAGTTTTGATCCTGTTCTAAAAATCCACTTACTTCATAAGTATTTGATACTGTTATTGTTTTCATAATTTAGGTTCCTGTTAGTAGGTAGTTAGGTACAATATTTTTAAACCCTCCCCGCCTATACGTAACTATACTCGAAAATGTGAAAAATTCTACTTTGTTCTTCACCATCAATCAATATCGCAACCATCCCAGATTCAACGTCTTTATGCTTCCAAGTTCCTGTCGCACCATCTTTTAAATCTTCATATCTTCCATTTCTGTGAATACGAACCTTTCTACCTATATAACAATTCCATTTTTCGTGAAAATAATTTTTGCCCATGTATAATTTTTTTAAGTAATATTTAATTGTGTCGTAAATAATTAATGCTGTAATAATTTTAATAATCATTTTTTTGCCTCCCTTCTGTTTAAAATACTGATACCTAACACAACCTAAGCCCCATTAAAACGAGGGCTTAGCTTGATACCGTTATATGAAATGCCTTGCTGACCGTTTCCAATTGAAGTTCCGTGAAGAAAAAACAAAAAGAAAAAAGCCACCGCACTTTTAAAACATTCGTAATTGAGATTTATAGTCATTTATTCGTTTCATTGCTTTATAATAATAATCTGTATCAAGTTCGCAAGCGGTTAAATTATACCCATAGTCGTGGCAAGCAATCGCAATACTGCCACTTCCTAAATGAGTATCAAGTATTTTATCCCCATCGTTTGCAAATCTATCCAATATCCATTTATATAATCCTATTGGTTTTTGAGTTGGGTGTATTCTGTCCGCTTGGTTTGGGAATAGTTTATAAATCCTTGCACATTTATCAAATGAAGCCCAAGCCATTTCACATTCAGCAAAATCCCTATTATAAATACTTTCTCCTTTATCCCATATCAAAAAACATTTTGAAGGCGGTAAATCAAAGTAGTTGCCACCCCAGATTATTTGATTTTTAGATACTCTAAATAATTCATGAAAATACTCTTTGTTTGGAACTGCATTATCCCAATCCCCACCTTTTATTTCTCCGCTTGCAATTTTTTTTCGCATTGTTCCGTTTGTAGATGCTCCGCTACTTGCTTTTATTCCATACGGTGGGTCAACTATTGCAAGTTCAAAGTATTTATCAGGGTATCTTTTCATTAAAGATATGTTGTCTTCGTTTGTTATTTCTAAATTTGCCATCGCTTTTTTTTCTTTTTGTTTTTCTGTTTAGTGTTTCAATTAGGCTTTATCTTAAATAAGTCGGCACTTCATATAACACGGGTTTGGCAAAAGTGGGCAGAAACATTCTGCTAACTTTGAGCATCCTACAAGCCCACCTTCGCCAAGCCCGAAAACGTTATGGCACATTAAAACGATGCCATAACACGGTATAGGCGCAAAACTACTCTCCGTATTCATCACGTATTCTAAACCTAATTCCGTAAGCTATCAGTAAATCAAAACAAGCCCTATCATATTTACCAAGGCAACTATAATACACAGCTAAAACAAGTAAAGCCAAGTATATAAATATCATTAAGTATTTCATTTTCTATTTAGTTTTTAAGTTAATAATCCGTTCTGCGCCTATACCGAAACCGTTATGTGCAAGTGCTACCATAGTGCTGTTTGACGAGTTTGTTCTTCAAATCGTTTGCAAGCCTTTCGGTAATAATCTGCATCAATTTCATATCCTATTAGTTTTCGTTTCATTTGATGGCAGGCTATGGCGATTGACCCGCTTCCCAAATGGGTGTCTAAAATCAAATCTCCTTCGCTTGTGTAGTTGTTTAATATCCACCTATATAATTTTACTGGCTTTTGTGTAGGGTGTATTTTACCGCCTTCTTCAACTTGTGCTGAATAATGTTGAAATATCCGCAGGTTTTTACCTTTTCGCACCCAAGCCAATTCACCTTCAGCAAAGCTCAAGTTTGGGTTTTTCTTATCCCACAAAAGCCAATGCGGTGTAGGAGGCAAAAATTCAGTAAAGTAATTGCCCCCCCACACAATTTGATTTTCAGACACCCTAAATAATTCGGTAAAATACTCTTCGCTTGGTATTGCACTATCCCAATCTTTGTCCTTGCTAAATTTGTGCTTACCGCTTCCCATTGTCATTTTACCTGCATTAATTCCATAAGGAGGGTCAACTATTGCTATTTTAAAATGATTATCGCCATAGCCTCGTAAGGCTTGCAAACAATCTCCGTGTATCAATGAAATTCCGTCTTTTGAAACCGCACCAGCACATAACACGTGTTTGGAGCAATGCGGGGTTTGGTCTTTAATTTTAATATCTTGCATCTTTGTTATTATTAGTTATTAATCGAAAATTGGTGCATTTTTAGCCCGCACTGCACCAAGCACGGTAACGTTAGGCTACAGTTTGCCAAGCCGCACGCAGCTACTTATATCTTTTGTTTTTAAGTATTGCATCTATTGGTTTACTTGGATCTTTTAATTTTACTTCGGGTAAAAGTTCATGCGTATTTATAATTGGAATACTCCTTTCAAAACTTGGCGCTTTGGTTTCTGTAATATGTTGCTTTAAGTTTTTGGGGTCAACAATGATATACCCTTCTGCGCCAAATTCTTCATTTAACTTCAATAGAATTTCAGGCTTAACCGCATCAATTCCGCCCGCTGATACTACTATGATTTTTTCTTTACTCATTTTATCTTATTTTAAATTTTTCATTCCTTTGCTGCAAACCGAAAGCCTAACACAACCTAATGGCAAGCGCAGCGTTTATGCTCAAATGTTATTAGTTGGTTTAGCGCCTGACCATTAGCTTGCGTCCGTTAGGCACAATTAATCGACACGCCATAACCAAACGATTAGTGTTGCAATCATTAGTATGAACTGACTACCATTTATTATATTCAGGGCTTTACCGTAATCACCAAACTTTTTTTCTACATAGTCCGCTATTGGACTATCAGGGTGCATACTAAAAAGACCGCATGCTAATACTGCCATTTGTGTAATTAAAATTTTTAACATTATGTCCATAAAATTTAACTGTGCCTAACATTGGTTTTACGCAAGTGGGGGTTAGTGCTTAAACCCAGCTTACGTGCTTTTAATAATCTTTTGTGCAGGTTGAAAGTTTTGTGCTATTTAGCCCCACCTGCGTAAAGCCAAATAACGTTAGCGGCAATACTACGGACGTTCATAATGTGG
>Ga0209972_10004666_pt1 | contig 10276 bp, 9 predicted proteins | sample NOAtaG_7_FD_187302 | JGI IMG/M metagenome (GOLD analysis project Ga0209972, IMG submission 187302) | Freshwater lake microbial communities from Lake Erie, under a cyanobacterial bloom - NOAA_Erie_Diel1S_2200h metaG (SPAdes) (version 2) | ecosystem: Environmental > Aquatic > Freshwater > Lake ...
CCCCCCCCCTCCTGTGAGGGGAGGTCATCTGAGATCCTACTCTGGTTTTAAAAATCCTAATACAAAAAATTAGCGAAATGAATAGCACTTTGTAGAAGGTAAAACCAAGGGTAGAAAACCAGACAAACGCTCAAGATTGGAAAAATATTGGTGATGTTTAAATAAAATTATGGCATCCCTGAGTGACGCTGAGGCCAATGACCAGCTGCAGGACAGAGATCTTGACATCGATGGCGCAGGTGCGGCCGTTGTTGTAGAACTCCGACGTACTGAAGCTGGTACGGTGTCCAACTGTGCATTCAGCATGCAACTTCAGACCAGCTCCAGTCTCGATAGGATCGAAAGACTCTTCCCTGATCCCAGCCTCGCAACCGGGCTGCCGGCAGGTACTAGAAATAAAATAATTACAATTAGACAATTATGTAACGGAAGGGGGTTAGGCAGGAGGCAAATTAATTGATGCGGATCCGGAGCCGAATTTTCATCATGTTGCGGATCCGGATTCTGATTTTTGCTTGTCAGCTGCAAAAAGATGCGGATCCGGATCCAGCTTATCAGTTTGTATCAAGATCTAGGCTCCGGAATCAGTTTTTTCCGGATCCCGAACATATTTTTTTAAGTTTTTTTTCACCCCCATATTTCTATTTTTTGATGTAGGATTCGAGATCCGGGATGGAAAAAATTCATGATCCTGGATCCGGGACACACATCCCGGATCCTCAACACTGACAACTATAATATATTTATCTAGGGTACTTTGTCTATCTGTGTGTGTGTGTGTGTGTGTGTGTATGTTTAGGGGATCGAATAAGAAGCAGCGAAGCTGCGATGAGCGGGGGGGCGCGCAGCGCCCTGGTTGGTGTGGCAATGAGCCCAAAAAGACGGGTGCGCGCACGCGCGGCCAAAGCCCACTAGTCTAACATGTTAGGTAACAGATTACCCTACCTGAACAACGTCATCAGAGCTCCCAGCGACACCAAGAAAAGGCGGTCCTTGTCGATGGGATGCGTTCCATCCGCGCTGTTGGTTGATCCCTGAGACATGGGTGGGTGCCAGGATCGGTTACTGTCACCCCGCTGTAGGCCACAACCGATTGGTGAAGACATCTCTGAGAATTCGTCTGAGAACTCCTCATCAGCCATTGTTGTTCTGAAAAAATAAAAAAAAATTAAAAATCACTTTTTTCGTTTCTTTTTTGATTTAAAGCCGGTGTACTCGTTGTTCGGATCCGGAAACAGGTTTCTAACCCTCATCACGAGGCAGCTCGGCAAGGGTTTCCGCTCTTCTTTAGCTCTCGTTCTTCCATAAGTCAGAATAAATAAGTTTCTATACGCCACAAAACGGTAATTTTCTGGCTTCTTCTCGCTGTTATTCTCTCGATCCCTGTATCGGAGTCCTATCTGGATTTCCAGAACATCTGGATCCAGCAGCTTTGCCACTCGTTCTGTGACAGAAACGCAGTTTGAACTGCCACAACATCGAACAGGCTCCTTTGTCAAGTCATACCTGTAAAGGAACACAACAAATATAAGACAAATTTTCACTTAGTAAGCACTTTTAAAAGGAAAAAGTTTATAAATTTCATGAAATTAATGGTAAAATGTGAATGAACAAAATTTATATTACGGTTCCGGTTCCGACTTTTTAACAAGTTACGGTTCAGGTTCAGGTTGCGGATCCGGATTCCGGTATGGGTAAAAATCAGGAACCGGCATCCGGGATAAACACTGATTGGTACACCCACAAACGGTAAAGATTCAAAACGTCTGGTTTCAAAACTCCTGAAACGTCTGGTTTTGAAACGTCAGGTTACAAAACGTCTACACTCTACAATAGTAAATATTACAAAATGTCCGTTTTCAAAGAAATTCATTGACCTAACCTATGTTATATTGGGCGAGGTCGGGTCTGCTTTATCTCTATGGACGTTTTGAAACCTGACGCTTTGTAAACCTGACGTTTTGAAACCTGACGTTTTGAAACCACAAGAGAAGGCAACTCACAGCAAAAGTACTAACCTGCAGTGCTTGCACACACATGTACTTGGTAGTGTGACAGGCTGGTATCCCTCCTCTTCAGACTCTGAGCTGCTGTGGTCTTCTAATCCTCCTTGTACTCCAAAGGCCGTACTGTGCCACTCCTCCCATTGGGGATCATCGCTGCAATAATATTTTATCATGGACCAAATAACTATAAAGACACCAAAACCCTCATAGACTGGAGATACAGTAAGTCATGTCCCCCCCTCCCTGTGTGAATAGTACTGGTACGTGGGTACCGTATTTTGGTACGGTTCCAGATCCGCAGATCCGTACCTCCGACTAATGGATATGTTTTTCCAAGTATTTTTTGGCTATTACTTATTAGATTAGATTAGTTATTACCACATAGGAAATACAAGAAATGGTAGGGAATGTACGGTGGATTACCTGTAGGGATTTTTCATTGCTTTTGCAATATCTTCGCCTTCTTCGTCGGACATGTTCTGCAAACAATACATATCAAAATTCATTTGCAAATTTCCATATTCATTAACTGGCAATCAAAGAAAACAACATCAGCTGAGATATCGACAACTGCAACGGTATAAGAAAGACAGGGCCATTAGAGCAGGTACCGTAAAATCTGGTAATTTCGTCACAATTTTCCAGTGTTGCGGATCCATGACATTTTGGGGTGCATCATGATCCGGATCCGCGGATCCATGCCTCTGACTAATGGATCCGGATCCTTCTATTTTCGTCATTGACCTTCAAGATGCCAGCAAAAAAATAATTTTGAACAAAATTTTTTCTGCTCATTACTTTTTGAAGATACATTTACATAATTTTTCAAAGATAAAAAATTCAAAAAAAATCACAAAATAGTAGGAATCAAGGTTTTTCTTACTATTTTTGCACGATGATAGAAGGATCCGGATCCGCATCCATACCTCTGACTAGAGGATCCGGATCCTCGAGGCCCAAAAACACGTGAATCCGGATCCGCAACACCACTCCAATTTTCGGACTCGGCTAACATCTAAACCACTATTTACCAGATTACCAGATTTGACAATAATAGGGACGACAACCAACAATAGTAGGTGCAGGCGACATAGATGGGGAAAAGTGTGGTCACAATTTACATTTACATTTATGTTTAAAACTGCATTATGTTCTCATTTGAGAGCAGAAAGCTTCTTTTGTAACTTGGGTGCCCTTTGGATTGGTGATCAGCCTAAAATGCTGGATCCGGATCAGTATCAAATGAATACGGATCCAAAACCCTGCCGTCAAATAAATACTTTATACAATTTACTACCTCTCGATGCACTTGTTCTTGCTTTTGGGGTTCACACATCGTCTGCAGGTACCACAGGGAAGAGCAGTACACTTCGGACACTGAGGGTTGCTGCACACGCGCCCCTTCCTAAAACATCAATAGTACAAGTATAAAATAATTCATCAACGTAAAGAGGGCTTTATGGCATCGGGTGGCCACTGCAAGGAAAACTTTTTCAGTGCGCTTCACAAGATAATAGGGGTGGCAGGTGCGCAGCGCCCCGATTCGCATGTTAGTGAGCTCAAAAGGACGGGTGCGCGCAGCGCACGGGCGCGCACGCGTGACCAAACCCCACTTGTTTACTAAAAAGGCACCAAAACAAAAAAAAATTAAGAGCAAGAACTTACTTTGGCTTAGGAACCTCTTCTTGGACTTCCTCTTCCACGATCACGCTGGGGGGAGCATCCACCACAAGACTGTCGGAGAGTGTGCGCGTACTGGCCCTCATCTTCTTACTGTCGCGCCGAGAAGATGAAGAGCTGCTGTTGTTGCTGCTGCTGCTACTGCTGCTGCTGCTGCTGCGGCTGCTGGAACAAGACCTGCTGCTAGAGCGACCACGTTTGGGTTCATCTTCCTTGCTCTTCTTGCTCTTTTTATTCTTCTTCCTCTTCTTGCTCTTCTTGCTCTTCTTGCTCTTCTTCTTTTTTGATTTCTTCTTTTTCTTCATCTGTGGAGAAGCTTGAGCGGGCTTAGCCTTAAAATTAACACCAAAATAAAAAGGCTGCCGGCTGGGAAGGACTGGTTCGGCAGTAGAAAGATAAGACTCATAGAAGAGAAAGCAAAACATCGTCATATAAAAAAATTGGCCTGTAAAGGAATGTTGAAAGTTATTTTTTTTGGGTTAATTATAGCACATTTTGCAAACGCGTGCAAAACGCCTCGAAAAACCCAAAAAAGTATAATATAAATGTGTCTTAAAATTCAATATGGCATCTATCAATGGTTGTGTACGTTTTCTTTTTTTAATAAAAGTCAAAATCGTTGTAGCCTGCTGTACAGAATACTTGTTCACACAATGAAGAAGAGGATGAAGGTACAGAAAGTTGCCAAATTTATCAGAATGAGGCTGTAATTTGTGATCAATCAGCTGACGACGTTGGAAAAATGGGGGGGGGGGGGTGAAGGGCAAGTGAATCTTTTTCTGCATTGAGGTAATATCAGTATTCGGTAGGCCGGTACATATGTAAAAGAAAATATATACCTTTGAATCAGACGTAGAAGGGACTGGGTTTCCGTCAGTTGTCTCAACAGCTTCAGCAGTTGTCTCAACAGCTTCAGCAGGAACAACCTGCATTATGTTACAAACTTGAACAGAAGTTAAATCATTAATTTTGATCACCAGGGCACAGGGCACAGGGCACAGGCAAGATTTAAAATCAAAAACATCGGTGTTGCGAATCCGGATCCGGTGCTTTATGGACCCCTCGATCCGGATCCGCTATGAATATGCCAGATCAGCAACACTAAAAAAGTATGGTACCATACACATTGTACAGTAGGTACCTAGTTATGCTTATAAGCCAGAATCAGAAATAAGTTCGAGGTACGGTTATGCAGATCCGGATTCGCAGGTACTAAATTGACATGAATCCGGAACACTGACATAAACATTACAAAAATGGTTTGCGGATCCGGGATCTCGGATCCAAAAACAGCAGCAAAAGAGAGGGGTAAAAAAAATGAGGAATCATTCTTTTTTGTAGCCACAAATTTCACATAATTGAACATTATTTTATTTATGCAATAGTGAAGAAATAATTTGGGCTAAGTTTCAAAAAATTATAGAACATTTTACTCAAAAAACTGTCACCAAGCTATCAAAAATATGAGGTTGGGATCCGAGATCCGGAAAAAAGTTTTCCGGATTCCGGATCCAGTGGTCAAAAAAGTAGCGGATCCCGGATCCGTAACACTGTTAGAACCTTTGTAAATCTTGGTCCAGGATATCTACCTGATCACGTATAGCAGCAGGAGTCACAAAGCTGGGCACTACTTTCTTACCACGTTTTCCCTGCAAAAAAAATTTAATCAGAACCAGGTACCGTAAAGATGAGAATCACCATACTTTTATATCATTATAAAAGACAGTAAAAGGGAATCGTAACTATTTATTACGGTACGGTTCCAGTTCTGACTTTTGACAAGTTAAGGTTCCAGTTCTGGTTCTGGCTCCATATCTGGACCACAAAAAGCAAGATAATTTTTGTCACATTTATTGTAAAATGCGAATGACAAAAAAATTAAAATCAAGGAAATCAAATACAAAATTTCATATCTAATTCAGGTTCCGGAACCATAATGATTTACGGTTAAGGTTCCTCTAGTCAAAAAGTTACGGTTCCTACGGTTCCGGTTCCAGTTCCACAATGCAGTGTAAAATTATGAATATACCATATTCAGTAAAAATCCTATGCTACAAATGGATGTTTAATCTATAACCAAATACACAGGCAAAGAAAACTAATGATCATAAGACTGGGTGAAAAAAATGCACAGAAAAAAATGCAAAGGCCTTGTTAGAATCTAAAAAAACATATGAACTGAGTGTGGCGCCAATGGAGAACAACAGAACGTGCATAGAGAACGACGGGGCGAACCACTACGCCTTCACCAAGATGTTTCTGCAACCCGCCTACCTGGCGGACTGGAAACTACACTCCAAGTAACAAGTAAGTAAGTATTTTTAAATTTTAACGCCAAAGTTCCAGCCCCCCCAAAACAACAAAATTTAAACATATTGTATTGTCTCAACAATAAATAGGATCAAAAAAGCAAACCTGAAGGGAGTAGGTCCCAGGTGTGCTCACTTGAACAGGTTGGAAGGTGGAACTTCCACGTCCTCGTCCACGTCCCCCTCGCCCCCTGCCTCGTCCACGGACCACGGACCTTTTCGGCGTCCTATCGAAGCTAAAATATAAGCAACAGTTATTATACTACAAGTCCGGTTCAATGCAAAATTTTAATTTTACGCTCCACTCCAGTTTTGCGGATCCGAAATCCGGGATCCGAAATCCAGTGCCTTTTTGACCCCTGGATCTGGAATGGGTAAAAAGTCTGCATCCGGATCCGGGATGAACAACACGTATCATATTTTCTAGAGCATAGAAACCACTTTTTAGGAGACAGTTCGGATCCAGGATTCGGGATGGAAAAAAGTCGGATATGGGATAAACATCCCGGATCCGCAACACTGCTTCACTGCTCGGATTCGGGATGAACAACCCGTATAATATTTTCTAGCAGTGTTGCGGATCCGGTTCCGGGATCCGGTGCCTTTTTGACCCCTGGATCCGGGATGGGTTTTTTCCGGATCCCGGATCCCGAAGGTTTGACATCTAATTTTTTTCACCTCTCTCTTTTGTTGCTGTTTTTGGATCCGGGATCCGGGATGGGTAAAAATCCGCAACACTGTTTTCTAGACCATAAAACCATTTTTAGGAGACAGTTCGGATCCAGGATTCGGGATGTGAAAAAGTCGGATCCGGGATAAACATCCAGGATCCGCAACACTGCTCCAATCTTTGAGATTTGGAGGTAATTCCGCGTAAAATGCTCCTTACATGCTTCCAGCGACACTCCAATTACTCACATACCGCCAGCCCATTTAGGCACATGTTGCGGATCCGGGATGCTTATTTGTACACTTATCTTTAAAAAAATTGGGTTTGAGATCCGGGATCCGAGATCCGGGATTCAAGATCTGGAAAAAAACTTTTCTGAATCCCGGATCCAGGGGCCAATAAGGCACCGGATCCCTGATCCGTATCCGCAACACTTAATAGGCAACAACTCTTTCAGATCCACTGCGGATAGTGGGATACACAGAGAGAAGAAAGAAGGTGGGATGGAGAAGGTATGATTATCGGCCTTTCTGACTCCAACAACTAGAACTCCCTCCCCAAGTACTCACAGCCAAAATGACCAACAGTCAAACCCAGTGTGGCGGATCCGGGATTTTTATCCCGGATCCGTTTATTTCCATCCAGGATCCAGGATCCGCATCAAAAAATTGGTGTCTAAGCTCTAGAAAATATGATCCGGTTTGTTCACCCAGGATCCCGGATCCGGATGCTGACTTCAACCCATCCCGGATCCCGGGGTCAAAAAAGCACCGGACCCCGGATCCGCAACACTGGTCATACCCTGTCTAACCCATTCTCTTTCTTCCCTCTGTGTAGAAGGCAGAGGGGCGCACTGAGCCCAAATAAACTTTGATAATCTAGCTCTCTATATTTACCCTAAAAACTTATTTGCAATATTCCCGTGAAATTGTTGTGTATGGGGAAAATCATCGACCTCGCCTCTGGCCTGTGACATTGTATGCAAGAATTTTCCTGCGGTTAGGCCTTCTCCAAAGATTTAAACAAGCCGGCCCAATAGAGCCGAGATCGATGGTTCCCCCATCTCTATAACATGTGGCATCAAAATATTAAACTCAAAAAAAGGACTGACCAGTTTACGCCATTCCAGTTGTACCTTATCCCTGGTAACAAGATAAGGAATATTCATACCAAGGATCGTAGGGTGGGTCTTTGTCAATCCGCGGATCCGGATCAAAAGGCGGAGATGAATCATCGTCAGGGAACAATTTAATGTTCGACAAAGAATCACCAACCATTTCTCATCTGAAAAAATCACTTTCACAGGATAATTTCATCTTTACACTTATAATTAACGGCCACAGAGAGTGAGATGACTTGCTTCTTCCCAGCACGCGATGAGACTGCACAGTACGGGAATTCTGTGTTCCTATTGGTCAAGACTCCTACTCGCTCACGGCTCACGCTGATTGGCTGCACACAATCTGAGATTCATGGTTTCATGGTTTTAAGTTCCGATTTTTGTATCATGTGATTGTGTCGGCCAGTTTTAAAGGTAGTGGGTAATGAGAACTAAGGGGGGTCTGGAAGATGTCAAATGCTTGGATTTTAGTTCCCATTGTGGTGATCGACGTTCATTTTTATTTTTATTTGGCCGCCATCTTGGAATAATTCTATTTCCACTTCCCATTACTCCAGCAGATTAAATAGGCATCGATTGACCGAATAGGCGTGGTGCTGCAAACAATTTGGTTCTCCTTGTACTGCGCCAATATACAAAAATATCGTTACTCGTTACCTGGAGGAGCTGGAGGAGTCTGTGCCGAGGAGAGACTTGCTGGGGGGTCTCCGGGTGCCATTTTTAAATTAAGTGCAACAGAAAGTACCTAATCTATCTAAGGGAAGAAAATTAAAGAAAAAATATAGAATTTAACAAAAAACAAAAACAAAAAAAATTGCAGCCAGGCACTGGGACTCAAAGGAGAAGGCGGCGAAGGCGAGACTTGGATGAGGGGAGTCTGCGGGCCGGACCTGACAGAAAGATGAATGTGAATTTTTTGCAGTGTTCGGGATCTGGCTCCATAATTATATCCTGTCATCAAATCAACAAGTAATGATAACTATTAATGCACCTGTGCTGTATATTTGGTGGGGCATTATGAAATCAACCCTTGAAATCACTAAATGGGGCCATTTGAAGGATTCAAAATGGTCCCGGCACAAAATCGAGACTTTTTGAGGGGCCCAAGGGGCCAAAAAAGTCGAGGGCCCCTCGAAAAGTCAAGATTTTGTGCAAGGGACCATTTTGAATCCTTCAAATGGCCCCATTTAATGATTTTCAAGGGTTGATTTCATAATGCCCCAGCCAAATTTACAGCACAGTTGCATTGGTAATTATGTCACTGTTGAGGACATAATGCACTTTACAGAAACGGGTTGATTTTTTAATTTCCTCGCTACCCTCGCTAGATAGAACACACAGATATCAATTGAATAGTCATTGGGAGGGGGGAGGGGTTAGAGACCAAAAATAAAAAGGCCTAGGAGGTGAAACCCATAAGGAGTGGACAATTAAAAACTTGCCTTCCTTATCTGAATCGGTGCGGCCCTCCACAGGAGCCTCCACCGGAGCCCTGCTGGTCGTCACCTCCTCCTCCTGGTTGTTCGATGACCCGCCTTCGCGAGGTGGCGAGGTGGCGAGAGCAGGGGGTGGCAAGGTGGCGGGGGGGATGGTGTTGAGAGCAGGGGTCTATATTTTGGTCGAAAATGGATATTTATTCCCCCCCTCGGAAATCTACATTTTTCCCCCCAGTACACAGTCTGTGAGAGTAGAAAAATTATTGCATGGCCTAAGGGGGAAAAAATTAAGACACTGGGAGAAAAAATATCATATATTTTCCCCCAGTTGGATTTTTGTGCACTTTTTAGCATGACAATTAAAATAATAGGGGAAAAAATATGATATTATGTCCCCTATGGCCTGCATTTTTTTCCAAGTTTCCCATAATTTTATGAAACATTGTATGATTTGATTTCCCTCTTGCCATATTTTCCCCCCAATACATCGTCTGAGAAAGAACAATTATTGCATGGCCTAGGGGGGGAAAATAAAGACACAGGGGGAAAAAATATCATATATTTTCCCCCAGTTGGATTTTTGTGCTCTTTTAGTGTAATAATTAAAATAATAGGGGAAAAATATTATATTATGTCCCCTCTTGACTGCATTTTTTCCTAAGTTTCCCATAATTTTATTAAACATTGTATGATTTGATTTCCCTCTTGCCATATTTTCCCCCTATTACACAGTCTCTGAAAGTAGAACAATTATTGCATGGTCCAATGGGGAAAAAATAAAGACACAGGGGGAAAAAATATCATATATTTTCCCCCAGTCGGATTTTTGTACTCTTTTTAGCGCGACAATTAAAATAATAGGGGAAAAAATATGATATTATGTCCCCTATTGCCTGCATTTTTTTCCAAGTTTCCCATAATTTTATGAAACATTGTTCTTGCTCTGTCTTTTTGTCCCTTATCTTTTCTTTTCCCTTGTCCTTTCTTTCTTTTTCTCCTTTTTTGTCGGCGCACGCGCGTTGTTTTCATGGTATTTTTTCCCCATCAGGGGGGGG
>Ga0209972_10004667_pt1 | contig 10276 bp, 7 predicted proteins | sample NOAtaG_7_FD_187302 | JGI IMG/M metagenome (GOLD analysis project Ga0209972, IMG submission 187302) | Freshwater lake microbial communities from Lake Erie, under a cyanobacterial bloom - NOAA_Erie_Diel1S_2200h metaG (SPAdes) (version 2) | ecosystem: Environmental > Aquatic > Freshwater > Lake ...
AATGTTTTATCATTTCCCATCACCCCCTACAACTTCCTAAATGGATTCGTTTAGGAAAATGGATGAGTAAAGCGGAAGTAAAACTGACAGAACTTTCCCTATCAAAACAAAAAGAGGATTTATTTATTTATCCCTATCCTTTAAATCCTCTCGATGTTATGTTTACCCATCAGGTGATTGGCTACGATGTGATTAATATGCCTCCCGTTAGTTTGATTCGTAATGTGAGAATGCGCGGGGAATATTACCAAATAAGCGATCGTCCCGATCTGAAAATTCCCGCTCGATTGTCCTATCACTTCGGTTGAAAATTGACCATGACTCTTATCTCCTCTAAACCCCTCACTTTACCAGAATTTTTCTCGCTAACCGATCCCGATGGCGATATTACCTATGAATTAGTCGATGGAGAAGCTATCCCAAAAATGTCCCCGAAATTCTTTCATTCTCGTTTAACTCTGGCTTTATCTTCTATACTCGATCGCTGGAATCAAGGACGGGGAGAAGTGGGAATCGAATGGGCAATTATTCTAAGCAAAAACGATCGAGATTGGTGTCCGGTTCCCGATCTTCTCTACATTTCCCTAGAAAGGTTAGGAGATATTCCCCTCACCGATGAAGCTTGTCCCGTTCCCCCGGAATTAGTCATCGAAATTATTTCTCCTGAACAATCCTTCAGCAGCCTGAGCGAAAAAGCCGTGGACTACCTAAAAGCGGGAGTCAGTCGCGTCTGGATCGTCGATCCCCGGGCCAAGCAGATCACAATTTTCTATCCCGACGCACCCCCAGCGATTAAAAAAGGCGATGACGAAATTAGCGATATTCTCCTCCCCGATTTAACCCTAACCCCCGGACAAATTTTTGCCAAGGCCCGATTAAGTTAATGCCCTACAGTCTCGTTATAAGCGATCGTCCTGATCTCAAAATTCCTGCTCGATTGTCCTATCGCTTCGGTTGAAAATTGACCATGACTCTTATATCTTCTAAATCCCTCACTTTACCAGAATTTCTCTCGCTAACCGCTCCCGATGGCGATATTACCTATGAATTAGTCAATGGAGAAGCGATCGCAAAAATGTCACCGAAATTCTTTCATTCTCGTTTAACTGGTGCTTTATTTCTCGTACTCGATCGCTGGAATCAAGGACGGGGAGAAGTGGGAATCGAATGGGCAATTATTCTAAGCAAAAACGATCGAGATTGGTGTCCGGTTCCCGATCTTCTCTACATTTCCCTAGAAAGGTTAGGAGATATTCCCCTCACCGATGAAGCTTGTCCCGTTCCCCCGGAATTAGTCATCGAAATTATCTCTCCGGAACAATCTTTCAGCAGCCTGAGCGAAAAAGCCGTGGACTACCTAAAAGCGGGAGTCAGTCGCGTCTGGATCGTCGATCCCCGGGCCAAGCAGATCACAATTTTCTATCCCGACGCACCCCCGGCGATTAAAAAAGGTGATGACGAAATTAGCGATATTCTCCTCCCCGATTTAACCCTAACCCCCGGACAAATTTTTGCCAAGGCCCGATTAAGTTAAGTAGGCAGGCGTTAAAAATCATCAGATGCCCCCCTTATTAAGGGGGATCCCCCCGCCTATCGGCACCCCCCTTATCAAGGGGGATCCCCCCGCCTATCGGCACCCCCCTTATCAAGGGGGATCCCCCCGCCTATCGGCACCCCCCTTATCAAGGGGGGCAGGGGGGATCGAACCTAAAATCCATTTTTAATTTAATTATAACCAGCTACTTAATGCCCTACAGTCTCGTTCTCAATCTCACACCTCGATCGCCGATCTATCCGAATTTTCTCACCGGACGACACCTTCACGCGCTATTCCTTACCCTTGTCAGTAGTGTCGATCAGGAATTAGGGGACATTCTACACACAGCCGAGGCAGATAAAGCCTTCACCTTATCGCCACTACAGATGCAATCTGGTGGAAAAACGATAAATTCCCCGCAGTGGCGACACGAACGGCCAATCGCCCCAGAAACTCCCTGCTGGTGGCGGATTTCTCTGCTCGATGACCGATTATTCGGTAAATTAACCTCGCTCTGGTTGAATCTCAATCCAAAACACCCCTGGCATCTCGGTTCCGCCGATCTGGTTATCACTAGCGTCCTCGCCACCCCGCAATCGGTTCAATTCTGGGCGAACTCTTGTACTTATCAATACCTGTATGAAAACGCCTCGGAAACGAATCGAGAATTTGATTTCCTTTTCGCTACCCCCGTCACCTTCCGGCAGGGAAAATTCGATAGTGCCTTACCGACGCGGGAACTGGTGTTTAATGGCCTTCTCAGTCGTTGGAATCGCTATAGCGGGATCCCCTTCGATTCCATCGTCCTAGAGTCGATTTTCCCCAGTTTCTTCGATATTAAAACGAAATTAGCCGACGAAGCCTATAAAAACCATTCGATCGGTTGTGTAGGCGAGATTCACTATCGTCTTTTGGGAGAGGTGGAACCCGCAAAGATTAAAGCGATTAATGCACTGGCGGATTTTGCCCTCTACGCGGGAGTGGGACGGAAAACCACCATGGGAATGGGGATGACTCGCAGAATTGCTAAGGAGAAGAGATAGCTATGGATGAATCCGACTACATACCGATCGCCGCCCTCAACCATTACGCCTACTGTCCCCACCGTTGTTGGAGAATGTTCGTCGCCGGGGAATTTCTCGATAATAGCTATACGATCGAGGGAACAAATTTACACGAGCGAGTTCACACCGTCGGGGCGGCAAACCGCGAGGAAATATGGCAAATTCGGGCGATCTGGCTTAAATCAGATAATTACCGTCTAATCGGTAAAGCCGATCTGATCGAGTCCCACGACGGCGAATTTATCCCCGTGGAATACAAACGGGGCAGTAAAGGCGAATGGGATAACGACGAGTTGCAGGTGTGCGCTCAAGCTCTGTGTTTGGAAGAAATGACTGGAAAAAGGCTAGATACCGGCTATATCTACTATGCCAGTTCTCACCAGCGTCAACCGGTGGCGATCGATCTTGCTCTACGGCAACGGGCGATCGCTACGATCCGAGCAGTTGAAACCCTGATCCAGACGGGAAAAATGCCCCCGGCGGTCTATTCACCCCGCTGCAAGGGATGCAGTTTGTTCGATCGCTGCTTGCCCCGATTAACTGAAAAAGTCCAACGATATCGAGAGGAAGACTAAAAAATATGGGAACGGTATATGTGACGAGAGAAGACGCATTTCTCGGCAAAAATGACGAGCGTTTAACGGTCAAAGCATCCAAAGAAACGATCCTCGATGTACCTCTATTGAACGTGGAAGGAGTGGTGATTTTCGGACGGGGTTCAGTTTCTCCCGCATTGGTGATCGAATTGTTGGAACGTCATATTCCGCTCAGTTTCGTCACATCCACCGGACGCTATCTCGGTAGATTGGAACCGGAGATGACCAAAAATATTTTCGTTCGTCGAGCGCAATGGCAGGCCGCCGGCGATTCCCCGAAAGCCATTCATTTAGTGCGGGGATTCGTCCGCGGCAAGCTGAAGAATTACCGCAACATTCTACTCCGTCGTCAACGCGATCGAAAAGAGTTGGATTTACAAACGGCGATCGCTTGTCTGGAAGCAGCGATCGGCTCGATCGAAACAACCTCGGCGATCGATTCTCTCCGGGGGTTAGAGGGAGCCGGAAGCGCAGCCTATTTCAGTTGTTTTGATTCCTTAATTCTCGGCGATACTTTTACCTTTGCCTCGCGTAACCGTCGCCCCCCGCGAGATCCGGTCAATTCTCTTTTGAGTCTGGGTTATGCGTTATTGCGCCATGACGTGCAGAGTGCGATCAATTTGGTCGGTTTTGACCCCTATCTCGGTTATCTTCACTATCAACGCTACGGTCGCCCCTCGCTGGCACTAGATCTGATGGAAGAATTTAGAGCGATCGTCGTTGATGCCGTGGTTCTCAATGGGGTCAATCATCCTTATCTTACCCCCGAACATTTCACCACCGAACCCTTAAGCGGTGCGGTTTCCTTGACGAGAGAGGGATTACAGATTTTCCTGCGCTTGTACGAACAGAAGAAACAATCCAAGTTTAAGCATCCGGTAATGGGTAAACAGTGTACTTATCAAGAAGCTTTCGAGATTCAGGCCCGACTAATGGCGAAATATCTGATGGACGAGACGGATAAGTATCCACCTTTGATTTTAAAGTAGGTAGAGGCGGTCATGTATTTTGTTGTCAGTTACGACATTTCCGATGATAAGCGACGAACCAAAATTCACAATACGTTAAAGTCCTACGGCCAACGGGTGCAGTATAGTGTTTTTGAGTGCGATCTAACCGATACCCAGTACGCTAAGCTGCGCGGGCGCTTGAGTAAGTTGATCAAACCCGATACCGATAGCATCCGCTTTTATTTTCTCTGCGCCTGTTGTCGGGGTAAAGTGGAACGCATCGGTGGTGAGTTACCCCGGGATAATACAATTTTTTTTGTTTAGCTCGGTTGCGCTTCCGGGTAGCTGTAAAAATCCTTAACTATTATCTGGTGGCTGAAAAGCTTATGCAATATAGATTCGAGATGATTTTCCTTTCCAACGCGGGGCGCACCTTATCCCGTAAGGTTTTGCGGGGTCTTGAAGAACTGGGTCACTTGCTGTATGATTGGTTTATTGCGGGTGCGGCGCATACGAACCTTGAAAATCCCATAGCGTATAGCTTTTACCACTGGGCGGTTCCAATTAATCTTAAACCCTACTAGGGATTGAAACCTCCCAGATTTTGCCTCTCAGTCCTGTCTGGTTGGTTCCAATTAATCTTAAACCCTACTAGGGATTGAAACAGTGATACTTTCAAGCAGTCAGTAGAAGATGGAAGTTCCAATTAATCTTAAACCCTACTAGGGATTGAAACGATTTTAGATTCTACTGTAGAAAAGATAAGCACTCGTTCCAATTAATCTTAAACCCTACTAGGGATTGAAACTTTTAATTTTTATTCTCTAATTTCTAAAGTTATCCCCCAGTTCCAATTAATCTTAAACCCTACTAGGGATTGAAACGCGGAAAATGGGGGGGCTTACTGGCTGCTCGAGTTCCAATTAATCTTAAACCCTACTAGGGATTGAAACGATGCAAAAAATAACCCCTAGCAAAATTAAAAGCGTTCCAATTAATCTTAAACCCTACTAGGGATTGAAACATCTACTCCAGAGGACACACCCCCGCATCCTCGTTCCAATTAATCTTAAACCCTACTAGGGATTGAAACATTATTAATTATTTTGCAGTTAACTAACATTACCGTTCCAATTAATCTTAAACCCTACTAGGGATTGAAACAAAGCCGCAGAGCAAAAAGGTGCGCGAATTTATCGTTCCAATTAATCTTAAACCCTACTAGGGATTGAAACGTCGGATCGGACATTGGCTCGCTGTACCGACTTAGTTCCAATTAATCTTAAACCCTACTAGGGATTGAAACATTAGTTTGATTCGCGGCAATAAATCGAGAATTAGCGTTCCAATTAATCTTAAACCCTACTAGGGATTGAAACAACAGCTATCCGGGAAGGAATTGATCTAGTAGGTGTTCCAATTAATCTTAAACCCTACTAGGGATTGAAACCTGGCCACGGGGGGTACGGGGGGATCGAACTTCGTTCCAATTAATCTTAAACCCTACTAGGGATTGAAACTAAGATAAATGCGACAAATCACGGCAATATTCAAGTTCCAATTAATCTTAAACCCTACTAGGGATTGAAACTTACTTTGAGGCAGATCCCAAGAATTTGCAAAAAGTTCCAATTAATCTTAAACCCTATTAGGGATTGAAACAGGATAAAGCCGAAGATATAGCACTGACTCCAGACGTTCCAATTAATCTTAAACCCTATTAGGGATTGAAACTAAAGTCGCTGCAAATTCCTTCATTTTTTCCTCTCCTGTTCCAATTAATCTTAAACCCTATTAGGGATTGAAACCACATTGCAAGAATTGATTAAGTTTGATCTGATTGTTCCAATTAATCTTAAACCCTATTAGGGATTGAAACTTAGTTGTTCGACTGCCGGCACAACTGGAACCCCAAGTTCCAATTAATCTTAAACCCTATTAGGGATTGAAACCGGCTCCCCCGCTATGTCTCCCCCCCGTCCACACGTTCCAATTAATCTTAAACCCTACTAGGGATTGAAACTAGCCTTAGACGATCGATCAAGTGGTTCATCTGTACGGTTCCAATTAATCTTAAACCCTACTAGGGATTGAAACATTTATGGTAAAAATTAACGAGAATGTTGTCCGGGTGTTCCAATTAATCTTAAACCCTACTAGGGATTGAAACAACTTTTTGCCACTAAATACGGTGCTAGTTTCCTCGTTCCAATTAATCTTAAACCCTACTAGGGATTGAAACCGGGTCGCTGGATTATAAGCATTGGTGCCTAGTCTGTTCCAATTAATCTTAAACCCTACTAGGGATTGAAACTTCCCGTCTGAAACCATTATCTCTGATTTCTTAAGGTTCCAATTAATCTTAAACCCTACTAGGGATTGAAACTGATCAAGTTTGTTTCGTGAACGTGAATAGTTTGAGTTCCAATTAATCTTAAACCCTACTAGGGATTGAAACTAGGTATTCGCTAGACAGAGAGAACTGTAAATTATTGTTCCAATTAATCTTAAACCCTACTAGGGATTGAAACTTACAGTTCCGTAAATCCAAACTCGGCTAATTTTGTTCCAATTAATCTTAAACCCTACTAGGGATTGAAACTAAAAATTTAAGTACCACAGAGTCTATCAGTTTGGTTCCAATTAATCTTAAACCCTACTAGGGATTGAAACCATTAAAAAGGAGATGCACATTTTTAACGCTTTCCCCGTTCCAATTAATCTTAAACCCTACTAGGGATTGAAACCGCCCTTTTTTTACCATGAAAGGAAAATTTTTAGAGTTCCAATTAATCTTAAACCCTACTAGGGATTGAAACGTAAACTCTATTTCTGGCCGATTCCAGAAATAAGGTTCCAATTAATCTTAAACCCTACTAGGGATTGAAACCTCGTTGTGGAAACCGCCGATTTCTCGACCTTCTTGTTCCAATTAATCTTAAACCCTACTAGGGATTGAAACGTAAGTAAGGCTTTCAATTCCCGATCCAACGCTTGTTCCAATTAATCTTAAACCCTACTAGGGATTGAAACCAATCAATTATCGAAGGCGATAGAGGAGCGGATGTTCCAATTAATCTTAAACCCTATTAGGGATTGAAACAGGAATCGATCAAGCTAATATTTCTCGATCACTACAGGTTCCAATTAATCTTAAACCCTATTAGGGATTGAAACAGAGGCTTATTAAAGTGGCGGAAAATGCAGGTCTGTTCCAATTAATCTTAAACCCTATTAGGGATTGAAACAAAGGACTAAGATAGAACTATTTACCGGTGCAGCTGTTCCAATTAATCTTAAACCCTACTAGGGATTGAAACTTGATCGGACTTGGTTTGAGATTCTCGATAAAGGTTCCAATTAATCTTAAACCCTACTAGGGATTGAAACAAAAAAAAGAGGTGGCGACCTACGGGGAACCTCCGCTTGTTCCAATTAATCTTAAACCCTACTAGGGATTGAAACCGGACCAATCGGCGATCAGAAGCAGCAGATAATCGTTCCAATTAATCTTAAACCCTACTAGGGATTGAAACTAAATACTCGATAAATATAAGTAATTCTTATAATGTTCCAATTAATCTTAAACCCTACTAGGGATTGAAACCCAATTAATAGCGGTTCCCATAAATTTACTCCTTTTGTTCCAATTAATCTTAAACCCTACTAGGGATTGAAACAGGAAATAATAGCAAGCGCTCGATCAATTATTGGCGTTCCAATTAATCTTAAACCCTACTAGGGATTGAAACAAGAGCCATCGTAACTCCCCCGATAGTTGATCCCGTTCCAATTAATCTTAAACCCTACTAGGGATTGAAACTTTTCCTTCCAAGAATAAAGCCGAGGATAGTGAGGGTTCCAATTAATCTTAAACCCTACTAGGGATTGAAACGATTCTAAGATAGAGATTACCTGCTTATCTGTTAGTTGTTCCAATTAATCTTAAACCCTACTAGGGATTGAAACACGGTTATCAATTGTCGATTTAAAAGATAAAACTGTTCCAATTAATCTTAAACCCTACTAGGGATTGAAACCAAAAAAATCTCATTAGCTCTCCCTTTAAACTAATGTTCCAATTAATCTTAAACCCTACTAGGGATTGAAACCATTTAGTTTCCCTATCAATTCCCCTTTTGATTCGTTCCAATTAATCTTAAACCCTACTAGGGATTGAAACCGCAATTATTTAATCCTCTTATAGCCAATCCTTCTTGTTCCAATTAATCTTAAACCCTACTAGGGATTGAAACAGCGATAATACTATCGATTGGATGCCAGAACGCCCAGACGTTCCAATTAATCTTAAACCCTACTAGGGATTGAAACTGACTCTAAGATTTAAGCTAATTAACGTGGAAAGTTCCAATTAATCTTAAACCCTACTAGGGATTGAAACCAATCTCATGCAGATTGGGGATGGGAGCCTGATCGGTTCCAATTAATCTTAAACCCTACTAGGGATTGAAACCCTAGCGCCGGGACCGCATCCGCATCCGGGATTTGTTCCAATTAATCTTAAACCCTACTAGGGATTGAAACATAGCGACATATTATTACAGGGTGATGATGCTGAGTTCCAATTAATCTTAAACCCTACTAGGGATTGAAACAAGCTGAGTTTTATTAGCATGGGTATGGCTATTATTCACAGCCGGTTCCAATTAATCTTAAACCCTACTAGGGATTGAAACCGAGAATGGCTGATTTAAGAGTTTTATGCTTAGCAGCCACGCCCGCCTGATTGGTGATTCCCACTATAGTCCAGTTCCAATTAATCTTAAACCCTACTAGGGATTGAAACTTATAAGGCCACTATAGTAGCCTTTTGTACTTAATCGTTCCAATTAATCTTAAACCCTACTAGGGATTGAAACTTCTCCCCAGCAATCACCTTTTCCTTTTCCCGATAGTTCCAATTAATCTTAAACCCTACTAGGGATTGAAACCCCTGCAAAAAAATCCGGCAAGAAGATCGAGAGTGTTCCAATTAATCTTAAACCCTACTAGGGATTGAAACAGTCTGACACCGTGCGATCACCTGCTGTATGCAATGTTCCAATTAATCTTAAACCCTACTAGGGATTGAAACTGCAATCTGCATACAATTCAAAAAATCCCAGAACCTTGTTCCAATTAATCTTAAACCCTACTAGGGATTGAAACATTTCATTCTGGAACGCCTGATAATTAGCATTTAGGTTCCAATTAATCTTAAACCCTACTAGGGATTGAAACGTTTGCTTCGCTGAATTGGGAGGCTAGTCTGCCTGGTTCCAATTAATCTTAAACCCTACTAGGGATTGAAACTTTACAGCATCCTAATGAGATTTGGGAACTAGACGGTTCCAATTAATCTTAAACCCTACTAGGGATTGAAACTCACATTCACCACCACCCCCGACAAAGAAACCCAGGTTCCAATTAATCTTAAACCCTACTAGGGATTGAAACTCACATTCACCACCACCCCCGACAAAGAAACCCAGGTTCCAATTAATCTTAAACCCTACTAGGGATTGAAACCTCTTGGAAATGGCCAAGGACAGGGAGTTAAATCTAGTTCCAATTAATCTTAAACCCTACTAGGGATTGAAACTTACAGTTCCGTAAATCCAAACTCGGCTAATTTTGTTCCAATTAATCTTAAACCCTACTAGGGATTGAAACTTCGGTAGAAAGTATCAGCAGGATAGGCGATTAAAGTTCCAATTAATCTTAAACCCTACTAGGGATTGAAACGTAGAAATTACTTTGCCTAATGGTGAAAAATTACAGTTCCAATTAATCTTAAACCCTATTAGGGATTGAAACTTCTTTATTGTATAAATATTCATACTTAACGTCAGTTCGGGATAAGGGAGGAAAGAAAAGGCGGGGGCTAGTAAGCTGAAAAATATATAGGGTTTGCTGAATAATGGTAAAAACCTTACAGGAAAGGGCTTTTAGCTTGATTGAGAGCTTCCCAAATGCACTTAAATCTGCTAGAATCTCTTAAAACCCTTGCATCACCCTTGCATCTTCTCTAATTAGTGCTAATGTACCGTAAAAGCGAGTTACCCTCAACCCCACCAGAAAACTTCGAGCTGCCCTTTGAGGGGAAATTATCCCAAGACAATCGTTGGG
>Ga0209972_10004680_pt1 | contig 10256 bp, 11 predicted proteins | sample NOAtaG_7_FD_187302 | JGI IMG/M metagenome (GOLD analysis project Ga0209972, IMG submission 187302) | Freshwater lake microbial communities from Lake Erie, under a cyanobacterial bloom - NOAA_Erie_Diel1S_2200h metaG (SPAdes) (version 2) | ecosystem: Environmental > Aquatic > Freshwater > Lake ...
GTTATATCGCCCTTGTCACCGTCGGATACGCCGCCGCTTCCAGCAGGGGTGTCCCAGGTGCCGTCATCCTTGAGATACTTTCCGGACGGCGTGCCGGTTGCAGGAACGCCGCCGCGCTTGGTTGTGCTTAACCCTGGCAGCCGGTCGCCGTCGAGCGTGCCGCTGGTAATGTCGCTTGCGGCATGCGTGTGAACCGTTGCGGCTTTCCCGTCGAGGGCTGTCTGCAGGCCGGTTACGTCACCGATTGCATGGGTGTGAACCGTTGCGGCTTTCCCGTCGAGGGCTGTCTGCAGGCCGGTTACATCTCCGATTGCATGGGTATGCACCGTAGCGGCTTTGCCATCGAGGGCTGTCTGCAGGCCGGTTACATCTCCGATTGCATGGGTATGCACCGTAGCGGCTTTGCCATCGAGGGCTGTCTGCAGGCCGGTTACGTCACCGATAACATGCGTATGCACCGCCGCCGCAAAAGCGCTTGCATGGTTACCGTCGAGCATGTCGGCATCCAACCCTGAGCCGGCACCGTCTACAGTGATAACCTTTGCCAGTATCTCAGCCGCGCTGTCGTTAACCTCCGCGCCTGTTTCAATCCCTGCCAGCTTTACCTGCATGGCCGCCGTCATTACGCCGGCATTCGTGCCGTCGGCTGCCGCGATGGTTCCGTCGGTGCCGGTGTCGCTGTTGACGGTTACCGTAGTTGCCGCCCTGGTGATTGTGATATTTGTCGCACCGCCGCCGCCGCCGTTTGAGCCGGTGAACCCGGCTGCGATGCTGACATGAATCTTATCCGCGCTGCTGAGGCTGACCGCCGTCTGACCGTCGGGCGCGCCTATGAATACATTAACGAAGTCTCCCATGCTTATGCGGTTGTGATATCAGTGTCCACTACAAATTTACCCTGCAGCCAGGTTACTACCTCAGCCGTCGGCAGGGTAATTTGCAGGTCATAGGCGTAGGTTCCCGCCGCTACGCCGGCCATTGTTGCCGCGCTCTTAGTTGCCGTGAACAGGCCCGCGCTTGCAGTGCCGCTCCAATCAGCGCCGGATATGGTCAGCACCGCCGCGCCGGCTGAATTTTTCACGGTCAATACCAGCACGTAAGACGTCATGTCTATGGCCGCGCCGGTGTCGGCATTGGTGAAAGCGAAGTCACGGCTGAACGTGTCACCCTTGCGGCACTGAATGGTGCAAAGGGCGGCTATTGAACTATTACTATTAGGTTGCATTGTTTACAGTTTTATCCATTCAGTCGCGTTGTAGGCTACCAGGGTAGCCGTTTCATAATGTCCGGTCAGCTCTATAACAGTCGAGCCGTTAATGGTTTCCGAGCCGTTGCCGTCAATCTTAACCTTATGCGTGGATTGCGTTTTAATGATTACCAGCTGCTCCCAATCTGGGAACTGCGACGCAGCCGGTAGCGTAACCGTAACCTCGCCGGCGCTGGTATTTACAAACACTTTGCGCGCCTCTTTATCCAGCGTGGTATTGGTGCTGATGTCCCGCACCGTTTTGCCGAACACGTTAACCGGTTGGATATCCGCCTGGAATCCGTCGTCCGTACCAAACACAATAGCAGGCCGCCACACGTCACCGCCGGACGGCGTGCCGATATCCGCTTTGCCGTTTGCTTGGTTCAGGTACCCGTCAATCCACCGGCTGATAGTGCCGCCTGCTATCTGCCCCATGTCAGACATGCGCTGGCGCAGGCTCTTAATATCCCTGTCATGCGTGCCAATCGTGTCGCGGTTGCGCGGTAGGTTCACGGTTGTGTTGAACGCCGCCGCGTCGAATTGGTACCGGATCCATTCGCCCTCCCACCGGCCGGTATTGGCAGTGAACGTGCCGCCGTTCCAGACGTACACGTCCGACCCGTTAACCGGGGCGTTCACGTTATCGAACAGAAAGCCCGGCAGGTCGCGGAAGTTGGCACGCAATACCCGCACCGGGCGCCAATGATGCCCGACTATGTACGCTGCCAATAGTTGCGGCAATGGTAGCGCGGTTGCAGTGTCGCCGCTGAAACGTTTCCACCCGGTGCCAATCTGCCAGCCGGTACCGTTGTAAACTTCTACTCCCTCGGTGTATTGCGTCACCGTGTCGATAAGGCAATCGTCAAGCTCTACGGTTACGCTGTTATCCGCCTGCGCGGTGTTGTTGGCTATCCATTCGTGTTCATCGTTCCATTCTTGGTTAGTGGTGTCCACCATGCCCTCAAGCAGTAGCGCGCCCTCCCAATCTATCTGCGACCATGTGCCGGTGCCGGTTGCCGTTGGCTGACCGTTCACGTATTCCAGGCCGTAGGCTTCAGCCGTAACGAAGACGCGGATATCCGCGCCGAGGTTGGTAGCGGTTACCGGTAACAGGATATCCACGTCGACTTGCACCTTGCCATCCACGGCACCGGGGAACGCCGCCGGTATCTGATACCCGATTGCGGCCTGACCTAAGCCAGAGAGCGCCGGCGAAAGGGTCAGCCATGCCAGCGCTCCCGGTTCGTTATAAGGTTTGTCGCGGCCGGCCTGAGTGCTGTCGGCACGGATGACCGCGCGGTCGTATGTAGCAGGGCCGCTGTTGTACCGGCCGACGCTTACCTTCAAACGGCTTACGGCCTTGGTTGCCTCTATCCATACCTTACCGGTAATTTTCCAGGGCTTTGTTGTGTCGATGTCGCCCAGGTTAATAGAGGTTACGCCGTCGCTGTATGTGGTGCGTTCGATGCGGTACGCCTTGCGGCGGTTGCCCCGAATGATTGCGCGGCGCAGCGCGGGCATGTAGGTGTAGCTGCCGCCCGCTGTAATCTTCAGGTCTGAGCTTTGCCAGGTGCTACCCTGGCGCGGGCTGATGCTTGCGCTGTTTAGGTAGCCGGCAAACGTTATACCGGTTTTGCTGTAGCGGTATTCAGTGTAGCTTGTGCCACGGTAATTCTGATGCTGGTAAATGCGGTAGCTGCCACGGCTAAATTCCATGCGCGCGCCCATCGAGCGCAGCAGCTTTTCCAACACCTCGCGGCAGGTCAGCGCATCGTATTGGTTACCGTTATCCGCCTTATCCCAGTTCTTTATCACGGCCTCGCGTCGCACCCTGAGATGTTCGAGGCGGTCATGGCTTGTGCTTTGGTTCGTGTCTGTGAACTCCACGCTGCAGCGCAGGTACACGTCGGACGCTCCAAAGAAATCCTGCAGGCCTGTTTTGTTCAGGCATTCCGTTATAATCGTCGCATAGGTGAACGGGTCGCTGTTGGCCGGGTTCGTTGCATAGTCAAAGTCGAAGCTGTCAAGCCGGCCCAAACCGTCTACCGCGGTCAGCAGGAACTCGTAAGGGTAGGCCCTGTTTTCAAACTGGCACAGGTCAGGCAACACCGTGCCGGCCCACCACAGGCTGCCGCTCCGGTATATCAGGACGTTGTATTTTAGCTCTGAGGATTGCGCCAGGTTATCGAGGAACGTTTCCTGCGTGCTGTTCTGAACCTGAAACGGTATGCGGCATTCGCTTGATCGGATAGGTTCTTCGCCCACGCGGGAGCCGTCGCCCTCGTACCTTAGTTCAAATCCTGCAGCGCCGCAAATGAAGGTATTAACCGCGCCGCTGTAACCGTCTTCGTCAATGTCGATTCTGAACCGGACGTTATTTATATCGTCAAATTCGCCCCTGTATTTTACGCCCATTACCTTACCCTCCCCCTGTTGCGTTCGGCCCTATCCAACATAATCAGCAAATCGGTGCCGCTTACCCTGGTAGTCAGGGTACCGGTGCCACCGCCTAACATAGACTTCAATTTATCCAGCGGTGCCACAACCTCCGGATTGCTACGCGCGCCGGCGTATTCACCCATCAGGCCCAGCGTAGGGCCGGACACGATGCCGCCCGTTGCAAAGGGTCGGATGCCCATTGGAGCGCCGCCTCCGCCGCCGCCGCTTTCCTGCTGCGCGCGGGCGTTCATCCCTTTCTTCATCATCCCAGTAACCGCTGCGCCTGCAATAACCAATGCGGCACCCGCCGCAATGGCCGCGCCCGGATTTGCCAGCAGCGCCTTTTGGAACACGTCCGACGCGGTACCGGCTGCAATGATTGCCTTCCCTAACTGCGACATAAATTGTCCCAGCGTCGCAAGCATCGCGTTACCGAAATTGCGCATTGCGTCTTCCGGCTGCGTGAACATGTCGGATATTAGGTTGCTTATATTATCCACGGTGCCGGCCATTGCGGACTGCATGCCGCTGTTGAGCGCGTCCGTTTGCGCCTGAACACGCTCATACTTGCGATCCATTGCAGCCTCTAATTTTTGATCTTTGGCAATGGCGTCAAGGCTTGCCTGATACGCCGCCTGATCAATCGGAGGTAATTCAATGCGCGTAATATCCCGCAATTCCTCATTTACCTTTTCGATATTCTGCCGCGCAAGCGCCAGCGTTTCCGGTACCGGCACAACTACCGGCGGTTTTGCCGTCGGTGGTGTAATGGTTGCCCCAGGCTGGGTTACTGCAGCCGCTTTTGGTGCCGCCGATTTATTACCCTGCTTATCCAGCTCCGCACCTGTTTCCTTAACCAGTCGCAGTACCTCCGCCCGCTGCTCTGCCACCCGCTTGAGTTCGGCCTGAGTAGCTGCTAAGGCGTTACGCTCCTTTGTGGTTGCACCCTCGACTACGCTCGCAGACTCACCGGCAAAGCGCATGGATGCTGTCTTCACCGCTGCCAGCTCTTTGTCCCGCTGTATCTCAAGGTCGATTTCCTTAGCTGCAATATCCTGCAGCTTTGCCATTGCCGCCTTAGCTTTTGCCTGTAGGTAAATGCTGTTGGTCAGTTTTTGAACTTCAGCACGCAGGTCGGCGGTTTTAGTCTTCTCTAAATCTACGTTCGAAAGGTAACCAGGGTAATCCGCCTGCAGTTTTTTCAATGCCGCGTTGCGATTCTCACGGCTCTGCGTTTCGTCCTTCAATACAGCCGCTAACGCAAGGCTTTCCCCGTATTCGCTTTTAAGTTTTTCGCGCGTGTCATCCGCAATCTCGTTGCGGATTTTCATCGACTGGCTTACTTCGTATGTCTTTTCAGAAAGCAGGCTGTAAGCGGTTACAGCTAAGGCAATACCCGCTACAATAGCACCGATACCGAGCGGCGACATTACCACGTTCAGAATCTTTTGCCGGGCCGCTGCCAGGTCGATGCTGCCAGCCAGGGCCATGACCTCACCATCCAACGAGGTGATAGCCTCCAGCGCCTGCGACATTGCCATTAGGGACTGCAGGCGTGCCATGGTTTCCGTCGCACTGGATGAATCTATACCCAGCATGTGCATAGCGCCCTGCGCCCCTGCAACACCCTGAGTAAGTTTGCCCATCGCTATCGCGCCGGTTTTGAACTTACCTTCCAAGTCGGACGCGGCGATGATACCCTGCACGTCTTCCATGCGGCGCTTCAGCTCGATTGCCTCAGCCGCCGTTGCACGCAGGCCTGCAGTGCCCGCGTCACCCATTGCGGCATAACTGTTTGCGAGGTTTTGCAGGGCGCGGCTTTGGCGGCTGGCAGTCTGTCCTACATCGGTAGCCGTCTTATTCCATTTGCCCATCGCAGACGTCATCTTTTCCGTCTGCTGCTTCATCTTATCGCCGCCCGTCTGCAGCGCTTTGACAGCCGTATCCAGCCCTTTCTTCAGGGCGTCCGGATCAGCCGTAAGCTTTATGTTCAGGCTATTTATGCCGCCGCCCTCTGCCATTCTTACCTGTGGTAATTAACCGTAAATTCCATCTGAATCAGATACACCTGGTCATTGCCCGCGTCATCCTCTGGCAGGTGCGCCTCCCCTTCGTAATCAATCTGCGCGACAGCTACACCGTCGTAGGTTCCCGGCGTCTTCCTGTCCATGCCGGTGCGGATAGCCTCCGCAATCGTCTGCGCATCGGTAATGCTTTCGCTGTAAATGCTGACCATGACCTGCGCAAAGTCAAAGTTGGACGGGCCGTCCTTATCGCTGTCGGGCCTGTTGGTAAGCAGCTGATGCGTGATGTACGGATATGCCGCGCCCTGCTGCGCCCTTACCGGGAATATCCGCAATGCCGGCACAAGGCTTGTAATGCCCGCCGTGTTGGCCATTATGTAGTGGGTTGCCTTAATTGCTTTGTTCATATCTTGATAGTCTTTGCGAAGCGCGGGTCAGCATTCATCGCCGCGCTCAATTCTTTCAATTCATTCCGCCGCGCCGCCGTTTCCTCCGGCCATTCAAACAGATCGGTAGGCTTGACAGTCCCCCGGCTGTGGATGCTCAGCAGGTGTGCCGTCATCCATCGCGCCCGGTTCCATTCGTCCCGGTACCGCTCCCGCTCCCGGTGTGCCATGCCCTCCATAGCCAACCGGAACCATTCCGGATCGCACGCCTCCCACTCCGACAGGCTCAGCCGCATTTCGCCGAACGCGATGCGCGCTAAGCTATCCGCCGTCAGTTCACCGGCGCGGTCTGAACCTCCCCCGGCTCGTTGCCCTCCTGAGCTTCACCGGCTCCGACAAACTTCAGCCATGCGGCACTGAACAGCTCAATAGCTGGATTTAGTTCCTGCAGGCTTTCAATAGCTTCGGCCAGTTCTTCAGGCCCGGCGAACGGTGCCGGCTTGCCCGGGTGTTGCAACTTGTGACCGGACATTAGTCCGGCCCATGCTACGCTCAGGCTGAAATCCATAATGTCGGACATGTCAGGGCTGACCGCTTTCGCGGCAAGCTCCGACGGCTTGACATTCATAACCTTGAGTGCCCGCTGTATCGCTGCCATGGTGTAACGTATCGGGTATTCTTTGCCGCCGATTGTGAGTGTGGTCTGTTCCATTGCTTCGGTTATGCTACGTTACCCTTAGTAATCGTGCCGGTCATTTGCATTGTGCAGCTGAAGGTAGCTACGTCGTTGTTAGGCGCGCTGCCGGATACGCCGCTAATCAGCACGCTGGACTGCATGTATTGGTCACCGCTGCTCTGGCTGCTCCAGCGGATTGTAAAAGCGGTACCTGCGAGCGCATCGGTTACCAGGTCATCAAATGACAGGCCCTGGCTTGATACGCTGGACTCATATTCCAGGACTCCCTCGAATTGAAAGGTGCCGCCCTTTTCGCCGGCAATGTATTCTTTGAATCCGCCTGAGTCCTTTTCGGTCGTTTCGATCATGTCCACGGACAAATCGAAATTCGCGCTGCGCCCGTTCGCAATTTTGGTAAAGGTGTCGGGTGTACCGGTCACGACCTTATACAGGCCGATGATGGTACCGTTAATTTTTCCGGTCGTTGCCATATCTGTTTATTTTGTTTCTTTAATGTTTAAAAGTTTTTTAATCATGCCCATGATTTGTTTTCTTACCCGCGCCTCGTTCATCTGAAACGCCGGGCGCATAAACGGATGCGGGGCGCGGTTGATTGTCTTTCCGCCGTATTCCACAATATGCGCGTAGTATGCGCTGTTCCCGCGCTTCGCACCCTGGAAACGGTAGTTTACCCCGATAAGGGTAGTAGTCGGAAAGCGCGAATCGTTTGCGGTAATGAATCCGATTTGGTTACGCAGCAGGCCGCTATCCACCGGCACGCGGGCGCGGGCGCTTGCAACGATAGGCTTCGATGCGTTGCGAACAATGCGGCCTATTGCCTCGTTGGTGGCGCGGCCCTTCATGCTTTCCAGCGCGGTTATAGCGCCGTTGACCCCTTCCAGTTTCGCGTGAATCATTCTTGCCTCCTCGCTTTTAATTCCATCAGGTGCTTACGCCCTACCTCGGTAACCGCGAGGATGTTATACACCTGCCCGCCGTAGGTTAGCCGATCCTTCGGGTTCAGGCCAGAATAAAACCGGATTGTAAACACCACCGGCAGCTCAGCCTCGACCTTATCGCCGTTCACAGGCTCACCGCCGGGGCTTGGTTTGTACGCGGCCGGTACCGTTGCAAGGGTTGCCCACGTCTTAATTGCTTCGCCGATTGCGCTTTGCGTAACCGTGAACCGCTGCAGCGTGACCTGTCTATCCATGCGTCCGGGGTTCATACGAATATCGGGATTAGGTAGGGTTTCAGCAGGAACTCACTGCCACGGCTTAGGCTGGTTTCGATTGTGCCGATGATGCTATTTTTGCGCTCCTCATAGTAATCGCCAATGTTCAGCAGTACAGCCTGGCGGATGGATGCGGGCAGGTCGCCGGGTACCCATCCCGCCTGCAGGTTGTATTGAACACCGTCTAACCGGTCTTCGTAAGTATCCGGTAGGGTTGTGTCGTTAATCCACTCCAGATAAAATCCTGTTTCGCGGATTTGCGTGGCATACTCCGTGCCGGCCATTGTGGTTAGTACGTTCGCCGGGTCGGTGTAATACTTAATCGTATCGAGCGCTTGGAACCGGCCCGGGATAAATACGCTGCCCGTCCATGAGTAAGCCGTGTATTGCACACGGGTCAGCCGTACCGGATAGGTAAGGTGCTGCTCCACCGCATCGAAGGCAACGTCCAGCAGGGCCGCAATGTAGGCGTCTTCGTCTGTGTTGACTACGCGCAGATGCGCCTTCACATCCTCAAGTGATATATAGGACTGGCTTGCGTGAATTTGGCTGACGATGCGGCGGTGCATGGTTAACGTTTGCGCTGTGGTTTTGCGGTTGCGGTTTCAGGTTTGGTTTTGGCTGTAGCCGTTTCGGGCTCCGGTTCGTCGGCTGCTACAAGCTCCACGGCGCCGCTATCCAGCAGGCTATCTGCCAAGCTATCCGGCAGCTCGACTACTTCGCCGGTGCTGTAGCACATGCGCAGGGCCGCCGGGTTTATTACCCATTTAACTCTTTTCATACCTTTCGGATTTGTTCCGGCGGTCGCATCGAACGACCATAGGGCCACGGTTTAGAATGCCGCCCCCTACCGGATAGCAGAAGGAAGACAGCCACACTCACTGCGGCTGTCCTCCGTTCACTTAGGCGGGGGTTGTTGCGTCGATGTCTTTACACACCGCGAACGCCTTAGGCTGCAGTACCAGCGCATCAACAAAGTTGATGAAGTGGAAGCGCTGCAGGCCGTTAACGCGCTGAGTGTATTCGTCACGCACCAGGATAGGGTTACCCCATGACCCGAGGGCAAGCTGGCTGAAGTCGCCGAAGATAAGCGCGCTCAGGTCGGAGCTTGTGGATTTGGTCAGGGTTGAGGGTACGGTATTGGATGCCAACACCGGAAACCCGGTCGGGCTAACGCCGGCCTGAGTAACGATAAAATTACCCTCGACCCCGTTGGTCTGCTTGGGGCGAATCATCGCGTCGGCATGCACCTGCGGAGTGGTGATGTAGGCAAGGTTGTTCATGGTTCCGTTGTTCACCATTGCGGCCTTATACAGGTTCACCCAGTCGGCATAGACCTGATTAGCGCCGGTAGCGTTGGTACTGTTGCTGGCAGCGTTGCCGGCAAATGTCACGGTTACGTCGCTATTCGCGATGATGCCGGTAGGTTCGTTGGAACCGCCGCCGTTGATCGCAGCACGCTCGAGAGTCACCGCGCCGGCGCGGAGCAGGTAGTCCATAATCCACATGTCAAGGCTGTTGCTTGACTGCAGCAGGATCTGGTCTGACACGTCGATGAACGCACCGAGGCGCTTTGCGCTCAGGGTACGGTTGGCCCATGTCTGAGTAGATTCTGCAGCGGCATCGGTTTCGCCTTCCCACGTTGCGCTCGGGGCGGTAGTGTTGGCAGGGAAACGCAGGTTGCCGGTAAGGTTGCCGAACGTCTGAACACCCAACTGCTGCAGGATCATGAAAGGCTCCAGCGCATCGAGGATGCTGCCCACGTTGGTAGCAACGTTTCCGCCGCCTTCAGTGATGGAGCTGCCACCGGTGGCGGTGATGTCGCGCTTTTCCAACTTCTGACGGTTAGCCTTCGAGCGCTGCATTACCATCCACATCGGCAGGGCCAGCCCGCCGGCGGTAGTCAATCCGGCGCGGGTGTTTTCGGCGGCGGCTTCGTCGCTTACTTCGCGCTCCAATCCGGTAACCGGACGGTTTTTGCTCAGGTCGTTCAGGGCGCGCTTGAAACTAAACGCTTCAGCGGCTTTGCGCTTTTCTTCAGCTTCGCCGGTGCCGGTAGTGAAGTTGGCAGGGGCGGTTGCGAGGGAACGCTGAACCTTTTCCAGTTTTTCGATGTCGGCGTTAAGGGCGTCAACTTCGGCGGCTGCTTCAGCAGCGCGGCTGATCTGCTCGTCGGTCAGGTTATCCAGACCAGCGAGGGCGGCAAGCTCGGCCCGGAGGGTTGCGAGCTGCTCGCGCTTTTCTTTCA
>Ga0209972_10004692_pt1 | contig 10239 bp, 13 predicted proteins | sample NOAtaG_7_FD_187302 | JGI IMG/M metagenome (GOLD analysis project Ga0209972, IMG submission 187302) | Freshwater lake microbial communities from Lake Erie, under a cyanobacterial bloom - NOAA_Erie_Diel1S_2200h metaG (SPAdes) (version 2) | ecosystem: Environmental > Aquatic > Freshwater > Lake ...
CCAGTGATATAAACCAGCGCACCTGCTTCACCTAAACCAATGGCAATACCTTTACCAATTCCCCGTGATGCTCCCGTTACCAAGGCAACTTTACCTTTCAAATTTCCTGACATGAGAAATTGCCTCCATAGAGATGTAGCAAATTAGAAAACTTTTCCTAATCTAGTTTATAGCTTTAACATCACTTTACATGGCTACCGCTATGGTACATCTGATGGAGAAGTGTATAGATTTTCCATTCGGGGACTAATCTGTAATCAACAAACAAGATTCTATCTCAAACAAATCTAGTAAAATCTGAACTAATAGACAATGGAAATATTGCTGAAGATATCAGACTCGATTAAGTTTCTTTCAAATAGAATATTTATGTGAATGGAAAAGAGAATGTGCAGTATCATATTAAACATTCTAACCAAATAAATTACCTGCCAATTGTCCGACAACTAAATGAATAGCGATCTAAACGACTAAAAAACTAACGAAAAACATGCATTTGGCTCTACTTTACAAACAACTTAACAAAACGTCATATGCAACATGGAAAGACTAAAACTAACACTCTCAAACGCTGATTATCAGCAATGCCTAAAGCTTTGTCGTAAGGGGACTAGCCACATCTCTATGCTCAATCGCGCTCAAGTGTTACTAGCTATGCATAATGGAGCCGCTATCCCAGAAATAATCAAGGTTCTAGGTATCGAAAGGACAGGATTATGGCGATTGAGATCGCAATATCTCCGATCTGGTTTAAATGATGCTTTAGCAGATCATCGCCGTAAGCGTGATGTTGCAAATACAGCCTAAATCAGCACTGTGTTGAGCTTCGGTGATTGACCGAATCAGGACTATGGTGCAAGATGCAGTTAAGCAAAGAAGCCCAATTTCTCCCAAATCGAAAAAATGAAAACATCCCCAAACGATGGAATGAGAGTTACCTATACTCCTCATCGCAATGGTTCTAAATTCTTCAACAGAATCCAAGACCCGCAAATTGCCACATTAGCCACCACAGTAGTTGGAATCGTCATTGCTTTCTCCTGTTCTAGAAGCATGTACCTGACTGCATTGCTAGCCTTTATTGGCTTACTGCTGGCTTTTCCAACAACTTTACTAATGCTGTATGGCAAAGTTGAACAGCATCTACGAAATCGCCATTACAGCCCAGTTTTACTGCTAGGCACAGGAATTGGTTTCCTGATCGGTTTACTGTTGATTTTTACAATCGAGCCAGCCCAAGCCCAGTTTTTCAACAAAACTCAGACATGGTTAGGTGGTGCGATTCCTGGAATAGATGCATCATTAGTTGCCTTAATCTTTAACGTGCTGCGAGCATTGTTTGTGATTTATCTAGGGATTGGATTGGTGAAAGTAATCCAATCGGCTAGAAACGATGATGATTGGCAGCAATTAGCGCGTACTCCGTTGATTCTAGTAGTAACAGTGACTATGGGAGATATCCTAGCCGCAGTTATTACTGGGGTTTAGGAACCATGTCAGATGAATACAAATTTCGTAAGGTCAATGCAATTTTAGGGGCAAGCCCGAAGATTGGACCGTTTCCCACCGAACTGATTATTCCTTGGGCAATCATCAGCTTTACGCTGTTTATGATTTGCTACGTGTTTCTGAATATGTCATGGCTATGGGTATCCATAATCGTGGCTTGGGGAGATACGACATGGTGGATTTTAACGGGTTCCAAGCCCTATCGGTTTCTATCAAAATTTATCCCTGTACCAAGATGGACGCGAGGTGCGTATCGGTACAGGGACATGAGCAAACAGGAGCCAAAAAGATATGCCCGTCGCTAATCCAAAAGTTAATCGTAAAGGCTATAAGCACTTTGAAAAAGAGCTTGCCGTAGAATGTATCCTTAAATTTGAGCTACGAGATCGGACGGTGAGTTGTTTTGTCCTTAAACAAGGTAACTCATCCCTAGAATCATTGCAGTTCGTGTTTGGTTGGGAATCTAAAGGTATTCATACCACCCTGTCTGCGGAGCAAGAAACATCGATGTTTGACGCGATCCAATCGGGTTTGAAAGATATCCCTGATGGTGAAAAACTAACGGTGCATTTTGGTTCGGTTAGTTCAGATCGCGATCGCCAACAACAACTTCAAGAACTCTACGAACAAGCGGATACGCCGCAGTTAAAGTTTCTGGTGATGGGTGAAAAGCAAAGGGTACAGGAGCTATCCAAAGCGGGTTTGAGAAAACCTAAGTTCCTACGCCTCTATGCAACCTACACGATTCGCGGCTCGACTGCCGAGGGCAATGATGCCCTAGAAAAAGTACTGGCTTGGGTGCAGAAACTTTATCAGCAATTGGTGGGACAAGAAAAAGAAGCAGAGCAGGAGCGCCATGAGATTGCCTTTGCTAAAGCCTTTACCGATGGATTTCTGAACTGGGAACAGATTCTATCCAATCGCATGGGTTTGGATTTGCGACCCTTGACAGATCTGGAACTATGGGAACATCTCTGTCGGCAATTTAACAGTAGTGAAGCACCACCGATTCCACAATTGCTGGTGATGTCAGATCGGGGTGTGCAGGAACAGGTGACTACGCAAGTGCATATGAAAACATTATTGCTAGAGCGTCCTGATTCAATTCCCTTTGCTGATAATGGTTTCGTGCATTTGAAGGGCGAATACATTGGTGTTCTTACCTTCATGGATAAACCAGGCGGCTGGGTATCCAAGGGTAAACAGATGCGTTATCTCTGGGAAGCGATCGCCCGTGATGCGATATCAAACACCGAAGTTTTTTGTCAGTTTACAAGGGCAAATGAAACGATTGTCAAAGCGAATATTCATGTATCACTTCCACAATATTTGGATTGGATAATCATTAAATGATTGATCGCAACCGATAATTGTAAAGCTGTTATTTATTGCCTGAGAAATTATCATACGGTCAAAAGGATCGCCATGATGTAAAGGAAGATTTTTGTAGATTTGGGTGTCTACAAATGTGATTAGCAAAACCTCAATATTCAATGAATTTAGAACGTCTAGCAAATCATCATATTCATTTTGCATGGCAAGCTTATTTTTGCCAGTTTTAATTGCAATTTCCCAAAGGCTAATAATGCTTAAATAGACATTATCCGCAGAAAATTCAATGATTTCTCTAGCTTTCTCGGTAAGGCTTGTATTGCCTTCGATATACCAAATGAATGTATGGGTATCTAAAAGTACATTCATTTTTACATATACTCCTCAAATTCTTCCATTGGCGCATTAAAATCTTCTGATATTGAAATCTTTCCCTGCCAAATGCCGAACCCATCGCGCTTTTTAGGTTGTTTTACCTCTAAATCTTCTATGCGATTTGATTCAAGAGATTGAGTAACATTACTATTACTTTGCTTCGCATAATTGCTCTTGAGAAATTCAATATAATGAAATACTTCAATCTGTAAAGAATGAGGTAGTTGCTTCAAGCTTTCTTCAATATTTTGAAAAGTTGTTTGCATCATAGTTATTCTCCTTGTTTGATGAGAGCTTCTAAATTTAAAGCTTGATCTTAGAGTTATTTACCTCTTAGTAAGAATAAACTCAATATCACTTTTGTATTCTTCTAGCCTAACTTTAGCCCTTATAAGAAATTCTTTAGTGTCATCATTTATTCCAGAATATTCATGCAAATCACTAGATATTTCCATTTGTTTGTCAACAAAAATAGCAACATATGCATCAACTTCTACCTTGAATATTTCAAAGATTTTTTCGCCTAGCTTAACAGCTTCAGCAAGTTGAATATACTGAGTTGAATATTCTCTAATTGGTTTATTTAATGACCTTTCAATATCTAAAAGGTAACTTTTAATACTTTCAAGTACTCTTTCAACTAATCTCTCATCTTCAGTTTTTATTCGTCCAATTGATAGTCTTCTTTTTATCTTATCTTTCTTTAGCACAAATTCAAGCAGATCTGGATCGATCTTTAGTTTTAACGAACTAGCAAGGTCAAAAGAACTATTGCGATCGCCACGATTAACAATATCAGAGCGATTGCGGCTATCAGCTTTTTTGGCGATAAATCCTCCTCCTTCTTAGATACTGTTTTCCAATTTTCTGACTTAACCAAGTTGGATAGGCTTCGCCAAATATTAGCCTGTGCAAGCGAGTCTTCTGATTTGATGCCAGTTACAACAACCAGTAATTCATAGTTATAAGGCAGAAGATAGTTCTGTAACTCTAAAGCAAGAGAATTTCGCAAGTCTTGAGAATTTTTTCCGATTTTCATTGTGTCAGCCAAAAGATTATCCGAATCTTTAAGTGTCAACGAATCTAAAATAGAATTGCTTAGCTCTTTAAATTTGGAGCTATCAAAGTAGAATCCATTTTTGCCGCCAAGTTCAATCAGTCTATCAATGTCACCAATACTAAATTCTCCCTGTAAATATTGAGAGGCGATCGCTCTTGTTATTCTTTCACCATCATCATTTGCCTCGGTGATCCATGCGATCGAATGACGAATAACTCGACCAGCAAAATCTTTTTTAGTTGGAGATTCTAAACCAGTGATAAGTAAAAAAAACTGATCCTCAAACTTGGCTAGAACTAAAGACGGTGACTCACTTTGAATTAACCCAGATACACGGTTTAACAATGGCGGTACTTGAGGTTGCCAAGAATAGTCGAAATCAGGTGAAGTTCCAGCACTTTGTATGTAAATGTCCATTAGATTACTCCATTAAGTTTATTTAGATATCAAGCTTCAACATCAAGCAATGAATGTCCTTGTACAATAGAAAATCCATTACCTGACTTACAACCTTTTGATAACTTACGAATTGCATTAATGAATACCTCATCACCATAACCGAAAAAATCTCTCAAAAAATTCCAATCAAAGCCTAACCATTCCCAATTTTGTTTATTGTTTTCAATATGAAGCCTTAATACAAACCTCAAAAGGTAGCGTAACGGTTGTTCACTGTCTTTTGGGCTGTATTTAGCGTCATGTCCTGTTTTCCGAAATATAAAATGTGGTTCTCCATCTTTCTCATCAACTCTAGAAAAAATGACACTGCCAACTGTCTGCACTGGCGTAATGACTACAGGGACCTTCGACTTCAAAGGATCAGAGCTAAATAACTCAAATAACCTTTTATATTCTTCTTTAATTCTACTGGTCAATTCGAGAGACAATTGTTCAGACTGCAAATATTTTTCGCACTTCACTGGTGCAAGGATTACTAATCGAGGAGACTGTAAGCCTTGATAAGCAGTAGCAAACTTATCAATGATTTGTTGAGGACGATTGATTTTTTCGTGCCATCTGCCTTTGGCTTCCATCAGTGCAGGAGCGTCAATTGCTACTAAAACAGCTACACATTCAGTCATTAAAGTCTTAACAAACTGTTTCTGTTCAGGAGTAGCTTTTGCTAACAAATATCCACCTGGATAGTCTCGAAAATTTAGCGTCAATGCTGTTTGTTGTCCTTTTCTGCCTAAACCAAACAAGAAAGACCGCAAATCTTCAGGTTCTCCGCCCGTCCCTTTAATTCCGCCTCTTGCCTCAAAAGTATTGAGTAGGCTTTTTAACTCAATGAGTCGTTCTTGTAAAATTGCCGAGCTTTCCTCTTCGGGGGTTAACTGAAGATCGATCCCACTCATATTGTTAGCAAACTGCTCATACATAGCCGTTAGGAGCGTTGTTTTTCCAACATTTCGAGAGCCAAGCATTGTGATTTTAAGTTCTTGCATTGTCAATTTTTCTTTTGTTTTTATAATTTGATTAAATGATCCTGACTTGCTGATAAAGCTTGCTCTACCACAGACAACCACTCCCGCCTTAATCGAGAATTTTCGCCTAGTTTTTCAAATTCAGCAGCCCAGATATCTGAGCGAACTTCTTGTAGAAAAATTAGCCATTCATTTTTCACATCTTTTGCCCGTAGAACTCGATCAACAAACTCCTCAACGATCGCATAGGCTGCCTGACTTGGCTCACAAAGTAACTCTTCTAATGCAGATTCACACTCATAAAGTGCCTCAGATTGAAGAGTTTCCAAGATATCAAGGATTTCTTGAGCCGATGGTGATTTAGATAAATGAATTGTTTCATCGGGAGTTAATCTATCTAAATGTTTACGAATTCTATGCTGAATTAAGCCTCGATAGGATAAATTAAAACTTGCAAGAATATTAAAGCCTAACTTTAGTCCAGCTAAATCTACTGGCAGAATGTTCTCAATGTCAGATAGAAATTGACTCCCTTGATTGTTAGTTAACGCGCTCAATTTTCCTTGTTTACTTAATATATCTACAACCTGAGACTTAATTCCTTCAAGAGATTGCTTCAAACCATCATCTAAAGTCAAGAAATGTTGGGATAGGTGGGCGCGTATTTCATGAAGATATTTGTTATAGGCAATACCATAAGCAGCTTCTTTGTCACGGAGAGACTTGATATCTGCAACAGACGGAATCCCCGTATCTTCTTTACATCTTTGCACCGCAGCTTTGACTTGATTCTTAAAATCAACATCCTGAGCGTCACGCTGATATCGTAATTCTCGCAGTAAACCCTCTAAACCTACAGTCAGATCTTCCCAAAGTTGATCGAACAAATTAACGAAAACTGGAAACCAACTATCCCCTTTTGCGCTATGCCCTAAAGCTGTTTTAGCTTTTTCAATCTCTAATTTTGTAGCACTTTGTAATCTGGTCAGTCGCTCTTGACAAGCAGAAGAGTACTGCTGATCCAAATCAGTAATATTTAGAGTCAAATAATCCAGCACACGATCAAGGATTTTTTGATTTGCTTCTTGACGATCCGCACAATTAGCAGTTATACAATCAACAACCTTAATATGACTAGCTTCTCGTGAATTCTCTAAGTCCTCGCAATAAACGAGATTATCTCCCATTCGAGAAGTTGCATCGGTCTTATTCAAAACCACAAATGACCAAAGATTAATCGGTAAATCTATCAAAGCAGAACGGGCTGTATCGTAAAGTTTGACATCAACATCAGCCCAATAATCTCTCGGTGGTCGTGGCATTCGCACAAACAAAGCAATATCAACATCTTGCCCCAAAATCTGTATCAATCGCTCAGCATCACCAAGCCCTGTATCTCCCAATCCTGGCATATCGATTAACGTGATCTGCCCAACATCAGTATTGGGAAAAGAACAAACGATTTTAGCTTCTTGAACAGCTAGATAATTAAAGAAAACTCTCTGACCATCAGGGGCATCTTGAGCCACATATTCACGAATTTGCTCCTTAGAAATTCGATGCGGTGATGCCTCTCTCAATAAGTGCTTGTACTTCTCGAAATTCGTATGATATTTACGAAAATGCTCATACATCGCCCCGTACTCAGCTTGACCAGAGAAGTCTTGATGAAGTGGGGGCAAAGGATTTTTAGCAAACTCATCTAATGCAAACGGCTTAACGCCCAAACGCAATTTTTCATAATAGGGATTGATTACCTCATTCAAAAATGATCGCTCAGAATGAAACCAAATCTCCCCATAGGTTTCTACGTTCGGATTATGATGAATCGTGCTGCGAACACCTGTGCAATGGGAGCGATCGCCAGTAGGGATTTCATCAGATAGCCCCGATAAACTTTGTAACAATCGACTTTTGCCTTGTCCCGCCCGTCCAATCACACCAATATTAAGCGTATTGCGTGCAAATCGATTTTTGAGTTTACCTAAAGCCCCCAGTTCTTCATTGATACTAGACTGTATAGCCGCAAGGTTGATTTCCTGTAAGCGTCCAATGCTCTCAAGATCATCAACTTTCGATAGGAGTTGACTACGGTATTTATCGAGATCCTGCAATGCTAAGGCAAGAGTTTTAAGATTAGACTCTACTTCTGCCAATTTTCTGGCAAGAGGTCGCCGCTTTTCAAGAATGCTCGTAATTTGAGGGGTTCTACCTGTAGCCATGTTTTGCGCTAGAGCTTAGGGATATTTTTAGTACTCATTTATAAAAGATAGTACATGAATAACTCCAGATTATCATATCACGCGAAAATTAATGGTGTTAGTATCTGACGAAAAGCAAGGTTATCCTTCTAAGATGGGGGATCTAGCTCCTGCTGGCTCTAGAGCGGTTATCGTTGTCGATAATTTTCTTAGTCAGACGGGAAGAGAGACTTTTAAGGGCGAGAACTATACCTTGCAAAGGAATGAAGATGGTGATATCGCGATCGCCAACGATAGGGGGGAAAACATTTTGCGAACTGATAAAGGACAAATCACTGCTCAGTCAATGACTCCAGAGGATTTGGCTAGTTTCAAGCAGATTTTTCAGCGCATGGGTCAACCTGCCTCCGTTGCTGATAAATTGCCGCGCTTGAAAATAGAACCTATTCAACCCCAGCTAGAACGCTAGGAAAACACGATGATTACCGCTAATCCTGATGTTAATATCGCCCAGTTTGTGACGGCTTTTAATCAGCTTGTCGATATTCATATAGTCAACATTTTAGCGATCGCTGAACGAGAGAATTATCCAATTAATTTGACAGATTTTACTATGGAAGATACAGACGATGTATTCGATGAAGAATGGGATTTGGCTTATGCACCAAGCAGTAATCCCGATTCCGATAGTAATGAAGCTCAACTGGTGAGTGTTGCTATTCAAGAGCAGAATCAAATTAATTATGCAGCCCAGATTCAAGCGATCGCTCTATCGATGTTTGATGGTTTGGCTAAACTGGGTAAAGACAAAACCGAAAATAAACGCGATGGTGCTGAACAGGAAACTTCGCAAACTTCCACTGATAAAGCGACTGATGATGAACGTGACCTCAAGCTGGCGCGTGATTGTCGAGAACTGTTGCAAGTTCAGGGGAAAGAAGATGGCAATAATCTCATCTTTGAGCGTCCTGATGGTAAGGGGAATTACAAGTTCAGTCTTGAAAAAGCCTCGGATACGATGATTTTAAAGGCGAAGGATCGTCCTGTTAATCCGATCCTTGTGGAGTCAGAGGGGAAAATCATTGAATCTAATCTCACTGACAGAGATGCAGCCAATATCAGTAGGGCTGTCGCCATGTTGAATGCACAGCAAACCAAACCTCTTGAAAATCAGAAATAGTATCAAATTCCAATTACCCACTGAGGCTTGTATCATGTACAACACAAGTTAATCAGAGCAATCGCTCTCTTCCAAAAGTCTCCTTAACTCCTGCTTTAAAGCCTCAACATCGGGCAGATAAAGCTGATATCTCGATACAAAAAGCTGATTGGAAATTCCTCCCGTGGCATACTCTACTAAAATCTCATCCTTATCTCGCGCCAACACAATGCCAATCGGTTCATTATCATCTTCCATATTCTCTTCGGCACGAAAATAGTTTAGATACATATTCATCTGTCCTATATCTTCATGACGCACCGCCCTTGTTTTCAAGTCAATCAAGACAAAACATTTCAAAATACGGTGGTAGAACACTAAATCTACATAAAAATGCGTATTGTTTAACGTAATTCGGTACTGTTGCCCAATAAATGCAAATCCTTTCCCCAGTTCTAGTAAGAACTTCTCTAACTGCACAATCAACCGATTTTCTAATTCACTCTCATGGTAATTGCGATCTGGCAAATCCAAGAACTCAAACACATAGGGATCTTTCACCACATCCTGCGCTGACTCGATAATCTGTCCTTGCTGAGCCAAGGCAAGAATCTCTGCCCGATCCTTACTCAGGGCAACTCGTTCAAACAAAGCCGAATCCTTCTGACGCTTTAATTCCCTCACGCTCCAGCGATCGCGTATGCATTGCTGCTCGTAAAACGATCTCGCTAAATCATCCGAAATCGCCAAAAGCTCCGTGTAATGTGACCAACTCAATTTGCCAGACAATGTTTGGCAATTCTTATAGGACAAGTAAAATAGACGCATATACTGCAAATTAGAACGACCAAATCCCTTGCCATAAGCTGTTTTCAAATCCCGTGATAATTGAGTTAACAGTTTTGAGCCATATTCCGCTCTCTCATTCCCCTTCTGCTCAAACTCCACAATGTATTGTCCAATTTGCCAATAAGTTTCTACCAAAAGCGTATTAACCTGCTCAAAGGCTCGTTGCTGCCCCTGTGCCAAGCATTCACCAATGCGATCGATTAATTGCTGATAGGAATCGATTAGATCACTCATAAATTAGCTGTTAGTCTGGGATGACAGTATACCCCAATCCTAGAAATGAAAGTTAAGCCAGATTCAAGATAAAGTTTACACAGGTACAAAAATATG
>Ga0209972_10004694_pt1 | contig 10235 bp, 10 predicted proteins | sample NOAtaG_7_FD_187302 | JGI IMG/M metagenome (GOLD analysis project Ga0209972, IMG submission 187302) | Freshwater lake microbial communities from Lake Erie, under a cyanobacterial bloom - NOAA_Erie_Diel1S_2200h metaG (SPAdes) (version 2) | ecosystem: Environmental > Aquatic > Freshwater > Lake ...
GGATGATTTGTAGGGAGATTGATCGCAGCCAATCCACCGCGTGGCCGCGTTGGATGTCGCAGAGTTATCAACGTAAGCCTTGGCTGCCTTAGAGCCACAGACACGTGCGATCTTGCCGTAGCCACCATCGCCAGATGGTGGATTATCAGAAGGGAGTTTGATCGCAGCCAATCCACCGCGTGGCCGCGTTGGATGCCGGAATTGACGGATACTGGTTATTCGGCTCCAAGATGAAAATACTGCGGCGCTGCCACAGGTCAACTCACATCTTCCGCTGGGGGCTGGTCGTGACCTTGCGGAAGGCTTGCTCGGGTACGGCCCAGGTGCGCGATGAGGCTGGTGCACCAAAGCCCCGTGACGGTCCAGAGCAGGATACGATGCGCGGTGTAGAAGTCGGTCGCTTCCCCATACCCATCGCCTCGCCAAAGCTGGTCCACCCAGAGGCTTTGTGCGGTCACGATGCCTTGCAAGGCAACCAGCAGCATGGCGATGAATCTTGGTGTGGCGGGGTTGCGAACCAAAAGCGGAAGGAGGTTGGCCAGTAGTCCAATTCCGTTCAGGTAAGGAAGCACCTCAGCGGTCACGCTTCCTTGGGTCTGACTTCCCAAAACACGGCCACCCAGAGGCACCACCACGCCGATGTAGAAGGTGAGACCACCAAACCACAAGGGCCAGAGGAATTGGTCGAGCCATTGGAGGAGGCGGTTGCGGGAGGATGGCGTGGTCCATCGGCGGGAAGGGGGTGCACTGGTCACGTTGGCTCCCTGGAAGACTGCTTGCGTGGTGTTGGGGCGAGCGAATCGGGTGGGGGGCGTGGCGAATCGGTGGGATGAGAGCCGATTGGCCCCCTGAGCCGGACAGAGGGGATTCACTATAATCAAGCAGGTCGCCGACGAAAGCGATCCATCGTGCCAGGCAGCCTGAGTTGGGTGAGCTGATGGCGACAGGCTAGCTAGGACGATGGGCTGGTCGATGCGAAGCAACCAGATGATTCTTCCCCAAAGGATGCACGATGAAGACAATGGCCGCTTTGGTCAAGCGGGAGTCGAAGCCTGGACTGTGGCTGGAAGAAGTTCCGGTGCCGAAGATCGGAATCAACGATGTGCTGATTCGAGTCGACAGGACGGGGATTTGCGGCACCGATCTGCACATCTACAAGTGGGACGCCTGGGCTCAGAAGACGATCCCCGTGCCGATGGTGGTGGGGCATGAGTTTGTCGGAGAGGTGGTGGAAGTAGGCGCCAATGTCCACGACTTCTTTCCTGGGGAGATCGTGTCTGGCGAGGGGCATGTGGTGTGCGGTCGCTGCCGTAACTGCTTGGCGGGGCGTCGCCATTTGTGCAAGGCGACCGAAGGGGTCGGGGTCAATCGTCCAGGGGCTTTTGCCGAGTACATCGCTCTTCCGATGAGCAACGTGTGGCATCACCATCCGAAGATCGACCTGGATGTGGCTTCGATTTTTGATCCCTTCGGCAACGCAGTCCATACGGCGCTTCGCTTCGACTGCCTGGGGGAAGATGTGCTGATCACTGGTGCTGGCCCGATCGGTGTCATGGCGGCGGCGGTGGTAAGGCATGCTGGGGCAAGGCATGTGGTGGTGACGGATGTCAATCCGATCCGGCTGGAGTTGGCCAAGAGGATGGGGGCAACCGTGGCACTTGACGTATCGGGATCCAAGACGCTCCAGGATCTGCAGGCGGAACTGGGGATGAAGGAGGGGTTTGATGTCGGTCTGGAAATGTCCGGCTCCCCCGCCGCCTTCCAGTCGCTGCTTCAGAATATGTGCCATGGCGGGAAGATTGCCATGCTGGGGATTCCTGCCGAACCGTTTGCCATCGACTGGAATGTGGTCGTATTCAATATGTTGACCATCCAAGGGATTTACGGTCGAGAAATGTATGAGACGTGGTACAAGATGTCGGTGATGCTGGAAAGCGGACTGGATATCCGGCCGGTGATTACCCATCGATACCACTACAAAGATTTCGAGAAGGGGTTCGAGGTGATGAAGCAAGGTGCCTCGGGCAAGGTGATTCTCTACTGGCGAGGCCATCCATGAACGACCGTTGGCTGGAGCATCTAGAGTCTCAGTGCGAGGCGATGCGGCAAGCGGGGACCTACAAGCGGGAGCGGGTTATCGATTCGCCCCAAGGAGTGAGGATCCGATTGCCCGATGGGCGGGTGGTGCGGAATTTCTGCGCCAACAATTACCTGGGTCTGGCCAGCCATCCCCGCATCCTGAAGGCTGCCGGCGAGTCGTTAGCGCGTTGGGGCTATGGCTGTGCGTCGGTCCGTTTCATTTGCGGGACGCAGGGGATCCATAAGGAGCTGGAAAATGCGATCAGCCAGTTCCTCGGACTGGAGGATACGATCCTTTACAACTCATGTTGGGACGCCAACGGAGGGCTGTTCGAGACCGTGCTGGGGCCGGAGGATGCGATTCTTTCGGACGAACTGAATCATGCCAGCATCATCGACGGTATCCGGCTGTGCAAAGCGCAGCGATTTCGATACCGAAACAACGATATGGCCGACCTCCAGGCGCAGCTGGAACAGACCAAATCGGCTCGCTTTCGTCTGATCGCCACCGATGGCGTCTTTTCGATGGATGGCTACATCGCCAATCTGCCGGAGATCTGCGATCTGGCGGATCGGTACGACGCCATGGTAATGGTCGATGATTCGCATGCCGTCGGATTTATGGGAGCCCAGGGCCGGGGGACGCACGAGATGTGTGGGGTGATCGATCGGATCGATATCCTCACCGGGACTTTGGGCAAGGCGCTGGGTGGAGCCAGTGGTGGCTACACCAGTGGACCGCGACAACTGGTCGATCTCCTGCGACAGAAATCGCGCACCTACCTCTTCTCCAACACGGTCGCCCCCCCGGTGGCGGCGGGGGCCTTGGAGGCGCTGCGGATGCTCCAGGAATCCACCGAACTGCGGGATCGGCTGGAGGCCAACACGCGATACTTCCGGCAGGGGATGCAGCAACGAGGCTTTTCGATTCTGGAGGGAACCCATCCGATCACTCCCGTGATGCTGGGTGACGCGGCGCTGGCGGGCCGTTACGCGGAGAAGATGCTGGAGTTAGGGATTTATGTCATCGGGTTTTCCTATCCGGTGGTCCCCAATGGCAAGGCGAGAATCCGGACGCAGATTTCGGCGCTCCACACCCAGGACGATCTCGACGCAGCGATGGACGCCTTCACGGCCACTCGCGAATCGCTGGGCGGTGGCCGGGTCGCGACCTCCTAGCATCAGGAATATTGAGAATGCAGCCCTTTTGGGGCAAGGATTCTCCTTTTCTGCTTCTCTTAGCCGACCGCGGGTGCCGATATTCCACGGAATTCCTTTCACGAATCTCCTTGGCAGCGCACCGCCTCTGGGGAAGAATCGATGCAGTGGCTGGACGGTCGCATCCAATCGATCGACCACCACGATCTAGGCGATCGGGAGGGGTGCCAGGGGACAGCCCTTGGATATGCTTTACGTGCCGAACAGCTTCCAGGCGAGGGAAGATGGTCAATCCAACGGACGATGCGGTCAGGGGGGAGGCTGCCAAGGGTGCAGCGACAGTCAGCGCATCTCCCTGGACCTTGCTCTGGAGCAGTCCAGGGGAGGCGATCGGTCAATTCTGGCAGGCTTTCTACCTGTGGCGGATCAGTCGACCTTGGATCCGACTCAAATGGATGGTGCCGCTGATCCTGCTGCTGCTGGTTTGTGTCGGGATGGTCGCTTGGGGGGCTCTCCGGCCCAAAGGCAGCCTCTTGCAACGGTACGTGGAGCAGGCCGAGTCGGTGGCATCGATGAAACAGTGGATGCAGAAGGCGGGAGCCGCCAGTCCCAGAGATGCTTCTGGAGGCAGCAGCCAATTGACCGCCCCTCCCACGCTCGATCAGGAATTCACCCCCGAACAGATCGCGAAGGCCGAGCTGCTGTATCAGCGGGTGGTGCAGATGGATCCCAGCCATCCGTCCGCAAACTTTTTTATCGCTCTGCGCAGCGTTGCCAATGGCGATCTAGCGCGGGCTCGGTTGATCATGAGCCGTCTGGCATCGGCTTCGGGCGGCGACTTCGCCCCGGCTCATGCCTGGATGGCCGGGGAATATCTAAACGATTTTCGAAATGGCAACCAGGCCGCCAGGGTGAAGTTTGCTGAGCATGCCAAGGCGGCTTCCCAGTGGGAACTGGTCAGCCCCGAATTGCTGCTGGTCTACAGCCAGTATTTGGAGCAGACCGGGGAGCCCAAGGAGGCGGTGGCGCTGGTCAAGAAAGCTGCCCAGCGCGATCCTCGACTCCATCTGGCAACTGCCGAATTGGCGATCCGAAGTGGCATGCAGGAAGAGGCCAGGCAAGCTGCCGAAAGGCTGCTGCTGCGGTTTCAGGATCGCCTAGGCACAGCTCAGGAACTTCCGCAGGACCGACTCCTGGTCGCTCAAGCCCACATGCTGTTGGAGCATGTCCAGCAGGGGATCGACGTTCTGCAGCAGGGCTTGGCGGCCCAGCCCCAGCAGACGCAGTGGCAACGAGCTCTTTCCGATATCCACCGATTGCGCTATCGACGGTCGATCCCCGAAGAGGCTTGGAAAACCCCTGCTGATCCCAAAGAGTTTCCCCAGCCGGTGGCGATAGGGGATCTGGCGGCGCTGGAGGAAGCGGCGAGAATCGATCCAGGCAATCCATCGATCGGCGACGAACTGGCTCAGCGCATCTTCCAACGTTGGGCCCTCTCCCCTGCCCTGGAGCAGATCCTCAACCAGCAGCTCCAAAAAGATGTCATCTCCCCCGGGGCTCTGCTGGTCCTCGCCAATCACGCCTACAAGCAGGGAGATGTCGATCAGGCCATCGTCTACTGGGAGCATTGTCTGAGGATCGAACCCAAGACAACGCTGGCGATCAACAATCTCTCGGTGGCGATCAGTCGTAAAGATCCGACACAGGCCGACCGCGCCATCGTGCTGATCGACCAAGCGATTGAACAGGCGGGAGCCAGCGCAGAATTGCTCGATAGTCGAGGCACCATCCTGCAGATCGCAGGGAGGCATAATGAAGCGATCGGTAGCTTGGAAAGAGCGCTGGCGATTTCGCCGGAACGTCAAAATACCCGTCGCAAGCTGATTGAATCGTATCGAGTTCAGGGTCTGGAAAGCCTCGCGAAAGCACAAGAAGCGCTCTTGGAGTCAGGTGCCAAAGAACCCAAAGGACCGTAGCGGACGAGAAACGATCGGCTCCCATCGAACATCGGGAAGCCATTTTCAATGGGAGTGTTTTCGCTGCCGAAAGCAGACCGCTGGGCAGTTTGGAAAGCCTTCATGGATCCGTCGCTGCGAACCAATGCCGATCGACGAACGGCATGCTACGAACCCGCTTGCTATCGGCTGGCTGTGGGATTGGGCGAGGAGATTTTCCGCGTTTCGGCATCCAATTCGGTCCAAGTCTCACACTTTTCGGACCGTTTCAGGGAAGCATCAACCGCCCCGGCAACTCCAGGTGTCCTGTTATTGGACGCTGTCTTAGTTAGTTCGAAAGAGGGGGCTCGTTCGGTGTGGTGCTCGAAAACATCAGGGCTTTTGGATAGCTCTTTTGGGTGGCGTAGGAAAATTGCTCCGCTGCATTTGAACCGAGGGGCTTGGGGAACCAGACTGGGAGACGGCACATGGGAGGGTGCGTTGGGGGCTGAAGGATCGGCGCTTTTGGAAAGAGTATTTTCAGTGCCGATAGAGCGGTCAGGGGCCGATGCGAGCCATGCGGGAAGTGAATCAGGCGTACCATCGTGTGCGCAAAGAGTTGGCAGACCTGGGATTGTTGCTGGATGGTTGGTACTTGGACCATGTCGAACTGTGGGTGGATGGTCAGAGGAGCACCGGGGAGTCAGGGTATGTCTTTGAGAAGACGGGGCCTTTCCGTCACCAGGGGTACCGTCCTGGCGTGATCTATCTGCCCCGCGATCTTCCCTCCAAGGCTCGAACACCCGGATGCACGCTGACCGATATCATCCGGCATGAATTCGCTCATGCTTGGCATTATCTGGATTGCCACTTTTTCCGGCAGGGTTGGTTCGAACCGGTGTTCGATGCCTCGTATGGAAATTGCCAGGCGCGGCCCTACCAGCGATGGAAAAAGCGGCTTTCCGAGAGTCGAAGGTATCGGGTTGAGACAAAGCGCTGCCGATCGGAGCAATCGATGGAGCGGGTACGATCGCGGTGGTTTCGGGATCACTTCATCACCGATTATGCAGCGACCTGTGCGTGCGAGGATTTTGCCGAAACCTTCATGTTTTTCCTGAAATACCGAAATTCGCTCGATCGCTTCGCCAGCCGACCAGGGGTCTACCGAAAGCTTCGGGCGGTGGAGCGGGCGATCGGAGTGGCCGCGCGTCATCGGCGATCGATCCCGGCCCGGCGGGACAGAATTCGCAGCGCCTGAAGTCCGTTCCCAAGCCGATTTTGGCTGCGCCGGCACCGGTCCCCTTTGACTGTCGGAGCGATGCGACTGTCCTAGGTTAAGAAAGGATTTCGCGAAAGATCCTGTTTGCTCATGCCAAGTCGACTCCGCTAAAATGAGTGGCGGTCCGTTCCACGTCCTTCGTGGTTCAATGACCCGCCGTGGCCGACTGGGTGCCGAAGGAGTTGGGGCCGATGGTGCTGTGGGGATGTGCTGGACGCAAGCAGTCCGAAACGGACCTCGCGTTGTGGCTTCCCTCGATTTGACTCGGAAACTCATTCTGACAGCTCTCGTAAAGGAATGATGAGCGATGGGGGATCAAGGGCAAGGGGATCAGGGGCAGTTGGACGCAAACGTCCTGGTGCTGAATCGTTTTTACATGCCGATCCGAGTGGTCGACGTGCGTCGTGCGATGACGTTGCTCTATCGCAACTGCGCCGAGGTGATCGTCATCGAGGATAGTCAGTACGCCAACTTTGATTTTGAAAGCTGGTGTGAACTGTCGTTGCTGCATGCTCCCGAAAAGCAGCCAGGGGAAGACTATCTAAGGACCCCACGTCAGGAGATTCAAGTACCACGGATCGTCCGCTTGGTGCTTTACGATCGATTGCCCAAATCGGCTGTGCGGTTCAACCGCAAGAACCTGTTTGCGCGGGATGGCCATCAGTGCCAGTATTGCGGTCAGGCACGACCGATGAGCCAGCTGAGTCTGGATCATGTGATTCCAAGATCTCAGGGAGGGAGGACATCTTGGGAGAATGTGGTCTGCAGTTGCACCGCCTGCAATTCCAAAAAGGGTGGCCGCACACCGCAGCAGGCCAACATGAAGCTGCTCAATCAGCCCCATCGGCCTCGAACCCAGGTCGGGATGTTGACCGTTTCGGATGATCCGAAGTACGCCAGCTGGAAGGCCTTCTTGCCCTCGACGATCTAGCGGCCTTGGGAAGGGTTCCGTGAGCCGCTGGATCGTCAGGAAGCGGTCCCAAAAGCGAGGCGGAAGCCGAAGGATGGCAAGCGATGCAACGCTTGCCTGAGGGCTAGCCGAAGTGGAACATCGTCGCGATGAATGGCCTGTGCCGCGAAAAAAATGAACCATACGTCAATCAGGTCTCGTGAGCTTTTTGCAGCGAGACCTTATCGACTACTGCGTCATCAAGGCAACTGGGGTTTTTGGCTGGATGGAGCTGTAGACTGCACCCCAAGGAGGCTACCGTCCGACCCAATCGGACGGTAGAGAAACTGGACTAGCAGCGAAGGAAGTTGCCTCACTTCCGATCGGCACAGAGGGTACTGCCCTTCGTCTCTGGCTCTGCTTGAATGACCGACCAAACAGCGTCACCGAGATACCGTGTCGTGTTGCTTTTGAACGCGTCAGGAAGGTCGCCCAGTTGCATCATGGACGACGCGAGTAGGACACCAGTGGCGTCATCAACGATCGTGAAATGACCTTTGCGACCGAGCCAAGACATTTCTAAATTTCTTGGGCGGGACAACCGCTGGGACCTAATCACGGCGATAGTTTCTCAATTATCGAACGGCCTGACTCCGCGACTTGGTTACATCGCTTGGTTCGTCGTATTCTCGGTTTTCAGCTGGGTGTCGCGTGTTGGAAACCCGTTGCACGATTAACCGTTTGGTCACGGCTCATGAAAGTGCGCAAACGCCGCTGCTTCCAATTCACCGTCGCCAGTAATTCTGGCGCCGGATTCATCGCGAAGGTCAAAGCTCTGCTGGGTTCCGCCGATCGACGCCGCACCATCAAGTCCGAGTAGTATTGTGTAAAACGCATCTGTCAGCGCGCCATCCAAGATCTCACGAAGGGCCGCAAGTTTGGGTTCGTCAAGCTGCATGTCGCGAATTTCCATGCTGACTCGGGTGTCAGCACCTGGGTCGAAGTAAGAAGCAAGCAGGGCGTCCTTCTCCATGCGACACTGCCGGGCAAAGTTATCTGCATTCATCATTCGTTCCCTAATGGGATTTGCCTTCATCCGAAGAACGACCGGCGGTGACTAGGCCGCGACAAGTCAGTGCGACGATTTTCCCAGACCAGATCGCGATTCGAGTCGAACCCCAAGTTGGGGCTCTAAACCTTCCACACGAGGTAGCCTTCTCCATCCAGTGCTGTTGCGAAGATACAAACCGCGGCCGCCGTCATGTTGCGTACAGTTTCTGTGGTCCACCGAGGAGAGCGTCTTGGACAACGCGTCGAACAAACACCAACGTCAAAGGCCCCTGCGGTTGATGCCTGCCGGCGAGTACGATCGAACGATTCTAGCCAAGCCAATTCCATCGGTTCAAATCGGCAGACGAAAAATACGCTGTCATGGTACGATACCCACTCTTCAGCCACATTGGCTAGAAATGGGTCCGTTCGCGACGCCAGCGCGTGCGGGAAGACTACATCGACACCCGGAAAGACGCAGCGGCGCACCTGCCTTGCAAGCAAGTCGTTGCAGTGTCCACCTTCGGCAATCGGATCCGCTGCGATGGCGGAATGGAAATCCGTGCCCGAGTAATAAGGGCTCCATTGGAAGTCGACGTTTCGATTGATCTCAGCGGCGTCCAGCGCGATAAGTTGGGGTTCCCCGCATTGCACTGGGGGTGAACTCAGCAGCAACTGCGCAATTTCGTCCGAAAGCAGCGACACATTTCTTTCCAAGTGCCGATGCGCTTGCTCACGCAAATCGGCTATGCGTCTCATCCGGGCGCGCATGAATCATTCCGATCTATAGTCAGCCCGAACGGTAGCGATAACCCGGCACGTGCTAGTTGGCTAGCATCTCACAAACAACCGATCGCGTACTCGGTATCCGTGGCATCGTTCTCTTACGTCATGATTTCGCTAGCATGCGACGTTCGAGAAACGCCTCGAACGACGGAGCGCTTTCATGGATGCCGCCGAAATGGTGGTCCTCGACAAGTATCTTACCAGTCGAAGTCTCGATACCAAACGGATTTCCACTGCCGTCCCATCCAATGACGAACACACCATCCATTGTCCAGACGTTGTCTATTTGGGATTCCGAGTTGAACTTGGCGTGGGTGTCGGCAAGTTCGTCAATTCCATCAACCCATTCGCAGCCGATAGTGCTTCCGCTGCAATGCATCCAAAACCAGCGGAAGTCCGATGGGATCGGTCCAAACGCTGATTCAAATTCGTTCTATTTGGATGCGTTCGCGACGGCATATTTGCAGTCGTCGGGAAGTGCTGCGAACGCACCAACGATTTATTTGCGTTTCGATTCGTCCAAGCATCACGCTTACTGTATTTGGTGACAAAAAGTCTCGGTTCAGCGGGCCTGAGCGATGGACTCTCCGCAAGTCAAAGATGTCGAATCCAGGGCTGCGACTGCAACCCTCTGTTATCCCGTACCGGTACAAGTCTGAATGTCGCGGAGTCGTTTTTCAGCGTCACCGTTGTCCAGCGACGGGACATTATGAACAACGTGCTTCAGGTATCGAATGATAGCCGCCCGCTGAGCCGAATTGAACAGCTCGTCGAAAGGAGCATCTTTCATGATGCCCGAGGGCGTTACCTCCAGTCCATGAAGAAACCAAGCCGACAAGTTGTTGGTGGCGTCTCCATGTTTTAATAGCTCCGTCATGATGGCGGGAGCGTAGAAACGAAAGCCTTTTGCATCAAGAAAGGTGATCGCCCAGAATCTTGGCTGAAGTATCGCGATAGGCACGCGTCGCCAATCCTTGCGTTCGGCGGTTCGAGAAAGCCGATCTTCTTCGGGGTTGCCATAGTCGTCCATCGATTGGGCAGCATGAATGTCGATACCACC
>Ga0209972_10004699_pt1 | contig 10226 bp, 19 predicted proteins | sample NOAtaG_7_FD_187302 | JGI IMG/M metagenome (GOLD analysis project Ga0209972, IMG submission 187302) | Freshwater lake microbial communities from Lake Erie, under a cyanobacterial bloom - NOAA_Erie_Diel1S_2200h metaG (SPAdes) (version 2) | ecosystem: Environmental > Aquatic > Freshwater > Lake ...
CCCTCCGGCACATTGCGAAGCATCAGCACCTTGTACGGTTGATTGTTCATATATTCTTTGATTTGTTGTTTGCTTTTCTTTAGGCTGAAGTGTATAGCCGAAATGGGGATGCCTGTTTCTTTGTGCAACTTTCGTATCGAACCCTCTGCGACATAGTGCTGCAATATGCGTGCATCGTAGGGGTATTTCCCTTTGCTTGATTGCTGCTTTTCTTGTTCTTTGATGTACTCTTCGAGCGTGGCTTCATCGTATTGATTTGTTTCGTCAAAGGTAATGATATTTGTATGCTTGTCTGTTAGTTCATCGTGCAGGTGCTTTCTGTATTTGTAGTTGAATGTACTTCTCGGACTATTCCACATCGTCATCGTGATGCGTACTGCAAACCACTTGATGTTGTTCGCCCCCTGCTGTTCGATTGCTTTCAGCTTCTTTTTGTCGTATTCAAGCAGGCATATAAGTACTTCCTGATATAGGTCGTCAGTTAGGCAGTGGTTGTTCGTTATCTTTTTACAGATTTTTTTTAGTTCATCGCCCGTGTATAAGTCTTGAAATGTCATAATCCATATACTAACATTGCCGCATCTCGCAGTTCCTGATTGGTTCGCTTGTCATACCCGGTTAGCTTCTTGAACATTACCGCATCGACCTTTGACTTTTTCGGCACGATTAGTTTATACTGATAGTTGTTGCGGATGCAGTACTGTTCAATCAGTTTCCCCGTTGCGTGGTTTTCACCCACGTTCTTGGCTATCTTTTGAGAAACGACATTATTGCCTGCGTGCCAGTTACTTTTCTTGTTCAACCACCCTGCTTCAATATGTGTGATTGTCCTGCGTGTCTTGTAGTTTTCATTCAGGATGTCAAGCACGTCAAAGAATGAAGCGTTTATCAACTGCATATTTTCTTGTGCGTAGCGGTCATAAATGCATAACCCCGACTTATCAAGGTCAGGGTCAATGCCGATATACAATATGTGATTGATGTACGTCAATCGATGATTAGCACTTCTTTAGGCTTGCGTATGAAGTTGTATTTGCCATCGTATGAATCAAGGATATAGATTTCATCGCTGCCATCCATTTGCAGGTTGCCCTGAATCCTGCCCGTGCCATCCATATTGATGTTCAAACGTGCTTTTACGGTTAAGCCAGTGATGGTGAAGCTACGCACATATTCTGTGTCGTGTACAAGGTTCATCTTCAACTTGGTTGCCTTTGTGAATAGCTTGCCATCGTGAAATTCGATGTCTAACGTGTCGCCATCTATTGCATCAGATAACTGGTCAAATGACGTTCCCCTGATGATGATTTTGTCTGCCATCTTAATCTGTGCGGATGCGTTAATAGTTATGCAGAATGTCAATCCGATTAGGTATATTCTGCTGATTAGGTATGCAAGTGTTTTCATATTATTGTGCGGTTATTGTTTTAGAAGTTGACCAACTGCCCTGCCCCGTTTGGCATCGTGATTGCGATTGCACTTCGTATGTCGTGCCACGTACTGCCCCAACGGTTATCGTTAATCCGTTTGTTGTGTTTTCAGTCCACGCCGTTGTGCCATTTGCCCTATATCTTATTGCGTAGAACTTACTTCCGTTATTTACGAATGTAGTTGTTATCCTGCCATTGCTTGATGCAAGGCTGAAGTCGGGTGCGGCTTGCGTGATTGCAGGTATTACCGATGTGATTTCGGATGCAGTCGATTTCGCCCCATTCGTACACGTTGCCGTAACGATGAAACGCACAGATGCGTTCGCCTGAAAGTTGAACGATGCACTTGTGCCGGTGATGGTCTGTGAATTGATGCTGCCATTGTTTACGCTGTGCTGAACAAGGAACGATTGATATGCTGTGTTCGGGGTGATGTTTAATGTAGTGCCGTTGCAGGTGGTTGTTGCCGATATGGTCGGCTGTGGGCAACTTGGTGGCGGTGGTGGCGGTGCTCCCACATTCACATAGGCATAGGCATCTGAAGTGCATCCGTTTGCTGAAGTTACAAGTACATTATACCCCGTTGCCGTTGTTGGTGCAATGGTTATCGACTGCGTTGTCTGATTCGGATTGACCGTGTACCAATTATACGTGTATGGTGTTGTGCCGCCCGTTGCATTTGCCGTGATTACTGTTGATGTGCCTGATACAACCGATGCAGGGGCTTGTATTGTTGCGTTCAGTGCCGATGTGATATTTACCGTTCTTGTGGTCGTGTTACTGCCATTCGTATTCGTTGCCGTTAGCGTGATGGTTTTGCTTCCTGCTGTGGTGTAGGTAACGGTCGGGTTGAACGCCGTTGACGTGGATGGCGTTGCTCCTGCTCCGAAGTTCCAAGTGTATGTCGTCGCCTGCTGTGATTGGTTGTTCATCGTTAGCGTATTGCCTACACACGTTGAACTCGGTTGCGTAAAGTTCGCCACTGGCAATGATGTCGCCGATGCGAATGTGCCCGTCAGATAATATCGACCTACGCTGCCATATCTTGTGTTTGCAGGTATGTTGCCGATTGGATTGGTGCTGTAACAAAAATCAGTGTAATTCGGGTTACCCGATGCAGATACTTGAATGAAGTATGTTCCGGCAGGTTGATTAAGCAATGATATGGTTGCGTTCAGCTTGTTTATGTTTGAATCAATAGCGATGATCGTTCCTGCCGCATTGCGAATGATTAGCCGCACGTCAAGCGTTGCATATTGATTATCTGATGTCGATTTGCTTAATGACCACGGGCGGCAGTTAATGGTCATATTCTGTGCCGCCGTTGTCGTTATTCTGAAATAGTCATCATCGTATGTGATTGCAGGCAGTGTTGCATATTTGAATGATGTCAAACTGCCGTAGTTATGAATGATTAAACCTGAATCCGATATGGCATTGTTTACGATGTTGATTGCCTTTGCCGTTGCGGTCGTGTTGCCGATGTCGTCTGCTTTGAATGAAATTGCTTTGGAATGACCCGTAAAACCATCGCCGCCTAATCGCTCCAACGTCATTTCTGCAAAGTCGTCTTGCCAGTTCGGCATATTGAAGCCGCCCGATATTCTATACCCACACGGACCGCCGACTGGTCCTGCAACCCATTGCACAACATTTGAACTATACCCCACACCCATCATCGGGCACCACGATGTTTCGCCCGTTCCCTTTCCAAAGTGATATGAACCTTGTGGCTGATTTGATGAATTATACTGTGCGTGATGCGATAGATGTAACTGATGCCCTGCTTCGTGTACTGCCGCATTTGCCATCGTTTTCATATCGCCTGATGTCAAATTCGCTGTGAATACCCATCCCGGCTCATACGCCTGCCATCCCCACGAACTGATGAAAGCGACACCACCAACGCCGCCATACCATTCACTTGTCGGGGTAAATACGATGCGCTGTTTCTTTGTTGCCAGTGCCGCATTATATACTGCAAGCGATGTGGTGACGTTCAGGTCGAATATCGTGTAATGGTTGGCAATAATGTTAAAGCATTCGGTTATTTGTGCAGATGTGAAGCCTGATGGGGCTGCGTTTATCGTCGTTGCGCTCCAATTCGGATTGTTCACCACTGCGCCATCGAAGTCAAGATATAGGACATTCTGCGAAGTTGGAAGCGATTGCAGTATCGGTACTTGTGCAGATAATGCTGAACATATCAGCATGAAGAGTAGTGTGATTCGCATCGTTTTTTATGCGAATGTAACAAGTTTTAATTTTTATGACTTCGCCAATATGTTAGTTATCGGCAACACTATTCAGACCAATGCCCGATAAGTTCAGTTAATAATTTCGCTTGGTTGTATGAAATTGGCATACAATTCAATTCTGATATTGTTACATCGCAAGTATGCAACTCTTTGCCCTCATAGGTAAATTCAATTTCCATACATCCGAGTTTATAGCGGTTGGTATGATACTGGTCGTGGTTGTATTGCTTAACAAGTTTCCATCCAAGTTCTTTGATTTGTTCTTCGTTCATATTTTTGTGTTTAATTTAAACAACTGCAACTGATTTACATTTTTTTTATCTCCCGAAAAGCCAATAGTTTCAACCATTGTAATTAGCATCTCCTTTGAGTTTGGATCTAAACAAAACATTCCTATTACTGCCTTATCAGAATAATTGTCATTTATGCAATGACTGGCATATTGACGAGCTTCATCATAAGAGCAGAATATCTTACCATCGTGCTGTTTTATCTTACTATCTATCAGAAATAGAATGTAACGTAAAGAAGCACTATCCGGAACAGATTCAGGCAAAGCATTTTCCATCATACCCTTAAATCTTTACCGTTCAAAATTATCACGTTGCACATTTCTCGCAACCTGCTGCGTAATCGCTGACCATATCGCTGTTCAATCATATCGCCATTCAGGTTCGTGGTTATTCTCGTCTGCCTAAATAACCCCAATTCGTGCCGCTTAACCAATGCAATCAGCATCGGCTCCTCAACCGCTTTCTGATACGGTTGCTGCTTTGCCGTTTCAAACCCGAAATCGTCAAAGAATATGTTCGGCTGTATCGTATTGGTCACGTACTGATTGAAGAAATAGGTCGAATCTTCTGCATAGTAATCAGCAACCAGTTCGCAGGAATGCAGATCGAACCTACCCATCGGGGTGTCGCCTATTGCAGTCATTATCGCTGTTTTGCCCGTTCCCGTTCCGCCGATGAATAACAAGCCCTTGTTAAGGTCGTAATGGTCATTCTCAATTCCCATCAGGTAGGGTATCAGCCTGCGTACGATGTCTGCATTCTGCTCGGTTATCGCTTTTTCAGTTCGGGTGTTCGTATTTATTATCTTATACAGCCTGCCAAGTATCAATCTGAATAACTGTTCCTCTGTAATTGCCAAAAATCGCCCCTCTTGTTTAATTTTAGCGAAGTATTCTTTCGCCTTGATGTCTGACTGCTTTTTTTCTTTTAATCGCTCCAATACCTCTTTCTGTTCGTTTTCGGTTAAAGGGTAGGTGCTGTAATCAACAAAGTAGTTTACCGGCGGTGGAATCGTCGCCCGAACTTTGCCCTGCATCAGGTCTTGATGGTATTGTTTTTTCTTCGCCTGCAATATTGCGGCGGTGATTTCTTCGTCTGTTAGTGTAATTGTTTGCATTGTTAAAGTTTTTGAGTGTAATCGGTTGTGTGGAATGAAGCGGTTGCGCCAAGTTCTTTTGCCGTGTTTACCGATTGCTGATTGTGATACCATTTGGCTTCAAAGCCGCCCCATGACTTCGTGATGATTAACTTCAGCAGTTCGTTTTTGTCGATGTTGATTTTCTTCACTTCGTTTACAAAATTATAAAATGCAGTTTCTGAATTGGTCATCTTCTTTGTTTTGCGTACCTGCATCCATTCGGTTATCAGGTGTTCAGAAAACCCGAACTGCTGCATTGCCAGTTCAAAGTTGAATTTCGGCTTTTTGTCTTTACTTTCATTTTTATCTTTATTTCTATTTTCATTTTCATTTCTATTTCTATTTTCTAAAGGCATTGCCAAATCAATGCCATTGGATGTGCGTTGGTTATGCCACCGCATATTTGCATTCTGTTTTTGTTTCTCTGAATGTTTTTTACGTTTATCTATTTCATTATCAAGACGTTCATTGTAATATTTGCCTTCAGTATCTATCTTGAATTTTGATAAAATATCTGCATCGGGAATGCCACCGCATATAATTCGCATTTGCTTTTCGGTTAAATGACCGTGTTGATGTTGCGCCAAAAGTAGGCGCAGGTAAATGCCAACTTGTTCGTTGGTGAAGAATTGTGTGCCGGAACTAAAATCGTTCGGGTAAAATAAAAAAGCTGGGTCTTTCATAAAATAAAAATCCCAAATCGGGTTCGGCTGTACGGAGCCTCCCCCAACTTGGGATTGTTGATGTTTTTAAGTGATGTCCGTACACATCATTTTTACAAATTTACTAAATTTCTCTGAACGTGTAAAACACTTTGTAATCTGCATCGAAGTTCCTGCGTGCGAACTTGCATCTGCTCAAATACTTGTCGAACTCTTTCAAATTTCGCTTGCCGAATACAAAATGGTCAGTGCGATATATCTTGCCGCCTGCCTTTAGGAATCCATACACAATGCGATCACGCCATTTGTCCTGCTCGACCTCAAATTCATACGGCTTCATCATTTCTGCTTCTGTTTATGTTCAATAAATCTAACCAGTTGCTGATATACCTTTTCCTGCGCCCCGATTCGCTGACCTAATGACAAGGCATAGTCCTGCAACTCTTTTATGTCGTCAGTGCAGTAATACCCTCGATTGTCTGCACAGATGTTCGGCATTGACGTGCATCGCAGGAAGTTTACGATTTTACGAAGCCTGATGTCGGTCAGGTTGATGTCCGGGTACTTCGTATTTAGCGTTTCGCAGATATACTTTGATGATGCCGGGTTGCGCTTTGTTTTCGTTGCCAACCCCTGCGCCACTATTTTCGCCAACACAAGTTCATCATTGGTAAGCGGCGCAGTTTCTTTGTCGAATCCTTTTATCATACTATGCGATTGTCAGGTGAATAATGTTCTGCATCAATCGTTTCGTTCAGAATGTTCACGTTAGTCAATATCCACTTGCTTGCTTCTTCAATGCGCTCTTTCAACAGTTCAATATGACCCTCAATAGGTTCAATCGGTACAACGTGCAACTGCAATCGCTCCAATGCCATACGTGGGTCGTAGCTGATAAAATACCCGATACGTGTTTCTGTGAATAGCATATTTGCAACCATCTGCCAATAGTATTCAGGTGCGATGTCTAACAAAGCACTGGCTTCGGTTACAAGTAAATGTTTGACGTGTTCGGTTGAATTATACGGGCATTTGATTTCGATGATACCGGCATCGCCGCTTGCCGCTTCAAATACGCCATCGGGGCTGCCGCCGCAGTATTCGTTGTAAGGGTAGAACTTGGGGTTCATAATACCGTAATAGTTCAGCTTCAAGTGTGGGTGCTGCTTCTGAAAATGTTCTGCTGCATCGCTTTCGTGTGCCGTTCCCCAGTCCATTGCATCGGTATTTGTTCGCCCACCGTTATTCGGTTCGAGCGTTAATATCTCTGCAACCTTTGAAAGCATATAGGTTTCAGCCAGTTGCCCGAAGTAGGCATCTTTGTTTCGACCTTTGCCCATTATCTTGTAAATTTCTGATGCAGTCAGTTTGCCGCATCGGTCTTGAATCCATTGAGTGTAATTGTTCATTGATTGTTTCGTTTTTTGATTGTTCTTAAATGATTGATTTCTTTCTCTGCCTGCAATATAGCTTTGATGTCCATATTGGGGTCTATAAGATATAAACCCCTTTTGATTTTCTGTGCATAATTTGCACGCTGCAATATGGTAATGATGTTGATGGTAATTTGATGCTCTGTTGCAAGTCTTTGAATTTCGGTTGCAGATAATGTCCTGCGCATCGTCTGTAATTCTTGAATGAATTTATGCAGTTTGTCCGTGTTCATAGCTTACTCTTGTGTTACTTTATTAAGTGAATTGATTTTCATTCTGAACTGCTCCGCTTTGTTCTGCAACGATGGCGTAATGTCAATCGTGTCTTTGCGGTTGATGTCCTTGCCGAATATCCTGCCCAACTTCTCAGCCGCATCTTTAAGGGCATACGATTCTGCCGCAGGTGCTGCCATCTGAACTGCCGACGTGTTTACCTGATTGAAGTCAGTCGCAGGTGCGCCCTTTGCAGTTTGTATCGGTGATGCACCCACTCCATCCTGCCAATCCCATTGGTTGGTTATCGGGTCAAGTATGTGAAGCCTGCCAGTAACCACGATGCTGTTGGCAATCACCTGCACATTCTTAATCTCAAATCGCCACGACTGATATATGGCAGTTAGCAGGTATTCAACCTTGTCAATGGGTATGTAGTTCGTGTTGTTGGCGAACTTATTCTGCTTTACCCATTCCGGCTTTGGCGGTTGATTCAGTAATGTAAGCAGGTCATTTTTTCTTGCCGCCTGCTCAACGTCGGCATACAAGTCCTGCAATGCAGGTAGTGGTTTTTGTTTCATTGTTTTGTTTATTAGGTTTTACAAATTTAATGTTTTTTACTTTCATTTATCATAACATTTGCACATTCGCACTGTGCATTGTGTTGCTTTTTCTGCTCCCGATATACCTTGCATTGCTCATAGATGTATTTTATCCATTCATTGAATGCAGGCTTGTGTTCAGGTACTGCAACACGTAACGGCTTATGCTGTGATTGGCTCATAGTAAATATTTATGAAGTTTATTAATTCGGGTTGAGCTTCGCCCCTGAATGCTCGGATGACCGTTGCACGATGAACGCCCGACTGCTCGGATATAATCTGATAGTCGCCGTGCTTGTATTTCAGCTTCCAGTTCTTGATGGTGTCGGCAGGTACACTGATTGCCCTGCCGTTTCTTTTGATGTTTATCATAAATTTAATTCTGTTTGTGTTGAAATTATTATCTGCTTTGTCTTGATTGTTCTTGGCGTGCGGTCGATTTGGTCTTTTTCAACTTGATCTTCAAACCATTTGTCAAGTTCTTCATCTGACTTGAATGAAGATTGCAATTTACCGGTAAGTATCTTTGATGTAACCACGCCATTGATGTTGTGATTGCAGTACAGATATACCATGTGTTCATTCAGATTGGCTGACCATTCAACCTTTAATTCGTAAAGTTTTGATTCGCTTTTCATTTTGATTTTTTTTTTGTTTTGGTTAATTATTCGTTATCGTAATCAGGTTCGTAATTGTCTGCATCAATCTCATCCTGCATCATCTTCTTCAGCATTGCCGCTTGCACTGGGTAAATCAAGCCGCCGTAACAATATCCGCACTGTTCGTCAGTGCTATTACATACCGGGCACTTGCACATTTCGATGTTGTGCGCATCTTCGATTAGTTCTAATTGATCTTTCATTGTTTTGTTTGTTTTGATAGTGCAAATATAATAACATTTGCAACATATAAACAAGCATTTCAGTAACTTTTTTTTTAATTACTGCATAACTGATTGATTTACACGGAAATAAAATTTAATAAAAAAGGGGCATTGCGCCCCCTTACCTAATAAAAAACTATGAAACTAATCCGCTACAATATTACTATTCTTCAGGCAATTTTTCAGTGCATACTTTAACCACGACGTAAACAAATACCATCACGCCCATTACCATTAACCCAAACTCTATATCATTCATCGCTTTATCAGTTCTTTAATCGCTGAATCTTTTATCCTGCTGCCGTTGCTGCTGCCGAAGTAATATGATAACACCATACCTACATAGGAAGTCAAAGCACCTAACACGTACACAAGTATATCCTTTTCAACCGAAGTTATCTGCTTGAACATAACCATATAGAATAAGATAAACGTCAACCCAACAATGACCAGTGCAAGTATCGGCGAAACAATCTTATTTAATAACGGTGCATTTTCACTCGCTGCAATTTCGCTTTCACGCTTTCTTGCATCTGCAAGGTCATTCAATTCAAGTTCCAACAACTGCATCATTTCTTGTTTCACTTCCTGCGGTATGCTGTCGTCTTTGCTGATGATGTTCTTTACAATACCGAACACACCCTTATCAGGCAGTACATCGCCGACTGCATCCAATACCTGCGGTGCTTTTTCGTTGATGAACTTGCCGACCGCAGTATCTCTGAATTTCTTTTTATCCTTTGCGCCAGTCGCCATCGCTCACCTCTGTAATATAATTTTTACCGAAGAACTGAATGGCAATCGTTGCGCCAATGGTGACGAAGTTCACCACTTCAACCGGAACAAGTGCAGATGAATTTACCAATGCAGCAGAATTAAGAATGATGTTTGCAAGCACGACAATCCACTGTGCATACGACCAACCCTCTGCAACCCATTTGCCCGACATCGTGTATGCGTTGTTTAAGAATACCGTAATGCCTGCAATAATTATCCCAAACCACGCCGCAAGCGTTGGTGATGCAATTACTGAATAACTTGTTAAAGTGAGTACCACAAGTGAAAGTAAATTGAAAAGAATGGTCTTTTTCATCGTTAAAATTTTTTAAGTATTTTGATTGTTTGCTGTCTGTTGTTTTTTGTGAATGATACGTGTATCCAATCCGGTCCATCATCATTGCCATATTCCCATATCAATTGGTCATACTTCAGATTGTCACGCATCCACTCATATAATATTCTGTTTTCATCACGGCTACGTGTATCAATGTCAATCGCTTCCCCTTTCATGTGCTGTGAATTTGCCGCACCACC
>Ga0209972_10004700_pt1 | contig 10223 bp, 18 predicted proteins | sample NOAtaG_7_FD_187302 | JGI IMG/M metagenome (GOLD analysis project Ga0209972, IMG submission 187302) | Freshwater lake microbial communities from Lake Erie, under a cyanobacterial bloom - NOAA_Erie_Diel1S_2200h metaG (SPAdes) (version 2) | ecosystem: Environmental > Aquatic > Freshwater > Lake ...
TTCAGTCGCGGATCAATTCTCTTATACCGCTCAATTGCACACTTCGGGCACATGGAAACTATTGACGTTCCTAGAATGGTCTTTCTTTTGTTTTTCGCTGGATAAAAGTCAACAACTGGCAAGAGTTGCTTGCAATCTGAGCAAGGTGCCAACAGAGGGCATGGCGTATCTATTTTTGTTGTCCAACCAGACGGGAATGTTCGCACGTTGTTCATGTTTCACCGTTGGGGTAAACGTTCTCACTTGTGGATTGGTCGCCCCGCTCTGCCCGCTCTGCCTCAGCGGCGAGCAGGGCGCGGAGGCGTTGGCGTTCATCTTGCTTAATGGACGAAGTTGAATAGCATCCTCGTGGAAGATTGTCGGTTATCGGAGTTTCCTCCGGCACCAGCCAGTCACGCAGGGCGCGGATCAGCATGGCAATCAACTTGCGCCGCAAAAGGCCGTGAATGACCATGTATGCGTCGCAGCTTTCAATCACCTCCCACAGCGGCGGGCGGTTGGTGTCGCTCATGGCTGGGACCCCCCCCCGCAGGCAGGGGCAGGGCGTGGGCGGGGAGCACAAAGCCATCGGACAGCGGCTCAGGGCGAACCAGCCACCAGCGGAGTGGTGGACCGTCAAGCGTCGACATGCACCAGCACCGGCCATCGCCATCGCACCACCCCTCGCGCTCCCAGGGCCGCTCGCTCACCGATACCGGCTGCAGCGCCAGGCGGGTGAGGATGTCAGCGGCGCGCCTAAGCAGGCCAGCCCAGAGCGGCGAGCACTCGCTGGAGTACACGCGCAACTTGTCCACCAACTCCCCCACCTCCCCTTCAGCAACCGGCGGGGGAGCGGAGACGGGCACCGTGGACGCATTTAGTACATCAGGATGATGCCCAACAAGCAGCGCCAGGGAGTCCAGCTCTTCGTTGCCGAACGTGTTGCCCAGGATGATTTCGCACATGCGGCGAACGAGCGCGGCTTCCCCCACCCCTCGCTGTGTTGCTGCCTCGATCGGTTCTTTCATTAGTCAATCCAGTGATTTTCAAGACGATGAATAATGGCGTTCAAGTGAGCCTCATACGGATCTTCAAATGTACCGACGTGAATCTTTTTTCCGGTTCGTGGATGCTTATATTGTGCCCTGGTCTTTCTTCCAGATGGAGGTGCAGGCGAAATAAAGCGCCAAGGCATGGATCCCCTAGTTGATCTATTTTTCATGTTTGTTGAGCGGCTGGCCCATCTTAGATTTCCTATTAAATTATTGCTTGGATTCCTATCTATGTGATCCACCTCGCTACATCCTGGCGGTAGCATGATTCCGTTCATCACGAGAACCAGCTGGTGACAAGAATACTGAACTCCGAAAAGCTCAATCCTGTAGTACCCCTGAAAATTTCTCCATCCAGCCGGTCGGCCTACATTGGAATTTGGCTTGTTACGGTTTGACTTTTTCCAGCGAAGTCCACTTGGAACGGCTGGATCAAGCTCAAGGCAATCCTGCAGCAGCTCCAAGGGAGGAATTTTCTTCTTGATGCAGCTGTGTTCAGTCTTCATTTTTTTCTCCACTAGAAGTGGCGGCCGGTAGCGCGGGCTGGTGGCCGTAGCGGGCGAGTTCCTTGCGGACGTAATCCAGCGCATTGCCAAAATCGCTGTCGTACATAAACCGTTCGCCTTGATAGCCAACGGTTTGATATTTGTCCCATGAACGCTCAACAAGCGCATCCCATTCGTCATCCGTCACCCCCTCCCCCTGCGGCTCGGCCAGGGCGGCGCGGGCCTTGTCCGCCAGAACGGAGCGGTACAGGTGCTGCTCGTAGTCAGCCAGCAGCTCAGCGCACAGCGCTCTCCAGTCAGTCATCAGTCGTCTCCGTGGCGCCGGGGCGGGGCGGTCCCATCGGGCGAGGGCGGCGAGGGCGAGATCTACGGCATGGCGGTTGAGGATGGTGCGCATCGCGCCCATGGCGCGACGGCTGACAGTGCCGGCCTGAAACCCCAGGGCACGTGCCGCAGCGGCCAGGTCATCGTGCATCTGTTGGGGCATCAGCCCCATGATGTCATCATCGCTAGGCTCCCCAGCGACGGAGGCCGGTTCCCTGCCCTCGGGCACAGCCGGTCCATCGCCTGCAGCCAGGGCAGCGCGGGCGCGGTCCGCTACGCCAAAGTCAATCTCTACGGCTTCGCTGAGCGACACCAGATCGCCCTTCCAGTCGTACTGCCACGGCAGCTCATCCCATGCTTCCAGTAGCTCAGCGCATAGAGCTTTCCAGTCAGTGCTCATTGGTCGTCTCCGTGGTGATGGTGGTGATGGTGATTAGGGCGGGGCGACGATTCCAAGCGTTTATGGCCGACTGCCGAAACGGTTGCCAGTAACTATCAGGCAGCTCCTCCTCTGGTTCTGGGGCGCGATCACCAAAAACACAGGCGCTGCAACTGGAGCAGCGAACAAACCACAGCAGTCTGTGATCTTCCAGATTGGCCCGGCTTCCACAGAATGGGCAGGGCAAAAGGGTTGACTGCGGCATAGGCCCCTCCCCCTGCGGCTCAGCCAGGGCGGCGCGGGCGCGGTAGAGCAGGGAGCGATCGTGCATCGGGCTGGCTGTTTTGTAGCCATGCAGCTCATTGGTCAGCTCAGTACACAGTGCTCTCCAGTCAGTCATCAGTCGTCTCCGTGGTGTTGGTGGGGTCGGCGGACAGCTCGGGGGTAGTGTTCTCGACATAGGCTGTGGGCCGCCGCTCGCCACTGGTGTCCCACCACCAGTCACCCCAGAAGGTCCAGCTACTGCACGTTCGGCGGGTGTCAGAGTTGACCCAGGCAAAGCGGCCAATGTTGCCATTTCCGTGGCGGTCCAGATAGATAGGCGAGATGGCCATAGCTGTAGAAGATGATCGGTCTTATGGAGTGGCGGTCAGTCAGGCAGCGCCTCAAGGGCGTGGCGGATCGCATTGGTCTGAGCGCCGTTCCTGGGAACTGCATCGCCAGCCTGAATAGCGGCCAGCGCTTCAAGCGCCTGCTCCTTCAGGCTTTGCGGCTTCGGGCGGCGGGCGGCGCGGAGGTGGCCAATTCGGGTTTCAAATAGGCCGTTGTTGCGCAGCCACTCACAGCACGCTTCCAGCTCCTGATCGGCGCCCCAGCGGGCGGCTTGGGTGGCGATGTGCTCATCCCGTGCATCATCAATGTCGCAAGGGCACGGATTTTCGTCATCAGGGAATGAATTGAGCGCTTCGTCTCTCCATTTCTCCACCAGCTCAGGAGGTGGGGTGACTGGATGTTCCATGGTGTTAGTGGTTTGCTTTACTGCTGGATGGCGAGAACACCCTGCAGAAACTCGCGAGCCTGCTCGTCGCCCTCAAAGAAGTGACTGTGCGCTTCTGCGCCGAGCAGGTACAAGCCAGCAACTTCCGTGCCCAGCGCGGACTCAAGAAGTCGGCCGGGTTCACCGGCTAGATGCACGGCCCATCCGGCCATGCAATGCGTGGTTTCACATGAATGCCAGGCAGTCATCTTGAGCGCATTTGGCTTTAGCGCTGCTCGGGCAACCGCCTGCAATCGCTCCGAGGCATCGGCCGCAACAGGGAGGCCAACGGCATCCTCCAGGTAGGCACCCCTCAGGTCGGCATCCCTCAGGTCGGCACCGCTCAGGTCGGCATCCCTCAGGTCGGCATCCCTCAGGTCGGCATCCCTCAGAATTAGCCGCTGGCCAGCGGCGTCGCCACTCAGCCACTTCTGATGGCTCGCGAGTTGTTCGGGTGTTGGCAGTGATGTCATGGATGGATTGCACAGGTGAGTTCAGTGTTGCCAGCGACTTCAGGTGATAGCCCACGAAGTAGCCGCCGTGATCACGCCGGACCCAAGCGACACGCCATCAAGCACGAACGCCGTATCATCACCGCAATAAACAATGGTCGATCCATTGGATTGCGCGTAGCGATAGCTAGCACCGTGCGTAAGTTTCACCCTGTCCTCCGCAACAGAGAAGTCCATAATTCTCGCGTAATCATTCGGACCGCCACCGACATAGCACCCAACTACATCGAAAACATCATTTCCACGACCGCCCCAGAGCTTGTCGATTTCTCCGCTGCCGATCCCGCCAACCAGCGTGTCATTGCCCGCGCCGCCCTGGAGCAGATCGTTTCCGGCGCCGCCACGCAGCAGGTCGTCGTCAGCGCCTCCCCCGAGGCTGTCATTGCCTGCTCCGCCGATCAGGGTGTCCCGGCCTGCCAGGCCGCAGAGCAGGTCATCTCCCTGGCCTCCTACGAGGCTGTCGTTGCCATCGCCGCCGATCAGCGTGTCATTGCCCAGGCCGCCGAGCAGCGTGTCGTTGCCGGCGCCGCCGTCAAGGCTGTCGTTGCCAGCGCCACCATCAAGGCAGTCACTGCCGGCATCTCCAAGAACAGTGTCATTGCCACCGAGGCTTGAGATTGCGTCGCTGACGCTTGTGCCAACAATGCTGTCGGCAAATTCGGTGATGGGAAAACGGGGAACCGAGGTCATGGGATTTGCGTTGGTTGGATTGAGGGAACGGGGTGGAGCAGGCCGATGAGGAGCGAGAACTGATAGCCGCCCGCAAGCCCGATCATATCACGGAATGGGAGGGCGGGCCATAGCAGCGCCATCGCTTACTGAATTTGGATCGCCGGAATCGCCGGAACCTACCTGCCAAGGAAAACCGACTCAGTTGAAACCTTCCTAAAGGCTCGCAAAAAAGATCCAACAGAAGATCGGAATGCGTGCCCTTGTGGGTTTCGACCAATTACACGGTATCCACCGTAAATGACAACGTAGATTCCTACCTCCGGTTTACTCCTAGATCGCCAAACCGATCCGGTTTCAATGCCTGGACTGAACTGTGGCTTTGGTGCAAGACTGACTACATCACTTACAGCCCTGTGAGCGCGAAGCTTATCACCAAGACCCTCCCAGGCTTCATCATTCAGGTACTTGCAGCAAGCCTCTCGCTCAACCTGTCGTTCACGCTGCTCCAAGGCTGCCAGTCCATCAAAAGCAAGTTTCTCTGCTTGGTCATAGGTCAGAGTTCCATCGTCCTCTTGGTAGCGATAGGTTCGATCGCCCATGCGAGCGCGCAAGCTGTAGAGCGCCTCTATTGCCGCGTGATTGGCGGCAAGTCGAGCAATTTCGTAAGCTGCAGCTTCTGGCTTTTCTTTGGTGCCAAACAGTTGCTCGAACCATTCGCCAACAAGCTCAAAAAGCTCTTCCCTCAGGAAATGCGGCGTAGCTTCATGACATGAGCCAGACGAAGTAGTCGAAGACTGTCCAGACAAAGGAAAAGCTTCCTGGGATCTCCCAGATGTCGCGTTCGTGGATTGTTCCGTCATTGTTGAATAGCTGAATTTCAAACCGACCCTGGTTGTGCCAGTAAAGGCGGCCAATGCGACCGCCACTACTTGTCACATGGATGAAGTTGTTGTCTTCCGGCTCATAGAGAGCATTCGGATCATCAAGCGAGAGATTTTCAAGTGGATCTTTCCACATCACTTCAGCTTTTCAACTTGAGGTTGAAGCATCATCAGCAGCTTTTCATTGTTCAAGGCGACCGATGCAAGGGAAAGCCCAGAGAGAAGGGTCAGTGCGATAGCAGCCCATAGACCGAGTGACGGATCTGCTTGGCTGCGATTTCTTGCAGCAATAGACTGCCACCGAACATCACGCTGATACTGCTGTCCCCTATCCCAGCGATCATGCCTGCCCAGGTGATGCTCCTTTCTCGCGCTCAAGATCTGGCGTGATGTCAGAAACCCCAGTGATGATGGTATTTGGGTGCCTGAACGTGAAGGATTCGACTGACCGCTCTTCTGTCCATCCGGTAGGGGATACCCACTCGGTTTCGTGTTTGATCGCATGGCCCTCGTTGGTTGTTGTGTAAGAAATCAGTAGAACTGGCATCTTGTTAGGTCGGCGACTATCCGACTATAGATGGATTGCGCTCAGCTGCCGTCAGCGCCTCCGCTCCGTCTGGATACTGATTGACGGAATCTTGTTGAGCTGGCCTTGGAAACTTGGCGATGAAGCCAACGTCATCTGGAATGTAACGAGCGCCGAAGTACCCAGCCACATGATTCCAAAAGCTCTTGCTGGTTTCTTCGTAGCGAACGAACTCTTGACCTGGATACGCCGGCTTGACTTCGTATGGGCCGTCGATGTCGCAATCAATGTCAGGCTCGGCAATCCACAGGGCAACCGCGAAACCATCTTTGATAACTGCCACGGCAGTAACGGCTTCGTCAAAGCAGCTGCGAACTTGACGAATGAATTCAGCCAGTGAACTGACTTCTTCTTTTGTGTTGATCGACTGGTAGGGGCCGTAGGGCTTGTGGGAAAGGATTTCAATAGTCATCGCAATTCCTCAGGTGGCGGATTGGACAGACTGCTCTTTGCTGGCGTACTTCTGCACAATGTCAGGAAAGGCGGAACACAGGCGCCGGTAGTTGCCGGGATCGGCGGCAACCATTGCGTCGGCGAGCCTGGAGACAAAGTTGCCGCCATAGCGACGCATGTTGTCAACCAGGGGGAATTTTGCGGGGGCTTGCATTTGTAGAATCGTTGGTTGGTGGGGCTGCTGGGTTGCAGCTGATGGAATCTTACAGGTAGGCGGCCATGCCGTCAATACTCGACCCATTCAACGACGGGGCGGGTCTTGCAAACTGCCAGCTCGGCCAGTTCCATGTAGGGGATCGGGACGACGGTTCCATTCTTCGCATCCGTCTTTGTGACAAGAAAGCAGTGCTTGTCGCGATAGGGGTCGTGGAAGCGCCTCCAGGGCGTGCTGCCCTGAAACTTGCTGGCTTCACCCATCCACCGGGCCACCAGCACCTGAACCGGGGCCAGGCTGGCAAGGCACCCGGAGGTCCACTTGGGACGGTCCGAGAGGCGGCAGTAGGCCGGGCTGAGGTAGCTGCCCATCTGGGTGACGATCCAGTAGGCCGTGTGGCCCACGGGGAGGGTGCGGAGCTTGTCGCGGTCGTGAATCGCCACGTCGGTCCAGTTGTGCTGGATGATCGGCTCCGCGATCAGCATCATCTGCTCATGGAGGGTCCGAGCAACGGGCTGCTGCCGCTCCATCGAGTGATGGCTGATGAGGTTTGTGACGGCTGGTTGGGATGCCATGGCGTTCTGCGGGAACTTGCAGATCCTACCGCGCAGCCGACCTGCAAGCCGGTGTCAGGCGATACCGTTGCAAATCGTCATCCCTACAGCTCCGGGATCGGCGGAAGATCAAGACAGGGGTACATTCGCTTGTCAGATAAACGATTCCAGTTAGTTAGCACGTTGCCAAGTGGCTCAAATGGCTCAGTCATAATGTGCCCCATTTTCGAGTAAGGGCAGATCCAGTCAGCTACGCGATTGTCAACAAAGATACGTGGATACTCATGTTTAGTGCCGATCCAGATACAGCCAATATCAGTTGGTCGATGTCTTTGCAAGCAGCGAATGAAGGGATAGAACGCTCCCTCCAGTGCAAACTTTGGCGTGGTGAACATTCCACCCCAGCCAAGCTCGTCAATCTTCTTCAGGTTTTCAGTAAAGTATTCACCGTACAGAAACTCAAGCTTACAGAACCGTTGAGCAACCGAGTCGGATTCATAACAGTTCTTGAATTTAACAGTTAAAGATCTGTCAGGGCATAGAGCCTTTCTGCACAGGGCAATTCTGTTGATAGTTTGTGAAGAGGTAAACTGTGGCCATCCTGTTGCGGTGTATCGCTGGTGGTATTGAACTGCTCTTGCCACAGCTTCGGCTTCGTGAAAGGATTTAGCTCAGTGTACTCGTCTATTTCCCGCTGGCCGTATGTGATGACGATCAACCTGAGTAGATAATGATTTAGCTCTTTCGTGTATCGCTGCGGCGGAAAGCTATCAAGCCATTTAAGTATCAATTTTGACTTCGCGGCACAGTTTGCCCAGTATTTTCTTAGCGACACAGCCTGCTCTTGCCTGATAGGCGTCGCAATCATGCCAGATACTGGACAGACGAACTCAAGCCTCCCTGGCGCACCGTATCCACGAACAGCGTAAAACTGATACCATTTCCACTTTGCACGTCTTGATGCCTTGTGAATCTGAATAGATAGCATCATCCTGATGTTATAGAGCGCTCTGTACTTCCACTGCTGGGTGCCGACGTATGGCTTCGGCTTGGCCGGTTGATCCTTGGGGACGATCAGGATGCGGTACGGGAACCTCGTCTTCCCCTTGAATGTTCGCGCCAACTGACAAAAGGTTGATTGTGATGTAAGATAGCAGGCATGGATCGCGCTTCTTACCGATTTCTAGTCCTCAGGGGGGATTCACTCCCTGCGGTTGGCTGCCTTGAGGGGTGGATAGGTGGAAATGCGTCCGCACTCCGGCACCTGGAATCCATGTATCCAGACTGGACTCAAATCACATTGAACAAGGTAAAAGATGTTTCCACTTGCAGACTCGGAACGCGAAGAGATCTCTGCAGCGTTTGACGAAGCTGAACGGAAGCTAGCAGAAGCGGCCCAGGCAGTTCAGGAACTTAATCAAGTCCTGAAAACCAAGGCCGCTTTTATTGGCAACGCGAGAATTAACAAGATCAGAAACGCCAGCACTCCTGTTGGGGCTGGCGTTTTTGAGCTGTCAGTTCAGAGGTGCAAGATGCTCAAGTTTGGGGCTGCAAGAGCGCTGAAGTAGTCAGACAAGATCAGAGAGGTCAGGGGGCTGGTAGTTCGGCCCCTTCAGGATCTTGCCATCTTCCCGATAGATGGGCTTTCCGTTTGAGTCGAGCTTGCTCATGTTTGAACGGAAAACGCGACACATCGCTTCTTCAAGGTCGATTCCCAAGAAAGCTGCCATCTGCTCGCATACAAAAGCAAGATCAGACAGCTCCTTAATAACGCACTCCTTGGCCTGGCGAACAGCGTTGATGTCGCTATCAGAGGATTCCCCACCCTCCGACAACTTCACCCACAGGTCAAGGGCTTCCTTGAACTCGTTGCCCTCTTCTTGAATCAAGCCAAGCTGCATCCTGAGAACCGACAGCGATTCGGGCGGGATGCAAGCTACGCCGGCTTGAATTGTCTTTTGACCAAAAGCGCGCCGAAATTCAATAGCCTGTTGTGTACGATTCATGTTCGTCAGGCGAATCTTGCAGTAGTGATGCTGTTGCTGATGTGACGCCAGTGGTTGTCGAACGTATCAGCGAAGCGCACGCCAGTTCGCCACCACAGACGAATCACCGACCTGCGCTCACTCCTGGGCATCTTGCTCCAGCTTGCTGCAAGATAGGCAGCCTCAGCCCTTTGAAGATCCGAAAGGCTTGGTCGTGCAGCATTACTGCTTGCATCAGTTTCTGACATTTTCAGGTAAAAAAATGGCCCCGGTTTCCCGAGGCCGTTGACTCAGTGGAAGTGGATCAGAGATCCAGATCGCTCTCGCCATCCAGGTCGTCGCTCAGGTCGGCTTCAACCTGATCAGAGGCTTCCTTGACGCCAGCGGTGATCACGATCTGACCGGGCGATGCTTCGATCTTGACGTAGGAATCAACGTCCTCGCCGAAGGGGAAGCCGGCGATCGTGGTGTGACGGCCGCCAACCACAATGTTGCCGGTCTTGCCGATCTTCACAACCGGGCTGCGGTTGGTGCGGCGATACGGACGCGAGGGGGGAGCCAGCTTGATGCCGGTCTGAGCTTCAAGCGAAGCCTTCAGGAATTCGTTGAGGTCCGCCTGGGTAACACGGACTTCGACATCACCAGTGGCATTGTCGGTGATTTCGGTGTAGAAGCCGCAGGCCTTGGCGACAGCATCAATCTGGCTGCCTTCCATCTCGGCCATCTTCTGCTTGATTTCAGCAGACGACAGCGGAGTGCCCTTGGTACGGGTGGTGGCCTTCTGGTTTTCGGCGGGAGCTTCGGACATTTGTTGGGTAGTGGAACTATCGGTGGTGGTTTCAGCCGACTCGGCGGCGGCTGCTTTTCGGCGGGGCAACGTGAAAAGCCGTTGACGACCAAGAAATCATACCTTGCAGGAGCGGAACGCGCAAGCCCAGGCGCTCACCTTTTTTGAGGAGGCCACCACGGCAGCAGATACAGGTACGTCCGCTGCTGGTCTGTTGGAGCCGGCTGCCACCATGTCACAGCTCCCGGCAGGCGTGAACAACGGTCGTCCACCAGAACGCCAGCCTTGACAGCTGCATCGAGCACGGCACCTGACAAATTGTCAACATCGCTGCGCCCGTGGCCATGAAACTCGATGCCGACC
>Ga0209972_10004701_pt1 | contig 10223 bp, 8 predicted proteins | sample NOAtaG_7_FD_187302 | JGI IMG/M metagenome (GOLD analysis project Ga0209972, IMG submission 187302) | Freshwater lake microbial communities from Lake Erie, under a cyanobacterial bloom - NOAA_Erie_Diel1S_2200h metaG (SPAdes) (version 2) | ecosystem: Environmental > Aquatic > Freshwater > Lake ...
GAAAGATCGTGTGGCGCGGCCCGACCCCGGGATCGGCCTCGAGGCTCGCCTGCACCGTGTCCCGCACCGAGGCCGGCAGGCGCGCGAGGAGCGCTGGATCGAGGGAACGCACCGGCGCGGGAGGATGCCGGTGGGCACGCCGCCGAGCAACCGCGAGGGGGCGCGAGCGCGGCGCCCTTCCCTCGGCGGCCTCGGGTCTGGCACGCTCCTTCGATGCGCGCGCTGCTCGTCCTCGTCACGTCGCTCTGGGCCACCGAGGCCGCCGCCCAGCGGCTCGTGGCCCACGACACGCTCTCGCGGGACACGCCCAGCGTGGTCTCGTGCGGCTTCTGCGGGGACGAGGTGATCGGGGTGGTGTTCCGCGAGCTCGGCGGGATCGGAGGCCTGCGGCCGAGCGACTTTCCGCTGCGCCTCAGCGGGGTGCAGGTCGCCCTTGCCGCGGCGCGCACCGACGGAACGAGCTGCACAGCGGAGTCGGTCGGCGGCACCGTGGCGGTCGAGGTCGAGGTCTGGGCCGGCAGCACCCCGCCGAGCGCCCTGCCCGGCGCCGACGTGACCTTCGGGATGCCCTGGCCTGGCGAGGCGCTGGTCTTCGCCTCCGAGGCGGTGCCGGTCGAGCTGAGCACGCCGACGATGGACGGCAGCACGCTGTTCAACCTGCAGTTCAACGCCTTCGAGCCGCGGGACGACGCGAACGAGCCCATCGTCGTCGCCGAGGGCAACACCTATCTGCGGGTCGCGGTGCGCTTGCCGCGCTCGGGACAGAACAACCCGGTCTGCGCGGCGCCGCTCGAGACGCCCGCGGGCTTTCCGCTCCGGGACGACGACGGCCGGATCGCTCCCGAGCGCTCGTTCCTCTACGCCGGCGGCGTGGGCTGGCTGTGGAACGAGACCGCGCGGGTGAACGGCGACTGGGCCATCCGGGTCGAGGTCGCGCCGATGCCGGTGGCGCGCGATGCGGGGAGCGCCGACGCGGGCGGCGCGGACGGCGGGGCGGGCGATGCGGGGAGCCTCGATGCGGGGAGCGCCGACGCCGGCACGCTCACGCCCGGCGGCGGCTGCGGCTGCCGGGCGGGGCGGGGCGCGGCCGGAGGCGGCTGGCTCGCCCTGCTCGGGCTCGCGCTCGCGCTCCGCCGGGGGCGCTGAGCGTCACTTCTTCTTCTTGGCCTTGCCGGTCTTGCGCGGCGCCGCAGGAGCCTCCGGCGGGGCGTCCTGGCCGCGGTCCTCCTCCTCGAGCCGCTTCCAGCCGTCCTTCGAGGTGGGCGCGACCGGCGCGGCCATCATCGTGCCGTGCGGACCGCCGAGCCGGTAGACCTCCACCGGCGCCTGGGCCTGGAGCTTCTTGCGCTGGTGGTAGAAGAAGAGCGCGATCGGGACGAGCGCGAGGGAGATGAGCTGCGAGGTCGAGAAGCCGAAGGCCTGACCGCGCTCGGGATCGTCGCGCACGAACTCGATGAGGAAGCGCCAGACGCCGTAGAGCGCGGTGAGGATGAGCAGCACCTGGCCGTGGAACTGGCGGCGCCGCCACACCAGCACGCAGACGCCGCAGAGGAGCAGGCCCGCGGCCGACTCGTAGAGCTGCGTCGGGTGGCAGGGCAGCGAGTAGCGCGCATCGAAGTCGAGGTCGTAGGCATCGACGTGGTGCGCCCAGGCGGGCGAGCCCTCGTCGTTCTCCCAGTGCGGGAAGGTGCCCCAGCCGCGCAGCCACGCGGGGGCGTCCTCGGAGAGCGGCGCCCCGAAGTCGCAGCCGAAGAGGTAGCAGCCGATGCGGGTCAGGCCGAGGCCGAGGGCCAGCGTGGGCGCGGCGACGTCGGCGAAGCGGAGCAGCGGGACGCCGGCGCGGTAGAGGTAGAAGTGCGCGCCGAAGTAGCCTCCGAGGAAGCCGCCGTAGGCGACGAGCCCGCCGCGCCGCACGTCGACGAGGCGCACCAGCGTCTCGCCGAGCGAGGCCTCGTCGCCGAAGAACTCGCCGGGCATCGTGATGATGTAGAGCACCCGGGCGCCGGCGAGCGCGCTCAGCGCCGCGACGATGAAGGCGTTGGCGAGCGTCTCCTCCCGCAGTCCGTCGCGCTGGCCGAGGGCCATGACGAGGTACCAGGCCGCGATGAACGACGTGCCCAGCATCACCCCGTAGGAGTAGATGGGGACGCCGCCGAAGAGCGGGATCTCGAAGAGGATGGGGTGCATGGAGGGGCGACTCTGGGCCGCGGCCGGCCCGAGGGTCAAGCGAGGCGCCGCCTTGCAACGAGCCGCCCGACACCCTAGGCCCCGCGGCATGAAGAAGCTGCTCTCCCTCACCGTTCTCCTCTCTCTGACCGCCTGCGGCGGCTCGTCCTCCAGCACGGAGTCGACCAGCAGCAGCGCGAGCACCACCGGCGCCGAGGCGGCCCCCGCCTTCGCGATGATGTCGGTGGAGGAAGTGGCCGCCGGCCTCGCGACGAGCGAGGGCCCGCGCCTCGCGGTCTTCGACGCGAACTCGCCCGAGACCTACGCCGCGGGCCACGTGCCCAGCGCGACCTGGGTCGCCTACGACGGCGTCTCGACCGCCATCCTTCCCGCCGACACCACCGCCCCGGTGGTGTTCTACTGCGCGAACTCGGGCTGCTCGGCGAGCCACGTGGCCGCGGAGACCGCCATCTCGCTCGGCTACACCCGGGTGGCGGTGATGGGCGCGGGGATCGAGGGCTGGCAGGCCGCCGGGCAGCCGGTCGAGACGGGCGCCGCGGCCACCGCGACGGAGTGACGGCGCCGGTTTCTTTCCCTCGGCGTGGGCCGGCCCGTAGGGTCGGCCCATGTCGCTTTCCGGCTCCTTCGCCCGCGGTGTGCTCTCCGCCTCGGTGATCGCGTTGCTCGCGCTGCTCCTGACCTTCGGGACCGCGTGCTCGCTGATCCAGAGCATCAGCCCCGAGACCCACCTCTCGGACCAGGTGCACCAGCTCAACGACGAGGCGCGCTGGTCGCGGATCGACCTCGCCGCGATGCGCTGCGATCCGCGCTACCGGCCGGCCTTCCTCGCGAGCCACCGCCGCTGGGGGAGCGCGATCCGGGTGGCCGACGCGGACATCACGAACCTCACGATGGGCCGCGACGGGGAGGCGAGCTCGCTCGTCACCTACCAGTGGGTCGACGAGCGCTCGATGGAGCTCTTCGCGACGACGGTGCGCCAGCGCTGGACCGGCAACGGGGAGATCGGCTTCCACCTGGTGGGCGAGGACATCGTGGCGGGCGAGACCCGGCTCTACGAGGAGGTCGAGGGAGGGCCCCGCCTGCTCGACGAGACCGCGGTCGCCGCCGGCGACGAGGCCGCGCTGACGAGCGGCGAGGAGCTGCCCGAGGGCGGGGCCCCGCGCGAGGTGGTGAGCCGGAGCGAGGGCGCCCCGATCACGAGCACGCCGGTCTCGCGCCGCGACTCGCAGGGCGTCGCCCTCCGCTGAGACGCCGGCCCGGCGCCGCTCAGCGCGCGAGCACCTGCTTGAGCATCCCCGAGAGGCGCTCGAGCGTGGCGAGGTTCTGGCCCAGCTCCTCGTTGGAGGCGGCGCCCACCTTGCCGCGCACCTGCTCGATGGCCCGGCGCGCCTTGACGATCGCGGCCGCGGCGACCGGCGTGCCGGCGACCTTCTCCTCGGCCTGGGGGAGCAGGCGGTCGAGGTCGGAGAGCAGCGCCCCGATGCCCTGCCGATCGCGCTCGGCCTTCTCGGCGGCGCGGCGCTCGGCGAGGTACTCGGAGGCGTCGGTCATCATCGCGCGGATCTCGTGCTCTTCGAGCCCGCTCTGCGCGAGGACCTCGATGGCCTGCGCGGCGCCCGTCTCGCGATCGACCGCGGCGACGCGGAAGATGCCGTCCTCGTCGACCTGGAACACGACGTCGATCTCGACCTCGCCGGCCTTCGCCTTCCTGAGCCCAGTGAGCGCGAATTGACTGAGGAATTCGTTCTCCCGCGCGTCCTCGCTCTCGCCCTGCAGGACCACGATCTTCACCGTGTCCTGATCGTCGCGGCGGGTGGCGAAGACGTTGGCGATGCGGGTCGGGACCGGCGTGTTGGCGGGGATGACCGGATCGAAGCGGGCGCCCGCGGTCATGATCCCGAGGGAGTGCGCGGTGACGTCGTGCAGCGCCTTGCCCGCGCCGCGCACGAGCTCGTCGCCGAGGATCGCCGCGCCGACGGCCACCGCCTCGTCCGGGTGCACGCCGCGGCTCGGCTCGCGCTCGAAGAAGCCGGCGACGCTGCGCTGGATCGAAGGCATGCGCGTCTGGCCGCCGACGAGCACGACCTCGTCGATGTGCTGGATCCCGATGCCCGCCAGGCGCATCGCCTTTTCGCAGATCGCGAGCGAGCGGGTGACGAGGTCGGCCGTCATGTGCTCGAGGTCGCGCTGATGGAGCTGGCGCTCGAGGTGGTAGGGGCCGCTCGGTCCCTGCTCGAGGAAGGGCAGCTGCAGGTCGGTGCTCGGGACCTCCGAGAGCTCGCACTTGGCCCGCTGCGCCGCCTGCCGCAGCCGCGAGAGCGCGAGGGGCGAGGAGCGCAGGTCGAGGCCGTCGGCGTCGGTCTTCTCGAGCAGCCAGTCGACGATGCGGTTGTCGAAGTCCTCGCCGCCCAGGTAGGAGTCGCCGGTCGTCGCGATGACGTCGAAGCCCTGGCTCGGATCGACCCGCACCACCGAGACGTCGAAGGTGCCGCCGCCCATGTCGTAGACGACGATGGTGCGCTCGCGCGTCTGGCCGACGCCGTAGGCGATCGCCGCCGCGGTGGGCTCGTTGAGGATGCGGATCACGTCGAGGCCGGCGATCTGCCCCGCGTCCCGCACCGCCTGACGCTGGTTGTCGTTGAAATACGCCGGGACCGTCACGACGGCGCGATCGACCGGCTCGCCGAGCTGCTCCTCGGCGATCACCCGCATCTCCTGCAGGAGCAGCGCGGCGAGCTCCGACATCGTGTAGCTGCGGCCGCGGATCTCGGCGCGGACGTCGCCGTTCGGGCCCTCGACGAGGCGGTAGGGAAACACGCCCGCCGCGTGCTGGACCTGGGGCGAGTTCCAGGCGCGCCCGATGAGGCGCTTGCTGGCGAAGACGGTGTGCTCGGGGTTCGTGATCTGCTGGCGCACCGCGAGCTGACCGACGAGCCGGCGACCATCTTCGGTGAACGCGATCACCGAGGGCGTGGTCGGGTAGCCCGCCTTGTTCGGCAGCACCCGCGCGCGCCCGTCCTCGACGGTGGCGACGCAGCAATTCGTGGTGCCGAGATCGATCCCGATGACGCGCGGAGGCATGCGAGCAGGGAGGATGATGCCCTGCTTCGACAGGAATTGTCGATGGGACCCCGCGCTTGCTCACGGTGCTGGACCGCGACAGAAGCGGGGCGTGTGGCGGGCGATCCTCCTCGGCCTCGTGCTCCTGCCGGCGGCGGTGGCCCGGGCCGGCAACGACGACGGCGTGCTGCTCGGCAACGAGGCGGCGATGACCGGCGGCGCGGTCGGGGCGATCTCCTCGGACGCGACCGGCGCTTGGTACAACCCCGCGGCGGTCGCCGGGGCCGAGCGCGACAGCGTGGACCTGAGCGGCAGCGCGACGACGCTGCGCCTGGCCGACACCCCGACGCTCATCCGGTCGACCCTGACCGGCAACGCCGCCGACGGCGGCTACTTCGAGCTGCTCGGCATCCCGAGCGCCATCGCGCTGAGCCGGCGCATCGACCCCGAGTGGACCTTCGCGCTGGGGATCTGGGTGCCCTCGCTCACCTCGCACACCGACCGGGTGAACCTCGACGACCCGGTGCTGGGCTCGACCGCGCGCTGGCAGCTCGTACAGCAGGAGAGCACGCAGTCCTACTACGCGGGGCTGACCTTCGCGGTGGAGGTGCTGCCCACGCTGCGCCTGGGCTTCACCGCCTACGGCCTCTACCGCTCGACCACGCTCACCACCCAGTTCTTCGGCGGGATCGTGGAGGGCGAGGCCACGACGCTGATCCGCGGGCTCTCGCAGCTGAGCTCGCTGCAGAGCGCGGGGATCGAGCTCGCCGCGGGCCTGCAGTGGGAGCCGCTCCGGGGCCTGCACCTCGGCCTCTCGGTGCGCTCGCCGGGGCTGCAGCTCGGGAGCCTGTACCGCGCGACGACCACGGCGGTCTTCGCCGACGCCGACGGCCTCTTCTTCGCGCCCGAGAGCTCGGACGCGCTCGCGCCGAACTTCGGCGTGGTGACCCCGACCCGGATCCGCGTCTCGGCGGCCTACCGCTTCGAGCGGGGCTGGATCGGCGTCGACGTCGACGTGCAGCACGCGCTGCAGGTGCCGGAGCTGGCGATCGATCGCCGCTGGGTGGTGAACGGGCGGCTCGGCGGGCGCTTCTGGCCGGAGCCGAACCTGTCGATCGGGGCCGGCCTCTTCACCGACCTCAGCCCGCAGCGCCGGCCGCAGATCTTCGGGCAGACCGACGTGGACTTCCTCGGCGGGACGGTGGGGCTCGAGCTGCGCACGCCGCACTTGCTCGGCGAGGGCGAGCGGGTCGGCTCGCTGGTGTTCTCGCAGACCTTCGCGCTCCGCTACGCCGCCGGCGTCGGGACGATCGGAGGCCTGGCCTTCGACCCCTCGGTGGCGGGCGAGAACGCGGCGACGGTGACCGTCACCGGCACGCAGATCCACGAGCTCTCGCTCCACCTCGGCTCGGCGCTGATCTTCTGAGGCTCGAGCGATGCACGAGCCCGCACCGCCGATCCGCAGCCGGCGCCTGGTCCGCTGCGGGACCTGCGGGCTCTTCGTCGGTCTCTGCGGCTGCGCGGCGCTGCCGCGGATCGAGACCGAGATCGAGGTGCTCGTGGTCTTGCACCGGCTCGAGCGCTTCAAGAGCTCGAACACCGGCAAGCTCGCGGCCCGGATGCTGGCGCGGAGCGAGGTCGCGGTCGCGGGCCGAGGCGAGGCGCCCCGGTTCGTGCCCGGCAGCTACGTGCTGTTTCCCCACGCGAGCGCGGTGCCGATCGACCAGGCGACCGACCTGCGGCGGCTCGTGGTGCCCGACGGGACCTGGCCGCAGGCGGGCCGCATCGCGCGCCGCGATCCGCTCTGCGCCGGCCTGCCCGCGGTGACGCTGGTGGGCACGCGCCCGAGCCGCTATGGCCTGCGGCGGAGCGAGCGGCCGGATGCGCTCTCGACCTTCGAGGCGATCGCCGAGGCGCTCCGTGTGCTCGACGGCGACACGGCCGCCGACACGATGCACGCCGCGTTCGCGGTCTGGGTCGCGCGCAGCGAGCAGGTGCGCCACGGCGCCCACCTCGCGAGGGGCTGAATCGTCGTTCAGCCGAAGAAGACGACCGTGACGCGGTCGCCGCCCTCTTCGGTGCTGCCGGGCCGGAAGCGCCGCACCCACCGGGTCTGCTCGCGGAGGCGCGAGCGGACCGCGTCGCGGAGCGCCCCGGTCCCGACGCCGTGGACCACGAAGCCCGCCGGTTCGTTCGCGCCGACCATGCGATCGAGGAAGGTCTCGAGGAGCGGCAGCGCGTCGTCGACCCGCATCCCGCGCAGGTCCACCGAGTTGCTCGCCGACTGGACGAGGACCGGCTGCACCAGCGGCTCGCTCCGCTCCCGCCGGGTGTCGCCCTTGGGGCGCTCCTTGTCCTTGCCGCCGAGATCCTTGCTGCCGAGCCGCCGCACGCGATCGACGTCGACCCACAGCTTCACCGCGCCGCTCTGCACCCGCACCCGGCGCTTGTCGTCGGGGCCCTCGACGATCTCGACCTCGGCCGAGAGGTGCGGCACCCAGACCCGCTTGCCCGGGGCCAGCTCGGCCTCGCTCGGCGCATCCCCGGGCGCCTCGGGCGCGGCGGCGGGCAGCGCGCCCTCGACCCGCTCCTGGGCCCGCGCCACCGCGGCCCGCGCCGCCTCGACGAGGTCGTGGCCGAGCGCCGGCGCCTCACGGAGGCGCGCCCGCGCCTCCTTCACCTCGGCGCGCACGTCGCGGAGCAGGGTGAGGGTCTTCTCCGCCTCCTCGGTGAGCCGCTTGTCGCTCTGGGCGCGGAGGCGCCGGCGCTCGGCGTCGAGCGCTTCTTCCTTCTGCCGCATCGTGAGCAGCTCGTCCGCGACCTGCTTGCGCTCGCCGCTCAGGCGCCGGTGCTCGGCCTCGAGCGCCCGCACCAGCTCCTCGAAGCGCCGGGCGTCGTCGCTAAGCAGGCTCCGCGCCCGCGTCACCACCGTGTCGGGCAGGCCGAAGCGGCTCGCCACCACCAGCGCCGCGCTCGCCCCGGGCACGTCCATCCGCAGCTCGAAGGTCGGCTTGAGCGCCTGCTCGTCGAGGCCGACCGAGGCGTTCCGCATCCGCGGATCCTCGAGGGCGAGCGCCTTGAGCGCCTCGTAGTGCGTCGTCGCCGCGACCGCCGCTCCCCGCTCCACGAGCGCCTCGAGGATCGCCGCCGCGAGCGCCGCGCCCTCGGCGGGATCGGTCCCGGTCGCGACCTCGTCGAGGAGCACGAGCGCCCGCTCGCCCGAGGCCGCGAGCATGCGCGCGACGCTGGTGATGTGCGCGCTGAAGGTCGAGAGGTTCTTCGACATCGACTGCTCGTCGCCGACGTCGGAGAGCACCGGCGAGAAGAGCCCGATCTCGCAGCCCTCCTCGGCGGGCACGGGGATCCCGGCCCGGGCCATCAGCGCGAGCATGCCGAGCGACTTCAGCGCCACGGTCTTGCCGCCGGCGTTCGGGCCGCTGATCACGATCGCGTGGCCGCCGGCGAGCTCGAGGTCGTTCGGCACGACCTTCACTCCGTCGAGGACGAGCAAGGGGTGGCGAGCGCGGAGCGCGCGGATGCGCGGCGCCTCGAGCAGCGCGGGCACGGTCGCGCCCAGATCCTCGCCGAGGCGGGCGGCGGCGTGGCGGAGATCCGCCCGGTCGAGGCCGTCGAGGGCGGCGCTCGCCTCGGGGGCGCGGTCCTTCACCCGGGCGCTCAGGTCGGCGAGCACCCGCTGCTCCTCGGCCTCCATCTCGGCGATGGCGATGGTGAGGCGGTTCTGCTGCTCGACGAGCGCACGCGGCTCGATGAAGACCGTCGCGCCGCTGCCGCTCGTGGCGTGCACGATCCCCGGCAGGCGCTCGTGCGCGTCGGTGCGCACCGGCACCACGTAGCGGCCCTCGCGCAGGGTGACGAAGCGGTCCTGCACGATCGCCTCGTGCTCGAGCATGAGCGCCTCGAGCCGGGCGACGATCCGGGCGCGCAGCGTCGCGACCTCGGCGCGCAAGCGACGCAGCTCCGGGCTCGCCCGATCGGAGACCGCGCCGCCCGGCTCGATCGCGTAGGCGAGGTCTTCTTCGAGGTCGTCGAGCGTGGGATCGAGCGCGCAGGCCTCGCGGAGCAGCGGCGCGTCGGCCTTGCGGCGCGAGAGGTACAGACGCAGCGCGCGGGCCGCCCCGAGGCTCGAGCGGATCGCGTCGAGGCTCGGCCCATCGAGCGCCCCGCCCTTCTCGACCCGCAGCACCGCCGAGCGCACATCGCGGATGCCCGAGAGCGGCGGCCCATCTCCCTCGCGGCGGAGGCGCAAGAGCTCGGCGGTCTCGCCCATCGCGCGCCGTGCGCCCTCGACGGTGCCATGGAGCGCGAGCGAGGCGAGCGACGCATTCAGCGGCCCGAGGCAGCGCGCCCGCACCGCATCCACGAGGCGCGCCCACTCGAGATCGACGAGCGTCTTCTGTTCGGCCTCCAGGAGCGCTGCTTCGGTCACGCGCGGCTGTTGTGGCACGCACCCCGCCTGCCCGCGAGAGGCAGGCCTCCGCGAGGGCCGAGGGGCGCGCGAGCTCGGAGCGCCCACGATGCGACGACGACGCGCAGGACGGCCGCAGGTCATGTAGCGTGGCGACGTGGACGGACCTCGCCCGGAGCTCGCGCCCTACCTCGACGGCAGCCTCGACACGCGCTCCTTCTCGATCGACGGCAGCACGATCTTCCTGACCCGATCACCGACGTCCCGGGAGGTGGGCTTCTACGGCCAGGGACGGGACGGCGACTTCGTCCCGCCCGGCTTCGCGGCGGCGGCGGTCTTCGATCGCGTCGTGCGCGGTCTGCCCGGGCTCGTCGCGCTCGGCGACACCGGCTGCGCGGCCGAGTCCGAGGAGGCGCTCGCCCGCGCCGAGGCTGCCCTGCTCGCTGCCGCGGGCGCCTACGGGACCATCTGCCGCATGCTGGCGCCGGGCGCTCCGATGGACGCCGCCGCGCTGCTCCGGGCGCCCCGGCTCGCGGGCCGCCGCCGAAGC
>Ga0209972_10004702_pt1 | contig 10222 bp, 6 predicted proteins | sample NOAtaG_7_FD_187302 | JGI IMG/M metagenome (GOLD analysis project Ga0209972, IMG submission 187302) | Freshwater lake microbial communities from Lake Erie, under a cyanobacterial bloom - NOAA_Erie_Diel1S_2200h metaG (SPAdes) (version 2) | ecosystem: Environmental > Aquatic > Freshwater > Lake ...
CAAAAGGCTCGACGGACTGGAAGTCCGTCGTACGAAGGGGGTTAGCGAGGTGTCTTCAGATGATGAAGCGTCCGTGGCTTGCAGGTACCAGGAAGAGCCCTGCCAATTGTTCCTGGAGTACCGAATGCAAGACCTGGACCCAATACACCAAAGTGTGTTGAGGGAATGGTCCGTATATGCTCGCCACCCTATCTTTAAGAGTGTCGAAACCTGGGCCCCATAAAGTTCCTCAAAATCCTAATCGGCTTCCACTGATGCACTGAGCCACAGCAAGCGAATCCAGATAGGTTGTATTGTGCTTACCCCACGCCATACTTCCTTGGAGAGCGACCCTAGCTGTTTTTGACCTAACTCGACTCCGTGACGCGGTGGCCAGTGAGCCAGTTCCTACGGGCGAAGGAGATGAATGGAGTGGTACCTTTGGGCGAAATTGCCGCATTCCTCGATCGCAACCTGCAAGGATCGCTGTAATCTGCTGTAATCTGCTGAAACGATTCGGGTCGACTTGTCTGCCCTGTAGTGACCGGTTTTTCTTTTCGGGAGGGCTTTGGATGCGGTATCACGATTCGCTTGGGTCTGTTGGACGGCGATGCAGTTTGGCTTTCGTGCTTTTCCTGACCGGACTGGCAGCGCCCTCGTGGGGTTGGCAGGCCGATGGCACGCAGCTTCCTAAGCCGGATCCCAAGTTTGACGGGGTCATCGGTGAGAATTACCGCGACTCCAAGCCCAGTTACCCACTTCCCGTCACGGCGCGGCCCGGTAGCCCCAACGTGCTACTTATCCTCTTGGACGATGTCGGATTTGGCATGTGCTCCACCTTTGGCGGTCCTGTGACCACTCCGAATCTCGACAAGCTGGCGGCCAATGGTCTGGTCTACAATCGATTTCACACCACCGCATTGTGTAGTCCGACGCGTGGCGCCCTCCTTGCCGGTCGCAACCACCACTCGATCGCCACCGGGGTGATCATCGAAATGGGGACTGGCTACCCTGGTTACACCGGCATCATTCCTCGCAGCACGGCGTTGGTTTCCCAGATGCTGCGAGACAACGGGTATGCCACTGGGATGTTTGGCAAATGGCACAACACTCCCGAACCCGATATCAGTCCTGCAGGGCCATTTGATCGCTGGCCTACGGGATTGGGTTTTGACTACTTCTACGGATTCAATCAGGGGGAGACGCATCAGTACTATCCGGTGCTCTATCGCAACACCGTCCAGGTGCCTCAGCCTCGTCAGCCCGAGCAAGGCTACCACTTCACGGCCGACATGACCGACGAGGCGATCCGATGGACTCGCAATGTCCGAGCTGCCAATCCGAATAAGCCTTGGTTCAATTACTTCAGTACCTCGGGGGTCCATGCGCCGCATCATGCCCCCAAGGCATGGCGCGAGAAGTTCACGGGCCAGTTCGATCATGGATGGGACCGGCAGCGGGAGCTGACGCACGCCCAGCAACTGGAAATGGGGGTGATCCCGAAGGGAACGCGTCTGACCCCGCGGCCCGCCGACGTCCCGGCCTGGGAGACCCAGCCCGAGGAAGCTAGGCGCGTCTACGCGAGGCTGATGGAGAACTACGCAGCCTACATGGCCTACACCGACTACGAAGTGGGCCGACTAATCGACAGTCTGGAAGAGTCTGGGGAACTCGACAATACCCTGATCCTTTACGTCGTCGGTGACAATGGCGCCAGTGCCGAAGGCGGACTGGAAGGGACCTTCAGCGAAATCGCCAGTCTCCTGGGAGTGCAGTTGGGCCTGGATAGCACCGTTTCCAGGATCGATGAGATCGGGGAAGCCAGCAGCGAACCGCACGTGCCGGTGGGATGGGCCTGGGCAATGAACGCGCCATTTCAGTGGACCAAGCAGGTGGCCAGTCATTTCGGTGGCACGCGCAATCCGATGGTGGTGCACTGGCCCAAGGGGATCCGCGCCAAAGGCCAGCGGCGCGATCAGTTCCATCATGTGATCGATGTAGTCCCAACGATCCTGGAAGCCGCGGGCATCCCCGAACCGAAGGTTGTCAACGGTATTCCCCAGAAGCCGATCGAAGGTGTCTCGATGCTCTACTCGTTCGATGATGCCGCTGCCAAGGATCGTCGCACAACTCAATATTTTGAAATGGCGACCAACCGCGCGATCTATCACGATGGCTGGGTTGCCTGCAGTCGCTTCGGTCTGCCCTGGGTGACGGGGGGCCGCGGGGCTGAATTTGAGCAGGCACCGTGGGAACTGTATCACGTGGACGAGGATTTCAGCCAGGCGATGGATCTTGCCAAGCAGCATCCAGAAAAGCTGGAGCAGCTGAAACAACTGTTCGTCGAAGAAGCGAAGAAATATGACGTCTTTCCGCTCGACTCTCGTTTTTCAGAGCGTATGGACCCGCGGATGCGAATAGCGGGTGAGCCTAAGAGTCGCTGGACCTACTTCGGAAATGAAGTATCGCTCCCCGAAGCAATTGGTCCGCAGATTTTCCCGTCCGCTCACACCATCACAGCTCTGCTGGATGTACCAGAGGGAGGTGCTGAAGGCGTGGTGGCGTGCGCAGGTGCTTTTTCTGCAGGTTGGACGCTGTTTGTTCGGGACAACCGGCCACACTTCCACTACACCTTCTTCGAGATCGCCGACGTGACGATTCCTGGCACGATTCCGCTACCCAGCGGAAAGGTCACGCTGCGTACCCAGTTTGTCCCTACAGGCGATCCGCAGCGTAGCGGGACGCTCAAGCTATTCGTGAACGACCAGTTGGCAGGAGAAGGTGAGCTGAAGCGGACCACTTTCCGGCACGGTCTAGAACCGTTCGAAATCGGCAGGGATTCGGTGACTCCCATCTGTCCTGAGTATCGAGGCAAGGGAGCCTTCCCGTTCTCTGGTGCGGTCGAAAAGGTGACCTTTGAGCTGAACCGCTAGACGGTTCAGCTGACTCAGGGGTGTATATGTGTAGTGAATACTCTGCGGTCCCCTGGTTTTTGGGAGTCTGGAAGCTGGGAGGCATGGACCACCCAGTGGTCTGCGTCTTTCATAGTGGCCCGGTCCAGTCGAATCGGAGACGGAGGATCGATTGGCCGGAATTGACTCGCAACAACAAGGCGTTTTCATGACCGGGCGATCCGAGGACTTCGAATGTCACGCTCATAGCTGCTGTCCTTGGAAGCACGGAGTTTCGTCATTCAAAGTAGATGATTGGAGACTCTTGATGCCCAGCCGCAGCTAGATGGCCCAGGGGGAATTTCTTTTGGGCGTTCCTCCGCTACTCAGAACGATCGCAATCGACCAGGGCAAGCCAGTCCGCTTCTTCCTTGCGAGCCAGCACGCCAAGCAGCCGCATGTGATGGGATACAAGTCTTACTGGAATCAGTTCGATCAGGGAGACTCCCAACGCCGTAGCCAGCTCGTCGGCACCGCTTCCAGGCTTGTCGAGAAAACGGTCAAAGAGTTTTGCCATCATCTCGTTGGCAGGGCGGAAGGTCCTGTCCATGACAAAGATCCCATCTCTACCACCGGGACTGCGCGACCGCAATTCGTCAAATCCGTAGGCTGCATTCTTGAGGGTGGTCAGCATCTCACGCGATCGCCACACACCCTCCTTGCGGGCGGCTCTCCGAAGCCGCTCGGTCAACGCGACGCGAAGTACACGCCCCTCGCGGTCGAACGCGTGCAATTCAACGAACGGCTGATCGACGAGTTGGTGTTCGATTGCCTTGACTTTATCTTTTAAATCCTGAAGTTCCATCTGACACGCAACCTCGCGCAATATCTGATAGCCACTCATCTTGAGAAGATTCATTCGGACGGATTCGATCGATTCGCTGTGGATCTTTCGTGATGGATGATGTGAATCTGTCCGTTCGATTTGTTTTGAAATCGCCTACGTCACCTACGCTTGTCAATATTGCGAAAACTGGGATTGGGAAGCAGCGAGTGAATCAATCGTTTCAGAAGAATTAGGTCTAGGTCGTTATCGGAGGCCTCAAACGGAATGACCTTTCTTGCATTTCCATCATTGCGGGAGACCTTGCTGGGTGAGTCATCGACCATCTAGGGTTGGTTCAAATCGAATCTCCATCGTTTCACTTTCTTCAAGTCCTTGATCTAGTCGACCTGGTACGAATCTGGGTTTAGGCGGTGGATGCATCGTGAGCTAGAGCAGATGAATCGCCATCGACCTACCATCGGTAAGAGATGCTGGGCGATCCCGTTGAAAAAACCTTTCGAAGCGGACGACCAGACTGCGATTTCCTGGACATGGGAAACGGACCTCAGGAATGAATCGAGGAACGGTCGCTGGTAAATGCAAAAGGGTCCAACGCGAAAATCTGCTTGCCGATAACTCATCTCCTCCAAGTCACAGATCAGTGTTTCGTCGAGATCATGAATCAGCACCGGTTTTCAAGTCGATTCCTCCATGTTTTGTAGGACACCGGATACGCCGATAGGGTTCACGTTTTTTCGATCAAGCTGGTGGGGCGACGATGGGTCGTTCCACTTTTGCCGTTTGGTCGCCCCGCTATCGTCCTCATGGGGGTATGAAGGCGCAAAGAGCGAGCGTACCAATTTGTAGTCGATGCTACCTTCGCCATCCTATTTCCGGATCGAACCTCCTCAACTTTGCTATTACTTTCTTCAGCGACTGACTGTCTATAGAACCGATGGGAAGTCCACTTGGCTCGTGGCCGCTCTGAAATGCGGCAAGTGTCTGGTGGGCAGGGAAAGAATGGTAGTGGAACATGGAGTCGTCCACTGCGGTTGGAACCTCAGTCGGGTTCTTTCACTTCGTAGCCTGCGCGTTGGGGGCGCTGGCAGAGGCGCTGCGCTTCGGGATCATCGAGAATGGTTTGCGACGCATCGTCCCAACGAATGGGGCGCCCTACCTCGCATGCGATGTTCCCTAAATGGCAAGCGATGGCACTGGCGTGTTGGCTGATTGGATCGGAAATCGTTGGGTTCCCGGAACCCAGCAGATCGAAAAAATTCCCGATATGGTTTTGGATCGCATCCAGCTTCCCGACTCGCTCGGGCCTCTCCAAGTTGTCGTGCCGATACAAGCCAAACGCCTCTCGAGGCAGTGGCTGGCTGGTCAGTTGATCGACCGGCGTACCTTCGAGCGTACCGCGATTGACGAAGATTCGTCCTTGGGTGCCAGTGAAGAGGATGCCGTTGCGCCCCTCGTCCAGCACCTCCATCTGAACTCCGCTAGGGAATTCATAGCGCACCTGAAAATCGGTCGGTACGTTGTAGAACTGCATGGAGGGATCGGGCCACTTGGCGACCGCTTCCACTAGGTTCGGCATTTCACCGATCGCCCAGAGCGCAATGTCGATATGATGGGCCCCCCAGTCGGTCAGCTGGCCCCCGGCGTATTCTCGCCACCATCGGAAGGTGTAGTGCGATCGTTCTGGGATGTATGGGGTTTCGACCGTTTGGCCTTGCCATCGTTCCCAGTCGAAGTGTTTAGGGGCTGCTGTCACATCGAAGGGCCCACCCTGTTCGTTTTTTCCGAGGACTATATCGACTCGCTGCAATTTGCCGATTCGGCCTTGATGCACCATTTCCACCGCCAATCGAAAGCGATGGTCGCTGCGCTGCCATGATCCGACCTGGAATGTCTGGGGGAATCTTTTCCAGGTCTGCAGGATTGGCCGTCCTTCGGCGATGGTCAGTGTCAGTGGCTTTTCACAATAAAGATGCTTTCCAGCGGCCAGTGCGTCGATCGCCATCTTCGCGTGCCAGTGATCGGGTGCGCCGATCATCACGACATCGACCTCGGGTCGACTGAGCAGGTCTCGGTAGTCGAGATGGATGGTTGGGGTGCTTCCGAAACTGGCGCGCGCCTGTTCTCGGACATGGCGATCGACATCGGCGATGGCCACGACATCACCGAAGGATCGAGCGATCTGTCCGATGACTGTTCCCTGGTAGCGGCAGCCGATCAAGCCGATCCCTGCCCGTTCCGACTTCCATCGCGGTTTCGCCGACGCACGCGGCGCCGTGACCATCGTCAGGGCTGCTGCACTCAAGTGCCGGAGCCAGTCTCGTCGCGGCGTGCGCATGGAGCTACCTCATCGGATTGCGGACCAGTCATTTCGGTCAAGCTAGAGTTAAAAAAAAGATCGGCTGGCAGATGCCAACCGATCCTACGCAAAGCTTGTTGTAACAACCATTGTTCCAACGATCGATTACTCGATCGGCTGGATTTCCACATGGCGAAACTCGACTGCGTCCCCATGGCCGGCGAAGCCGAAGAAGCCTTCTGCTAGGTCCTTACCGGGGTGGGGGGAGTTGGCCATGTATTCGGTGATCGTCGACAGGTCGGTATCGAGGATTAGGGTTCCATTGAGTTCGACGCGGATCTTCGATCCTTCGACATGCACTTCCTGGATGTTCCACTGACCAACCGGGCGGTGGTACCCACGTGCTGCGGCTGCCATGCCGTAGGCGCTACCGTGGTATTGTCGAGCGTCCAGTTTGGCATACTGGCTGGCGTCATTGTCGAGCACCTGCAGTTCGCACATGCCGGTGTAGGCAGGATCCCCTTCGCCGGGATAGCGGATCGCTAGGCCGTTGTTGCCGCCCGGTGGGAGACGGAATTGGAGTCGAGCTTTGAAGTTCTTGTATTTGTCCTTGGTGAAGAGGACTCCCCCTTTGCCTTCTTTGCATCGGATGGCGCCATCGACCACTTCGTAGTTGTCGGTGGCTCCCTGCCAGCCCGCCAGCGACTTGCCGTCGAACAGTGGTTGGTAGCTGGCCTTCGATCCTTCCTTGAGGATCTGATTGGCTTCGTCGGCCCCGATTTCCCGCAGATAGATATTCCGCCAGGAGATCTCCTGACCGTGGGTTTGCAATTGGATAGGTCCCTTGGCGAACAGAGTTCCCTTGCGGTCGAAGTAGTTTTCCATGCGGGCGTGATCGACCACCATTTTGCCATTCAGCCAGACGCTGCAGCGTTCGCCGACCAGTCGGATACGGAGTTGGTTCCACTGGCCGAAAGGATTATCGGCCAGCACCAGCGGGTCTTTGCCGGCAGCACCAGGGCTGTTGTTCCAAAGGCCTCCACTTCCTTTGTCGGCGCCAAGCTTGAATTTCTCGGGATCGGTGAAATCCCAGATCTGCACCTGGGGATTGCCACGCAGGTAGATCCCGCTGTCGGCGCGGGCGACTGTCTTGTACTGGATCAGCAGTTCGAAGTCGCCATACTCAGCGTCGGTGGTGGCGTATACCCCTTCGCCGTCGTTGTAAAGGACGCCACCGTCGGTCACCTTCCAATGCTTGGCCAGATCTTCGTTCCAAGCCTTCTTCTCGTCATCGCTCTTCTTGGAAAAGTCTCGAGGGTCCAGGTGGGGGCAGCCGTGCCAGCCACCAAAGCTCTTGCCGTCAAAAATCGCCTTGAATCCCTCGGGCGGAGACTGGATCAGTATGTCTTCGGCCTGCAGCGGCAGTACTTGGGCCAAGGATGAGGCGGCTGCCAGGCCAAGTGCGGTCTGGAGCAGGAAGGAACGGCGGGGCAGGAAGAACATCGGGGGTCAAGCTCCAAAAGGAAACGGGAGGATGGTGGGAGGGCACCAGAAACGACGGGACGTTTCCGGAACGGTCAGTTTACTTGCCACGAGGGGTCGTATGCAAAGGGAGAACCGGAAGTTCCATCGGGCTAGCGGGCGCTTGGGAGGCGGCGGAAGGGCCTGAGGTTTCTCCGGGATCGACCCAGGCATCGGTGCGGAAGTGTTTTCCGTAGACGCCATAGTCGTGGAAGGCCAATCGCTTGGCCAATCGATAGGCCCAGCTTCGCTCTGGAATTTCGGTACCGGGAACGTACTGAGAGCGATGCGGTGTGATCCCTTCGAGTTCGGCCATCACCGTTTGGCGCTGCGTCGTATCGCGGGCTCCGTGCCGGCGGGCCAGCTCCTGCAGCAGATCCGGCCGCTCCAGAACAACACAGCCTCGGGTATGCTGTGCCACGGTTTCTCGAAAGTCGCGCAGGAACCGACTGTTCTGGAACTTCTCGCGCAGTGGCCGATCGTCATGAATCGTCTCGGTCGCCAACTGGATGATGGGGCATGGTTCGATATCCCCTGCGGGTCCGATGTGGTGCGTAAATCCGGTGACCGCTGGACAGAGGGCTCGGCCCTCCGCATCGTGATATGCGTCGATCACGATGATCGGTTTGTTGACGCGCGTGTCGACAACGAACTGACGGACGCGTCGCAGTTCCTCGGTGCTGAGGGCCAGTTCCGGACTGCTGTGCGGCCCGACGACTCGATAGACATGGAACCAGCAGTACATCACCCCCATGTCGATCAGCCGATCGACCCATTTGTCTTGTACCAGTGCGTCGATATTCGTTTTGCAGACGCTGGTGCAGACCCCGGTCATCACCTTATTTTCGAGGCAATTCCGAAGACCCTCCATCGTCTTGCTGAGCACCCCGTCCTTGCCTCGCCGCTGATCGCTGACGATCTCGGTCCCTTCGACGCTGATCAGCGGCGTGACGTTGCCTAGTTGGCGGAGTCTTTTGGCGGTTGCTTGGTCGATGAAGTGGCCATTGGTAAAGACCTGGAAATAGGCATCCGGATGCCGCTCGATCAGGTCCAGCAGTTCTTTATGCAGAAACGGTTCGCCCCCCAGGATGCCGAAGAAGGCGTTCCCCATTTCCTTCGCTTGTCGGATGGTGCGGTCGGCTGTTTCCAGGTCGATCTTCGTCTGCTTGGCCGCGACATCCACCCAGCAACCTTGGCATCGCAGGTTGCAGGTATTGAGGATCGAGATGTAGAGGAAGGGAGGAAAAAACTCCCCTCGTCGGAGTCTCGCTTTGTGCTTCTGGACGCTGCGCATCCCCTTCCAACCGGCCAGCCAAGTCAGCTTCCAAAGCAGCCGCTTGTCGGTCTCCAGCAGCAGCCGTTTGGCCATTCGCAGATACATCGATGCGCTTCCCTGTTTGCGTCCAGCCGAAGCCCCAAGTGGGGCCGACATCCTCCTATTTTAGCCGAGCACCTGCCCTAGCGACAGTAATTCCTCGCGAAGGATCGGGTAGGGAAGATCGGGAATCTTCGTCTTGTTTTTTTCCGCAAGATGGATCGCCGCCGCAGCGCTTTGGCCCAGCACCATGAAGACCGGTTCCATGCGGATCGATCCATAGGCGATGTGCGTGGCGCTCAGAGCGACCGGCACCAGTAGATTTTCGCACTGACCGGATTTGGGGAGCAGGCAGCGGTAGCTGATTGGATAGGGGGGGAATCCACCGACCTGCACATCCCCTTCATTTCGCACGATGCCCTGCGGATCGACGTAACGCTGGACGTTGTGGGAGTCCATCGTGTAGGCGGCCATCCCGACGCTGTCTTCCACCCTTTCCTTGCCGCGGCAGTTCGCTTCGGTCATCCGATATCGACCCACCATGCGGCGGGCCTCGCGGACGTAAAGCTGCGGCGACCACCCACGATCCGACTGGAATTCATCCTGGCACAGTCCCCACTGAGCCGCCTGCCGGCGCAGCTTTTGGGGAACGCGAGGGTGATGCACCATCGTCCAGCAGAGTCCCTGCTGGTAATGGAGGTGTTCCAGATAGAGAGTCGCCCGCTGCTCATACGATGCCTCTGGCCACCGGTCGCTTAGCCCGATCGCATCGGTGGAAAATCCGGTGTTGTTGTTCGTATCGGTTTTGCGATTCGGCATCGGAAGGCTATGCCACGGCAGGATGGGCAAACCTCGTTCGCACTGCCTGAGCAGCAGTTCATAGTCTTCTGGGTTGTAGTCAGGTGGTGCCGGAAAGGGGATCTGGTTGGTGGGATCATCGGTCAGGCACATCCGCAGGCAGTAGGCTTGAACGTGCTGGTCCCCATTGCCATCGGGGCCAGGAGTTTTTTCCGGCGAGATCCATCGCAGCAGGCCGCTCTTTGGGTCCCCCGGCACTCGATAGCCGCTGATCCCTTCCAGGAACTGGTGCTTGGTGGCCTGGGCTACCTGGAGTCCATTGAGCGACTCACCGTACTCGCTGTTGGCTTCCCGGCCGATGCGGGATTCAACGCCCGCCAGGGCCATCAGGTCCCCTTCGTAGGTCGCATCGATCCAGGCATTCGCTTCGACCCAGTACCCTGCCTCCATCCGGACTTGCCGAAGATGTCCAGCCTCCTTCTTGGGAGCGGCGGTTCGATCGATGGGGGCATGCAGTCGGACTTCGACGCGGGCTTCGTCCAGCCACTTACGGAAAACGCCGGCCGCCACATGCG
>Ga0209972_10004709_pt1 | contig 10217 bp, 6 predicted proteins | sample NOAtaG_7_FD_187302 | JGI IMG/M metagenome (GOLD analysis project Ga0209972, IMG submission 187302) | Freshwater lake microbial communities from Lake Erie, under a cyanobacterial bloom - NOAA_Erie_Diel1S_2200h metaG (SPAdes) (version 2) | ecosystem: Environmental > Aquatic > Freshwater > Lake ...
CGGGCAGGCTCGTTCGTGCAAAATTGTATGAGTCATCCAGTGATCCTACAAAAATGTTGTCAACTGAAGATGTCTTTGCAGGAGCGAAGGGGCGGCTGAACTGTTGATATGTATAGGGTTAACGGGTTGTCGTGGTCTTTGATGCGCTTCTTCAAGCCTGTGGCATTGTAGTTGCAAATACAATGTGTGCGAAACAGAGTTTAGGTAGTCATCTAGTCAGATGGCAAGTCAGGTAGCGACGTCAATCTGTACAAGGCACATTCAATCTTGAAAGTGGAGTGGAGAGCGTCGGCGCAGTTCGTCAGGTCGGAGGAAGTGGTTTAGATGGAGATCAATCTGGCAAAAATCGAAAATCACATCGACTACAAGCTGCGTCTGGCCGAAGAGGGTGAGAATCGGGAAGAGCGGCTCGGGGCGATAAGGCGGTTTGTTGGAATTGAGAACAACCGGCTGCACCTGCGCCACCGTCACGGAATTGACGGGCCGCAGATCGTTGCCGCGCGGAGTCTGATCGTCGACCGTTTGATCCAGCACCTCGCGGAGACAGTGCTGCGGGAGAATCCCGGCATCGAGCCGGGCGGCGACGCGCAGGGTCGTGAGGGCTCGCTGGCCATCGTGGCGCTGGGCGGATACGGGAGACGCGAGCTCTCGCCCTTGTCGGATATCGATATTCTCTTTCTCTATCCGGAGAAGGCGCACCTCGCCGCGATGAAGCGGTTGAACGAGGCGCTGCTCTACCTGCTCTGGGACACCGGTTTCACGGTTGGCCACAGTGTCCGTTCACTGGCGGAGTGCCTGGCGATGGCGCAGGAGGATCGGGTCTCGCGCCATTCACTGATCGATGCGCGGCTGGTCTGGGGCAGTGAGAGCCTTTTGCGGACCCTTGAGAAGCGCCTCGACCGGGAGGTCTTCGAGAAGAATCCGGTCGGTTGTCTGACCGAGTTGATAGAGGACCGGACGGAGCGGTACCGCGCCCACGGCGGGGTGGTCTGCCTGCAGGAGCCCAATCTGAAGGAGACAGCGGGTGGTCTGCGCGATCTGCAGACGCTCAGCTGGGCGGGCCGGATCGGCGAGGGGAGTCGCGGGCTGGGCGGGCTGGTCGAGGCTGGATTGATCAGCGAGGCCGATCGACGGGAGATGCGCGGAGCCTATGATTTTACCCTCCGGATTCGGAATGAGCTCCATTTTCAGACGGGTCGGCACACGGATGTGCTCTCACTCGGGCTGCAGCAGCAGGTGGCGCCCCGCTTTGGTTACGAGGACACGCCCCACTCGCAGGCCTCGGAGCTCTTTATGCGCGACTACTACCTGCGCGCGCGCCGCCTCAATGCCTTGACGACCTGGCATCTCGATCAGCTGGTCAACCGCCACGAGAAGCGTCGCTGGTTCAAGCGGCGCCGGATTGAACCGGCGGTGGGTGGATTTGTGATGCGCGACGGGGTTCTCGACCTCGACGAGCGCGCCGGCGGGCTCGATAGCGCGCGGGCGATGCTGGCCTTCGGTTATGCCCAGGCGACCGGTTCGGGGCTGAGTCCGGCGTTGCAGGCCGCGGTGAGGGGGCTGCTTGAAGGCGATGTCGCGCCGCGTGAGGCCGATCAGGACGCGACGCGGGTTGAGGTTCGCCAGGCGCTGTTGCGGATCATGGGGGCGACTGGGAAGGTCGCGCGGGGGTTGCGGCTGATGCACAACCTCGATTTTCTGGGGAGGGTGCTGCCGGAGTTTGGGCGGGTGACCTGTCTGGTCCAGCACGACCTCTACCATCGTTACACGGTCGATGAGCATACGCTCCGCGCCCTCGAAGTGCTCGACGAGCTTGCCGAGTCACGGGGGAAGTCGACGGAGCGCTACCGTGAACTCTACCGGACGGTGGGTGACCCGCTCGTTCTGCACCTGGGTCTGCTCTTTCACGACATCGGGAAGGGGCTCGGCGGCGGGCATACCGAGAAGGGCGTGCGGATCACCGAAGCGTTCTGTGAGCGATGGCAGCTTGACGCGTCGCGTGCCGCCGGGGTGGTCTTCCTGGTCCGTCAGCATCTGGCGATGTCCCACATTTCGCAGCGGCGGGATCTCTCGGATGAGAAGGTCATTCGCGATTTTGCCGCAGTGGTCGGGACGATCGAACGGCTCAATCTGCTGACGCTCCTGACCTATGCCGACATCAACGCGGTTGGGCCCGGTGTCTGGAGTGAGTGGAAGGATTCGCTGCTCTGGGAACTCTACCAGCGGACGAAGGATGTGCTGGCGCCGGGGGAGGAGTCGGCCCGGGCCCGCGAATCATTGATCAAACTGCTTGCCAAGTCCCTCGTTTGTGAGATGGATGAGGACGAGGTGCGGCGCCACTTCGACCTGTTGCCGGCCGATTATGGTCGATACACGGCCCCGGCGACGATCATCGAGCATCTGCGGCTGATCAAGCGGCTCAACGCCCAGGCGGTCCGGACGAGCTGGAAGGTCGATCTCCCGACGCGCTGCACGGATCTCCATCTGAGCGCTCCCAACCGGCGGGGGCTTCTCGCCGGAGTGACCGGCGCCTTGACGGCGCAGGGGGTCAACATTCTGAGCGTCCATCTCAATACGCGGGCGGATGGCGTCGCGATCGATTCGTTCAAGGTGCGCGACACGGCCGGCGAACCGATTGCCGATCCGGCCCGCTGGCAGCAGATCGATTTTGCGATCACCCGCGCCCTGAATGGTGAATGGGACGTCGCGACGGCGGTCGACCGCCGCCTGCGTTCCCAGAACAGTTCACGGTTTCGGAAACGTCGCCACCAGATCTCGACTCCGGTCAGCTTCAACTGGGATCAGGAGTCGTCCGAGAAGAGCACGATTCTCGAGGTGCGGGTCAGCGATCGGCTGGGCCTCGCCTACCGTATCTCGAGCACGCTGGCCAGCCTGGGGCTGGACATCGTCTTTGCCAAGGTGGCGACTGAGAAGCATCTGGCGCTCGATATTTTTTACGTTGTCAATGATGCCGGTGAAAAGCTGGCCGATCAATCGTTGCCCCAGATCGAGCAGGCGCTGCAGGAGGCGCTGCGCGATCATGGTGCGGAAGCGGTATAACACTGCGAATATATTTCGTATCTAACCTAACTAGAGGATACCCAATCATGTCTAAGGAGAGGATTATTGGTCACGGGGTAAGCGTTCTGTCAACAGCGATGCTCGCCGTTCTTCCAGCGGCGGCCCAGACGGTTGAAGAGCGTTTGGCAACGGCGGAGGCAGCCATCGGCAATGCGCAGACGGCTGGCGACAATGCCTGGATGCTGGTCTGCTCAGCGCTGGTGCTGATGATGACAGGGCCGGGGCTGGCGCTCTTCTACGGCGGACTGGTGCGTCGGAAGAATGTCCTGGCGACGATGATGCAGAGTTTCATCATGATGGCAGTCATGACGGTTCTCTGGGCGCTCATCGGCTACAGCCTCTCCTTTGCCAAAGGGAGCCCGTTCATTGGTGGTCTCGACTACCTCTTTCTGAAAGGGGTGGGAACCGCGCCTTCCGGATACGCCGCAACGATTCCGCATCTGACCTTCATGGTCTTCCAGCTGATGTTTGCGATCATCACCCCGGCGTTGATCACGGGAGCTTTTGCCGAGCGGATGAAGTTTTCGGCGATGTTGCTCTTCTGCACGCTCTGGGCCGTCGTCGTCTACTTCCCGCTCGCCCACATGGTCTGGGGTGATGGTGGATATCTCAACGCCTTCCTCGGTGGAAAGATTCCGGCGCTCGATTTCGCGGGCGGCACGGTGGTCCACATCTCGTCAGGATTCTCGGCCCTCGTCTGCGCCATCTATCTTGGCAAGCGCCTTGGTTATCCGAAGATGCAGATGATGCCGCACAACCTGGTGCTGAGCGTCATCGGAGCCTGTCTGCTCTGGGTGGGCTGGTTCGGTTTCAATGCTGGCAGCGCCGTCGCGGCTGGCGGTCTGGCTTCGAACGCTTTTGTGACGACCCATTTCGGAGCGGCGTCCGCAGCGCTCGGCTGGTTGCTGATCGAGTGGATCAGGCTTGGCAAGCCGACGGTGCTGGGCGGCATCTCGGGGGCGGTGGCCGGGCTGGTCGGCATTACCCCGGCGGCCGGGTTTGTGACGCCGATGTCGGCGCTGCTGATTGGCTTCATTGCCGGCGTGGTCTGCTTTGTCGCGGTGACCGAGCTCAAGAAGCGGCTTGGTTATGACGATTCGCTCGACGCCTTTGGCGTTCACGGCGTGGGCGGTTTCACCGGCGCGATTCTGACCGGCGTCTTTGCGAACAGCGCCGTCAACACGGTCTTCAAGGACGAGGCCGGCAACGCGCTGCCGAGCGGGCTGCTCGAGGGCAACGGGAAACAGGTGCTCAATCAGTTGCTGGCGGCGCTGATTGCGATTGTTCTTGGAATGGTCGCGTCCTGGATCATTCTGAAGGTGGTCGATCTCCTCGTTGGGGTGCGGGTCAGTGGCGAGAATGAGACCCTCGGACTCGATGTCTCCCAGCACGGTGAAGAGGGATACAACCTCGACTTCGACTATGTCTCCTCGGCGACGTTGTCCGTACCGTCAAATGGTTCGTCGGTCAGCGCGGCCGCTAACATTGTCCACGAGTAGGTGCGTGTGGTGAGCATCAACTGAACCAATTTCAAGGAGAGATCATGAAGAAGATTGAAGCAATCATTCGCCCACATCTGCTGGAAGGGGTCAAGGATTCACTCCAGGCCCTCGGTGTCCAGGGGATGACGATTAGTGAGGTCAAGGGGTTCGGTCGACAGAAAGGGCATACCGAAGTCTACCGGGGCAGTGAATACAAGGTCGAGTTCGTGCCCAAGGTCAAGGTTGAGGTCGTCGTCGATGATGAGATTGTCGAGGGCGTCGTCGAGTCGATCGTCAAGACCGCCCGGACTGGCAAATTTGGCGATGGAAAGATCTTTGTTCTGCCCGTCGAGGAGGCGATCCGCATCCGGACTGGGGAGCATGGCTTGAACGCAGTGTAGGAATCGACTGACCCAACCATAAATTTGGGATGCTCAATCCTCAGCATCTCAAATTTGTGGCCGGGTTAGGAAGGGCAAAGGGGGAAGACCATACCAGCGATGCTGGCACATCGCCGAGTCTCCCCCCTCTCGTGAACCACGACAGGCAACTGGACATCACCCGTGTGGATCGTCAGTGAGTGTATAACGCGGCTTTGAGACCATTCAAGCCGTGGCGCCGCCTGACAGATCCCTCCGGGTATCAAGACTGGAGGCAGCAGAGATGTTGAGATCGAACAGATTTAATTTGAGCGGAGTGTTGGAGGGGCGGAAATTTGGGATGAGTCACGTCGGGCGACTGGCGGGGATGCTGATCTTGATCGCGGCGGTCGGCCTGACAGGGCGCGCGCAGGTCTCGCCGTCATCAACGGTCGAGGTCGGCCGGTCGGTGGCGGTCGGAAACGCCGGAACGAAGCCGGTCACCCTGACCGATGCCGAGGTGGCGCGACTGGTCACGGTGCTCGAGGAGCGGATTCGCCTTCTCGAGGATCGACTGGCTAAGCTGACGGGGGCCGCCCCAGCTTCAGCTGCCGCTCCGACGGCCGTTGCCGCTATGCCGGCGGCGATCGAAAAGCTGGAGAAAGAGGTCACGGTCCTCCAGGAGGAGGCCAAGCAGACCAACCAGTTCATCAAGTTTCTGAAGGATGTCGAGGTGACCGGGATCGTTGACGGCTATTACAGCTTCAACAGCAACCAGGTCGATATGTTCACCCAGGGCCGGGCCTTCGACGTGCGCCACAATTCGTTCAGTCTCCAGATGGCGCGGATCGGTCTCAACAAAGCGGCGACGACCGACAGTCCGCTCGGCTTCCGGCTCGACGTTGGACTTGGCGAGACGGTCGACCGGATCATCTCGGTCAGCGACTACCAGCGGAATGAGGCGACCAAGCATCTTCTGCAGGCCTATGTCAGCTATGTCGCGCCCATCGGGAAGGGGCTGACGATCGACTTTGGAAAGATGTACACCCCGATTGGCGCCGAGGTGATCGACACCAAGGACAATTTCAACTATTCGCGGGGTTTCCTGTTTACATACGGTCCCTACTATCACATGGGAATGCGGGCTAAGTATGCCGTCAACGACAAGGTGGCGGTGACCGGTTTTCTCTTTGACGGTTGGGACAACATGTTTGAGAACAACCGCAACAAGCTGGCGGGCAAGACGACAGGCGTCCAGCTGAGCCTGACGCCGACGAAGAAGTTCGCGCTGACCCAGACCTACCTTGGCGGTCCGGAAGCGCCGTTGGCCAACGTGCCGGCCGTTTCGAATCGCGACAACTGGCGGCACATCGCGGACACGGTGGCGAGTTATGTCGTCAATGACAAGTTGACCCTGCTTGGAAACTTTGTCGCGGGGTCGGATGGAGACAATGACGGCAACCGGGGGAATTGGAAGGGCATCTCGGCGCTCTTCAGGTATTCATTCAACAACCGCTTCGCCTTTTCGCCGCGCTTTGAGGTTCTCGATGATCCCCAGGGGCTCCGCACCGGCGTAGCGCAGACCCTGAAGGGGCTGACGCTGACCCAGGAGGTGAAGCTGGTCAACAATCTCCTGACGCGTTTCGAGTTCCGTCGCGATCTCTCGAACAAGAGTTTCTTCACCAATGCCGATGGCGGGTCGCTGAAAAATCAGAACACCTTCATCATTGGAATCAGTTATTCGATCTCGAGCCGTGAACAGTAAGACGGCCGGATCAAACGAGTTACTTCCGTAGCTGGTGCTTAGTTGATGGACTACTGCGCGGTGAGTCTCCGGACTCACCGCAATTTTTTGTCTGGACGGGAGGCTGGTCGGGCATCGATTGGTGGAGCGTGAATTCCCGGGTCGGTCGCCCGTGAGGAGGGACGCATCCAAAACGGCTCGCTCGGCGGCTCAGAGTTCCGGTCATTGGGGATGCCATTTGGGTGGGCGATGGCCATTGTTGACCGGACAGCAAGGGGTAATCTCTCTGCTTGTCTTGCCCCGCTCGGTTGTCTTGGCGGTCCCACCGGTCCCACTGGCTCTGATCTGGTAAAAAGCCACTTTTCAAAAGCCCGGGGAGGGAAGGCGCGGGACCAGCGGGCCATTGGCAAATTGGTCGGGTCTGTCGCACAATGTCGAGCATGATCAACGATGAGCAGAGAAGTCGGGCCCGCGGTCGTCTGGAGGAGATTCCCCGGCTCGACCTGAGCCATGCGCCGACGCCGATCGAGGAGTTGCCGCGTTTGCGGGCGGCGCTCGGCGGCGGGCCGCGAATTCTGATCAAGCGTGACGACTATCTTGGCCCGGGTTTTGGCGGAAATAAGGTCCGGAAGCTGGAGTATCTGCTCGCGGCCGCGAAGCGGGATGGCGCCGAGGTGGTCATCACCTGCGGCGGGGTGAAGTCGAACCATGCCCGGGTGACCGCCGCGCTCTGTGCGCGGGTGGGGCTGGAGTGTGCGCTGGTTCTCAATCCGGCGGCAGTGTCATATGCGGGAAGCGCGCCGGCGAGTCTCCACGTTGACCGTCTCTATGGAGCCAAAGTCCATCTGATCGGCAGTCGACCGGAGCGTGAGCCGATGATGGAGTCACTGGCCGCCCGGTATCGGCAGGAGGGGCGCCGGGTCGCGGTGATTCCGCTTGGCGCATCGGTGCCGGAAGGCGCACTGGGACTGGTCCGGGCGGCGGCGGAGGTTGAGGAGCAGCTCGCGCAGCGGCAGGTTCGCGTCGATCTGCTCTTCCATTGCAGTTCATCCGGTGGGACGCAGGCCGGGCTGGTGGTCGGACGGGAGATCTTCCCGGGGCTGGCCGACGCCGTGATTGGCATCAGTCCCGATGGGACGTCCGCAGAGATCACCGCGACCGTCGCCGGCATCGCCAGCGGAGTGGCCCGCTTGCTTGGCGTCGAGACCGCGGTGCAGGGCGCGCAGATCAACGTCGACGATCGATATCGCGGTGATGGGTACGGCATCCCGAGCCCCGCCGGCGAGGAGGCCCTCGCGCTGGTCGCCCGCACAGAGGGCGTCCTGCTCGACCCGGTCTACAGTGCCAAGGCGATGGCCGGGCTGATCGACCAGATTCGGCGTGGGCAGATTGGCGACGACCAGACCGTCCTTTTTTGGCACACCGGTGGCCAGCTCGCCCTCTTCTATGTTCCGGAGGGCGCGGCCTAGATGCGGAACTATCTGATCAAGGCCGATCCCTCCAGACGTTCGCTGGTCGACTATCGCGAGGCGCTCAATGACGAGCAGCGGGCGGTGGTCATGGCCGGCAGCGGACCCATGCTGGTCATTGCCGGGGCGGGGTCAGGCAAGACGCGGACGGTCACCTACCGGGTGGCGCGGCTCATCGAGGCCGGGGTTCCGCCGGCACGGATCATGCTGGTCACCTTTACGAACCGCGCGGCCCGGGAGATGCTGCAACGCGTCGAAGCCCTCGTCAAGGCCGATGTGCGGCGGATCCAGGGAGGCACCTTCCACGCCATCGGCAACCGGCTGCTGCGCCGCCACGCGACGAGCCTCGGCTACGGGCCCAACTTTACGATTCTCGATGCCGAGGACGCGACCGACCTGATCGATCTCTGCATCGATGAAGCGGCCATCGACACCAAAGCCCGCCGATTTCCAAAGGGTGAGGTGTTGCGTGAAATGTTCAGTTATGCCACCAACACCGATACCCCGCTCGAGCAGATCATTGCTGACAAGTATCCGCACTTCGAACTTTTGACCGCCCAGATCGGCCGCGTCGATCGCCTCTACCAGACCCGCAAGCAGGAGCGTAATGCGATGGATTACGACGACCTGCTCGTCAACTGGAAGCGTCTGCTGCGTGAGAAGCCGGAGATCGCGGCCATCTACCAGGACCAGTTTCAGCATATTCTGGTCGATGAGTATCAGGATACCAACACCCTCCAGGCCGAGATCGTCGATCTCCTTGCGGCGCGCCATCGCGGATTGATGGTCGTCGGGGATGACGCGCAGAGCATCTTTGGCTGGCGTGGGGCGAGCTTTGCCAACATCTACCAGTTCCAGGAAAGGTATCCGGAAGCCCAGCTCTACCGGCTCGAGTCCAACTATCGTTCGACGCCGGAGATCCTCATGCTCGCCAACGCCTCGATCTCCCACAACCGGCGCCAGTTTCCCAAAAATCTCCAGGCACAGCGTCCGAGCCGCGGTTTTGTGCCAGCCCTCATTCCGGCGCGCGATGCCGATCAGCAGGCAGCCTTTGTGGCGGCGCGAATCCTCGAACTGCGCGATGAGGGGGTTCCGCTGCGCGAGATGGCCGTGCTCTACCGCGCCCATTATCACGCCCTCGAACTGCAGCTCGAGCTGACCCGCCGTGGTATCCCCTATGAGGTTCGTTCCGGGGTCCGTTTCTTCGAACAGGCGCACATCAAGGACGTCGTCTCGTACCTGCGGTTGCTGGTCAATCCGCGCGATGAGCTGGCCTGGAAGCGGGTGATCAGGCTGATTCCGCGGATTGGCCAGGCGACGACCAGTCGGATCTGGGAGAGGCTGGCGGTGGCCGAAGCGCCACTCGCCCTGATTCGAACAGAGGATTTCATCACCACTCTGCCGCGGGCGGCGACCGCCGGGTGGCGTGAGTTTGCGGCGCTGATCGAGGCGCTGACCGCCCCGGAGACGGTCGATTCACCGGCCCGCCAGATCGAGTTGATTCTTGCTCATGGCTACCGCGACCTTCTCGAAGCGACCTTCGAGAACGCCGAGGCCCGTGAGGAGGATCTGCGCCAGTTGGCCAATTTTGCGCTGCGCTTCGAGACGACCGAGGCCTTTCTCAGTGAGCTGGCCCTCGTCAATACCGAGCGATTCTCGCCGCCCGGCGCGATCTCCGCCGAGGATGTGGTCATGGGCGGGGAGGAGGATGAACGGATGGTCCTCTCGTCGATTCACCAGGCGAAAGGGCTCGAATGGCGAATCGTCTTCATGCTCTGGGTGGCCGATGGCCGCCTGCCAGCGGCGCGCAGTCTTCGTGAGCCGGAGGGGGAGGAGGAAGAGCGCCGACTCTTCTACGTCGCCCTGACCCGCGCCCAGGACGAGCTCTACGTCTGCTACCCGATGATCGAAGAGGATCGGTCGCGTCAGACGATCCTCCATCGCCCCTCACGTTTCGTCACCGAGACGCCGCGGACCCTCTTCGAGATCTGGAATCTCGAAGAGGAGTCGCCCAGCCTCGGTGAGCTCGAGGCGGGCGACCCGGATGAGCCAAAGCTCATCAATTAAGACAATGGGTAAGCCA
>Ga0209972_10004712_pt1 | contig 10215 bp, 12 predicted proteins | sample NOAtaG_7_FD_187302 | JGI IMG/M metagenome (GOLD analysis project Ga0209972, IMG submission 187302) | Freshwater lake microbial communities from Lake Erie, under a cyanobacterial bloom - NOAA_Erie_Diel1S_2200h metaG (SPAdes) (version 2) | ecosystem: Environmental > Aquatic > Freshwater > Lake ...
GCCCCAGCACGTTACCCCGATGAACGGGATTAACTCAATAGACGAACAAATAGCTCACAATATGCAGAACGCAAAAGCAACACCGCAGCCAGCGGCACAGTCAAACGACCGACAAGTCAAAGTCGTGGAAGCCGTAAACCAGCTTATCCAGCACGACCCCGCTTTCCCGGAAAACATCGCAAAGTTGGCAGAACTGGCCAAGCGCAACCCGACCATTTACAATATGGCGGTACAATATCTGAAAACCCTCTAAAGACTGAAAACATGAGCGTAGCAAGTGCAGCCATATTAGCAAGCGCCATCAGGCCCAAAGAAAGCGGAGGCGGCTCCAGCGGAAAGGAAACAATAGGGGAGAGCATAGCCAAGCGACCCATCCAGTGGTTAATCGTGGGCGCGGCGGTGGCCTACGTAGCCTCAAAAGCGCTCAAGGGCGTAGTAAAGACCGGCGGAGAAACCAGAACCGAGGGAGCGGAAACCGGAAGCGAAAATAACCCCTTCGCTTTCAACAATTTCCTGGACTGGTCAAAAGTGCCGGCAAACACAAAAATACTGACCTATCAGGAGGCACTCGCGCGCGCCCGCCAGATATATAACGCCCTCGACGTAGTGGCCTACGAAAATGAGGATATAGTGGTAGGGGTATTCACTTCGATACCCTCAAAAATTCAGGTGGCCCAGGTCGCTAAAGCATTTGCGGACAATTTCGGAAAGGACATACTGACGTATATCAAGGACGGAAACAAAACGTTCAATTTTTGGACGTCCGGCCTATCTGCAGAGAATTATCAGCGCGTAATTGACAACGTAGCGCGCAAACCGAAGTACTAACCAATCCCAAAAAAATCGTCATGGCAAAAAAACGGAGTATGATCGCAAAACTCTATCAGCCCAAAAATCTGATTACCGCCGCGCTCGTGGGCGCCGGCGTGTATTATGCTTTTAAGTGGGGCAAAAAGAAAGTTACCGAAACCCCGGCGGAGTCGTTCGACGAGGCAAGCGCACGGATTAAGCGCGAGCAAAAGCAAACCGCCGCTATCAAAAAAACCGAAAATGAGAAACGAAGAGCAGCCACGGCCGCCAGCGACATACAATCTCCTAATTCTTATAAGGGTAAGGTTGGAGAAATTCAAACTATTCTTGGAGTCGCTGTTGATGGTATCGCGGGACAGCAAACACAAACCGCCTACGCACGGAGATTCGGACTCGACCGAGGTCAAATAGCTCCGATGACAGTCCAGTATTACCTGGACAAGGCTAAAGCGGATCAAGTTACATTCGGACTGTAAAAAGACTGTAAAAAACAAAAAACATGAGAACTACAACAGAGTCCTTGTATATCGGAAAGTCGCAAGTGATTGAGGGCGGCGGATGTTACGGTATTGCATTTTTCCGTCCGACCACTTCAAACCCCGTCTGGGTTAATGGTATCCCGATCGAAGCGGGGCAAACCTTGTCTATCTCTCAGAATGTCGGCGACGAGGATCACTCTCGGTACGACGTGGTTTTCCGGACGGGAGCCGCCACGGATGAGCTCTACATTACAAAGGTAATGCCCCTGAGAGGGCAGCAATAAAGACTCCTATAAAGCATGGCAGACCACAGAAAAATATTAGAGCACGTCAAGAGCCACGAAGGAGGCTACTCGGCCGACCCCGTGGACAACGCCTCAAACGACCCCAGCCCGATCGTAGGCCTGGATAAGCGATACCCCTCGCTCCCGGTGCATACATACCGAGGCGTAACCTGGCGAACGTGGAAAAACTACTCCGCAAAAAAAGGTATGGCGGTAAGTGCTGACAAATTTGTCGGTATGTCGCTGGCGACGTGGGAGGATCTGCTAAAGACCTTGTACTGGGACTCCATACTCGGAGACCAGATAAAGAGCCAAGGGGCCGCCGAAATGATCTTTGAGGCAGTCTGGGGAGGAGGATCTCGCCGGTTTAATATTGACCTGCAGAACTATTTGAACGCGCGCGGAAAGTTCAACCTCGAGCCGGACGGAGCCGTAGGGCCCAAAACAGTCGCGGCGTTAAACCAGTACACGCGCTCAAAGAATAACGAGGAAGACCTTATTTTGCACATGGCAAACAAGCGCCTCGAGTATCTTCAAGGGCTTAACGACTGGTGGAAGTACCGCGCCGGATGGTCGCGCCGCCTCGTGGAACTAAAAGACCGAGCGCTCTCGTACCTCAATATCATAAAAAAAGACCCGAAAGTTTCGGGCCTTGGACTTCTGGCGGGAGCCGCTGCAGTGTGGTATCTTTTCAGGGATTAAAACGAAACTAAAACATAGCTCAAAACATAGCCTCCTGGGTAAATAGCGAGAGCTGGCTGTTTGCCTCCTCCGGCTCATAAGACGCCCCCATAACTGGAACTCCAGCGGCGGCGTCTTTTTCTTTTTGTGTCTTCTCCGGCCCATCAAAAATTGCCATCTCGGTATGTTCTGCAAAACGTCCCTGCTGGTATGCTATGCCGTTCTCTACCCGGATAACTACGTCGCAGTTGTGCGCGAACTCCTGAGAGCCCCTAAACTGTCCGCTCTTTGTCGCTTGCTGGATCGTAATAAAGGCCGTACCCGGGTTTTCCGCTTTAATGTCTTCCACGTCCTCCGGCGTAATCTTAATGAAGTTTACGGAGTCAATAAAGACAAATTTGTAATTACCGGCGTTCACGGCGGCCTTAATTTGCTCGAAGTCGCGGAAGTTAGCGAAGTCCAGGTTATTGTTATCCATAGCGAACTCGGCTACCTTTTTTTGCAGCGTCTTGGAAAATCCCTCCTCGGAAGCTACGTAAAGCACGCGCCCGAAATTCTCGCTTAGGTACTTCGCCCACTTAACCGAGAGTATTGATTTTCCTTGTTTAGGGCGCCCGTAAATCATAGCGTGGAACTTGACCGACGGACGGCCGACAAAAGCAAGCCACTCGCCCGTAAATGGAACCTCGTCGTACTTATAGCGGAGTAGTTGCCCGGCGGACATAATACCGCCGTCCGTGCCAGAAAGCCCGTCCGTGGAAGCGGATCCGCCCTGAGCCCTCGGGGTAAATATCTCCTCGATAATAGTCCGCTTGTCCTCTACCTTGACCTCCGACCCGGCCCCGATAGCGTACCCAACGGCCGCCCCGACGAGCGCCGCAGTACTATCCCCGAAATAGTAACGAGCCAGGGCTCCCAGCGCCACGGCGTAGGTATATTTTGGCGGCACTACCACTGAGAAGGCCTTACCGATTAACTCCTTGTTGTTTTCCATAATGACAATAGTCGCAATTATTTACCGGATACCCAGGAAAGGAACCGCTGCCATAGCGTCGTATCCACCGAATTGATCTGCGCGCTGGTAGCCGCGAATTGCTGGCTGATTATTTGCGCTTCCGCGGGTGCGGATCTTTCAAGCGGGGTAGAGGAGGCCGGAGCCATACCGTCGCCAGAGAAATCCGCGTCAGCAGAAGGCACAGAAACAGGCTCCAGGTCGTTCGGGTTGATTACGTCCACTACTTCGCACTGCCCCGGATACGTCTGCTCCAGGCCCATGTAAACGGCCGTCAGAAGTAGATCCTGAGCGGTTTGAGTTTCATAGGCCGCAACCGGGAGCTTAACGTCGTACCGTACCGGATTGAAGTCCGCCACAGACGAACGATTAACCGGAGCCTTGCCGGTTTCATAGTTTGAGACCGAGGTGTAAACGTCGGTTGCAATTTGCGCCGGTATCAGCCCGCCCTGCGTTTTAAAGAGCCGGGCCAGCCCCTCCGAGATAACCACAACCGAGCCCGGAGGAACCTGTAAACCGGAGTTCAAGTTAACCGGAGCGTTGATTTTAATTGCTTTCATGTTGTCTTATTTATGTTGAATGATGATGAGTGTAAAACCCTACGCCAGCAACCCAAGCGTTTGAAGCGCCGTAACAATTTGCCCGATCGTGTAACCCCCAAAAGTGGAGTCGTCCTTAACAGCCTGTCCGGAGCCATGTACCGCAGTGGCGGAGGCGACGGCCGTAGTAGGTTGAACTATCGGCGTATCCCCGTAAAATGCGAGCTTTTGGGTCGTGGCCGTTCCTATTTGCGTGCCGGTGGTAGAGCCAAGTACTATATTCTTGCCGTCGAATATATTGATATTTCCATTTATATAGGCATTTGTCGTACTTGAATTGCCTATAACGGTGGTATTGCTTCCGCTTGAAAGAGCGCCGTTGCCTATTACGATAGAATTAGTGTCAGTGGCGTTAAGGGCTTTTGTTTCGTTGCCTATGTATATAGAGCTCGTGCTTCCGGTATTCCTTGAACCAGGGGATCCAGTCTGGCGTTCTTTTCCGGCCTGAAATCCAACGGAAATATTAAGGCTACCCGAAGTAGTTCCGTTTCCTGCCTCGCGGCCGACGGCTATATTGTCAAGACCGGAGGTTATGTTATCTCCAGCGGTACGACCGACGAGGGTATTATTGCCCCCGTCTATAATACTACGTCCTACATTCGGGCCAATAGCCGTATTATTTGATCCGCTTGTTATCGACTGGCCAGCACTTGGGCCATACAATACGTTAGAATCTCCAGTCGTAATAGCAGATCCAGCGCCCAGGCCAATAGCTATATTATTCGTCAGTGCCTCCGAACTACTCAACATCCGGCTGTCGATTCGCCCGTTTCCATATAAGCGAAATAGCAGCAGATTCCCATAACTACTATCCGTTCGCACCTCCAGCGCAATTGTAGCGTCTGAAGCCCCGGCTGCGGCAATCGTGAGCGTGCCGGGAACTGATGCGGCATCCCCTACTGAAAGCCTGCCGTTTGTGTCATCCCACTGCAAATTCGCAGAATCATCGAGCGTAGTCGAAGGACTACCCGGCGTACCCCCAAAAAAAGCGACCCTTGTTGCCGTGCCCGATACGGAGCCTCCGCCCCCTTGCGTGCCGAAAAACGTCGTTATACTTGCCATGATTTAAGTTTTGAAGTTGAATTTTAGTTAATGATGAAAAACCCGACAGACGTTTCCGCCGTAGCGTTCGCGCCCAGGTTAATGGTGAATGAACCGGCCGCCGGAACCACGTTTTTAATATAGGCCGTTGCGTCATTTGTGCGCACGGTTGCGAATACGATGGAAGAAGTGGTACAGAGCGAGTTGGTAACCACAAGCGCCGAAGCTCCAATCGCGAAGTTAACCGTACCGCTCGGCCTGTCTATCGTTCTCGGCCCGGTCGTACCGGCGGCGGTGTTGGTGGCCCAGTAGGTTATTTTGCCGTCCGCCCCAATTTTATAGAGGTCTGAAACCGTTGTATTTTGGACGAGGAGAGCATTTGTCCCACTGTTTGCATTTGGGGCACGAAAGCGGGCGGCGTGTGTGGAAGATGCTGATATAACATCTAATTTATATCCATTATCTGTATATGTTCCGCCGTTTTGCATTATAATATTTCCGCTGCTAAAAATTCGCTGCGCTTCGAATCTGCCTAGTGCTACTGAAGAAACAAGAAAACCAAAATGAAAAGAATTTGAAGATGGATTTTGGGCTACTATATTCCCGATATACGTAACCCCTGTTGATGGAAGAGTTGAGGCTCCCCTGCCAATAATCATTACATTTGAATTTATCGCAGCTGTCGGGCTATCATTTAGCTGAAACGCAGGCATATCTGTTGATGTTCCAAATGGCCTAAGAACTACCTCTGGAGTGTGGTTGGTAGTGGGGTAAAAAAATAGCCTGCTAACATTTGCAACTACGCCCCCGTTTATATTTACCTGCCCAACGGAGCCATTTCCTATGGTCACTTCGCCATTATCAGCTATTTTAAAAATCTCCGTATTCCCGCTGTCTGTAATCCTTACGTTATTGGTGCCGTTTGTAGTGCCCCCGCCCTTTACATTCAGCCTACCCGTCGGGGAACTCGGAGCGCCAACATTCAGCCGGACGTTTGAGTTATCCCACGCCAAATTAGCCGAAGCCGCGAACGACCCCGCAGGCGTAGAGTTAAACTGAACTTGCCCCGCGCTGCCCGCTGGAGTGCCACCACCCCCGCCACCTGTTGCGCTCACAGTCGCCACACCGTTCGATTTGCTGACTGTCACATTCGTGCCTGCCACCACATCCACAATTGGCAGCGTGACAGACGATGCCGCCACACCATCATTTAATAGTGATGCGCGTAATGTTTGGCCGGACAGGCTAAAGGTATCTAACCGCTGTATTTCATTCGTTATTGATTGGTCTGTTGCCGTCAATGTGAATGATGGATAACCACCCGTTACGCCTATACCCCCACCGTTTGCAATGCTGACTGTTTGGTCGGGTGCGCTATTCGTGACCGTATAATTACCTGTTGTGCTGCTGACTGATATGCCCGTGCCTGCGGTGACGTTCGTGACTGGAAGCGTGACGGTTTTAGCGGGCTGTGCGTCTGATGATAGTGACGCAGATAGCGTCTGACCTGACAGGGAAAATGTGTCTATTGTTTGCAGTTCGTTCGTTGCGCTTTGGTCTGCGACTGTTGCGGCCTGCCATCGTTCATTTGTGGTGTTGTAGGTTAATACCTGTCCGTTTGTCGGTGATGGTACATACACGTCATGCAGTTCGCCTAATTCGTAACCATTTTGGATATGCACAGATATTTCACCGCTTGCATTATTACTCTTTACGCAGTATCCGATTAACACCAAATGATCGGGCGCTGTGGTTTTGGTTTGCGTAATTCCGCCGGCTGTTGTCGGTGACAAATAGAGCGCCGCGCCTTCGGTGAATGCAGATGTGTTGATTCCTGAAACAAGGCCTTCGGCAACGCAGTACCCTTCGCCGTTATTTGCAACCGTTTCATCCATCACGCCAAGCGTGTTGGCGCTTAGGCTATCTTGCGATGCGAGCGCCTTTTTTACAGCAACCCGATTGCCCTGAGCGCCTGAAACGTACACAACCTCACCCTTATTGATTGTGCCGCCTGATTTGTTTACTACGATGAATTTTAAACGTAATGCGTCTGTGGAGCCGCCACCGCCGCCAACACTCTGCCACGCGGAACCATTCCAATAATACAGCTGATTGGCGGCATTAACGACAAAGTGCGATTGGTGCGCTGTTGGTGTGTATGCAGGTGGCACAGAGCCTGATATATTTGTCAGTCGGTAACCTGCTGAAATCCATGAAGCGCCGGATAGTCTGTTTGGATTGACGTACCATTCACCGGTGACCGTATCAATTGCCACCACATTGCCGGAAGCGCCGGGCGTGAATGTAGGCGATCCAATGGTTTGCGTGATGCCACCGGAACGATATATGTTATTTTGCCCAAAGGCAAAGGAACTGAAAAGAATGAAGAAAAGTAAAAGCCTCCGTTTCATGGTGTTATTGTAGTCGTTTTAGTACCCCTCCAGGGAGTGCAACGTGATTTGCTGCTGTTATGTAGAAGTCACCGACCGTTAGGCCGCCTGTGACTGCTGATTCATCGCTGTCGTATTCGGGCATGGTGTGGCTGTAATTATTGAGGAATTGCGCCAAAGTTCGCCATGATGTATGAAAGTCAACTGATGAATCTTTCACGATTATCTGTCCGGCTGCGCCGCCTTCAGGCACTCCCGCGCCGGGCTGACTGACCGGAAACTGAACGGTAATATTTGCGGGCGATAATGTTACTTGAATATCTGACATTACGCAGTTATTTTGTCAATTAACGTGATATGCCCGCGAAAGAACACATATACAACACCTGTTGCAAGTGTTACTTTCAGATCCATTGAAAGTACGTTGTCCAAAGGCAAAACACTTGTACCAACGGCTTCCGGGCTAATTGTCATTATCCCGGAAGCTGCGTTAGTCAGTACAATGCCTTGTCCTGTTGTAGTCGAAAGTGTCATCAGCACAGTACCGGACGCGTTTTTAATCTGCATGGATGCGGATGCACCTGTCAGGTTAATTGCTGTTCCGGCTGAATCTACGGCGGTCACGGTGAAAGGTATTGTCCGCGAACGATACCACTTCATTGCCACGTAACCGGGGCGCAAATCTAATTCCTGTGCGTCATTGGTCATTTTCGTCTGATTTCCTTGTTGACTGTTGGCGATGTAGCGCGTTCTGCTTTCGTTTCAATAACAATTGCATATCCCGCACGAACCAAGTCCTTTGCAAGCGCTTCCGATGCCTCAACTTCAGCATCTGGGCCATAACTGAACAACTGTCCGTTAGCTGGGTCATTGCCTGTAATTGACTGAAGAATCCTGATTTTCATTAGGATGCGGCAGTTATAAGGTGTTTGATCGCAGACGTGTTCACGCATTCGCCGTCGAAGCGCATCCATGCCTGCCATCCAACCACGCCATCCATCGCGAACAGTTCGTCAAGGCGCTTCACCTGCATACCGCCTGAAATGCGGATGTAGTACTTGCTGAAATCGCCGGCGAGAATCAGTTTTGAGGATGCGTTGATGGATGAATCCATATCTTGGTTAATCCAGTAGCGCGTTCCGTCAATAGTGTCCGGCGCTCCTTGAACGTATGAAGGCAACCACAACGGACGGTTCTGACTGTCAACCAGTTTTTTAACAGCCAGCAGAACAGCGTCGTTCATCATGAAACCGAACTTCGGAGAACGGCGGTATGCAGGGTCAATGGAGTGCTTCAGGTCAAGAAGTTCTAGGTATGTGAATGCGGTTGCAGATGCGGCTGTTTTGCCGAGCGTTGAAGCGGTGACAACGCCATTCGGTGTTGCGGAGCCGTTGCCGATCGTGCATTTGTTGTTGATTGCGCGGCCAAAACGTGCGCCGAACTGCTCCTGAAACCAAGCCTCAAGTTGGTAATCATTGTCCTGAAGAATTTCGTAAGATTCTTTCACGACCGTACCGAACTTGTATGCGTCCATCTGCACCTGAGAGAACGTGAAGTCCTGAACCGTGAATGTGGAAGCCTCACCAACCTGCACAGCGATGGTTGATGTGTCGTCGTTCACAGCGTAATACTGTGACGCTCCGGTCGGGCTGCGTTTGATGGTTGCGGCTTCGTAAATACCCGAATAGTCCTTCAGGTATGATTCAATGCCGGGCATCCATTCATCAGGAACCAAATAACCGCCGAGGCTGTCCGTTCCGACGATTTGCGTGTTTGTTCCGCGCTTTTCAATGAGTGCGCGTTGCTCCTTGTCGAGATCGCGAACACCTGAACGCATTACCTGCATGAAGGCGCTGCGATATGCGTTTTCTTCGCCATTGTCGGATTTTCCGGCTGACTTTTCGCGCTTGTTGAAATAATTTGCCGCAAGTTCGGCCTCTGTCTTTTCCTGTCTTTCATATTCCTCAATGTGCTGAGTGTATGAATTTACAGATGAAAGCAGCTTTTCACGCTTTGCGATTTCATCAGCATTCAGCGTGCGCCCTTCTTCATTTGCGCGTTCGAGTATGGATTTGTACGCCTCCCATTCCTCCGCGCGTTTGTCAAAGATTTTTTGAATCCCTGTTACCATTTTTGGTGATTTTGAATTTGAAAATTTCCGCCTCAATTTGTGCATCAAGAGCGCGGAGGTTTGCAAGTTGTATTTTTACGCTGTTCGTTTGAACGTCCGGCGTGTTTACTCTTGTAATTGTCGCTGCGACTTCATTGATGAATGAAACAGCGTCATCATGCTTTTGTACCACCATTGCCGCCGTATCTGTGGCAATTTCGGATAGTTCAGGATTAACGGACGCTATCATTGTCAGTTTGTCGGCACACTCTTTGTACTTTCCTACCATCTCATTCAGTTCGCCGATTAACTCAGTCAGCACATCAATCATTTCCGCTTTCGGCTCCATCTCTTCGCCGTAATCTTCGCCCCTGATTTCTTTAGACCGTTTCGCGGCTGTTGTATCAGGATTGGCCGGATAGGTTACGGGTGATGCGTCATAAACAGCGCGAACGGAAGTAATGACGCGGTAATCCTTGCCGTCCTTGTTCATCCACTTGTCACCTTTGGAGCGGCCTGATTCGTCTGCTGAAATTGAGAAGGCCCAGGAACTTTGGTCAACGTCGCCGCGCCTCAATGCTTCTTTTACGTTTTGGCCGGTCGGGCTGTCAGGGAGTTCGGCCATGTACCACATTCCGACTTCATCAATGCCTACTTTTGCGGTTCCGGCTTTCGTGCGCCCTAAAATCAAATTTTGGTCGTGATTGAAGAGTATCCGCACATCTGACAAGTCAGCGCCATCTAAAGCGCCGCGCTGTATTTCTTCTGTGAACCAACCCATATCATAAGGCACGCCAAATTTCAAGGCA
>Ga0209972_10004717_pt1 | contig 10210 bp, 10 predicted proteins | sample NOAtaG_7_FD_187302 | JGI IMG/M metagenome (GOLD analysis project Ga0209972, IMG submission 187302) | Freshwater lake microbial communities from Lake Erie, under a cyanobacterial bloom - NOAA_Erie_Diel1S_2200h metaG (SPAdes) (version 2) | ecosystem: Environmental > Aquatic > Freshwater > Lake ...
GCTCCGGGGTCGGCGGGCCATTACCGTATTTTAACGCGAAAACTGCGGAGGACGCGACATAAGGGCGGATGAGGCGGAACGGAACCGGGGGCGCCGACATGCCGATCATGAGAACCCTGGGGCCGGGTTCGCTTTCCAGTTTCATGAAGGCGGTCCTGGACGTCGTCTGGGGCCTGCTGCTCGTCGTGCTGGCGATCCTGGGCGCAAGTCTCCTTTACGGGGTCCTCGCCGCCTTCAATCCGGCCATGCCCTTCGCCCGGCTGGTTCTGTTCGAGGGCCTGGACCCGCTGCAGGCCTGGGCGGTGGTCCTGGCCAGGTTGGGAACCGCCGTCCTCTTTGTCGGCGGCGTCCTGACGATCGTCAGCAGCCTCCGGAAGATCTTCGCCACCCTCAAGGCGGGCGACCCGTTCCATCCGGACAATGTCACCCGGCTCCGGGTTGTCGCCGTCGGGCTCGCCTGGCTGGAGCTGGTCCGCTACGCGGTCTGGACCCTCGGCGCCCTCCTTCCGCCCCAGGCCGCGCCGGACCGTCCCAACCTGTCGCTGACAGCCTGGTTCTCCATCCTGGTGGTCGTGGTCCTCGCCGAGGTCTTCCGGGAGGGCGCCCGGCTTCGCCGGGAGTCGGAGCTCACCATCTGATGCCCGTCCGGCTTCACCTCGACCGGCTGCTTGTCCAGCGTCGGATGTCCCTGGCCGAGCTGGCCGACCGCACGGGGGTCTCCGCCGCCAACCTGGCCATTCTCAAGGCCGGGGACGCCAGGGCCCTGCGGTTCTCGACCCTCGACGCCCTGTGCCGCGAGCTCGCCTGCCAGCCGGCGGATCTCCTGACCTGGGAGCCCTGAGTCTACGGGTGTCGCCGCAATGCAACAATCAGCGCCCTCCGGCGCCCTCCGGACCTTGCGCGGCCGTGCGTATGGGTCTATGTGCGCCGCAACAATTGTTGCATTGCACAAGGAGCTTCCCATGGCTCACGTCCTGGACATCCGCGACATCCACGTCGTCGAAGGCCTCCTGCGCCGGCTCGAGGCCATCATCGATGGTCTCATGCTGCCCTTCGCCGAGGAAATCGGGCGCCTCTCGCCCACCGCCTTCCGCCACCTTCTGAACACCCGCTTCTGATCGCGGACCGCGCCAGCCGCTGCTGTCTCTCCCGACGGCGGACCGGCGCCGGGAACGGGCGGCCCCGCCGGGGTCGCCCGTTTCCTTATCCGGGTCAGGCCGCTGCAGCGGCCGCCTTCTGCAGGGCGAACAGCTCTGACATTCCCTTTTCCGCCAGACCGAACAGGGCCTCGAACTCGGCCCGGGTGAAGCCGCGCTTCTCCCCCGTGGCCTGGATCTCGACAATATCGCCCGCCCCCGTCAGCACGAAGTTCGCGTCGGCCTCGGCGTTGGAGTCCTCCTCGTACTCGAGGTCCAGGACCGGAACCCCCTGACAGACCCCGCAGGACACCGCGGCCACCTGGTCCAGGATGGGCGAGCGGGGGATCACGCCCTCACGGACCAGGAGGTCGGTCGCCTGGCGGAGAGCCACCCAGGCCCCGGTGATGGCCGCCGTCCGCGTGCCGCCGTCGGCCTGGATCACGTCGCAGTCGAGGGCGATCTGCCGCTCGCCCAGGGCCGCCATGTCCACCACCGCCCGGAGGGACCGGCCGATCAGCCGCTGGATCTCCTGGGTCCGGCCCGATTGCTTGCCCTCGGCGGCCTCCCGGCGGCCCCGGGTATGGGTGGCGCGGGGCAGCATGCCGTACTCGGCGGTCACCCAGCCCTGGCCTCGACCCCGCAGGAAGGGCGGGACGCGCTCCTCGACGCTGGCGGTCACCAGGACCCGGGTGTGTCCGAAGGCGACCAGGCAGGAGCCCTCGGCATACCGGTTGACGCCGGTCTCCAGGGTCACGGTGCGGAGGCTGTCGGCGGCGCGGTCAAAGGGTCGCTTGGCGGTCATGCAGAAGGCTCGCTGTCGGGGAGAGGGTTCGGCGCCTTGCGCCGGCGGGGTGGGTGCTTATCCTGTAACTCGGGGCCTGCGTCCATGCCCGACCGGAAACAGGGATCGCCAGACCGTGACCGGCCAGTTTCTCCCGCGGGGCCCGACCCTCGCAGAACTCGACAGCCGCGCCCGCGACATCTTCCGCCGGGTCGTCGAGACCTATCTCCAGACCGGCGAGCCGGTGGGCTCGCGCACCCTGTCCCGGGGCGGGGTGCAGCTGTCCCCCGCCTCCATCCGAAACACCATGCAGGACCTCACCGAGCTGGGCCTCCTGGGCGCCCCGCACGTCAGCGCCGGCCGTCTGCCCACCCACGCAGGTCTGCGCCTCTTCGTGGACGGCCTGATGGAGGTCGGCGACGTGGGCGACAGCGACCGCCGGGAGATCGAACAACGCCTGGCCGGCCGCGGCCGCTCCTTCGAGGACATGCTGAACGAGGCCTCCGCCCTGCTGTCAGGCCTTGCCGGCGGCGCCGGCATCGTCGTCGCCCCGGTGCGCGAGGCCGGCGTCAAGCATGTGGAGTTCGTCGCCCTTGGCGGCGGACAGGCCCTGGCGGTCATGGTCTTCGAGGACGGCGTCGTGGAGAACCGCCTCATGCAGCTGGCGGCGGGGGTCACCCCCTCGGCCCTCCAGGAGGCGGCGGACTTCCTCAACGCCCGGATGCGCGGCAAGACCCTGGTCGAGGCGGGCCAGGATATCCGCCTGGAGCTGGAGCAGGCGCGCCGACAGCTCGACGCCGCGGCGGCCCGGCTGGTGGAGGAGGGTCTGGCCGTCTGGGGCGGGGGCGAGGGGCGCGACCGGGCCCTCATCGTCCGGGGCCGGGCCAACCTCCTGGGCGACCGGGAAACCCTCGAGGATCTCGAGCGCGTCCGCATGCTCTTCGACGACCTGGAGCAAAAGGAACAGCTGATCGGCCTCCTCGACGGGGTGCGCGAGGCCCAGGGCGTGCGGATCTTCATCGGCGCCGAGACCCGTCTTTTCTCGCTTTCCGGTTCCGCGGTCATTGCGGCGCCCTATATGTCGGGCCAGAAGAAGCTGCTGGGCGCCATCGGCGTCATCGGCCCGACGCGCCTGAACTACGCCCGGGTCATCCCCCTGGTGGACTACACCGCCAAGGTGCTGTCGCAGATGGCCGGCGTCTGAAGCCGGTCCCTGTCCCGGCGAGCGACACCCGGGTCCCGGCATCCGGGTCAAAGAGGTGAAGTGAAACATGTCCGATCATCCCCAGTCCCCCGACGAGACCCCTTCGGCGACCGACCCTGGCGTCGACGCCGCCGATTCCCTGGCGGCCCTGGCGGCCGAGAATGCGGCGCTGAAGGAACAGGTCCTGCGCTACGCCGCAGACGCCGAGAATGTCCGTCGGCGCGCCGAGCGCGAGACCAATGACGCCCGCGCCTACGCCATCCAGAAGTTCGCCCGGGACCTTCTGGGCGTGGCCGACACCCTGGGCCGGGCCCTCTCCGCCCCGCCGGCCTCCGAGGACGCCGGGGTCCGTAACTTCGTGGTCGGGGTCGAGATGACCCAGAAGGCGCTTCTGAGCGCCTTCGAGTCGAACGGGCTTAAGACCGTCACCCCCGCGATGGGCGCCCGGTTCGACCCCCACCTCCACCAGGCGATGATGGAGCAGGACAGCCCCGACCTCGCCCCCGGCGGCGTGATCCAGTGCCTGCAGCCCGGCTACGAGCTGCTCGGCCGCCTGGTGAGGCCGGCCATGGTGGTCGTCGCCTCCCGCACCTCCGGCGGCGCGACCCCGGAAGGCGAGGCTCCGGGCGCCCATCTGGACACCCGGGCCTGACGCCGGACCCCTTTCCCAAGCCCGACAAATGATTAAAGTCGGTAACCCACCTCCCGGGGCGGATTCGGCCTGGCCGGTCCCGTCCCCGGCCCACACCGGACCCGACAGATGAAGCTGACGATCGAGCGCGCCGCCCTCTTGAAAGCCCTGGGCCATGTCCAGAGCGCGGTGGAGCGCCGGAACACCATCCCGATCCTGTCCAATGTCCTGCTCTCCGCCGAGCGCGGACGCCTCAGCTTCTCGGCCACCGACCTGGATATGGAGATCATCGACGAGGCCGAGGCCCGGGTGGAGCAGGCCGGTCAGGTCACGGCGCCGGCCCACACTCTCTATGAAATCGCCCGCAAGCTGCCCGAGGGCGCCGAGGTCACCCTGGCCTGGACCGGGGAGGATCCCCGCCTCGCCGTCTCCGCCGGCCGCTCCCGGTTCAGCCTTCCCGTCCTGCCGGCCGGCGACTTCCCGGTCATGTCCTCCGAAGGCCTGTCCGGGCGGGTGAGCGTGGACGTGAACGACCTGATCCGCCTGATCGATCGCACGCGCTTCGCCATCTCCACCGAGGAGACGCGCTACTATCTGAACGGCCTCTACCTGCACACGGTCACCGAGGGCGGCCTGCCCCGCCTGCGCGCCGTGGCCACGGACGGCCACCGCCTGGCCCTGGCCGAAATGCCCGCCCCCGAGGGCGCGGCCGGCGCGCCCGGCGTCATCGTCCCGCGCAAGACCATCGGCGAGGCCCGCCGCCTCCTCGACGACGCCGGCGAGAGCGTCCACCTGGCGGTGAGTCCGCAGAAGGTCCGCTTTGACTTCGGCGGCGCAGCCCTGACCTCCAAGGTCATCGATGGCAGCTTCCCGGACTATGCGCGGGTCATCCCCCGGGACAACAACCGGGTCATGATGGTCGACAACAAGCTTTTCGCCCGGGCTGTGGACCGGGTGGCCACCATTTCGGCCGAGAAGAGCCGCTCGGTCCGGATGTCCATCGAGGCGGGCCGGCTCACCCTGACGGTCCGAAACATGGAGGCCGGCCAGGCCGTCGAGGAGCTGGAGATCGACTACGACGGCGAGGCCTTCGAAATGTCCTTCAACGCCCGCTACCTGCTGGATGTCACCGACCAGATCAGCGCCGAGCAGGCCGAGTTCCGCTTCGGCGGCCCGAACGATCCCGCCCTGTTGCTGGATCCCACCGACCCTGACGTCCGCTACGTCCTGATGCCTCTGCGGGTCTGACGGGGCGATCGACCCTCACCCCGCCCCTGCGAACCGTCTATAGACTGGGGCCCGTGCGCTCGGTCTTCACACGTCTGTCCCTCACCGACTTCCGGTCCTACGAGCGGGCGGATATTCCGCTCGACGGCCGCATGGTGGTGCTGACCGGCCCGAACGGGGCGGGCAAGACCAATATCCTGGAGGCCGTCTCGCTCCTGTCCCCCGGCCGGGGCCTGCGCAGCGCCGCCCTGCCGGAGATCGGACGCCGGGCGCCGGACGAGGCCGCGGGTCGGGCCTGGGCCGTCTCGGCCCGCCTGGAGGTGGGCGGCGAGACGGTCCGCGTCGGCGTTGGCGTCGAGACGGCCGGCGCCTCCCGCCGCGCCGTGCGCCTGGAGGGCGAGACCGTCCCGCCGGCCCGGCTGACCGACCTTGTCCGGCCCGCCTGGCTGACCCCGGCCCAGGATCGACTCTTCCTGGAGGCTGCCGGCGAACGCCGCCGGTTCCTCGACCGCCTGGTCTTCGCCGCCGAGCCCGGCCACGCCGCCGCCGCCCTGGCCTACGAGAAGGCCCTGCGTGAGCGCCTGCGCCTGCTGACCGACGGTCCTGCGGATCCGGTCTGGCTCGACGCCCTGGAGGGACGCCTGGCCCTCAGCGGCGCCCGCCTGGCCGAGGCCCGGGCCCGCACCCTGGCCGCTCTCCAGGCCGAGATCGACGGTCGCGGAGAGCGGCCCTTTCCCCAGGCCCGGATCGCCCCCCTGGGCGAGTGGGAGCAGCGTGCGGCGGCAGGCGAGACCGGGCCCGCCCTCGAACAGGCCCTCGCCGCCGCCCTCGCCACTGCCCGGGGCCGGGACGCCGCGGCGGGGCGTTCCCTGACCGGACCGCACCGGGGCGACCTGTCGGTGATCCACGCCGAGCGCGGACGGCCCGCCGCCGAATGTTCCACAGGCGAGCAGAAGGCCCTGGTCCTGAACCTCATCCTTGCCCAGGCGGCGCGTCTTTCCCGTGCCGAATCAGCGCCGGCGCCTGTATTGTTGCTGGATGAAGTCGCAGCGCATCTGGACCGCCGCCGGCGGGCCGCGCTGTTTGACGAAATCGAGGCGCTCGGGCTTCAGGCCTTCCTGACCGGCACGGACGACCCTCTCTTCGAGGAACTTGAGGGCCGCGCCCTCAGGATCCGGGTCGAGGGCTCCCGGCTGGCTGTTGCGGACACCCCATGACCGACGAATCCCAGATTCCCGAAGAGACCCCGACCGAAACCCCCGAAGAGGCCGCCGCCGCCTATGGCGCGGAGTCCATCAAGGTCCTGAAGGGGCTCGACGCCGTCCGCAAGCGACCCGGCATGTACATCGGCGATACCGATGACGGCTCCGGCCTGCACCACATGGTCTACGAGGTGGTGGACAACGCCATCGACGAGGCCCTGGCCGGCCACGCCTCCAGGGTCGAGGTCATCCTCAACGCCGATGGGTCCTGCACCGTCACCGACGACGGCCGCGGCATTCCCACCGACATCCACGAAGGCGAGGGCGTCTCGGCGGCCGAGGTCATCATGACCCAGCTGCACGCCGGCGGAAAGTTCGACCAGAACGCCTACAAGGTCTCCGGCGGCCTGCACGGCGTGGGCGTCTCCGTCGTCAACGCCCTGTCCGACTGGCTGAAGCTCAAGGTCCACCGAGGCGGCCGCGCCTACGAGATGACCTTCCGCCGCGGCGACGCCGTCTCGCCCCTGGAGCAGACGGGACCGTCTCCCCTGCGGGAGTCGGGAGAGCCGCTGACGGGCACCGAGGTGACCTTCCTGCCCTCGCTGGAGACCTTCGCCTTCATCACGTTCGACCGGCGCACCCTCGAGCACCGCCTGCGCGAACTCGCCTTCCTGAACTCCGGGGTCCACATCCGGCTGCGCGACAACCGCGAGGCCGAGCCCTGGGAAGAGATCATGCACTACGAGGGCGGGGTGGAGGCCTTCGTGCGCCACCTCGACAAGGCCAAGACCCCCCTGGTCAAGGCGCCGGTCGTGGTCCGCGGCCGCCGCGACAATGTCGAGGTCGACCTCGCCCTCTGGTGGAACGACGGCTACCACGAGAATGTCCTCTGCTTCACGAACAACATCCCGCAGAGGGACGGCGGCACCCACCTGGCGGCCTTCCGATCGGCCCTCACCCGGATCATCTCGAGCTACGCCGACACCAGCGGCGCCGCCAAGCGCGAGAAGGTCAGCCTGTCCGGCGAGGACGCCCGCGAGGGCCTGACCTGCGTGCTCTCGGTCAAGGTGCCGGACCCGAAGTTCTCGTCCCAGACCAAGGACAAGCTGGTCTCCTCCGAGGTGCGGCCCGCCGTCGAAGGGCTGGTGGGCGAGGGCCTCGCCACCTGGTTCGAGGAGCACCCCGTCGAGGCGCGGATGATCGTCCAGAAGATCGCCGAGGCCGCCGCCGCCCGCGAGGCCGCCCGCAAGGCCCGCGAGCTGACCCGGCGCAAGTCGGCCCTCGACATCACCTCCCTGCCCGGCAAGCTCGCCGACTGCCAGGAGAAGGACCCGGCCAAGTCCGAAATCTTCCTGGTCGAGGGGGACTCCGCCGGCGGTTCGGCCAAGCAGGCCCGCAACCGCGAGAACCAGGCCGTCCTGCCCCTGCGCGGCAAGATCCTCAACGTCGAGCGGGCCCGGTTTGACCGGATGCTGGGCTCCGACCAGATCGGCACCCTGATCACCGCCCTCGGCGCCGGCATCGGCCGGGACGATTTCAACATCGAGAAGATCCGCTACCACAAGATCGTCATCATGACGGACGCCGACGTCGACGGCGCCCACATCCGGACCCTGCTGCTGACCTTCTTCTACCGGCAGATGCCCGAGGTGATCGAGCGGGGCTACCTCTACATCGCCCAGCCGCCCCTCTACAAAGCGGCCAAGGGGCGGTCCTCGCGTTACCTCAAGGACGACGCCGAGCTGGAGGTCTACCTCACCGAAGAGGGCGTGGACGGGGCGACCCTGGACCTCGCCTCGGGCGAGCGCCTCGCCGGCCAGGACCTCCTGAACCTCGTCCAGGCCTCCCGGGCGGCCCGGGCCAACATCGAGCGCCTCACCGCCCGGGCGCCGGCCTTCGCCATCGAGCAGGCGGCCCTCGCCGGCCTGTTCGGCGAGGACGGCGATCCCGCCGCCGCCGCCCGCCGCCTCGACCTCTACGCCGAGGAGGGCGATGGCCCCTGGTCCGGAGAGGCCGCGCCCGCCGGCGGCTTCGCCTTCTCGCGCCGCCGGCGGGGCGTGACCGAGCGCGTGGTCCTCGATGACCTGCTGATCGCCGCGGCCGACGCCCGCCGCCTGGCCGAGCGCGCCCAGGCCCTGGCCGAGCCCTTCTCCGGGACGGCCACCTTCACCCGCCGGGACCGCACGACCCGGGTCCGGGGCCCCCTCGACCTGACCGCCGCCATCATGGACGCCGGTCGCCGGGGCCTGACCATCCAGCGCTACAAGGGCCTGGGGGAGATGAACCCCGAGCAGCTGTGGGAGACCACCCTCGACGCGGAGGCCCGCACCCTCCTCCAGGTCCGCGTCGCCCACGCCGATGACGCCGACGACATGTTTACCCGCCTGATGGGCGACCTGGTCGAGCCGCGCCGGGAGTTCATCCAGGAAAACGCCCTGGACGCCGAGGTCGACGTCTGATCAGCCGCTTTCCGCCCAGCGGGGGGCCTTGCCAAAGTCGCCCTTGCGGAACGGCGTCTCGTTGAAGATGTAGGGGTAGTAGAACCGCCGGAGCCGCTCGTGGAAGGCCCGGATTCGGTCCTGATAGGCGAGCTGGGCCGCCAGGTCCGTTCCGGCCATCCGGTGCAGGGCGGTCTGGACCCCCACCGCCGGCAGGAAGAGACCGACCCGGGCCGTCCAGGCGTCCCTGGACTCAAGCCCCCGCCGGTAGGCGCGGACCTGGTCGGCGACGCTCAGGTCTCCGAGGTGCTGGAAGGCGTAGTACCATTTCCAGTGGAAGCCGGAGGTCACCGGCGGGGTGTTCCGCCATTCCGGATGGACCTTGAAAAAGGCTGAGAGCGTGGCGTCCTTCGGCTTGTCCCAGCCGGCGTGGACGGCTTCGCGCTGGGCGAGGGTCAGCTCGACGCCCTGCCGGACGGGGTTGGCCCTGTTGATGACCATGTGCGCCAGGGCCGGCAGGACCAGGGTCAGGACCACCCAGGTCGCCGCCAGGACGGCGCCGTTGGCCACCGAGCTGCGGCCCAGGGCGCCGACGCCCACACAGACCAGGGTCCAGAAGGCGAGATAGAAGCCCGCGGCGGTCAGAACCGCCAGGACCTCGGCGGCCTTCGCCCCCGACATCCCTGCGCCCAAGGCCAGGGGCGCGGCCACGGCGACGAAGACCAGGCCAAGCCGCAGGCCTGCCCGGCGCACCCAGAGCCCCGTCCTCCCCCCCGCCGCCTGGAGGGCCTGAAGTCTCCCCGCCTCGCGCTCTGACGAGATCAGGTCGTGCAGGAGGACGATGAGGATAAGAGGGGCGAGGAAGGTCAGGACAAACGCCCAGTCGAAGCGCCCGGGCAGGGCCAGCTCCGCATTGTAGCTCTCGCCCTCGTGGATCTGGCTCTCGAGCGCCAGGGCGCGGACCCGCAGTACATAGGGCGCCACGTCGCGCTGCCCGAGGGCGGCGAAGGCGAGGGCGGAGGGCCGGTCCCAGGTCGCATGGAAGGTGTAGTAGGCGGCGTTTCCCGCATCGCCCTCCCGCGATACCCATGCCGCCACAGCGGCCTCCTCGGCCGCCTGCAGGGGCTGAATCCGGGCGATGGCCTCGGTCTGGCGGCGGATCTCCAGCATCCCGGCGCCGATGCTGATGGCGGACAGGACGGCGAGCAGGGCCAGGGTGGGGCCCGCCAGCCTCTGGCGCAGGAAGAGCCGCAGCTCCTGTCCCAGGCCGATCATGAGCCCGCCCTTTCCAGGCGGCGGCTGGCCGCCCAGGCCAGGCCGCCTGCCAGGGCCAGCCAGGCGCCCAGGAGCAGCAGACCGGGGGTCGAGGCCGCAAGGGACTCGGCGGTGGAGGCGGGCCGGTAGACGAAGTCGGGCGTCTGGCGCCAGGCGCCTGGATCGATCCGGACGCGACGGCCGGCCTCCGGGTCGCTGTTGCGGTTGCTGTCGTCCGAGTAGGTCAGGCGCTCGGCCTGGAGGCGATTCAGCCTCTGGACGATGGCGTAGCGGTAGGCCTCGGTCTGTCGCAGGAACCGCCTGTGACCCTCCA
>Ga0209972_10004722_pt1 | contig 10204 bp, 5 predicted proteins | sample NOAtaG_7_FD_187302 | JGI IMG/M metagenome (GOLD analysis project Ga0209972, IMG submission 187302) | Freshwater lake microbial communities from Lake Erie, under a cyanobacterial bloom - NOAA_Erie_Diel1S_2200h metaG (SPAdes) (version 2) | ecosystem: Environmental > Aquatic > Freshwater > Lake ...
ACGCTCTGCTAAATTGTTCATTGTATGTTTCTGTGGTGTAGTGGTTATCACGTCCGCCTAACACGCGGAAGGTCCTCAGTTCAATCCTGGGCAGAAACAATCGTTTTACTCTGTGTCGAATTTGCAACAAATGAATACATTTTTAATTTCGACAAGACATTTCACAAATGAGAACGGTTGAATTTCCTTCCAGATGTCAGCATGACGCACCAAGTATACTTGTGTGTACTGTTGAGTACAATTTGTGGGGAAAAATGAAATTATTTCGTTCGAAAACAATACAAATTTGCATCGACCGGGAATCGAACCCGGGCCGCCCGCGTGGCAGGCGAGCATTCTACCACTGAACCATCGATGCTGTTAAATAACTTTTAAAAGATCGTCGGATCCAAGCAATGGAAATGGAAAAAAGGCTCCTAGTGTCCGCATAGTACTAGAATTTGACGCAAGGTGGCACTATCTTCCCGCGCTTCAGGCAACGCGTTATTACAAGCAGTCTTCGTTACACGTTCGTTAACTAGATTCATTAATTTATAGTTCACTGAGAATGGTGTCGAATAGTTAAATTTTAAAGGAACTTTGAACGCTCGGCTCTCTCCTCCACTACGGTGGCAAAATGGGACGAATCGTCCGATAACTATTATTAAGTGTAATGGACATAATCTGTACAATAGTAGACAAAGTTTGCTATTCGGAAAGTATAAAAGGACTTCATGGTAGATGTATAAGTTATCGCTTCTCGGCCTTTTGGCTAAGATCAAAGTGTAGTATCTGTTCTTATCAGCTTAATATCTGATACGGTTCCTATTAGGGACCCAGAATATTAAACTGATTTTTGGCAACCGGCGGAATTCTGGGGCTTGCTCCGATTCCGCCATGAGTTGACCTGGTATTGCAGTACCTCCAGGATCGGCTCGCCCTCTACGAGGGAATATTTTATTAAACAAAGAATAAATTATTTAAAACTTAGTGGACGACGTTGTGAAGCTCTTTTTTAATAAAATAATGCAAGTGCACGAATAATTATCATAATGCATGGTACAGCTATTTCTTTTCTTTAAATTTTGGTGGCCCTGAAAAGGGCCGATTGATGGATAAACTCCGTTGAAAATTCACCAATTTACTTGGTGCTGGTGTACTTGGTGACGGCCTTGGTGCCTTCAGAGACGGCGTGCTTGGCCAATTCACCGGGCAACAGGAGACGGACGGCAGTCTGGATTTCGCGGCTGGTGATGGTCGACCGCTTGTTGTAGTGGGCCAGACGGGAAGACTCGGCAGCAATGCGCTCGAAGATGTCGTTGACGAAGCTGTTCATGATGCTCATGGCTTTGGACGAGATGCCGGTGTCGGGGTGGACCTGCTTCAGGACTTTGTAAATGTAGATGGCATAGCTTTCCTTCCTCTTGCGCTTCTTCTTCTTGTCTCCCTTAGCGATGTTCTTCGAGGCCTTGCCGGCCTTCTTGGCTGCTTTACCGCTGACTTTCGGGGGCATGGTGATCGGATCGGAGGGCGAAACGAAACTGAGAGATCGCCCCGCAACGTCCGGCCTTTTATATGGCAGCCGGCCCGAGAGGGGGGTTCTTGGTAGCCTTTACACTGTCAAACTCGAATATTATGTTAGCCAACGCCTATAAAAATGTAGATATCTTCCGCATGATAAGAGATACAGCAACGAAAAATTCAGCATAAATAGCTCCAAGTTACGTAGCTATAGTAGTAGTATTTATTTCTGTGAAATTCAATACTGTTTAAGTTATAATTAAATAAAAATGATTAAATTAACTGACTGGGCAGTTTTCGGAAGAGAAACGCAAAACTTGAGTCAAAATTTTATATTGCAACTAAATATTACTCGATATGATGTATTTTATATTATGAATAATTATTGAATTTATATAAACGTCGATTTACGAATTAAAATTAGAGCGAAACTTTATCAATTATAAAGAAAGAATGCCAAACTGGCGGGAAAATGCGGACCAATCCGCACTCGCCCGCTTCCCGCCACTGAACTATCGCTTGATTGGTTGCTTTCAGGGCTCCGCGAGCCGTCGAACGGCAGAGAAGGCAGCCAGCCGGCGGTATATCATTTATTAACGTCAAATTAAATTAAATCAATTTAATTCTAATCAGGTTTTATGCAAAAGAAGAGTCATAGAACTCAATAATAAGAAATATAACGTCGAAAAAATTTAGCATAGAGCCGTCGGCCGCCAAAGAAGGAAGCCAGCCGGTGGTAAATTTTCGGTCATAGATTTGCAACAAATTTCAAGATTGTGAATTATAAGTCGATATTTTACACAGAATTATTCGACAGGTTAGCGTTTTACTTTTCAAAAAAAATTGGTGGCCCTGAAAAGGGCCGTTTTGTAAATGCTGGTGTTCGAGATTTAGGCCTTGGCTGGTTTCTCGGTCTTCTTGGGCAGGAGAACAGCTTGAATGTTGGGCAAGACACCACCCTGTGCGATGGTGACACCGGACAAGAGCTTGTTCAACTCTTCGTCGTTACGGATGGCCAGCTGCAAGTGACGAGGGATGATCCTGGTCTTCTTGTTGTCGCGAGCGGCGTTTCCGGCCAACTCGAGAACTTCAGCGGCCAAGTACTCCATGACGGCCGCCAAGTAGACGGGGGCTCCGGCGCCGACACGTTCAGCGTAGCTTCCTTTGCGGAGCATACGGTGAATACGACCGACGGGGAACTGAAGTCCGGCACGGCTCGAACGAGTCTTGGACTTTCCCTTAACTTTGCCTCCCTTTCCGCGTCCCGACATGTTGAAGGTTCGAAGTTTAGTTGCTGACTGAGCAAGTACCCATGGGCCCGCTCCTAGTGCCCTTTTATAGTTGAGGGGGGCCGGAGGAGTGGAAGACTCGGGTAGCCCTGAAGTTTGCCATTATTCCAAAATTTATCGCCTTTACACTTTTAATTCCTTTTAAAAGTTGATTTAGCAATTTAGAATTTCCAAAAAATTCTTCATTAAATCGACCGGTCAGCTATTAATTTTGACTGATTCATTTTATTTCAATATATTGATAATATTTAGCCATATTTATTTAATAATTTGAAATATTCATTGCGACTATGCCCTTTGAAAACCAGCGTGTAGTGTGAATTATAAATTGTAAGAATTTGTAATATGAATAAATACATTTCCTATCAATGAATATAGATTCATTCGTCATTATTTAGAATATGTACACAAAGATACATATAAATATGCGTGTGTGCGAAACGATAAATTTTACATACTGAAAATTAAATAGTCAATTCAAAATTTAAAATTCGTTCGAGTTACCAGTTTTGATCAGTTTCCCGGTACACATTTGCACCTCAATTGTTCATGTGTGTGTTCATATTAATATAGAATACGGATATCGATAGTCTCATTTCGAAAATTATTGGTGGCCCTGAAAAGGGCCGATGAATATGAAGAAGCCGAGCGATGGAATTTAAGCGCGCTCTCCGCGGATGCGGCGGGCCAGCTGGATGTCCTTCGGCATGATGGTGACACGCTTGGCGTGGATAGCGCACAAGTTGGTGTCTTCGAAGAGACCGACCAAGTAGGCCTCGCTAGCCTCCTGAAGGGCCATGACAGCCGAGCTCTGGAAGCGGAGATCGGTCTTGAAGTCCTGGGCGATTTCACGGACCAGCCGTTGGAAAGGCAACTTGCGGATCAGAAGCTCGGTCGACTTCTGGTAGCGACGGATTTCACGAAGAGCGACCGTACCAGGGCGGTAACGATGGGGCTTCTTGACTCCTCCGGTGGCCGGGGCGCTCTTGCGAGCGGCCTTGGTGGCCAGCTGTTTGCGGGGCGCTTTGCCACCGGTCGACTTGCGAGCAGTTTGCTTGGTACGGGCCATGGCGACGATTGATAGCGTTTGGATGCTCGGGCCACAGGCGGCCCCCCTTTTATAGGGCGCCCGCCGCTGAAACTTTTGGCGCGGAGTAGTTGGCTCCCCATTGGTCGGAGGGGGTCGGCCAATCAGGCGGCGGAGTAGCAGGTATATAGAGGGGGCCGAAAGCCGTCGAAAGCATCAGTGTTTGTAGCACCGTCGACAAGCAACTTACTCCAAGATGACCGGACGTGGAAAGGGAGGCAAAGGACTCGGCAAAGGAGGCGCCAAACGTCACCGAAAAGTTTTGCGCGACAACATCCAGGGAATCACCAAGCCCGCCATCCGTCGTCTCGCTCGCCGTGGTGGTGTCAAGCGTATCTCCGGCCTGATCTACGAGGAGACCCGCGGTGTTCTTAAGGTCTTCCTTGAGAACGTCATCCGTGATGCCGTCACCTACACCGAACACGCCAAGCGCAAGACCGTCACTGCTATGGATGTTGTCTATGCTCTGAAACGCCAAGGCCGCACTCTGTACGGTTTCGGCGGTTAAATTTTCCATCGAAGCATTCGCTCTCATCAACGGCCCTTTTCAGGGCCACCAATTATTTAAAGAAAGAAATTGCTAATCTAGACTCATAAATAATTTACATTTCTGTGAACGTAGTCATGTTCATACGGCTGGCTCTGTACACTCAACATCTTAATTCGCGATTCAATGTCTTGATGAAGGAGTTTTGAATCTTACATGTGGTCCTCGGTAGTATAGTGGTCAGTATCCCCGCCTGTCACGCGGGAGACCGGGGTTCGATTCCCCGCCGGGGAGGACAAAATTCTTTGCCAACTGTTGCAAAGTTGTTGGAATTTATTTCATTATCATTAAGTAATTTCTCATCAAGAAACCAATGTATTTTGCAAGGAAAATAAGAGTAGATTTAAATTCAAAATTGCATTTTATCACTCCACGAACATCGATATTCAAATGTCGAAAGTAAAAACAATTCATACTTGGAGAAGCAGGGCGTCGATCCCTGTACCTCTCGCATGCTAAGCGAGCGCTCTACCATTTGAGCTACATCCCCGTTGTTTTCAACTAGAAAAGCAATTCTATCGTAATTATCAATTCGTTGTATAGAGTAATTTAAATTCTACAAGAAGATAATTTCAGCTTCGATATAGTATAATTATTTATAAAATTCCAAGCATGAAAAAAGGAAAAAGTCAACTGCACCCGGTATTCCCAAGCGGTCACCCATCCAAGTACTAACCGGGCCCGACGTAGCTTGACTTCCGGGAGCTAACGAGACCGGGTACTTTCTACGTGGTATGGCCGTTGACATTCATATTACATATGTTAAATGTTCAGTAGCTAGGAATCGAACGTGTGTATCGCATACAAGTCGATCACATTCGAGCACTCAAGTACTGTGTACTGGAGGGCAAATTGAATGAAAAATTGTAAAAATGCGCACTTGAAATGCTCAATGCCTTGATTAATTCATTCTCATGCCCAATATTACATTTAATATATACAGAACTATATTAAATTCGGTCAGGCCGCTTTGTTAAAGCGATCCGATCTTTCATTATTGTGCGAAGTGATGGAATGCAAAGGCATTTTCAAATTTGATGACATCTGGAAACCAAACCATTATATAATTTCGGTTGTGACGAACATAATTCATACTTACCTGGCACAGATGAAACCGTGATCATAAAGGCGGTTCGTCCGGAGTGAGGCCCTTGCATTGCACTACGTTGGGGCTGACCTCTGCGATTACTCCAAATGCGAGTAACTCGGGTGCGATATTTTTGGTAGTGGGGGACTGCGTTCGCGCTTTCCCCTTATTAATAAACTAAAATTAATTCAGAACAAGCTCGCTTGTTTTCATGAGAAACTTGTATTCGATTAAAATAGCAAGTTTCACTATAAACTACATTTAAATTAATGGTGTATCAAAAGATTATGGCACTTCCATGAGGTTCTACCGAGACTTGAACTCGGATTGTTGGATTCAGAGTCCAAAGTGCTAACCATTACACCATAGAACCGTAAGTATCGACGCATGCCGATTAAACGAAGTAGGTCCTACCGAGACTCGAACTCGGATTGCTGGATTCAAAGTCCAGAATGCTAACCATTACATCATAGGACCATGGAAACTTTTGTCGTGAAACGGAATTGCTATCAGGCTGCGCCAAGTTAACTTAATCAAAATAGCACCAAAGTCCGTCGAACATGCTTGGGTCATGACTTGTCTAATATAAATTTAATATGCGAATAGTAATTAGCATGGCGTTTTCTAGTCAATCACGAGCAATACAGATGTTATCTTGTGATTGGCTCGTTGGTCTAGGGGTATGATTCTCGCTTCGGGTGCGAGAGGTCCCGGGTTCAATTCCCGGACGAGCCCAATTTAATTATAATTGTTTGATTGATCAGTGTCAAGTGATAATGAATTGGTTATCTTTTGTAAGTTCACTTACAAGATTATTTAACTTCACGAACACAGACTACTTTCCAACCGAGCGAAGAGTTTATTTTTAATTCCAATTAGTTGGTCTACCGAAGTAAACCGTCCAAAAATATCGTTATAGTCTTCAATTGCCCCCCTCCACGGAAATCTTTAGTAAAAGGCGAAAGATTTATCCGCTTGTATGAAGGGAGACCAGACATAATTTTAAAATGCGATTCGAAACAATTTATAGACGCTTGGAGGCAAACTTTGTTGAAATATTTTCGGAATTATCAATGCCTAGTATTCAACATTGAATGCGTTTTCAGATGAGCATTCAAACACGCCTGCCGCTAGTAACCTGTTCAAATAAAGTTCAAATAAACAACACCGAAAAGATTAGCAACTTAACAAGTTTATAGAGTTCTTATACGAAATGTTGGCTCATTACATGAATGACAAAATAGCTGCGAGTTACGTTCGTAATAATAAATTATCTTTCCCATACCGGGAATCGAACCCGGGCCTCCTGGGTGAAAGCCAGGTATCCTAGCCACTAGACAATATGGGATGCACATAAGACACATTACGCAAATAAATTTAAATTCAAAATATGAACTGTTAAACAGGGGACATTAAATTAAGCTATCACTACAGCGCCCTTTTGTGTACGTAACTATACATTTTTCTCCGCATTATTTGTATGTACCACCTGTTTTAATTCCACCTTATCATCAACCCGTTACATAAGGCTCATTGGTCTAGTAGTATGATTCTCGCTTAGGGTGCGAGAGGTCCCGGGTTCAATTCCCGGATGAGCCCATAATAATTATTATCCAACTACAAACAAAAAATTTTTTAACGATCCGGCAGTATCAAATACTGGTTTAGTCAGCAGTCGCAATTTCAATAACAATTTATCATTTATTCTCGAACAGGCTCAATCAAACATGACCACCGATTCTACAAAACTGTTACGTGTAACCTTCGGTAGCTCAGTTGGTAGAGCGGTGGACTGTAGAATTATATAATTGGTATCCATAGGTCGCTGGTTCAACTCCGGCCCGAAGGACATTTTTCTGAACGTGCATCTGGCTTCATTTTATGACCATCTGACAACACTGTAAATTAAAATTTTCGTAGTATGTTCACAGAAGGATCAAAACAATAACTTGTTAAAAGAATTGCCGAAACCCGGGATCGAACCAGGGACCTTTAGATCTTCAGTCTAACGCTCTCCCAACTGAGCTATTTCGGCTATAGTTATCAATTTCAACATCCATGGTTACCGGACTTGAACTACCGCACTCCGACTTGCCCTAGTGTTCGGACGCTTAATCATATATAAGGCGCCGTGGCTTAGTTGGTTAAAGCGCCTGCCTAGTAAGCAGGAGATCGAGAGTTCGAATCTCTCCGGTGCCTAAGATAAATTTATTATACTTAGTTGAAACGGGCAATTTATTTTAAAATATGTCGTTGGAAAAGAACTGCATCCGGATGACTGCAGACGGTTGAGTGCCAATGATTTGAGGTGTCACAGTTCCAAAAATTGGATTGATCGCCCAACGTGGGGCTCGAACCCACGACCCTGAGATTAAGAGTCTCATGCTCTACCGACTGAGCTAGCCAGGCTTGATAACTTGGGTTAACTAGCAACTGAATAAGCCATGATTCCGTAATGGACCCAATGAAAATTTAAACGTGCGATGGCCGGGAATCGAACCCGGGTCGACTGCTTGGAAGGCAACCATGCTAACCACTATACCACCATCGCTTTTGAATGTCACATGTTAGCGAAACGCCGTATTCGAACAAATGCACTCGAATTCGCATTAATTTGTTCATTTAAGTGATCGTTAACGTCCCAAGCTCGCGTAATAAATAACTCGCTTCTATGTAAAATTTAAAATTCGCAGCTGGTAGGATTCGAACCTACGCTCCCAGAGGGAATCTGATTTCGAGTCAGACGCCTTAACCACTCGGCCACAACTGCGTAAGATAAAAATTAATGACAACTAGTTTCTTCAATCAAGTCGACTTGATTAATTATAATTTCCCATACCGGGAATCGAACCCGGGCCTCCTGGGTGAGAGCCAGGTATCCTAACCACTAGACAATATGGGATCTATTTCATTATTGCCGAGACCAGGATTCGAACCTGGGTTACTGCGGCCACAACGCAGGGTCCTAACCACTAGACGATCACGGCATAAATGAGCCAAAACGTTTATGCGAAACTAATCGGAGCCGACACTTCTCAGCACATTTATCAAAGTATTATTTTGTATTGTTAATAACATAAATAATTTAACTGAGTGGAGATGCAGGGTATCGATCCCTGTACCTCTCGCATGCAAAGCGAGCGCTCTTCCATTTGAGCTACATCCCCATGAATGATGTTACACCTGGTCTATAGTACATGCCATTGGCCGTTCTGGAATCGCCGAATCGTCGAATCGCCGAATCGAAAATTCGGGAAACGGGCCAAGTGAAGAAGACTACTGAAATCCTTGCCATTGGACACCGAGCATTAGCACAGGCCTGTTAGCTCAGTTGGTTAGAGCGCCGTGCTAATATGAGTGAAATAGTTACGCGGAGGTCGTGGGTTCGATCCCCCCACGGGCCATTTATTCTAGTATAGTGCAGCCAATCCTGCACACATTTTATCAAAATATTTATTACCATCAAAATGTTTAAATATGTATAAATATTTAAGAATCACGAAGTGCAGTAAACCGAATTACAAAACAAATTAAAGGCTCTTCAATAAATCGATCATGACAGGACTCGAACCTGCAATCTCCGGATCCGAAGTCCGATGCCTTATCCATTAGGCCACATGACCGTAATTTATTCGACTGAGACGCAAAACTGCTCAATGAAATCGAATTCCTTTTAGCACCGATTTGTTACATTCAACATATTTTAAATTTTCCAATATCCTGCATGGTAGCAGAGTGGCGCAGTGGAAGCGTGCTGGGCCCATAACCCAGAGGTCCGTGGATCGAAACCACGCTCTGCTAAATTGTTCATTGTATGTTTCTGTGGTGTAGTGGTTATCACGTCCGCCTAACACGCGGAAGGTCCTCAGTTCAATCCTGGGCAGAAACAATCGTTTTACTCTGTGTCGAATTTGCAATAGTGACGTATATTCAAGACTGTTTGTTAACGTTACGCATCAAGTTGGATAACGGTTCCATCGAGCAAATTTTCTTGGATAGCAAGAAGGTAAGTAAGGTAAGTAGGCCCACAATCAAGAAGAAGAGCATCGAGTGGTCAAGTTCGGAATCGATTTCAACACGGAGCAACCTGAAAGGCCCGTCTCACCTGAACCCGTTCCATCTGCCACTACCGAGCAACCCGTCGAAGAAGAATCCAGCAATCCGGCCCCGAAAAGAACTGATTGAAATTTTAATTTTATCGTTTCAAAAAACTTCCCGTCCGCATTATTCACCCAAGAAGCTAAGAAATGCTTTAAAAACCGCAAAAGAAAAACAAGTTGGCTTTTGGGACAAAACCGAACAGGTAACCATTCCCTTGCGCACTGTTGTAGTCAATTTTAAGCATGTTTATCGTTTTCTTTCATTAAAGGTCGAGGTCGAGGTCAAGAAACAGAGGCAACAGTTTTCTGGCATAGTGACGTATATTCAAGACTGTTTGTTAACGTTACGCATCAAGTTGGATAACGGTTCCATCGAGCAAATTTTCTTGGATAGCAAGAAGGTAAGTAAGGTAAGTAGGCCCACAATCAAGAAGAAGAGCATCGAGTGGTCAAGAAGGTAACCCCCCCCTGCATTGTAACCCCTTGTATACATGTAAATATCCACCATCTGAATACATATACCAGTAGCAGTAAATTGCTCTGGGGCATTGTAAAGGGTTGTCCAGCGGCGGTCAAATGCCGTTGGAATTTCCC
>Ga0209972_10004724_pt1 | contig 10202 bp, 21 predicted proteins | sample NOAtaG_7_FD_187302 | JGI IMG/M metagenome (GOLD analysis project Ga0209972, IMG submission 187302) | Freshwater lake microbial communities from Lake Erie, under a cyanobacterial bloom - NOAA_Erie_Diel1S_2200h metaG (SPAdes) (version 2) | ecosystem: Environmental > Aquatic > Freshwater > Lake ...
TGGTTGCATTGTGTTGTTGATTTGGTGGGGGTTGGTGGGGTTAGTCTCTTGCTTCTTGGTAGAACTAACAGAAACAAGGCAAATTTGGCAAATAATCTTTTAGTAAGGTGTTTATACTATTTTTCAATTTTAAGCGAAATTTGGGGCTTATATTGAAAAAGTTAAAAATTAATGCTTTTTATCGGGTATAAAATCTTGGTACTAAAATAATAGTATTTTATATAAAAGTAATAATATTTTGGTACTAATATTTTAGTTTTACCTATATTTGAGTACTAAAATATTATACACTATGGCAAGAGAAATCTTATTCAAAAAATCAAAGGAAAGTGAGTACGAAAAAAGCCCTGTACCTTCCCAAGTTTCTAAAGAAAAAATTAACAAAAGCATTGCAGATTGGTTAATTGCTCACCCGTTAATAAACATTTCTGGTCTTTGCAGATTGGCTGCTATAAACAGGGCAAATTTTGACAAATACTTAAAAATGAAAAAAATACCACAAAAACACGAAACAGCATTAATTAACATATTGAAAAACTATGGCTTTGGTAAATAATTCGGGATTTCCGAATCATTGCCAACATCCCACCCTTTCCCATTCATAGGGTTGCCGTATATTTTTATGTCGTCTGACCAAAAGTGTTTTACTTCTCCACCTTTCATCCGGCAAACCCAGACCGTATTTGTATTTACCCCATAATCTATTAGAAAAATAGCTTCTCCATCTCCTAATGGTGTTTTAACATCTATAGTTGGATTTAATTGATGTATCATTTGCCGTATGTTTGGGTGTAGTATTGTTCTGCGTTAAATGGAATGTCTTTTGTACCTCTTTCATCCCCCGCAACAAACGCATCCTCTATCTGCTGCTGAAACATTTCTTTGGCTTGTTCAATTAAAGTATCGAATCCGCTATGTAAATTAGCCCATTCCTTTAATTTCAAATGCAACCACTCTACTGCTGTCTGTTGTGCCATAGGTTATTTTTTATAGGTTTCGTTTGATTTAATAAATATGTATGTTACAAACATACTCGCAAGCCATAACCATATAATTAAAAATCTATCTTTAGAAGTAGTTGTTTCTTCTTGCAATACAAACATGGTCGCCAATACATAAGCTATTGTTACAAGTATGTAGATAGAGTATTTATTTTTCTGTTGTGCCATAGGTTTATTATTTAGTTTAGTATTCATCTTCTTTTAGCCAAACACAAACATCACCCGTAATGTCGGCTGTTATACCTAACTTGGTCTTGCATCCCTTGCATTTTTTATAAATAAAACCATTTTTGGATTTATTAAGTCTTTCGTAATAATCTTCGTTGGAATGAGGGCATTCACATTTCGGACATTTAAAATCTACATCAGGAATTGTTATAATTCCATTCGGTATTCTAATTGATTGTGCCATAGGTTTATTTAGTTTTTCTCATTGCTGCAACAAATATTCTATTTGCCTTACCCCTTTGTGTATAGATTTTCCTTTTGTGGAATGCAAAGAATGATTTTAATGCAATGAATGATTTGAATAACAGAATGTTCATTTTTCAAGTTTTGTTAAGTCAATTGCCATAGGTTATTTGTTTTGGTTTAGTAATTTATCTCTTAGCCATTTAGCACCATCTCTAAATCTTGCAATTTCTGCTGCATTTACAATTAGTTTATCATTGTCTTTATCCAAATAAGACCTTTCATCTATCTCCTCATCACTTGGTAGTTCTATTGGAATATAGTTTTCTTTTAAAAACTCATCTATTTGATATTCTTCCATTACTCCACTAAACATATCTTTTACCTGTTCTTCTGTGTATAGTTTCATAAGTTATTTAATTATTGGTGCATAATATTTTTCATTAATAATTATTGATTTGTAATATCTATGTGGATAATGAATACCTTCGTTTGTAAAATCAGATTTAAGAAATGGAAATTTATCTTCTTCTCCAAATACAATGAATGAATCCCAAGGAGTTTCTTCAAATTCTACATCATTGATTACAAGTTTAATTTCATTATGTGCCATAACTTAAAATAATTTTCCAGTTTTAAATTGTTCTAATTTATCTAAAGAAAGAAAAACCTGCCTTTCAAAACCTTGCTCTTTAAAAAACAAATATCTTCCATTTTCAATAATATATTCTTTCGGAATTATCCAGGACTCCTTGCGCCGCCTTTTTCGTTCATAAGGTAAATATCCAGACCATACAAGTCCGTATCATCTTTGTAGGCATAATACCCTTTGAAATCTATTTGGTTAAATGTGAACATTACATACCCATCGGCGTATACCTTTATTCTTCCATTGTATATGGATAAGCTAAATTTTTGATTGTTTTTCATTTGCCGTAGGTTTCGTTGTAGTATTGGTCTGCATCCTTGTAAGCAAAAATCGCTGCCTTACCCATATTTAACCCATTATAAAATGCTTCAATTTTTTTTTTGTTAAACCAGTCCCACCAAATCAATTTAAGCAATTGTTTTATTGTAAGCCATTTAAAAGTATTAGCATTTTCTAATAGTTTCATTTTGTCCTCTCGTGAAAACATTGCTGTCTGTTGTGCCATAGGTTTTTATTTATTCGTTTTCTAAAATCCAAGTTAATTTTTCTACCATAAAAGCTGCTTCTGAACGTTTGCCATCCCAATAGCCATGTGAAGAATCTATTTCTTTGTATAAATCACGATATTTCTCAAACGTAGATACCCTATCTTCCATTTCTTTTATCAACTCTTTCAATATTTCTTCTTTCATAGGTTATTTAGTTTTATTGTTATTGCCGTAGGTTTCGTTGTAGTATTGTTCAGGTGAATCATACTTTTGTTTCCAACTGCCATCGGGTAAATCTATACAATGGTCTCCGTTATCAAAAGCTTCCATTATCTGCTGCTCAAACATTTTTTTGGCTTGTTCTTTTATTTCAGGAATACATTTAATTGAATGTATTTTGTTAGAATATACAATTTCTATTTTACCCGATTCAATTTGTTCAATCAACCACTCCACTGCTGTCTGTTGTGCCATGTTATTTCTGTTTTAGTTAAAATAAAGACAATTTATTTTCGTTTTTTAACAAATATTCATCCAGCTTTTTCAATTTAACAAACAACTGCCTTTCAAATCCCTCCTGCTTAAAATGCAAATAACTTCCGCTTGATATGATTACAGAAACAGGCACTAATCTTTCTCCGTAATCATCAATCAACAATACGTTGTCAAATTTGGTGGCGTTTTTTATCAAATGCTCATTAAAGCCATAGCTTAAGTTCTTTTGAAACAAATGCTTTGACCTTATTCTTTTAATTTGCAGGTATCTTTCCTTGTGAAATATTTTTCCAATAGTTCTTGCGTGGCTTTCGGTAGCCAATTTTAATGCTATGGAAGAATATCCGGGTGTTTCTTCAACTATAAAGTAATTGCCTTGCTTGTCTGGTGGAGATGTTTTTGTCATAACCCTCTTTTTTTATGAAACAACTTAAGATATTCCCTTGCCTTTTTTACCTTTGATTCTACTAATTCAATTACACTATCATCAAAATCTATATCGTACTTGATTACCCTTTCATTTACGGGTATATCATCGTATTTTAGTATTCTTTCCAATTTCGCTGCTTCAATTAAATATTCTGGACTTTCCTCCGAAATAACATCTAATCTTTTCAGCAAATAATACTTTTCCGTTTCAACCAAATGGTCTGGCATATTTGATAAGCAATACACCAAAGATGCCTTTCGCCTATTGGTTAACATCATATAACCCTGTAATTGCCACCAATAACCCTTGTCTATCTTTGAATCTACATTTGCAAGAAATGTCCATATATCGTATGAGGATTTGATGTCTATTACCAATTCATCTGTTATGATGTCTGGAGTGCCGCCTATAAATTCGTTTTCCTGCCTAACTTCGTTCTTTTGATATAGCACACCATCGTGTCTGGAAAGCAAAGCAATAGAATCATCTTCTACCAATATGCCTTTTTTCATTGGCTTTGATTGTACTTCTTTTTCCCTGCCATACACAGCTTTTGCATAAACTTCTACAAGCATTGTTTTTGCGGTTTCGGATAAAGCCCCAGCGTTTTTGTCTGCGACACTTTTAGGTTCTGTCATTAATTTACCTAAAGAAGAACATCTTATTTTAACGTTGTCAAACATATTATATTTTTCTGTATTTATTTATCATTTTTATTTTTTCATGATACGCACTTTTCAAATCCGCATCTGACAAGCAAAGCAACTTATATGTCTCTAATTCATCAACAGTTGTGCATTTGCTAATCTGCTCTAAAATCTTTTCTTTGGTAGTTTTCTTTGATTCTTTTTCTACTTGAACTACGGGCAATTCGTTGTTTTCTATTCCCCTGTTTAAATCCTTGCCAAATACTTTGCCTATTTTCTTTGCTGCATTTTTAAAAGCCATAGAAGCGGCTTTTGGAGTAATCAATGTTAATTGCTTTGTGTTGGCAGCATATTCACTTGCTATTCCATAAACAGCACTGTTTTTGCAAAAATTTTGTGGTTCTGTAGCTTTTTTCAAATATGATAATTCAACCGTAACGGTAACAGAAAAGCCCACCTTATCGCTGACTATTTTAGTGTCAACAATACGATAATTCCATTGAAAGAAATAATCCATCAAATCTTCAATCAACTCAATGTCGTTAAACTGATATTCAGTACCTGTTACTTCTGACTTTTTTGTTTTAATCCAATCTTTGTGTTGTGGAGAATTTATTCCAAAACCAATTAAATCGCTTGCATACTCTTGTACATTCATAAAAAAATATTAAAAGTTAAAAAATACACCTTAAAACTTACACCAGATTACTTCAGTCGCTTAACGTTTGTAACCTTTTCATCAACTTTCAAAACACCAAACTTCTTATCTGAATTACCAAATTCTTTCTTTACCCGGCTAACAGTTACCATAACTACCATATAGCCGTAGTTTACTTCAACGGATTCGTTTACTTCCAAATTTTGAAGAACAAATGCCAATGATTTCTTTGCCATAGCGATTTTTTTTGTAAATTTAATTAATTTATTTAATTAAATTAAAATTTTTTTAAACCACCCAAATACCAATTACCTATTTTTATGCCTTTTGTATACCCGTTTCTTTCACTAAAAGACAATGAGTGAGTGCCTGTATCTTTCCAATACAATCCAATGCCAAAAATTCTAAAAAAACCAAATCTGTTAAAATAACAATAATAAAATGCCATAATTTTTAATTTTACCAATTCCGCCACCTGACTATGTTAATTCCGTATGGAGAGGGAGTTTTTACACTCCCATAGGATTTTAACGGTGCTTATATCCCACTCTCCATTTGTAGTCAGGACAGGATTCGAACCTGTATGATACTCCTGTTAGATTAAGAGTGTCTTTCACAATCTAGCGTCTACCAATTCCGCCACCTGACTAACGAGAGTTATTAAGATTTTTGAATAGGTCTTTACTCTCAAATAATCCTACGAGTAGTCAGGACAGGATTCGAACCTATAAAATTTTACGTTCCTATTTATAACTTTGCTATTTACTGCAAAGTGACGCTGCGTCTATACTTTTCCGCCACCTGACTATGGTCGGCTCCGATTTTTTATACAGAACGTTGCCGAAGTAAACTGTTTATTTTAATTCTATTCTTTCTTCATAAGTAACCTTACCTGCTTGTTGTATAGTACTTACATCTCCTTTGGTTGTAAAGTAATGATAATGATAAGCATCATAAAAACGATACATTTTTATTCCGTCTTTTTCAAATAAAAATTCAATCCTAATTTGATTATCCTTTCCCGTTTGCTCAAAAGAAATTGAGTCATTTTTACAGCCAATTAACGATACAAATGTTAATACTAATAAAATCTTTTTCATAATTTATAATTTTTTGATTTTGGTTTAAATATCGCTACAATTTTACCATAAAATCCAAATGCTTCTTTGGCGTCTTTTACGGGCTAGAAAGATATGTTTCCGTTTCTGTAGTTCACTTGAACAACGCATGGGTCTTTGGAACTTGGAAGGAAGATTTGCTCTACCATTTTTTTATTAATTTTAAGTATAAATACCAACTTATCAGAGATTATCCCTGCAAAAACTTCTTTTTTGCTTGATTCACCTTTGACCTATATTCAATAATCAAAGATTTAAGCTCACTGATAGTTGGTTTTGATATTTGTCTTGATATTTCTCTTAAATAATCTACTGTTCCACTTTTTTCCTCATTTAGCTTTTTTTCAAATACTGACAAGTTTCCATTCAGCATACAATTATCGTGTTCGCTTTGCGGTCTGCAGTTCAACTCTAACCACCTTGTAGATAAATTGCTTCTGGATATGAAATGTCCACATTGAATTTGCTTCCAATGGTATTTTTTCCCAGAAGTAAAACATTCTACCATTCCACTTGTGTCAGCGTACTTTATTCTAATGTAAACTGAAAAAACTTGGTCTAAATCAGATACAAGATTTGAAAAACTTTCCCTATCATCACTATCCTCATAATCTTCAATTCTTTTTTGTGTATCTTCAATGGTCGCACAACTTTTACACCTTCCCTTACTAAAAATATAAGTCATATCAAAGCAGGTAATGCAACGCTTTTTCTTACGGATAATTGTGCTGTTCATAGAACAAAAGTAATTAAATTAAGTAAACAAAAAAAATTTTGAAGGGAATTATTTTAATCTATATTTGTTCCTCTTAAAAAATTAAAATTATATGGAAAATTTGACATTGAAGGAAAAAATTGACCGGGCAAAAGACGGCAGAACGCAAACTTGGATTTTGCAAAAAATGAGAGAAAGCGGAGTAAGTATGACCGATTCTGCATTTTCAAGGAAAAAAAACGGGCTGGATAAGTTCCGAGATAACGAAATTAAATTAATTGAAAAAATATTAAAAGTAAAATTATGATTGAAATTCAGCAAAATTGGGCAGTCGTTATTCACGCAAAAGTCTTGTTGGCAAAGGATATTAACCACGCCCAGAAGATATTGCTTGGATTAATAAGCAATTTAACAAACATTGATGATGAATGTTATGCCACAAACGAATATTTTTCATCTATTTTGGGTGTAACCAAGTCCTCTGGTCGTGTGTCAAGATTACTTTCGGATTTAGAAAAAAAAGGGTATTTAAAAACTGAATGTTTTTACAAGGAAAATACCAAAGAAATTGAAAAAAGAATTATCCGAATAACGATGCAATTTAACAAGGGGGGTGTTGTTCAAAATAACAAGGGGGGTATTGTTCAAAAAGACAATAGGGGTATTGTTCAAAAGGACAAGGAGAATAATACTCTACTTAATTCTAATACTCTACGTAATACTAATACTCTACTTAATCAAAAAACAAATAATACACATTTTGTCCAAAAATTCAATTTTGATGATTTGCTTGCGTTCGGAAAAGCCGAAATTGAAAAGCTAAATTTGGACTTTAGCAAGTACGAATATTCGCTGAAAACAAAACTTGAAACTTGGCAAGAAAGCGATTGGAAGGATGGGCATGGGAAACCAATCAAAAACCCAAAATTGAAAATCAAAAACATTATTCCCTACCTCAAACCGATGGAAATTCCAAAACCGCAGCAAAAAAAGTACGAAAATGACCTTCAAAAGGCAAGATTGAACTTTAAACCTGTGTCCGAATACTAAAACATATCGCCAATCAAGAGGAAACAGGGCAAATTTCAATTCAAAATCAAAAACAGTACAATGATACCACCCCTATAAAAATAATCGAAATTTGGGCTTTATTTCAAATAGTTAATTTAATTCTAATATAATGGTAACGATTTTTAAGAACATTTTTAGCAAAGAACCTTTTTACGTTTCAGTTGAAGAAGCATTAAATCGGATAAAATCAGGAAAAAGTGAAAAAACGGTCAACGAAATACGAAATACGATAGACAAGGATAAAGCGAACAAGTTGAAGTTGAACCTTCCTTCCGTTTGTTTTTCGGGTAAATTTGGAAACGATAGGACTGATAACCAATTAATTCAGCATAGCGGCTTTATAGTTTTAGATTTTGATGATGTCTTTGAAATCAGAGAAAAGCAGACCGAAATTATATCCCAAGATTTTGTTTATGCTTGTTGGGTGTCTCCATCTGGAAAAGGGTTAAAGGCACTTGTTAAAATATCTTCACCAAAAAAACACAGGGAACATTTCCAAGCGTTACAAGATGTTTTTCCAGAAATAGACAAGTCTGGAATCAACGTATCAAGGGTATGTTACGAAAGTTTTGACCCGGAGATTTACATAAACGCAGAAGCAAAAGTATTTACAAAAGTAAAAAAGACCGAAAAGCAAGTAACATACGAAAGAACGCAAGAAGATGAGCATATTTTTAAGAAAATATTAACTTGGCTTTCCAATAAAAACGATGCCTTTGTAACAGGGGAGAGAAACAACTTCATTTTCAAACTTGCTTCCGCTTGTTGCAGGTTCGGAATTGAGCAATCAAAAGCGATTAATTTAATTAATTATGAGTTCGTAACCAATTCGGATTTTACAAATAGCGAAGCGGAGAGGGCAATAAAGTCAGCGTACAAAGCAAATAATTCCAATTTTGGAACGGCATTTTTTGACAAGGAAGTTCTTACAGACAAGGTTACCAAAAGTGAAATACCCGTAGATAATACCGTTTATGACGATGGACTGAAATTGAAAGACGTTGTTTATGGAATTGATGTAAAGGAGCAAGCATTGAGGATATATGATGAAGGATATGCACAAATTGGAGGGGTAAGCATACCAGAACTTGATGAAAGGTTTAAGCCAAAAAGGGGAGAAATTACTTTGCTTTCAGGTATCGGGAACTATGGAAAAAGTTCTTTCAAGAAGTGGTATCAAGCTATGAGAATGTTGATGTACGGAGAAAAGTTTGCTTCTTTTGCCCCAGAAGATAATCCACCAGAAGAATACTACCACGATTACGTTGAAATTATACTTGGATGCGATTGCTCACCAAATAATCCAAACAGACCTTCAAGAGAAACTTACGAATATGTATATGACCTTGTTTGTAAGCATATTTTCTACGTTTACCCCAAAGATGTAAGCCCAACTCCTCAATATGTAATGGAGGTGTTTTTGGAACTTATTATCAAGGAAAACATTGATGGTTGCGATATTGACCCTTTCAACCAACTTACAAACGAATATCAAAAGTTTGGCAGAACGGATAAGTACTTGGAATGGGTGCTTTCCGTATTTTCAAGATTTGCCCAAATAAACAATGTGTTCTTTTGGATAATTGCTCACCCAAGACAAATGACCAAAGCTGGAGATGGGAACTATCCCTGCCCAGACGTATTTGACTTGACAGACGGGGCTATGTGGAACAACAAAATGGACAATATTTTGATATATCACAGACCATTTGCACAAACAGACCCTCAGAACCCTACTTGTGAATTTCATAGCAAAAAAATCAGAAGGCAAAAGATTGTAGGTAAAAAAGGATTTTTTATATTTGAAATGCTGTTTAAAAAGAGAAGATTTCTTTTCAATGCTGTTGACCCTATGCAAAAAATTTTACAAGACCAAAAAATTAATTTTAACTTTGAAGATAATCAAGAAACATATAATACACAAACACAAACAAGCGAAAATTTATTTTAGTTATGATGAAAATTGAAAGTATAGCAAAAGTCGGTAAAGATGCTGTGGTAAATCAAGTAAACGGAAAAACAGTTATCAATTTTAATGTCGCTCACAACGAAAGGTACAAAAACAGCGATGGTGATTATGTAGACAAAACAACTTGGATACATTGTGCTTGGTGGACTGAAAAAACAGACCTTGCCAAATACATTAAAAAAGGTTGCACTTGTTACATTGAAGGAAAGCCAGAAACAAAAACATATAAAAAAGATGATGGGGAACTTCAAGCCCAGCTTCATGTAAGAATTTCTGTATTTTCATTAATCACATCTCCAAACGTATCTTCTCCAAATGTCTGATGCAATAAGATTTGAGCAAACACTCAACAGAGAGCAAAGAAGGCACTTTGAACAAAATGCTTTCAAGGTGTATAATCACTTAAAACCAATAAACGAAAACTTTATTCAGTTGGTTTTTACATACATTGATACACCAGAAAAATACAATGAAGTTTACACTATATTTTTAAATTCTTGGATTAAATCTTGTGAATGGTTAAAGAAAAAGTATCCTACAATAACTATTG
>Ga0209972_10004726_pt1 | contig 10202 bp, 7 predicted proteins | sample NOAtaG_7_FD_187302 | JGI IMG/M metagenome (GOLD analysis project Ga0209972, IMG submission 187302) | Freshwater lake microbial communities from Lake Erie, under a cyanobacterial bloom - NOAA_Erie_Diel1S_2200h metaG (SPAdes) (version 2) | ecosystem: Environmental > Aquatic > Freshwater > Lake ...
TGGAGGTTGCCATCGTCGGCGGCAGGCTTTCGTCCCGCCTTGGCCTTCGGCGTCGTGGGATCCGGGGACTCGGGGTTGCCCCTCCCGGGCCCCGGTTCCACGGTGGATTGGAGGCTCGGGCTCCGGTCGGCCGGCGTGCCGGACGGTCCGTTTGCCGCATCGGTGGTGTCGACCGGTGCGTCGGCCTTCTTCCGGGGCGCCCTCGGCTTCTTGGGCGCGGAAGGGTCTTTCGGTGCGCGGGGCATTTGGAAATCGGTTGGGATTGGATGGGTTCTCCTCGGGACGCCCTCCGGGGCGCCGACGCAGTTCCGAACGGGGATGGGACCTGGGGAAATCGGACGATCTCGAGGAAGGGATCGTCACCTGCGGAGCGCTAAGATTGTTCTGAACCCGGGTCCCCGCAAGTCATTTGCGGTCACAAAAAACCGGCGTGACACGCGTGGTCTCCGCCCTCCGAAGGGACACCAGAGTCCGATGGTTCGGGACCCTCCGGGCAGGGCCCGAGGAGGCCAGGGTGTTTTCCTGTCGGCGATTTGGCGCCCGTGGTGTGGACCTTCGGGGGGATGTCGGTCCGGCCGGTGGGGGCGTCGCGTCTTGTGGGTGCATCGGCGGTTCCCTACGGTTGGCCCCAGGTGACCCGCATCCTCGTCCTGTCCCTGTCCGGAATCGGCGACACGCTGATGGCGACGCCGCTGTTGCACGAATTGCGCCTTCAGTACCCTGCCGCCGCCATCGATGTGCTCGTCCTGTGGGCGGGAGCGGCAGAAGTGCTCCGCTGCAATCCCCATGTGCATGAGGTCATCCGTCACGACTTCCTGGGGCGGAGCCGGTTTTCCTCGCTGGCCCGTTGCCTGGCGTTGCGCGGCCGCCGCTATGACCTGTCGATCAACACCCACACCCAGGGTCGCCGGGGTTACCGGCTCATCGCCCGACTGATCGGGGCCCGGGAGCGCCTGAGTCACGAGTACGAGAACCACTCATGGCCGGACCGCTGGTTGGTGACTCGCTCGATCCCCCAGGACTACTCGGTGCACGTGATGGAGAACAACGCCCGCCTGCTCGGGTTGCTTGGCCTGACACCCCGACTGGCGCGGCCGGGATACGAGGTGTTCCTCGCCGATGCGGAACGTCGGTGGGCCACCGACTGGCTGAAGGACCGAGGTCTGGCGGGGCGGGCCTGGCTCGGGGTTCATGCCGGATCGGGCGGCACCAAGAACCTCGCCCTGCGACGCTGGCCGATGGATTGCTATGTGGCGTTCCTTCGCCAATGGCGCTCCCGGCACCCGGGAGTGCCCGTGGTCCTGTTCGGGGCCCGCGAGGAGCAACCTCTGCACGCCGCGTTCCGCGGCGCCGGCGCCGAGTTCCTCGAGGCGGCGACCCCGGGGTTGCGTGAGGCCATGGCGCTGGTCGGACACGCCGGGGGCTTCCTGAGCGTCGACACCGTCTTCATGCATGTGGCCGCCGCGATGGGGGTTCCGCGTCAGTGGGTGATCGAGACGCCCACCCTCAACCCGCCGGTCCATCCGCGACGGGAGGGTTGGACCCTGATCCCCAACCCGTCGATCGGAGGGCGGCACCTCGACTTCTACCGCTACGATGGCCGACCGATCGCCGGTTCGGCCGGTGATTTGGCGCGGATGATGTCGGCGGTATCGGTCGAGTCGGTGATCGAGGCCCTCTCACCCTGGGCCGACACGCTGCGCCGGACGGCCCCGGCGGCCTGATCCGACCGTGCAGCCCGGGGGGCTTTCCGTGGGTCACAGGGGGCGTGCGTCGGTCGCCTCGGCCAATTCCACGAAGTTTAAGAGCAATCGGAGCCCGTTTTCCTGGCTCTTTTCCGGGTGGAACTGGGTGGCGAAGGTGTTCCCACGCCAGATCGACGAGGCAAAGGTCGGTCCGTAGGTGGTCTCCGTGGCCACGATGCCCGGATCGGCCGGCCGGGGGTGGTAGCTGTGGACGAAGTAGAACCAACTGCCCCCGGGGATGCCCCGGTAGAGAGGGCATTCGGGTTGCCGCAGGTCGATCTGGTTCCAGCCGATCTGCGGGATCTTCAGGCGGGGCATCTCGGCGGTCGGTTGAAACCGGACGACCGACCCGTCGAACACTCCCAGTCCTCGGGCGTGCGAGTTGAATTCCTCGCTCCGCTCGAACAGGGCCTGGTACCCGACGCAGATCCCAAGAAATGGCCTGTCGGCCGCGATCCAACCGCGGATCGCCTCGAGCAGTCCCTGTCGCTCCATCGCGTGGACGCAGTCGTCGAAGGCGCCGACCCCCGGGAGCACGATGCCCCGTGCGCCTGCGATGGCCTCCGGTGTGCGGGCCCGTACCACCTCGGCGCCGGCCCTTCGGAGGGCCTTCTCGACGCTGCGGATGTTCCCGGAATCGTAATCGAGGAGCGCGATCACCGGGTTGAGGCTAAGCCCCGCGGGCCGGATGGTCGATGGCGGAAAGGGGGCTTCATGCCGAGTGCTTCGGCGGGGCGGGAAGGGTCGGCCGGGAGACCCGCCACAGAGCGGCGACCTGAGGCCGTGGCTCGTCGCGGATTCCTCTGCACCCTTCGTCGCTGTTCACGGAGTGGTCTCGGATGTCGGTCGGGCCAACGGCTCGGTGGCCGAGGGACGCTCGGTCTTCAGGCGCAACTGCCCGCAGGCGGCGTCGATGTCATGACCCTTCTCGAGACGCAGCGTGCAGGTGACCCCGGTGTGGGACAAGGCGTCGGCGAAGCGTTTGCACCGGGATTCCTCCGGACGTTTCCATGGAAGCCCTTCGACCGCGTTGTAGGGGATCAGGTTCACCTTCGCATGCAGCCGTCGGGCCAGGTCCGCCAGCGGTTTCACCTCTGCCGGGGAATCGTTGACCCCATCCAGCAGGATGTACTCCAGGGTGATCATTTTGCCCTTCCTCTCAAGGTAATGGAGGCAGGCCTCGGTCAGTTGGGCCAAGGGGAACTTGCGGTTGACCGGCATGATCTGGTCGCGGACCGCATCGGTCGCCCCGTGCAGGGAGATCGCCAACCGGAACTGCTCCGGTTCCTCCGCCAGTTGGCGGATCCTGGGTGCCAGACCGCTGGTCGAGATGGTGATCTTGCGCGCCCCGATGCCCATGCCCCAAGGGGCGTTCAGGGTTCGCAGCGCCCTCATCAGGTGATCGTAATTGGCCAGGGGTTCGCCCATCCCCATGATCACGAGGTTGTTCACCAGACGCGTCCCATGGGGTCTGTGGTTGGGTGACTCTCCGCCTGCCATGGCCTCGCGCGCGTGCCACCGTTCGATGCCGAGGATCTGCCCGGCGATCTCCCACGGAGCAAGATTGCGTTTCCAGCCGTCCAGCCCGCTGGCGCAAAAGCGGCATCCGTAGGCGCAACCCACCTGGGTGGACACGCACAGGGTATGGCGATCGGCCGCCTCGCCGTACAGGGCGGGATTGGCCGGGATCAGCACACTCTCGACCATCGAACCATCGTGGAGGCGCCACAGGAATTTCTGGGTGCTGTCCCGGGATCCCTGCTTTCTCACCAGTTCAAGGGAGCCCAGGCTCCATCTTCCGGCCAGCAGAGAGCGGAGGCGGCTGGGCAGATTGCTCATGGCGGCCCAGGAGTCGACACGGCGGGCGTAAAGCCACTCCAGAAGTTGGTCCACCCGGTAGTCTGGCTCCTTCCAGTCCGCGAACTGCTGCGCCAATGTCGTCCGTGTCTCGTCGCGGATGTCGCCGGAATCTGCCGGCTTCTGCGGGTGCGGTGCCTCGGTGGTGTCAGTCATGGCGTGGCGTTGAGTGGGGTTGGAGATCCTGGTGGAAGGCAAACAGGCGGCCCGATCCCCTCAATCGTTCAGGAAGTAGCTGAGATTCTCCAACTCGATCGCCAGGTTCACATGGTTCACGACCACGTGTTCCGGAACCACCGGCATGATTGGGGCGAAATTGAGGATTCCCAGCACCCCTGCCTCCACGAGCCGGTTGGTCACCTCCTGGGCTGCCGCGGCCGGGACCGACAGGATGGCCATTCGGATATGGTGTTCGGCCAACGTCGCCTCCAAGCGGTCCATTCCGAGCAATGGGACCCGCGACGGGGTCTCCCTGGGGCGTCCTGGATCGAGGTCGAACGCCGCTACGATCTCGAATCCCTCCGGTTCAAACCCTCGGTATTGCAACAGAGCGCTGCCCAGATTCCCGACACCCACGAGGACGACGGGTTGAAGTCGGTTCGTGCCCAAATGCGAGGTGATCATCTCCGCCAACTGACCCACATCATACCCAAGTCCCCGGGTCCCGAATTGCCCAAGGTAGGTCAAGTCCTTCCTCAACTGGGTTGGTTTGACGCCAGCGGCCTTGGCCAGTGCCTCGCTGCTGACGGTGTGGAGCGCGTTCATCTTGAGGCGCTGCAGGCACCGCAAATACTGGGACAATCGGTAGACCGTTTTCCTCGGGATCTCTGGCCTCGCAGTCCTCATCGCGAAACCACCTTGCCGGACAGGCAAATCATCGGCAAGCGATATGATAAAGTGACAGGTTCAAAGTTGTTGACGTGTGGCTGGTGGGGAGGGATGGTTTTGGGCATGAGGTTGGCGCGGATCAAGGGGCAGGCGGGAGGGGTGGCGGTGTATCATTGCATTTCGCGGGTGGTCGGGGGCGAGAAGCTGCTGGATGCGGCCTGTCGGGAGAAGCTCTCGGAGTTGCTGATGGCGCTCTCGGCCTTCACGGGTCTGGAGGTGATCACCTATTGCATGATGCCGAACCACTTCCACCTGCTGATCCGGGTGCCGGAGGCGCGGGAGATCCCCGATGGCGAACTGCTGGAGCGGGCTGAAGCGTTCTACGGGAAGAAGGGGATCCTGAGCACGCTGGCCCGTGAGGGAATGAGCCGGCATGGGCGGATCGATGCGCAGGTGCGGCAGACGTTGCAGGGGCGCATGGGGGACCTGTCGGTGTTCATGAAGGAGTTCAAGCAGCGCTTCAGCCGGTGGTTCAACCGGCACGCCGAGCGGTTCGGGACGCTGTGGGCCGAGCGCTTCAAGAGTGTGCTGGTGGAGGACAGCCCGGAGGCGGTGCGGACGGTGGCGTCGTACATCGACCTGAATCCGGTGCGCGCCGGGTTGGTGGAGGACCCGAAGGACTACCGGCATTGCGGGTACGCGGCGGCGGTGGCCGGGGGCAATGGGCGGATCCGGCGGGGGTTGATGGGCTTCCTGATGGGGCGGACGTGGGCGGAGGCGGCGGCGGAGTACCGGACGGCGCTGCTGCTGAGGGCGGTGGAGCCCGGGCACAGTTCGAAACGGGCGCTGGACCGTGCGACGATCCGGCGGTTGGTGGCCGAGGGAGGGCGCCTGAGCCCCGGACAGGTGCTGAGGCTGCGGATCCGGCACCTGAGCGACGGGGTGGCGCTGGGTTCGAGGGAGTTCGTGGACGAGGTGTTCGAGCGGTACCGGCAACGCTTTGGTCCAAGACGGCGCAGCGGGGCCCGGCCGATCCGGGCGGTGCCGCTGCCAGGCCTCATGGCCCTGCGCGACCTGCGCGTCGATGTGCTGGGGTGAGGAGGAGGCGAAGGCGACCCGTGCGCCTGACGCATCGTGGATGGCTTCAGAAATTCGACTGAAATGCGAAGCACTCCCGGGTCTGACACTCAGGGGAATTCTGGAAATCTATGGCCGTCTACGCCGACACGGGGCGGTGGCGTGTCCTCGTGCTCAGGGGACGTGACTGGCGGAGGTTCCTTCCGACCACGGACCTCCATCCGGACGGTCACCGATGAACGGAGGAGGGCATGTGCCGTTGCCCAGCTACGCCATGGGTAGCACCTGCAGCATGGGACGTCGTCTTGGATAAACCAACTTGGCATGGCGGTTGCCTGATACCGTACGATACCAGTCCTCTCCACCAGCCTGTTCGGTGCGCGTCGCGCTGGGCGTTGGGGCGCAGGCAGCCGCTGACCGAGACCGAATCACGTCTTGAGCTTGCCGCAGTGATCACGCCTTCACCCGGGTTCCCGTGGTGTCCGATTCAGCCGCCGATCAGCGCCAAGGCGGCTTCCGCCATCTTGGGACCGGTCATTCCATGCCGAACATACAGTTCCTCGGCAAGGTAGGCGCTCTGCCCGAATTCACCCCGGATGCCAAGGCTGCGGATCCGATGGGGGATGCCGGCAAGGCTCAAGCCATGGCTCACCTGGGCGCCCATGCCGCCGATGACCTGATGGTCTTCGATCGTGACCAACCGCCCGCCGCACCGCTGCACCGCAGCGCCAATGGTCTGGACGTCGACCCGGTTGATGAACGGGTTGTTGATCACCGTGGCCGATTTGCCCTGCGCCCGCAGGAGTTTGGCGGCCTCCAGGCATTTGCTGAAGAGCACACCGCTGCCGACGAGGACGACATCCGTGCCTTCCTCGATGACCTGGGCCTGGCCCCATGCATAGGTGGCGCCGGGGACCCATTCGACCGGATAGTTTTCGCGGCCGACAAAAAAGACGACGCTCTCACCGTCGCCGCCAGCAGCCCTCTCGTCGCCGATGCGGCGGATCGCCGCCTCCATGAAGGCCTCCGCCTCCTTGGCACAACTGGGTGCGATGACGAGCGTGTGCGGGATGGAGCTGACGGCCGCGAGGTAGGTCGTGGCCTGATGGCTGGCGCCGTCGGCGGCATCCTGGAAGCCCACGTGGGAGAACATGGCGATCACCGGGGCCTGAGACAGGGCGGCCATGGTGAGCGGCAGGTTGCCCTTGGTAACCCCGAACTGGCCGAAGGTGTCGACGATCGGGATGTACCCGACCTTGGCGAGCCCGGCGGCGACGCTGACCATGTTGGACTCGGCGATCCCGACCTCGATGAACCGCCCGGTGGCCTTCTGGAAGGTGCTGATGCCCGTGCTCCCCTGGACGTCCGAGCTGACGGAGTAGACCGGATATCCGGCCTGGGCGGCCTTGATGGCCCCGGCGGCAAGCCCGGCCTGGACCTTGTCCTTCTTCACCGCAGGGACCGCGGTGGCCGGGGCGGGGGAAGCCGCAGCCGCGGCGGCCTTGGCCTTCTTCTGCGCTTCCTGGGTTTCCCAATCGCTCCGAAGGGCTTGGCCCCACGCCAGCAGGTCGGCCGGGACGGTGCCGCCCGAGTAGATCTCGGTCAGCCAATCGACGATCTTCTCGCCGTTGGCGAGGGGGAACCCGTGGCCGCCGGCCGCGTTCTGTTCGGTGGCCTTGATGCCGTAACCCTTGATGGTCTTGAGCCACAGGCAGACCGGCTTCTCCGGCCGGGCCGCCGCGTCGGCGAAGGCCGTCTCGACCGCCGAGTAGACGGCCTGCAGGTCATGCCCGTTCTCGATCTTCCGGACATCCCAGCCCAAGGGTGCCAGCGCCTCGAAGGTGGGCTGCATGGAAAACGAATCGGCCGTGATGCGTCCGGAGAGCTTGGTGTCGTTGTCGGAGACGACCATCACGAAGGGATTGACCCGCCCTTTGGCCGCCAGGCCCGGGATGGCGGCGAAGGCCTCCTTCGCCTCGCCTTCCATCGAGGCGCCGTCGGACATCAGGATCACCGTGGTCCGCCGGTTGCCGGCGAGCTTGTCCGCGATGGCCAATCCCTGGGCCTGCCCGATGGAGGACCCAAGCGGCCCATTGGAGAGAAGAACGCCCTCCGGGTTGAGGTGCGATTCGCCATGGCCGGTGAGCTTGGACTGGATGCTCCGGAAGCCCTTCAGGGACTCCGGCGTCATGCCGTCGAACCCATAGTTGGCCCGGATCGCATAGATGCCGTTCTCGGCGTGTCCGGCGTCGTTGACGAAGTGGTAGGCCTCATGCCACGGCCGGTCTGACGGGGCGAACAGGATGCCATGGACCGCCGAACTCACCTCGGCGAAGGCGGCCGGCCCTCCCCAGTGGCAGGCGGCCCCGCCGACGACGGCATGCACGTCCATCAGGGCCACCAAGGCCCGGGTCGCGCGCGGATCCGCCAGGACGACCGACTTTCCGGCGCGATCACGAACTTCGACGGCATGACGCGGACGGCCCGGGGTCGGTGCCAGACGCGGCTTCAGCGCCTGAGGGCGGAGGGGGGGCAGTTCAACGGTTGCGACGACGGACGTGTCAGCGGCCATAAAAATCGATGGGAACGGTGTCTCGGGGCGGGGGGATTCCCGCAAACGTGCGAAAAGGCTACGGGCGGGGAACGAAATGGGAAGGCGCATTTTGCACACCAGCGGGCGCGGCGCACCCTCTGCACCGGACGGCCGGTTTTCCGCCGGGACATAAAGAGCTTTTGCCACCCGACGCGGTCCGCCATGTTTCCGGGCATGTCAGGTCTCATCGCCATCGTGGGTCGCCCCAACGTCGGCAAGTCCGCCCTCTTCAACCGGATCGTCGGGCGGCGCATCGCCATCGTGCACGACCAACCGGGTGTGACCCGTGACCGGGTCATGGCCGAGGCCGAGTGGCATGGCCGTCCCTACACGCTGGTGGACACGGGGGGGATCGGGCTCCTGCGGCGCGAGAAGGCCGAGGACGTCATCACCGCCGCCGCGCTGCAGCAGGTCGACCTGGCGATCGAATCGGCCGACGTGATCCTTCTCGTGGTCAACGTCCAGGAGGGCATCGTCCCGCTGGACCAGGAGGTCGCCAAGAAGCTCCGGACCGTCCAGAAGCCGGTCCTCGTGGTGGTGAACAAGGCCGACAACCATCAGGCCACCGCCGGGGCGGGCGAGTTCTCAGCCCTCGGGTTCCAGCGCATCTTCCCGGTGACCGCGATCCACGGCCACGGGGTCGAGGACCTCATGGATGCCGCCGTGGCGTTCCTGCCGCGTTGGGAGGCGCCGTCGGTTGTCGCCGACCATGAAGCCGGCGACGCCGAGGCCTCCGATGCTGACTCCGGTGACGGGTCGGTGGACGTTGCGGGAGGCGAAGAAACCGGGGCCGACCTGCTGGACAAGCCCGTTGCCCGGCGTCGACCCTCCGGTCCGAAGCGCCTGGCCATCGTGGGACGGCCCAACGTGGGCAAGTCCTCCATCATCAATCGGTTGACCGGTTCCCAGCGGGTGATCGTCAGCGCGATCCCCGGCACCACCCGCGACGCCGTCGACGTGCCCTTCGAGATCGTGACCGAGGCGGGCCGCGAACGCTACGTGCTGGTCGACACCGCCGGCGTCCGCAAGGCGCGGCGCATCGACGACACCATCGAGTATTTCTCCGTCGAGCGGACCAAGGATGCCATCGCCCGGTGCGACATCGCCGTGCTGGTCATCGACGCGCTCAACGGGATCACCGAGCAGGACAAGAAGATCGCCGACGTGATCGTCGAGGAGCGCCGGTCCTGCATCGTCGTGGTGAACAAGTGGGACCTCGTGGCCGAGGACGTGCGCAAGGCGCGCGAGGAGGAAATCCAGGCCCGACGCCTCAAGCAGCGCGACCGGGACGACCGTCAGAAGCGCCTCACAACGCTGGCCGAGTTCGGCCAGTGGGTGCAGGACCGGCTCTTCTTCCTGGACTACGCACCGGTGATCTTCACCTCCGCCAAGGATGGCTTCCAGTTGGACCGCCTGCTCGAGGCCGTGCGCTACGTGTCCAGCCAGCTGGGCCAGAAGGTGCCCACGGCGATCCTGAACCGCACACTCAACGACGCCATCGAGCGACGCCAACCGGTCAGCGACCAGGGGCACCGGCTCAAGTTCTACTACGCCACCCAAGTCCGGCAGGCCCCGCCGACCTTCCTGCTGTTCGTCAACCGCGACGAACTCTTCAGCGCGCCCTACCTCAAGTACCTCACCGGCGAGATGCGGGCGGCCTTCGGCTACGAGGGGTGCCCGATCGTGCTGGTTCCGAAGCCCCGCCCGAAGACGATCGAGCCGGTGCGGAAATTCCGGAAACAACCCTTCGCCCACAAACGCGAGGGGGGCGAGCGACGATTGTCGCCCCTTGCCGAGCGCGCGGTCGCCCGCAAGGCCGCCCGCTCCGGGACTCCGGCCGGAGGCGGTGGCCCGGGTCGCCCCGCCAAGGCGTCCGCTGGTGGGCCGTCGAACCCCCGCTCCCGATCCGCCGGGGCGACCAGGAAGTCCGGTTCCGCGGCCCGACCGCAGGGAGCCCCCGCGCCGACGCCCCGGGCATCGAAGCCGGCTTCGGCATCCCGCCCTGGCCCCGGGGCACCGCGGAAGTCGTTTCGCCGTCGGTGAAGCCGACGTTCGATCCTGGTGAAGCCGACGTTCGATCCTGGTGAAGCCGACGTTCGATC
>Ga0209972_10004740_pt1 | contig 10184 bp, 9 predicted proteins | sample NOAtaG_7_FD_187302 | JGI IMG/M metagenome (GOLD analysis project Ga0209972, IMG submission 187302) | Freshwater lake microbial communities from Lake Erie, under a cyanobacterial bloom - NOAA_Erie_Diel1S_2200h metaG (SPAdes) (version 2) | ecosystem: Environmental > Aquatic > Freshwater > Lake ...
ATCTTCCCCCAAGCAGAGATTGGTTAATCCGGGGCCTTATTGGTACCTTTAGACTAAAAGGTTTTGAGATAAACATCAAAAGAGTTGACGGATATAATCATCATATTCACTAGTTTTATCATTAATTTTTTGCTTTAGTTCTATTTTTTCTTTAAGTGATTTAATACAGCTCGGAGCAGCAGCGGCATATTTGCTAGAACATCGAACTGCTTGAGCATCTTCAGCATGACCTGCTTGTTCAAAAGATCTTGCCATTTCTAAGGTCATACACTCTTCTGACATCCATGAGGATCCAGAACTTATTCCAAATAAAACACCAGAAATTCCAACAGATGAAGCCCCCATGCAAGGCGCTGTTGGAAGATTAGCTGGAGCAATTGCTGGAGAAACTGGAATTCTTGGAGCAGCGTAATTAGTTGTAACTGTATTATTACCAGAAGTATTCGAGCCGGAAGTTGCCGTTGTATCTCCTATTGTCGAATTTCCTGTATTTGTAGTAGTGGTAGTTCCACCGCCCCCAGCGTTTACTGATGATAAAAAAAAATAGAACAATAGAAACTTTATCTCAGGATATTTGAATTTAGAATTATTTCTTGACATAGGTCACCTAAGTTTGTTCTCTTTAGTTGACAATATCAAGCTATATTAATTTATATTTAAAAACTCCTGAATTTATAGAATTTTAGTGTCCTCATTCGGGCGATGAAGTTCGTAGATATCATTTAAAATGACATATGAAGCTGAGGTAGTAGTGTCAAAAGATTTGACGTTCGAATTAATTAAAATTGATTTAATCAGTCATTACATAAGTTAAAGCCTTTGTAAGCTTCTTTTGTTTCTTTAAAAGGATTATTTATTTCTTAATAAAACTATAATTTCTTCTGCTTTTAGATCACTTAATTCAGAATCTATAACTGGTGAATTTTTTTGTATTTTCTTTAATTTAGTCATAAGTTCTAAGATAAGTTTAAGTGATTCTAAGTTTAGTCCATCATATTCTTGAAGTAATTTTGCTTGAATTATGGATTTTGTGTTTCCATTTAGTTGCCTACTAAAAAATTCCTCATTAAAAAAAAATTCAGGACTCACGTTTAACCAAGAACATAAATGAGCGATTGTATCTAGTTTTGGTTTTGATTTGCCTTGCATCCATCTTCTTGCGGTTTCACTTGATATAGATTTTACTTCTTTTGTGGATGAATTAAAGTTTCTAGCAAAAGTTGTAGCATAGGGAAGTTTTTTATATTTTATTTTTAACGCTTTTTGTAATTGGTTAGCAAAGAATGTAATTGGCTGTATTTGCATACTTAGGGTTACTTGATTAATTTAATTTATTAAGTGAATCATCACATTGTAGTTCATAGATAGCAAATAATTACCTGTAAAGTGCAATTAAATGTCAATAAAAATAAAAGATACGCATATAAAGTAACTTATTACTGGAGTTTTGTTGGTAGAGTAAAAATGTAAAATTTAAAAGGAAAAAAAATTAAAAAAAATATCATAAAGAATCTCTTGTTTTTATTTGTTACGAGTTTAATCTGCACTAATAAGGTATTGTCAGCAACGTCTACTGGATCACTAACAGCAAATGCAAGTGTTGTTGCGGCTTGTTCAATCGCTTCTGGAGGCGTAATTGATTTTGGTGTTTATGATGTGACAGACCTCTCTGCAAAAACCGCTAATACTGGCACAACTCTTAAAGTGCAATGCACAAAAAATACAGATTGGCGTGTTTATTCAACTCAAACAGATGCCACTAAAATTATGATAACAGCAGGAGGTGCCACATCAGAACTTCAAATGCCTTATTTACTCTATTCAAATAGTGGTCACACTACTCTCCTCCCAGTGACTGGAACAGTAGATTCTGTATCTGGAAAAGGAAATGGATCTCAACAAAATGCGACTATATATGGAAAAATTGCACCAGGCTTAAATGTTGTTGCGGGGAGCTATACGCAAACAATCAACCTTAGTATTGATTACTAGGTATGCCTATATGTAAAAAAATTATTTACATAGTTTTATCAATTTTAAGTGGCGCGTCTCAAATATCTTATGCTCTGGTGATATCTCCTGTTTTAATTGAACTTACAAAATCTGCACCTGTAGCTTCATTATCTGTTGAAAATAATAGCAATGAAATTATTTCATTTCAAACGAATATATTTTCTTGGAGCCAGGATGGCGATCATGATGTATATCAGGAATCCGATAAGCTTTTTGTTGTCCCTGCAATCTCTTCAATTCAGCCAAATACATTACAAATTTTTCGTATCACATTAACAAAACCAATTCCACGCGATAAGGAATTAGCCTTTAGGTTGCTCTTAGAAGACATTACTGATGACTCAGAAAAGACCAGAGGTGACATTCTTAAATTTCGGTTAAATCATAATTTACCTGTATTTGTATTGCCCATGATTGGATTAAATGCACTTATTTGGTCATCTTGTGAGGCTGAGAGTGCAAAAGGCTGCATGCGTCTTGATAATAAGGGCAATAAAAGAATACGAATATCTTCGATTACTCTTCAAGGGAAAGATTGGAAAAGAGATTTAGTGGGATCAGGTACTGTCTTATCAGGTGCATGGAAAAAATGGACTTATGAAAATATAAATAATAAAAGTCTTCCACTCAATATATCACTTACAACCGAACAGGGTGTCATCGTAGTGAAGTTAAATGAATTACTAACCACGGATGCGACTCTCTCAAAACTTGAGCAACTAAAAAACGAATATTTAAATCAAAGGAAAAATATGAATGGATTTATTCCGCAAAAAGATATGGATAAAATCATTGATAGTATCCGTAATAATGACAGTAATCAGTCAAGTTCAAGCAGGTAATCTATCATTAAATGATCCTTCGCCAAAAGAAAATCTTATAGAAAGTCAAAGCTATGAAATTTCTCCTACAAAAAATAACTTTTTAATTAAAAGTACGCATTTACTGACAGTCGTTATTAACGAGCAGTTAATGCCGGATATTTATTATGTTGAAGAATTAGCAGATAGTAGCCTATTAGTGACCACTGAACTCTGGAAAGTCATGAATTTAATCAAGCCATCAAAAAATTTTATCCTTAAAGATGGAAGCTTTGGGTATAGATTAGAAAAAAATATGGATGTCCAGTGGGATTTAAATTATTTAAAGCAAACTATTAAGATAAATGTATCTGAAAAATTATTCCTAGATAATAAAATTCAATATGATCAAGATGGGAAATTTTTTAAGAATGAGACACGTTTAGGGGCTTACTTAAATTACAGTGCAACCTCTACATTCACAAATCAAAATGCAAGAAGTTATGGTGTATTTTTAGAGGGTATAGGTTTTAACGAATACGGGTCTTTAGTAACCAGTCTTATTTCTAATAAAGCTGACAATGAACTTAATACGATCAGGTCTGAATCATATTTCCAGAAAGATATTCCAGAGAATCTTGAAACATTTATTTTTGGGGATACGGTCGGAAGTGCAGGTGCTTGGAGTAGGCCTGCGAGATTTGGCGGTCTGCGTTGGTCAACCGATTTTAATTTAAGACAAGGGTTTGTGAGTTACCCTACACCTTCAATAAGTGGTTCTGCAGCCTTACCCTCCACAGTTGATTTATTAATTAATAATCAAAGAAGGTCTGTGAATATCATAAACCCTGGCCCATTTGAAATAAAAAATTTTCCAGTCGTTAATGGTGCGGGAGAAATTAATTTAATTGTGAAAAATTTACTTGGTGTAGAAACGCTCATATCACAAAGTTATTATTCATCACCACGCTTACTTAAAAAAGATCTTCATAATTTCTCATTTGAATCTGGATTCCTTAGAAAAAATTTTGGCGTCGAAAGTAATAATTATGATAGCCCATTTGTTTCAGGCACATATCGAAGAGGGGTTGATTATTTTTTAACACTTGAAGGTCGAGCAGAAATTCAAAGAGAAAGACAAGCTTTTGGTATAGAAATTTCTGGTTTAATTGCTAGTTATGCAGTATCACATTTTGCGGTTGCGACATCTTTAACACCTTCCTCAATTGGGAATCATTATATTTTTGGTATTGAAAGAAAATCATCAAATATAAGTGCAAATTTACAATATGAATATTTTGATGAAAAGTTTGTGCAATTTGCTGCTATTGCGAATGAACAAGCTCCAAAAGAAAAGGTTCTGTTAGGGCTTGGATTAAATATCTATAAAGATCTTTGGATAAGCACGAATATTACAAGTCAATCAAGTTGGAATACAACTAAATTCAGTCTTGCATCTGCAAGTATGTCAATTCCATTTTTTAAATCTTTTTTTCTTAATACTTACGTCAGTAAACAATTAGCAGTCGATGAAAATATGACTGCTGGGATACTATTAGTTATTCCATTTGAAAATACTAAATCAATAGTAGCTGAGTCAAGGCAAAATAATTTAGGTCAAGTGTATACAAGTTTTGAAGCAAAACAAGCAAAGCCTTCGGGGCCTGGGAATGGATACCGCGTTCGATTGAGTGATGATCCTAATCAACAGATCCAAGCAGGGATTGCAGGAAATACAAGTTTTAATAGTTACTCGGCAGAGGTTAATCAAGGAGAGGCTGATACTGCTCTTAGAATTGCAACAGATGGGTCTATGGGAATGTTTGCTGGACTCCCTTTTTTAACGAGATCAATTGGTCAAGGTAGTTTTGGTATTGTAAAAATAGCTAATCAATCAAATGTTGATATTTATCACAACAATAGGCAAGTCGCAGTAACAAATGATAATGGTTTAGCTTTAGTGCCAAATCTTATACCTTACCAGGGTAATCAAATTTCAATAGACCCAATTTCTATTCCCTTAGATTTGGAAATAAAAGAGATAAGAAAAAACCAAACACCTTTTGCTAAAAGCGGTGTTTTATATGACTTTCAAATAAGAAAAACAAAAAATATCTTAATGAAATTGATAAGAAAAGATAATAGTTTTGTGCCGCTTGGTTCCAGAGTTCATGTTTTACCAAGTGATAAAGAATTTTATGTTGCTAAACGAGGCGAAGTTTATCTAACAAATTTGGCTTTGGAAAATAAAATTTATGTGGAATGGATAAATGGTTCTTGCTTATTTACTTATATGACAACAGATCAAGCAATTTCAGAAGGTATGAGAGATTCTATGATTTGCGACTATGAATAAAAAAGTAAATTTATTATGCATGGTGAGTATATTTAGTTGGCATTTTGTATTTGCTACATGCAATATTCTTAATATTCAGTCTGCAAATTTCGGAATTATTAATCCTCTTTCTGGCTCTAATATAAATACAACTGGTAGTTTTTTACTTCAATGTAATGCCAATTCAGGATCTAGTTACTCTATTTCACTATCTGCTGGCAATGGAACGATGCTCCACAGACAAATGTATAGTGGATCAGATTTTATAAATTATAATCTTTATACAGCAAATGATTATTCAACTGTTTGGGGAGATGGGACAAATGGTAGTTCAATACAAAGCGGTTCTTTTGCCTCTGGCCCAAAAAATAGAAATTATATTATTTATGCAAGAATTCCAGTCTCAGATCAATCTAATATTGCAGTAGGCACTTATTCAGATAGTGTAGTAATTAATATAATTTATAACTAAATTTTTGTTAAGTAATATCGTCAAGTGTTGACGATGATTCAAAAAGATTAAATTTTAATAATCTAAAGGTATATCTTTATAAATCTTATTATACACCTTCATTTTCTTGGCAAATTTTGTTAAAACTGTATTGAGCTCTTCCAATTCTTCAATATTTAGTTTTTTTAATGTTGAAGGTATTGCACCTTCGGGCAATTTTGGAGCTTTAGCCATTAATTGCTTACCTTTTGGTGAGAGAGTTAAAACAATCTTTCTCTCATCTTTAGGGTCTCGAGATTAGACGCTTGGGTTCGAAGATGTCTTTTAAAAGGACATTCAAGGTTGAGGGTAAGTGTCAAAACTTTTGACACTTAACGAGAGAATAATTTTGATATCTTTGAGGATAATATTTCATTTTAAACTTTTATTTAAAATCAACCCCACTGTAACCAATTAGTGTTCCGGTAGCGTATGCTAAATCCACCATCGCAATCTGATAATCTGTCACTGCTCGAACTTCCTTAATTTGAGCCTCACCAAGACGCGTCATGGTTTCCAATACCTCTGTCATGGTGCGTAAACCTTCGTTAAATTGTTTTAGCTCAGCATCATAATTTAATCCTGCAATCACCACTTGTTGACGCGCTGCAAGTATCCTTTGCCAATGATTATCAATTTGATCAAGCGCGTCTAGAATTTCCTTACGTACGCTGAGTGTCTGCAATTTTTTATTTGCTAGGCGTTTATTTCTTTGTTGCACTGCATTCTCAAGTCGGGCAAGGTTGGCTTCATTGGTAAAAGGCATTTCAAAAGTGAGTCCAATTGACCAATCATTAAATCGACCATTTAGCATATTGTCATAGCTGTTACCAAAATTACCTGCTGTATTAGATAGAGCTCCATATTGATAATCGAGTGAAAATAGTGGCAGTGTTTGATTTTCCATAAAAGCAATATTCACAGCATCAGCAGTCAATTTAAGCTCTAGCTCTAAGAGCTCTAAACGCCCTGTCATTGCATCTTTAAGTAATTTTTCTCGATTAAATTCATAGCGCAATAATTGAGGTTCTGTTTCAGGATTAATCATATTTTCTTCCGCTTGTTCAGCTTCCATTTCATTCATAAAGAAACGGAGTTGCCGCTGGGCCAGTTTGAGATTAGTCTCAGCTACAATTAATGCTTCCATTCTGTCGGCCACTCCAATTTCTGCACGATTCATTTCAATTGCAGCGGTGAGACCTTCCTTTACCCTTTTACGCACCATAGTTAGATTCTGCAAAGCTAGTTTGTACTGTTGTTTTCTGACATCCAATTGCGCCCATGCCTCGTATATACCCCAATAAGCTTTATCGGAGGCAGCAATGATACGTATCGCCTGTAGTTTTGTTCGCAAATTGACAGATTGAGCATCCAACTCTGCAATACGAATACTGGCCTCATTTACTTGTTTGCTGGCATTACGTAATAATGGTTGGCTAACTGAAAAGCGCAATGCGCTCCGATACTGTTTACTATTCAAAGCGCCATTGATACTTTTATTTTCTAATGGGGAGCTGAGTGTCAAAGTACCCCCTGTTCTAAGAGGCACGCGAACTCCTGCAGCGATATCAGTGATACGAGTTGTTTGTTCAAGCGTATTTAATTTAACTTCCTTGCTGTTTAAAGTAGAGTCGAGAGAACTAAAGACCACGTTGTCTTCTGCAATACGAGGAAGATCCCGATTTGTTTGTCTTGCATAAGCAAAAATAATATTATCGAATTTTGCTTGTTCTTGACGAAGCCCTGCTTCGGCAATCAGCGGGTCAACTTTAGCGACCTCAATAGATAAATTATTTTTTAATGCGCGGGCTCTAATGTCTAGTATGGAAAAAGAAAGGGCTTGCTCTTTATTTGTTTTAACCAGGTTAGATTTTTCACTTTGATCTTCTTTGAGGACCTCTTGCAAATCAATACGCAAGCTCTCAGTTTGTTTTTTTTCTTGAAGTTTTTGTAAAGCCTGATTTAAATCCGCGGCTGGTTGCTCGGAGTATTCTTGCGGCAGAAAGTTTTTTCGGGGAATTAGCGGGTCACTTTCTTTTGCGAATGCGCATACATTCACGAGTAAGGTGAAGATAAGTAGCAAGCCATTTACAAAGGGACTAGTAAAACCAAAAAATCGTATCATCATATTTTTTGTTTTTTAGGCTTATCCGTATGTGGCACACCTTCCTCTGGAATGCGAGGCGGGAAGCCATTAAAGATTCGCCATAATTCATATCCGATACTTACTTTTTGAAGCAATATCCATCCTTTGGCGGTGAGACCTTGTAGTAAAAATTCGTTACTAGGCCAGGGTTGTTCGGCCAAATCTGGGATTACCATGACGCGGAAGTTACCATTACCTGCATCAATGGGGTCTATGAAAGCTACTTTTCCGCCATAGGTACCCACACGAACTTTAGCCCAGCCAGGTACTTGTAAAGCTGGCCATCCCTCAAATTCAATACGTACTTGAACACCTTTTTTAATCAATGGTGCGTCGCGTCCGTCGACTATCAACTCCACTGCAGGTTGATCAGTATGCGGTTGGATGACTAACAAGGGCTGACCTTGGCTAATAATTTGTGAGGCTGAATTAAACGGCAACCGGAAAACTGTGCCATCTCTGGGAGCGAATACACGCTGTGAATTTTGTCGGGACAAATTAATTTCTGAATTAGTTAGCGTATTTTCTGAATCCAGCACTTCAGATTGAATCTTATTAATAATGGCACGAGTTGAATCCAATTCTGCTTGAGTATCAGAAGTAATTTGTTTGATTTCTGCTGTCGCTGAATTTGCCTCTGCAACTGCTGAATCATGCTGTGCCTTAGCACTTTCAAGGGCGCGTTTAGCAATTTCAAAATCACGCTCTGCCACTTCGGTATCACGCTTGGATACTAATCCATCTTTTAGTAATCGTTGCAAACGTTTTACCTGAAAGTCTGATGCATCTAAAGTCGCTTGAGCGGAAATAATAGCTTCGGAAGTGGCGCGAATTTTTTGTTGCGCTACGTCACGTTTAAATTGCGCAGAAGCAATTTTGGCATCTCGAGCAGCCATGAGACTTTTTTGTTGCAAACCATAAGACTTCAATTCCTCTTGTTTTGAAGATAGTCGATTACTTAAGTTATTTCTTTGTGATTCAATGCGATCGCGGTATTGTGGATCAATATCACGCATTTCTAAAAGCAGATCACCAGTTTTGACTTTACTTCCTTCTTGAACATGCCATTGCTGCACGACACCATTGATTGGAGAGTCTATCGTCTGTACCCTTTCAAAAGGAGCAAAGGCAGTGACCTTTCCTTTAGCGCTGACGTTTTGTTGCCAAGGTAAGAATAAAGCCAATAAGAGGAAACCAAAAAATAGCATTAGTTGAATTTTATAAAATTTACGAACAGAGACCGGCGTTTTACCGAGCTCCATTGTGGATTCAAAAAGTTTTTTTCTGATCTCTCTCATATCATGCTTTCAATTTATTGAGGTCTATGATCTGATCAAAGTGCTTTGCGATGTGTGGAAAGCGGGTTGACACAATTAAAATAAAGTCTTTTTGATGAGATTTTAAAAGAACAATCACTTGTCTTAATTTATCATCATTAAAATTATCCAACATGCCATCAATCATGAATAATCCAGGAGCACCTGCCATGCCGCGAATAATCATGAGTCGTTGTAATTGGCTAGTCGATAAAGGCGCTCCTGAAGCGGATAATTGGGTATCTAATCCGTTTGGTAATGTTCTGAATTCGTCACCAATCTCTATTTCATTTATCAATTGATTTATCCGTGTAAGAGATATATCTCGTCCTAGACGAATATTGTCGATGATGCTGCCTTCAATAATTTCTATGTGACTCACATAACCAATACGATTGCGTAGACTGAAGTTGTCTAATTGGCGAATATCCAAGTGATTAATTTCAACAAAGCCAGTATCAGGTTGCCGTATTTTGGCCAATAGATTCATTAATGTTGATTTGCCTGAGCCGGGATTACCTAAGATAGCTGTGCTCTGGCCTTGTGAAAGCTGAAAGCTCAAAAGAGGAAGTGCTTGTACTCTTGGATGATATGCAAAACTGATACCATTGATATTCAGATGTTGTATGGGTTGATCTAAAACTATTTCGCCGTTGGACTCTTGCGGAAAATCTTCGATAACGCCTATCTTATCCAAGGCAGCTAATAAATCATAAAAGTCACTCAATTTGTTTACAAAGCGCATGACTGAGCCTAAAACTCCAAAGATAATCAATTCTGCTGCGACAAATTGACCAATATTAATTTCACCACGAATCACTAAGCTCCCACCTAGTGCGAGCAAAGCGGTGCCACCTGCGGCATAAATAATACAGGCACTAATGTTTTGCCAGAGTAAAATAGTGAAATGAGAGGAGCGTTTTTCAATATATTTATTTACTAGAGAGTGAGTTTCATGAGCGCTTCTATCACTAGTATCATAAAATTTAAAAGTAAAAATATTGCGAGCAATATTTTCTAGCCAAGAAATCATCTGATATTTGGTTTTAGATTCGGCAAGTGCGGTCTCCTCTGCATGTCTGCC
>Ga0209972_10004748_pt1 | contig 10168 bp, 11 predicted proteins | sample NOAtaG_7_FD_187302 | JGI IMG/M metagenome (GOLD analysis project Ga0209972, IMG submission 187302) | Freshwater lake microbial communities from Lake Erie, under a cyanobacterial bloom - NOAA_Erie_Diel1S_2200h metaG (SPAdes) (version 2) | ecosystem: Environmental > Aquatic > Freshwater > Lake ...
CTAGGTAAGACTTGGGCAACCACTGCTTGTAAAGCGGGAGAATGATTTTATCGACTCCGTTCAAGAAATCGACGGCGACCACACGCCCCCTGATGGGGCCAGTTGGCGTCTTGCGATAAGGGTGCGTCCCAGTTAGCCACCAGATGGCCTCGATTGTGCTGCCTAGCGACTTACCAGAGCGGTTTCCACCAATGTAAAGCCTGTCGGGATTGGGGTCTTTGTGGAACTGAAGCTGCTTTTCAGAGGGCACATAATCGTAAAGGTTAGGCTGATGTGCCGCCTCCTGAAGCTCTTCGCCAAGCCTGAGAAAGACGTCGCTGAGGTTGAAATTATCCTTCGCCACGAATTATGTTAACCAAATCCTCAAGACAAATCCTAACGACAATATCGTCGTCCACGAGAGTGTTAAGGCAAAGAGTAAGAATATCGCCCAGTCTGGCAAAGGCATACCATTCGCCAGCACGTGGGTACCCCACGCCAGCCCGCTGAACAACAAGAAAACCAAAATTAGCTCCAGCATTTTTCTTCTCCCTCTGAGCTTCTTCTAACCATTTTTTGCACTGTTCGAAGCTGGCCTTCTTGGCCATGTCTCCGCCCTTGCTTTCGATGATGATTAGCCCGAACTCTGGGTCTTCAAGCCAAACATCGCCTTTATCTTCGGAGCCTGCCAGAACATTACGCCTAGCCTGAAGTTCGGTGTATCCTTTAGATAGCAAGAAATTACGAATAGCAGTTTCTGCTCGTGTGCCTATGGCCTTAGCCTTGCTCATGTCGTCTCCTAACTAGAATGGTAGCATGGTCTTCAACCCCAACGATTACACATCCGAACAGGTGAACATCTTTCACCTAAATTCAGACAAGGATGCTGGGCCTGGTGCTCTCCACCATACCTTAGGTTTAGGCCCAACCCAAGCCAGCCCTGGTAATCACAACCACGATGGCCGCAATTCAAGGCGAATAAAGGCGGGTGAGTTACAGACAGTTGGCGTTGATTTTGTCCCCGCTGGTGGAACTACTGGGACACAGCCAACCTTCAATGGCCCGCCATTATTTACTGGAACCTATACCAAGATAGGCAACATAGTCCATTTTGCCATTGACGTGGATATGGATAACATAACCAACTTTGGAAGTGGGCAGTATTACATGGATTTGCCATTCAAGGCCAAACGAAACTATTTGCTTTCCGACGGGTGTTTGCACGACATTTCGACTGGTGACGAGTATGCCATTTTGGGGCACATAAATGCTGGCTCAAATCGTCTGACCTTATTGGCTACTGCTTCTAACGGGCGACAGGTGCCATTTGAACATAACGTTCCTGTAACTCTTTCAACGGCTGATAATTTCCACATAGCTGGAACAATCGAAATACAACCATAGATAGTGTAGAATTGAGCCATGCCTGCCCAAACCGTAATTAGACTCCGCAGAGGCACCGCTGCCCAGTGGGCTTCAGTAAACCCCATTCTTGCAGCTGGTGAGGTGGGCATTGAGACCGATACACAAAAATTCAAGTTTGGTAACGGCACGTCTCAGTGGAACACCAGGCCATACGCCGTAGCGGCAAACGACCCTACGGGAGTAACGGTACTTTGGGAAAACGTTCAAAATAAGCCCGATACCTTTGCACCAAGTGCCCACACCCACACAAAGTCGCAGATAACTGACTTTGCCCACACTCACACAAAGTCTGAAATAACTGACTTTGCTCACACTCACACAATTTCAGAAATAACTAATTATGATAAAACAGCGGGAACGGTCTTGTCAGATACTGCGCCTGCAACTCCAGTGGATGGGCTACGCTGGATAAAAACAACAACAATGCAGGAGTATGTGAGATACAACTCCCTTTGGGTAGAGGTATAATATGGCAATTTCTTTTCCGTCTAATCCTGCTGTAGGCCAAGAATACGAAGCAGCTGGAAAAACTTGGGTATGGACAGGCTCAACCTGGGATGCTATTGGCGTTTCTGGCGGGGCAGGCGGTGGCGGTGGCGGTTTTTACGTAAACGTAGTAAACGTAAACAACACTACGTATACCTTTGAGGACGACCAGCCAGCTGGCGTTTACCAAATGACCTCAGCTCAAAATGACTATACATTTGACCTTTATGCAGTGACGGCAAGTGGCCTTCCTGCGGGATTTTTGCGAGACGGTAGAAAGCTGGTAGCAACCTCCGATTTTCGCCACTTAGTAATTTACGGCGCAACCGCAGGCGACCTGTTAGATTTTGACTACAAGACCACGGTTTCCTCCACGACTTCTGGAAATATGAACGGTGGAGCGGGTCCATTCTTGACTTCTGTAACGCCTTCAATTGCCCCTGGGCTTGACGACACGGTAACTTTGACTGGTGGTAACTTTGCTACAAATGTGGTAGTTACCTTTATTGGCACTGACAACGTAGAGTTGCCAGCTAAGTCAATCGTTAGGACCTCCTCTACTCAGCTTATTGTTACAGTCCCAGACGCCTTCGACCCGACCACTTCCCCATACGACGTTAAGGTCGAAAACCCAGGAATCTTGTCTCCACAAGACGGAAGAAACATCCTCAGCAATGTGGTCTCTGGTGGAACCTTCCCGACGTGGCAGACCCCTGGAGGACTTTTCTGGGAGAAGGGCACTACTACCCAGCTAGCCCTGGTCGCATCTGATGCCGAAAATTCAGATGTTGATTACCAGATAATCGCTGGTTCGCTTTTTGCTGGCTTTACTCTCAATGCTGAAACTGGCGTCGTTACAGGCGATGACAGCCTCTTAGCCACTGGTGATAATTGCCGCTTCACGGTCAGGGCGACTGATACTGGAGGGTATACAGTAGACAGAGAATTCGAGATTTGGATTGACCAAGTACCAGTTAACAGCTTCTACTTCGATTCGTTCGTAAATGCTGGGCGACTAGACTTGCCACTTTTGTTCGAATTTACACTTGACACGTAAAAAACAATAACTATCCGCTACAATAGCAAAGGACAATCCAGAGGAAAAAATGGCTTCTACATACAAGGTACTAGGACAGGCAAGACCTGCCAACACTAACGCTGCAGCTCTATACACTGTTCCAACAGGCGGACAGACTGTTGTATCAACAATCACTGTTGCAAACGTTACATCAAACCCAGCTGCTTTCGACATCTACGTTGGCGTAGATGGTGCAGCTGCATCGGCTGCAAATGCCGTTGCTTTCGGAGTAACCCTCACTGGTTCACAGACACAGGCCCTTACTCTCGGTATTACTGCTGATGCTGGCGATGTTATCCACGTAAAAAGCAGCGTTGCAAGCGCTCTTACCTTTAGTGCATTTGGATTGGAGATTAGCTAATGGCGATTCAAACAATTGGTGGCGTAGTCGCTGGTGATTCCAGCAAGGAAGACGGCGGCACAATCAAGGCCGCCTTCAACGTCAGTAAGACAAAAGTTAGATTCCCTGTCGTAGGTTTTGCCCCTGGTCGATACATCATTACCGCAATAGGCTCTGGTACTCCTGCGGTTTCTGTTTACACGGGGACTGCGGTTACTGGTCTTCCTGCTTTTATCAAAGGCCAGGACGGAACTGGTGCTCTTGTTTTTGATTTATCCTCAGCTCAGGATGGACTATTAGTTCAGAATTTTGAGGGAGCAATTACCCTAAAGACTTGGGCCGAGACTGCACAGATTGCAACCGTTTCAAGACCTGGCGAGACATGGACCTATGAGGGGCAGAACAACTTTGCTACTCAGCCTGGTCAGTTTGAGCCTTGCTTGCCAGTTGTTGCTAATGGTGTAATCATGGTCAGCGCTGTAAACACTAACGTAAGACATGTCTTCATTAGCCAGGACAACGGAGCGACTTGGCGTTCGATTCTTTTGCCACAGCAACACAGATTCCCCAACCACGGAGCGTTTCTTTATGACACGAATCTCCAGGAATGGTGGATTTCTCCTCGTGACACAAACTTCTGGTACAAGACAACGCACGCAGCGCTTATCAACGCTAACAACAACGGTGTTGTCCCTTGGACCCGTATGCAGAAAATGCGTGATGCGAACAGCCTTGCTGGTCGAGTTCGTGGTGGAAACACTGGAACCCCGTTGGGTGGCGTTTGGACTGGACTAAACCAGCCCTCTCCACACCGTGGTGGTGCAGATTACGACCAAATTTACAGAATTACTAACGACATTTGGTTCTCGAATCTTCGCAGCCAAGACATACTTCGCACTGGAGACGGAGGTGTTACCTGGCAGGAGTTTCGTGTAACTGCAACTCCAGTTGCGCCTAACACCTCTCAGCCAGATGGTTACTTTGACTTTGGTGTCAATACTGGCTCTGAGTTGTTTATGGCTGTTCGTGACAACAACAATGGTCAAATTGTTAGAATTACGGATGCCTTGAATGTGAACGGGCCAACAATTGCGTGTATAGACATAGCTGACACGACGTTCTGGGGAGCTGCTAGCAATAGTTCATTTACTGTATTCTTCCACAACGGTGGAATGTATAGATTGAACAACTCGTCTACCACAATTGTGAACCTTAGTGGTAACAGCTATGACGGTAGCCGCAGATGGCGTGGCGTATGGACTGGTTCGAAGTGGGTCTTTATGGACCGTGAAAACAGAAGCGACTATTTCATTGTTCACAACAATGACCCTCACGTCGTAACTGCTTACAACGTTTCGACGAACCCAACGGGTCGTGAGAGCCTGAGCATGAGGACGTATGCAAACGAGAACTGGCACACGCTTAGGGGGAACACCTCTAATGAAACTGAAACTCTGAACAGTGGTGTCCCACTAAGTTGGAGAGCTGGTGCTTTGATTATGGCCCCAGCTCAAGGCGGAAACCCAGCTAGGTTGGTAGCCATCCCCCATAACGGTTCTTGGCACGAAAATGCTCGTGACCAAATATTCCCAATTATGCTCTCAACAACAGACGGAGCATCTGGCGGATGGACCTTCATAATGAACCCGCTTGGCGCAATAGCCGAAGGGTTCTATGGCGCAGGTATTGGCGGAACAACTGGACAAGTTCGTTGGGTACTATCTCGTCACGATGCAAACGTGGACAATGGTGCGACGATTTCCTTCAATGGCGGTAGAAACTGGTATAGCGTTCACCAGATTATCCAGCACCAAGCTCTAACAAGCAGCCAATGGCGATTCCTGTGGAGGAAGACTGACGACCAAAGAGCACGGACGGCGGGAAATGGCCACCACTCAGTTGCTGCTGACGCTTCTGGAAGAGTCGTTATCGCTTACCAAAACAACGACAGATTCGCACTGCTTTACAGCAAGGACAATGGTACGACTTGGGTAATGTATAACCACAGCGACGGTTATTCTGCTAGCTTGATTGGTAACACAGACAGCAACAGGCTCAATCCGTACATTCGCCAGGCACTCATAACTCCAGACGGAAGATGGTATGGAGGACACGATGGACAGGTATATACATTCAAGGCAGATAACTTCGCTGACATCCAGTACCTAAACGAGCTAAACGGCAGACTTGATGAAGTCGGTGGTTCCGAAGGTGACTTTGCGTATGGAGACGGAAAAGTTATTCTGATGCGAGAGCTATCTGAGGTATTTGCTACCTTTGATAATGACGCAGGGAATCTGACCCCTCAGGTCCAGGAACACCCTGCATTCGACCTAACCATCAACGGTCTTGCATACGGTAACGGTACATGGGTTGCGGTAGGAAGAACTGGAACTTTCAACGGTGTGAACTACAGAAATCAGACATACCTTTACTCGACTAACAATGGAGCAAGCTGGACTGCAGCTGCCCAGCCTTGGAGAACTAGAGGCAATGACAGGGTTGAGTGGGAGAACGCTCTGGTGTTTACTGGCAGCTACTTCTTCTACAAGGGCTTTGGCATGAAGCAGGGCTTCCGTTCTGCTGACGGCGTGAACTGGGAGCCATGGAATGTCCCTTACGACGTTAGAACCAGCGAGGCTCTTTGGAATGGAAACTCCCTATGGGACGAAGAGAACAGATGGAACAACAACGAACAGGGACACCTGCACGTATACGGAAACAAGCTGTACTACTTCAACCAGTCTGGTCAGTTCTACACAAGCAACACAACTGCACAGCTAACGGCATAATAGAGGAAAAATGGAATACATAATTGACCCTTATGAAAAATCTGTGAAGTTCTACTCCGAACTAAACCCAGACGTGCCCTTTTTGGTACAGACAAGTACTCCAGAGGGCAAGCCATGGGAAAGCCTGGAAGAAATGGCCCAGTGGGCAGAGGAAATCGCCGTGGGTAGGCAGCTCAAACTAAAGGAAATCCAAGAGGCAAGAGCTGCTAAGGCCGAGGTGTCAGTAGAGGCATAATGCCACTACTTAGAAATACAGTCAGCGGAGCTGTCAGGGATTTACCTGACAGCTACGTTGGGCTGTACCCATTTGAATTAGTTGAGCCTAAAAAGGCGGAAGAGCCTGCCGAAAAAGAGCAGAAGAAAGTTCTTGAAACGCCGAAGAAACGCACTAGCAAGAAATCTAAATAATCTGATAACCTAACCTTCGATTGAACCACGAAGGAGGAACCATGCTAGAAGGACTTGCACCTAAATCAAGAGAGCATCTTTGCGCTCTTATGCGGAATGCTGCCGAACAACTAGATTCAAAAGATACCCAAATACTGATGGACGCCCTAGAGGATAGGCGTTTCTCAAACAATGGCCTAGCCGAAGCTCTTATAGAAAGAGGCTTCAAGGTCACGGAAACGCAAGTTCGTAGGCACCGTATCAAGAAGTGCGCCTGTGCCAATGCTGGATAGTCTAAGGCCACAGCCTAAATGGGACCTGGTATCACAGGCCCAGCCTGTAGTTATTCAGGCCCCAAAGCCCGCTAAAAAGCCCAAAACCAAGCACAAGGTAGCAATAGCCCTACCTGACCCTCAAATCGGCTACAGATGGCTTTTTGACCATGGCTGGGACCCCTTCCACGACGAGGCTGCTATGGATGTGGCAGTTCAAATCATTTCCTACTTAGAGGAGACGGACAGGGTTGATTGGGTAATAAACCTTGGAGACTTTTTAGACCTGGCTGCCCAGGGTAAGTACGAGCAGGAGGCTGGCTTTGCTGGCACCACTCAGCAAGCCCTGAACCGTGGCCACCTATTCCTACAGCAACAGAGGGCTGCAGCAGGCCCTAAGGCCGAGATTGTCCTGATTGAGGGCAATCATGACCGCCGTATGGAAAGGTTCATCCTAGCTAATTCTGCGGCCTCCTGGGGCCTAAAGAGAGCGAACATGGACTCCCTGCCCGTAATGAGCATTCCTTATCTTCTTAGGCTCGATGAGATAGGAGTTGAGTACATTGACGCCTACCCCGCTGGAGCCTATTGGCTTACCCCAAATCTCAGAGCAATCCATGGAACAAAAGCAAGGTCGAACGGTTCGACGGCAGCGGCCTACACAAATGCGGACCCCCATATATCTACAATCTTTGGGCATAGCCACCGATTGGAAATCCAGTCCCGTACTATATCTAACCGAGACGGAGCTTTGCGTTCCGTTGCAGTATCACCTGGATGCCTTTGCAGAATCGATGGAGCGGTGCCTTCAGTCAATGGAAGCACACATGTTGATGGAACACCAGCCAAACATTACGAAAACTGGCAGCAAGGAATCGTAATAATTACCATAGACGACAAGCAAGAGCCGTTTTTTGAAATGGTTCAAATAAAAGATGGTGAAGCTTGGTTTAGAGGCCAGAAGTTCAAAGCTCAGCCAAGCGCTTAGCTTCAGCCTCTAGTATCTCTTCCATACTTGCCTTCGTAACAGGGTCATGGTCAAACCAGTCCACGCCCTTTTCACCTTCAGGTATAAATGGTTTAGTGTGGACTGGACGCTCGCCATAGAACGGGTCGTTAGCTGCGTGCCACGTGTTGTGGCAGAAGTCACAAATCCTGTGCAAGTTGCCAGGGGCATTGTTCATTGTGTTTTTGTCGGGACCATGGTGGCGGTCAGATGCAGGTCTCCCCACACAGCCGACAATAGGAACAACACCGCCGCCTGCTCTTTTGAGATTAGCCCATTCGCATACCATGCCCGCACTAATCGGATACATCTCAGCCGCCCTTTTACGCCCAGTTGATACAGGGTCCTTGTAGTCAGCCAAGTCTTTGTTGGCTTCATATCCATCTTTGATGTAGCCAGAATCAACTTCTCGATGTCCAGGGTCATCAGAATCTTCAGAATCATACTTCACCTCTCCTGTGGGTGTGAATTTTACTTCGCCACCACAACAACAATCTTCTTGGTCCCAGTGCCACCAAACATGGCACTCATGGTGGAAGCCAGTCCTGCAAGCAAAGCAGGGGTCTTCTTTACTTCCAATAGTCATCGTCATCATCCCCGTCGGAAATCAGTTCCTCTATATTGTTTACCATTTTGCGAACGGTCATCTCATTATTGAAGCTGTCAATCTTGAGAAGGTCAATACCTACAAACATCTTGAATCCAACTGAGATAGATTCAGTAACGCCAAGCCTTGACTTCAGCTCACGGTTGAAATTGTTTTGTGGAACTGGCTTCTCACCATTTTCTTGGCACCAAGAACGATAGGCATTGAACACAGAGGTCTTCGTTACAGATGCACCTGCAGCAACCAAAATCTTTTCGTCGATGAACTTGGCAACATGGTCTTCCTCGTGGCGATAAGTCTGGGTAGATAGCTTGACCGACTCAGGCTCATTCATGCCGTATTCGGTAATACGAACTGCCCCGTCAATCATCCACTTGAGAATGCCTGGGCCTTCCTGCTCTACAAGTAGGTCAGCTAGGTTTTCTTTTCGCTTATCGGCTGGAATGGTCTTACGGAAGTCAATCTTCCTGAGCCTTCTCCAGAATCCATCACCACCAGACTTCACCTCTGGTAAGTGGTTTACTGCCAAGAACAAAGTATGGGTTGGCTTGAAGTCAAAGAAGTTTTGATTCATGAAACGGGCAGAGAGCATGTCTCCGCCAGTTAGCATCTTTACACGGGCCTCGTTGAACCTACCATCGGGACGTGTCTCCGACGCAACAGCAAAACGCACACCACGTAATCTCGCAATCTCCGTGGGGTGGGCGTTGTTCCCAGTTTCGAGAAGGAAATTCTCAGGCATAGTCGCAGAATAATCTCCAAGTATTTTCGCCACGACATCAAGGAGCGTACTCTTGCCGTTCGCACCAGTCCCGACAAATACTGGTAGGACATGGAATCGTGAGTCACCAAATAAGGCTGCACCGAGGAGTTCTTGCAGGTATAAAATCCTGTCCTCATCTTCAATGACTTCTGCAAGAAATGAATGCCATAACGGAGTTGGAACATCGCTAACGGGGACGGATGTTTGCCGTGTATTGAGGTCAATACCTTTCTGCGCTGGTCTAATTTCTCCAGTTCTGAGATTGACAAGCCCCGATGGAGTGCAGATAGTGTTAGTTTCCGCATCCAAATCAACAGCCTGACATAAAACTTCAGGGTCCGTGGCAGCAATGATTGTCGCATTTTGTAGCCGTTCTTTATTAGCTGATACTTCAGCCCACTTGAGCTGTTCACCAGCCGCACCCGCCCTGAGGGCAAAATGAGCAGCCTCAATGGCCGTTTGCCATATCGATTTTTCTCTGTCTGGTACATAGCGTTGTTCTTCCCATCGCAACCATCCAAGTTCTGGAACGAAGCGATAGTTTCCTTTCATGTAGTGGATGAGCCTTCTAGCATTGGCGGCATCGGTTCTGCCATAGGGGCCAAAGCTAGAAACGTAAATTTCCATTAGGTCTTCTTCAGTAGATTCGTAATCTACTGGCTTGTCCATCAGTGCAATGCTTGCATCCGACGTAACTAACTCCTTGTGCTCATGATTGCGAAGCTCTTCCTGCAATCTTTTATCTGTAAAGCTTTCGACACGAGCAATCGCCCACTTATTGGCTCCCTGAATCTCATTTAGATTACGGGGACGCCTTGGGGGCATGGCCAAAAACTCATCAAATCTTTCTGCCATTTGGGCAACAATCAGCTTCGCTGAGTCTTCCGTGATGCACCCATTGCGATGGGCTGCATTCAAGCGAACTAGCTGCTGGAGCAGCCAACCATGGCGGGATTTGGGGGCTTTGATACCAGGTCGAACTGCGCTAAACATGGTGGTCACAAAACCACAATCATGCGCTGAGTAATTCCAT
>Ga0209972_10004754_pt1 | contig 10159 bp, 8 predicted proteins | sample NOAtaG_7_FD_187302 | JGI IMG/M metagenome (GOLD analysis project Ga0209972, IMG submission 187302) | Freshwater lake microbial communities from Lake Erie, under a cyanobacterial bloom - NOAA_Erie_Diel1S_2200h metaG (SPAdes) (version 2) | ecosystem: Environmental > Aquatic > Freshwater > Lake ...
AGAATTACGTATTACTAGTGATGCTTCAAAGCGTGCTGAAGAACTATTAACTCGAACCAGAAGCGAAGCACAAGCAGAGTCACGTCGCTTAGTTGATGAAGCCCAAGCTGAAAGAAAACGTGTTATTGACAACGTTGAAATTCAAAGAGATTCAGCAGCTAAAGTTGCAGCTGAAGCAGCAAAGGTCAGAAGATCACTTGCTTCTGCTTCAACTCAATTGCGCCAAGCACTAGATGACGCCTTGGCAGTGGCCACAGATATTGAGCAAAAAACTCAAGCTGTTGCTGACAAAACACAATCTGTTAAAGACGGAATTTAATTATTTCTTTAGGGGTAATGTTGACATTGCCCCTAAAATAATCACTGAACTAAGTAAGTAAGTAATCGCTAATAAATTATTCGTTAAAACTAAATCCCCTGCTCTTAATTTTGTACTCATTAACAGCGCAATAATAAGCCAACCGATGGCATAAGAAATAATAAATATTCTTGAATTTAGATTTGATCTTAAATACCTTATTGAGTAGATGAAAATAACTAAATACAAAATATATCCCCAAGGAATAGTCACGAAAAATTGAAATGTTCCAGCTTGTAAAAATCCACCAATTATTGAAACTAAAACTCCCAAAAACAAAGAACCGATGAGATTAATTAATTTTTCTTGCATTTAAACACCCGCAAAAATATCGGTCTCATACTCTCCGTTTTTTTGGATTTGTCCTTTTGCAATTCTAAAGAACTCCACCCCTAAAGCTTCTGGTCCAATAAGTTGTGCCATTTGAAAAAATGGTCCTGTTTCTTCAACTTGAGTTGCATGGCACCTAAGGGCAGATAATTTCATCTCAACTAAATCTAAAGCTTCAATTCTTGTTGTCACAAGTTCATCATCAACAGCAAATGGGAATTCATCAGCTGAATCAACACCAAAAAACTTGGAACCGGAATTAGCCAAAGCATCAATTCCTTTTTGTATTTGTGATTTAGGGATGCATGACCAATAAATCTTTTTTATTTCCCAAGGTTGTCCTAATTCGGGTTTATATCCTGACACGTTTGCTAAATCAGTTGCGTAATGTGTAATTCGATGTGCATTTATATGATCTGGATGTCCATAACCACCAAAGTCGTCATAAGTAATAACGACTTGAGGTTTTGTTTCTCTTATTACTTTTACTAATTCATCAGCTGCAATTTGTATATCTGTTTGCCAAAAAGAATCTTTTCTCTCATTTGATGGCGTGCCAATCATTCCTGAATCTCTAAATTTACCTGGGCCACCTAAAAATCTATGATCTTTAATTCCTAAAGCTTTCATAGCATTTGCTAATTCAATTTGGCGATGGGGTCCAAGCAAGTCATCTTTATTAGAAGCTAAATGAGAAAGACTTGGAACTAAAACTTCTCCTTCTTCTCCACTTGTACAAGTCACAAGTGTTACTTCAACACCGGCTTTTGCATATTTTGCCATTGTGATTCCTGTGCTAATGGTTTCATCATCTGGATGAGCGTGAACTAATAAAAGACGGCGACTCGACATAACTCAAAGAATACGCGACAAGCAGAATATACCTGTGAGTAGATGGCCTAATTTTCCCAAACAATTTGCGCAAACCAGAAGATTCTCATCTGGTCGTGCTAGAAGTTTTGTTTTAAGTCCTGAAAATAACTTAGTTTTTTTTGTTAGAGCAATATCAAAAACTGATTTAAGACTTGCCCTCTACTGCCTTGATGCAGTTTCTGGCAAAGAATCATTATTAATTAATCCCCAAAATTTAAAAATCAAAGATGAAGAATTCTTACCTGCCCAAGAAAAAGCTCGCCGCGAAAGATTAAGGGAATCAGGTTCTGGTATCACCACTTTTAGTATTGATAAAAGTGGTGAGAATCTATGTTTTGCTTTAAACGGAGAACTTTGGTATTTCCAGGTAAGTACTAGAAAGATTTCAAATCTAGAAATTCCCGGAGCAATTATTGATCCCAGATTTTCTCCCGATGGCAATTACATTGCTGGGGTTATCAATGGTGGACTTTATCTTTACTCTGTTGCAGAGAACTCAGGAAAAACTGTTGTTGCAAGTGAAAATGAAAATGTCACTTATGGATTAGTTGATTTCATTGCCGCAGAAGAACTCAACAGGTATAGAGGATTTTGGTGGAGTCCAGAATCAACAAGTTTAGTTGTAGAAAGAGTGGATGAGAGTGAAGTTGCCCTAGTTAATTTGGCTGATCCAACTGATCCAAAAGCTGAAGTAAGAACTCACCGCTATCCATTTGCTGGAACACAAAACCCAAGTTGTGAATTTTATGTTATTGACTTATTAGGTAAGAAAAATAAATTAGATATCGATAGCCAGGAATTTGAATATGTTACAGAAGTTGATTTCTACTCAGAAAATTTAGTGAATTTAACTTTGCTTACTCGTGATCAAAAGAATATGGTCCTAAAGGAATTCAACCTAAGTAGCAATATCAGCAAAGATATATGGGCTAAAACTCACAAAGCTTGGGTCGAAGTAACTTCTGGTGCGCCTCGTTTGTTTGAAGATCATTTAATCACTTTAGAAGGAAAAGATAATAGACAATTATTTGTAGATAACCTGGCCATAACAGATTCATCTTTTGATGTTCGATCAATTCTTGCTGTAGATAAACAAGGAATTTTACTACAAATTAGCAAAAGTCAAAGTACTTCTGCTCTAATTTTTATTGATTGGAAAGGTCAAATAACTCCAGTTGGTCCCCAAGAGGCTTTCGTTTCTGGAGGAAGAAAAGAACATTTAACTTTAATTGTTGAAGCTAATGAAACCAGTTGGGCTAGGAAAGTAACGGTTATAAATAATGATAAAAAATTTGAGATTAAGGATGAACAAGAATTTCCTGAATTTAATCCACGCATCGAATACTTCGAAGCTGGGAAGAATAAAATCTCAACATCCGTAGTATTCCCAACTTGGTTAAAAGATGAGAAAAAACTTCCAGTAGTTGTTGCTCCATATGGTGGTCCTCATTTTGCAAGTTGTATGAAAAATGCGGCAACTTATATCGGTGAACAATGGTTAGCCGATCAAGGTTTTATTGTCATCGTTGCTGAAAATAGAGGAACTCCAGGACGCGGACAAAATTGGGAATATGAAATATTTGAAAATTGGTCTGAAAAAATCTTGGAAGATCAAATAACAGTTCTTAATGAAACCGACAATAAGTACCCAGGATTACTTGATCTAAACAATGTAGGAATTACTGGCTGGTCTTTCGGTGGTTACTTTGCTGCATTAGCAGTTCTTGATGCACCAGAAAGATTTCACGCCGCAATTGCTGGAGCTCCAGTTACCGATCTTCGTTGGTATGACACTGCTTATTCTGAAAGATATTTAGGAAATCCAAATCATGATGAATCAAAATATGCTCAGTTCTCTTTGATAAATCGTGCTCATAAATTAACCAGACCTTTGTTGTTAATTCATGGACTTGCAGATGACAATGTTTTAGCGATGCACACACTAAAGTTTTCGGCCAAATTGTTAGCAGAAGGAAAAATGCACCAGTTTATTCCATTGTCTGGGGTAAGTCATATGACTCCACAAGAAGTAATAACTGAAAACTTATTAAGAATGCAATTAGATTTCTTTAAAACTAATTTAGTTAGGTAGAGGTGTTGGTCCTGGGAAATGACAGGCCACTTTGTGATTACTAGAAATTTGCACTAGTGGTGGTTCTGTTGTGGCACAAAGTTCTGTTGCTCTCCAACATCTGGTTCTAAATCGACATCCAGATGGCGGATTAATAGGAGAAGGTACGTCCCCTGTTAATAAGATTCTTTGTCTAACTTTTTCAGGATTTGGTTCAGGAACAGCACTTAATAGAGCAAGAGTATAAGGATGCATTGGATTGCTATAAAGCTCTTCACTTCCTGCTTCTTCCACAATCTTACCTAAATACATAACCGCCACACGATCTGAAACATGTTTTACAACTGATAAATCATGAGCAATAAATACATATGACAAATCAAGTTGTTTTTGTAAATCTTGCAATAAGTTTAAAATTTGAGCTTGAATAGAAACATCGAGAGCAGAGACTGGTTCATCGGCAATAATGATTTTTGGCTCTAAAGCTAAAGATCTAGCAATACCGATTCTTTGTCTTTGTCCACCTGAAAATTCATGTGGATATCTGTTGTAATGCTCGGGATTTAGTCCAACTAACTCCAGTAGTTCTTGAACTCTTTTCTTTCTACCTTGGGCAGGATTAATGTTTTGTACAACTAAGGGCATGCCCACTATTCGACCAACTGTGTGACGAGGATTTAGTGAAGAATAAGGATCTTGAAAGATCATTTGAATTGTTCTTCTTAATTTTTGTAATTCTTCACCTTTAGCATTTGTTACATCAATTCCATTTAGTAAAACCTGACCATCAGTTGCTGGAAGTAAATGAGTCATAACGCGACCTAGCGTTGATTTTCCACAACCAGATTCGCCCACAATTCCTAAAGTTTCACCACTTTTAATTGCCAAAGAAACTCCATCAACTGCGTGAACATAGCCTGTTGGTTTTGAAAAGAAACCTTTCTTTCCAACAGGAAAAGTTTTAACTAGATTTTTAACTTCTAATGCTTCACTCATGAAACCACCGGCTTATCATCGTTATTCATACGATCAATATCAGCTTTTGATAAGTAACAAGCAGAAAAACTATTTCCAACAGATATCAATTCAGGTTTTTGAATTAGGCATTTTTCTCCCACCCATTTTTGATAAGAGCAGCGTGGATTAAAAGCACAACCTTGCGGAATATTTAGTAAAGAAGGTGGAGTTCCAGGGATCGTGTCTAGTTTTTCTCTAACTCCATTATCAAGGCTTCTCACGGCACTTAAAAGTCCTTTTGTATACGGATGATTTGGAGAAGTGAAAATATCTTTTACTTCATTAATTTCTATAGCTCTTCCGGCATACATAACTAATACCCGGTCGACCATTTCAGCAACCACCCCTAAATCATGAGTGATCAAAATAATTGAGGTGTTACTTGTTTTTTGTAAATCTCGCATTAAATCTAAAATTTGAGCTTGAACGGTTACATCAAGTGCTGTAGTTGGTTCATCTGCAATTAATACTTTTGGATCATTTATTAATGCAATAGCAATCACAACTCTTTGCCTCATTCCCCCAGAAAATTCATGGGGGTAAGAATCTATTCTTTTTTCTGGTTCTGGAATTCCTACCTTTTTCATTACTTCAATAACTTTGTTTCTTACTTCCTCTTTTGATGCCCCTGGATGATGAGTTTCATAAGCTTCACCAATTTGAACCCCAACTTTGTAATAAGGGTTTAAGGAAGACAAAGGATCTTGAAATACCATGGCAATATCTGAACCACGTAATTTTCTGATTTCAGATTCTTTGGCACCTAATATTTCAAATTCATTTAATTTAATGGATCCCCTCAAATTAATATTACCAGCAGTTAATAAACCCATAATTGAACTTGCGGTAACACTTTTTCCTGAACCGGATTCCCCTACGATTGCCAAAACTTCACCGGCTTGTAAGTCAAAACTTAAATTATCTACAGCATGAACCTCTCCATCTGCTGTATTAAAAGAAACACTTAAGTTTTTTACTTCTAAAACATTTTTACTCATGATTCAAGTCTTACTCGTGGATCTAAAATCGCGTATAAAATATCTACCAGTGCATTTGCAACTACCACGATAAAAGCAGTTATTAACGTAATTCCTGCAATTACTGGAAGATCGGAATCTGTTACTGAATTTAAAGCAAGTCTTCCCATGCCAGGAAGTCCAAAAACAGATTCGGTAATAATTGCCCCACCTAATAAAACTGCAATATCAAGTCCTGCAATTGTGACAATTGGAGTGATTGCTCCTCTCAAGACGTATCTCACTAAAACTTTTCGTCGCGGTAAACCTTTTGAAATTGCCAAACGAACATAATCTTCACTCATGGTTTCTAACATGCCATCACGAGTTAAACGTGTATAAAGTGCTGCAGAAACAATTGCCACAGTAAACCAGGGCAAAATCAAGGCTTGCGCCCATTTAAATGGATTATCTAGAAAAGGAGTGTAGGAAGGGAAGGGGAAAATTTGTAACCAAATAATGAAAATATAAATTAATAATAATCCAATAAAAAATGTGGGCATTGATAAACCAAAAATAGCTAAGCCTGTGCTTACTCGATCTTGAAATTTTCCCTTGTTCATGGCTGAAATTACGCCCAGTCCGATTCCCATTGTTAACCAAATAATTGCCGCACCTATTGTTAAAGAAATTGTGGCTGGTAATGCATTTGTAATCATTTCTGTTACACATTGACCTCTATAAAATGAATAACCAAAACTTGGCGCAGGACAAGTAAAAGCCTGTGCTCCTTCACCATAATTTCTTCCGGCAAAAATGCCTTTCATATAAGTTAAATACTGTTGAATTAAAGGTTGATCATAACCAAGTCGAATTCTGTTAGCAGCAATTTTTTCAGGTGTGCAATGTTGTCCACAACTTAAAGATGCGGGATCAACGGGTAAAACACTAAATAGTAAAAATGCAGTTATTGAAACAATGAATAAAAGAAAAATCATAAAAGTTAAACGACGAACAATAAATCTTGCCATCATTTAACCTTTCTAGAAGAGAAAATGGGAGCCGCAAAAAGCGGCTCCCATAATTTTTTTACTACTGAATTACGTAGAGAGCAGCGAAGTTATGTGAACCGTATGGGTACCACAGATAACCTCCGCCGACTTTAGATCCACGGAATTCTTGTGAACGACCAAACCAACTTGGGATTGCCCAAACTTGATCTAGTGCATATTGATTTGCTTTCTTCCAAAGTTCTGCTTGCGCAGCTCTGTCAGTTTGAGCAAGTGCTTCGTCCATCAATGCTTTGTAAGCAGGAAATGCTGGATCTTCTTGGTTTTGTGAAATATTAAATCCACCTTCACCAAAAAGCTCTGGCATAACAGTTGAAGCGTTCAACCAGTCAGCAGCCCAACCAGAACGACTGATGTCGCCTTGAAGTGCTGGGTCCATCACAACTGAGTAGTACTTACCTGGCTCAATTGGATTTGACTTGATTACGATTCCTGCTGCTTTTTCTGATTCAATCCATACAGCAACATTTTTTGCCCATGTTGGTGTATCTGGATGATCAAATACCAAACCTTCACCAGTTGCTTTAGCGTAAACATCTGGACAAGCAGTTTTTGCTTCTTCCATTAATGCTTTTGCTGCATCTGGGTTTCCGGCAGGTTGAATACCTTCAGGAAGTTTGTTTGGTGCATAGTCAAGTGCCAATGTTGGTGAAATAAATCCATCAGCAAAGTCACCTACATATTCGCCACCAGCAACTGCGCGAAGTGCTTCGCGATCAAGTGCTAAGAAAAGTGCTTTACGAACTGGTAAGCAATTTACTTTCTTAACGTTGATTGCAGTGTAGATCGCATATGGATCAGTTTCGTTTACACGACGATCCTTAAATTGATCATCACCAAACACTGTTGGCAAGTTTTCTGGTTGGATGCCGTCCATTGAAACTGCGAATGCATCGTCACCAGCTGAAGCAATTAATCGAGAATCGATAACTGCTTGATCTTGCGCAAAGTTAACCACAACTTTATCTGGGTAAGCTTTGCGAATTGGATCAGAATCAGGATTCCAGTTTTCGTTACGAACCAATGTCATTGATTGAGCTTTTACATATGACTCAATCTTGTATGGACCGTTTGAAACAACTGAATCATCATATTTTTCACCAGTGTCTTTAGCTTTTGGTACTGGTGCAAATGCAAGCAAAGTCACTGTGTAGTTGAAGTCTGCTACTACTTTGTTCAACTTGAATGTGATTGTTTTGCCATCACAAGAAACTGCATTGTCATACAGTGCCTGTTGTTCAGCTGTTGCTTTATATGGACCTGGGTATTGACTTCCTTCATCTCCTGCTGGGATATCCAAATATGAAATTGCATATGTTGGACCATCAACAATGATGTCGGTTGCAAATACGCGTGAAACTCCGTAAGCAACGTCTTGGCAAGTTACTTCACTTCCGTCTTCCCAAGTTAAACCATCACGAAGTGTGAAAGACCAAGTCTTTCCACCATCTGTGGTGGTACCGGTGTCAGTTGCCATGTCAGCTACAAGTTCAGCACCAGCTGCACCTTCAGCATGAGCATAGGAAGTCAACGTACGGTTTACATAACCACTGAAGAACGCAAGATCTTGTCCTGTGTAGTTACGTTGTGGATCTACGTGGTTGAACTGTTCAGCAATTGTTAAGAAGGTAAGTGTTCCACCTTGAGTTGGTGTTCCAGTTCCTCCTGCTGAACTTCCTCCGCCACCGCATGCTGTTAATAACAGTGCGGAAGCAGCAACCACAACACCAAATTTGGTGCGTGCTTTTGAATTCATTTATTCTCCCTAATGTCATAACTGTTTGTTATGACAATTTGTTAGTAAATATTTTTTAAATATTTACTAACTTCTGTTTAGTCCTGCAGGTTCTAAACAGAAACCTTTTTATACTTTCTGTGCTCTTTCACCTTTAGGATCAAGAGCATCCCTTAAACCATCTCCAACAAGATTAAAAGCTAAAACTAGAAGAAAAAGTGCAGTTCCTGGAATAAATAAATAAGCAGGATCTGATCTGAAATATCTAACAGAATCTGCGAGCATTCCACCCCATGAAGCAGTTGGGGCAACAACTCCTAAACCAAGAAATGAAAATGTGGCTTCAATTGCAATGTAGCCTGGAACAGTTAATGAGGCATAAACAATAATTGGTGCCCAAAGATTAGGTAAAATCTCTTTAAAGATCATGTAACTTGTTTTTGCACCACTTGCTTGTGCTGCAGCAACGAATTCTCTTTCTCTTAAACTCAAAGCTTGACCTCTCATTACTCGAGCAATGTAGGTCCAACCAAAAAGTGAGAGAATCAAAATAATGTAAGTCATGCGTGCAGGATTTCCATCTGGCAATCCAAGAGAAACCAATCTTGGTTGCAAAACGGGAGCAAGAGCAATAATTAATAACAAACTTGGAAAAGCAAGTAGTAAATCAATAGTTCTACCAATAATTCCGTCAACAATTCCTCGTTTGTAACCTGCCCAAATTCCCAGAATTACGCCTAATAATGTAGTGAAAAAAGTTGCAATCAAAGCAACAGTTAAAGATGTTCTTGCACCGTAAATAAGTCTGGCTAAAATATCTCTTCCAGTGCCTGGTTCTACTCCTAGTGGATGAGCTCTACTAATTCCACCAAAAGCAGAATTAGGTAAACCAAATTCATCGAGGGTTGTTTTATTCAAAGAATATGGATCAATATTTAATAAGCCAGTTACCCAAGGTGCAAATAATGCTAAAGAAACAACAACAGTAGAAAAAATTAAAGCGAATATGGCAACTTTGTCTTTTTTAAAACGAAGCCAAGCAAGTTGTGCTGGGGATTTTCCTTCAATGGCCAATGAGGTATCAAGGGACAATTGGTTTTCCCCTCTCCCACAAGTGTCAGTGGACAAAATCTAGACCTAGGCCCAGATTGTGATTAAGAGGCTTTGACTATTTGTTCTTTCCACGAGCACGGTTACGCTCGCCAGCATTCAAAATGACCTTTCGGATGCGCACAGTTGCAGGCGTGACTTCAGCACATTCATCTTCTCTTAAGAATTCCAAAGCTTGTTCAAGAGACAGATTTCTTGGTGGAATTAAATGAACTGTGTCATCAGAACCAGAAGCTCTCATGTTGGTTAATTTCTTTTCCTTAGTGATGTTTACATCCATGTCATCAGCGCGAGCATTTTCACCAATAATCATGCCTTCATAAACTTCTACACCTGGACCAATAAATAGTGCACCACGTTCTTGTACAGAAAATGCTGCGTAAGCAGTTGCTGCTCCAGCGCGATCTGCCACAAGAGAACCGTTTGCTCTGGTTTTAACTTCTCCATGCCATGGTTCATAACGATCAAAGACGTGATGCATTAAACCTGTTCCACGAGTTTCAGTTAAGAATTCTGTTCTAAAACCAATTAGTCCTCGTGCTGGAACTAAATATTCCATTCGGACCCAACCACTGCCGTGGTTTGTCATTTGTTCCATGCGACCTTTTCTTAAACCTAATAATTGTGTTACTACTCCTA